>Ga0315280_10005669_pt1 | contig 17656 bp, 17 predicted proteins | sample YL17G06_40_MG_FD_203697 | JGI IMG/M metagenome (GOLD analysis project Ga0315280, IMG submission 203697) | Sediment microbial communities from Yellowstone Lake, YNP, Wyoming, USA - YL17G06_40 | ecosystem: Environmental > Aquatic > Freshwater > Lake > Sediment | place: USA: Wyoming | collected... | reverse complement strand
ATTTTGATGGCGACGGCAAATCGGACGTGGCCGTTTGGAGGCCGTCGAACGGCGTCTGGTACGTCATTCCTAGCAGTACAGGTACACCGACGTCCACGCAATGGGGAACGCTAGGAGACATTCCTGTTGCCACCGACTACGATGGTGATGGCAAATCGGACGTGGCCGTTTGGAGGCCGTCGAACGGCGTCTGGTACGTCATTCCTAGCAGTACAGGTACACCGACGTCCACGCAGTGGGGAACGGTGGGAGACATCCCTGTTGCCACCGACTACGATGGTGATGGCAAATCGGACGTGGCCGTCTGGCGTCCGTCGAACGGCGTCTGGTACATCATTCCTAGCAGTACAGGTACACCGACGGGCACGCAATGGGGAACGGCGGGAGATATCCCGCTCAGCAAGCCGTTGGGACAGTAACTTTTGCGGGAGGCGCGAGGCGGCGCAGGAGAGATGCGCTCCCCCAATGGGTGCATCTGGGTGCCTGCGGGTCAACGAAGAAGCGCTGAGCCAGCCGTGCAAGCTCCGCGTAGAGGCCAATTGCGGAGTCGGCTACGACAGTATCGACGTCGCGGCGTGCCAGCACTGGCCGGTGGTTGAGGACGCCACTTTCGGGAACAACACGGCGATCGCCTGCTACATGTTGATCCAGGCATAGTTCACCGGGAAGCCGGCAATCTGGGACGCCGCAGCTAAGAAGATCGTGACCTGAAGCGAACGTGCAGGGGTGCGGCGTGCGATGCCCCTGCATCGCATTTCACCCTGGCCCGCGTTTCCCGCCAGCAAAAGGATAGCCACCGTCAGAATCTGCCATCATTCTGCACTTCGAGGGGGTCCCTTCCATGAGCAATCATAAGATTTCGCGCCGGGATTTCATGCGCCGCACGGCAGGCGCAGCGGGAGCGACGTTAGCTGCGCGGACAGTGATGCTCGAGCCGATGTCGCTCGCGGGCGCGCCGCGTATCGTTCCGCCCAGCGACCGCGTGCGTTTCGGCATCATCGGGGTGGGCATGCAGGGGACGGGTCTGCTGCGCAATGCGATTGCGATTTCAGGTGTCGAATGCGTGGCTGCCTGCGACCTCTACGACGGGCGGCAAGAAGTCGCCCGGGACATTGTCGGCAACCCGATCCCAACCACGCGACACTACAAGGAGCTGCTGGACAACCAGGAAATCGACTGCATCATCAACGCCACGCCCGACCACTGGCATCGCCAGATCGTCATCGACTGCTGTAACGCCGGCAAGGATGTCTATTGCGAAAAGCCCATGACCCACACCGTCGGCGAGGGCTTTGAGATGATCGAAGCCGAGCAGCGAAACAAGCGCATCGTGCAGGTAGGCAGCCAGCGAGTGGATTCGGTGATTTACACCAAGGCGAAAGAGCTCTTCGAGAAGGGAGCAATTGGGGATGTCTGCCTGGTAGAAGCGTACATGGGCCGCAACGATCCGGACGGCGCCTGGGAATACCCCATTCCCGCGGACCTCTCCCCGCAGAACCTCGACTGGGATACGTGGCTGGGCACGGCGCCGAAGATTCCCTTCAACCCGTACCACTACCAGCGTTGGCGGTGCTGGCAAGTCTATGGTTCCGGCGTGGCGGGCGACCTCTTCGTGCACCTGCTCACGGGTATTCACTACATCACCGGAATCACTGCTCCACCGGAACGGGCGCTCGCCTCCGGAGGTCTTTACCGCTGGAAGGACGGCCGTGACGTGCCGGACGTTCATGCCTGCATCTACGACTATCCGAACTTCCAGGTGTTCATGCGTGTGACCCTAAATACCGAGACGCCGGAAGTGACGCGCTTCCTGGGCACGCGCGGGCAGCTCGAAATCGCGGATAATGAGCTGACCTTCACCCCGCAAGATGGTTTGGACCACGGGCCGAGCTTCCTCTCGAACACTTGGCCGGGCAAACTCCGGGACGAGTATCTCGCCAAGTGGCGCGAGGAGCATCCGTTCAAGCACGAAACCGCGAGCGTGGAAGGCACGCGCTACACCGTTCCCCCTGGGTACAACGAGACGCGCGAACACCTGTGGAATTTCTTTGACGCGGTCCGCAAGGGCCGCCCGGTCGTGGAGGATGCCACTTTCGGAAACAACACGGCGATTGGCTGCCACATGGCCAATCACTCTTACTACAAGAAATCCATCGCCCTGTGGGACGCTGCGAGCAAGAGCATCAAGGGGTAAGCGTTGGAGTGACGACCGGCGAGTGCTCTGGCAGGAGGGGTCTCGACGCGCTCGTGCGCCCCACAGCGCTCCCGGCCCCCAACGCCGGCATCGACTGGGTGCGCCTCAAAGACGGCCGCATTCTGATGATTTACTACTACTCGATTTGCGTGCGGACGTCACTCAACGTTGCGCTTTCATCGGACGGCACCGAAAAGTAAGAGCCCCTCGCGGGTGCGCCATCGAGGGGCTCGTGGGAGGACATCCCATCCCCGCCTGCTCGCGCCCTGGGGACTTAGGGGCAAGGTACCCAAGACGTGAACCCAATCGTCCGGCGGGATGCAAGTATGTTCATAGCGGATGCTGGGGTTGATGTCCAATCGATTCTGTTTATCGTTCCCATCAACAAAACATCAAGCGGGCTCGAGCGATAGAATGTCCCAGATGTCGGGAGGCCGCTGGGATAGAATCGTCGGCGAAGGCGGTCTGGGCTCGAGGGGAAAGCGGACTCTTTTGTGAAATGGCTGCGGGCCGAGTTCGGCTCGAGCCTTCAGAGAGGAGTACTTCACGGTGGCGGGCGTGGAAGTTGTGAGCCATGAAGCCCTGATGATTCGCGTGGCGGAGCACGATCCGGGCGCTCTCGGCAAACTCTACATGCGCTTGGCGCCGGGGCTAATGGGCATAGCACTGAAAATACTGTCCGACCGTGCTGCGGCCGCGGACGTCATCGAGGAGGCCTTTCTCATCCTGTGGAACGCGGCGCGGCGCTTTCCCCGCGACGGTGCGAGCGTCGCAGGCTGGTTGGCGCTGACGACGCGGCGGCTGGCCGTGGACGCGCGGCGCGCCCGCCAGAAGCTCCCGGCGCTTGCCGGCGCAAACTCAAGCCCGGTCGGCGAATACGCCTGGTTGCCACGGCCTGAGGAGATTGCGCGGATGGAAGAACGGTGTGAATTGCTGAGAAAAGTCCTTAATCAGTTGCCGAAAGCTCAACGCGTGGCGCTGGAGCTGGCGGTCTTGGAGGGCTACACGGAAGAAGAGATTGCGGCGAGGCTGGGTGAGCCACTGGGCCGCGTGAAGTCCGGCCTGCGCGCGGGGATGCGCTTCCTCCGCCATCGCCTGCGTGCTGTCCTGGGGACATGGTCTGCCAATATCTAGAAGACTTGTTCGAACTCTACCTGCTGGGAACGATGAGCGCCGATGACGCCGCCGCCGTCGAATTCCATCTGCGCACCGGCTGCGCGAACTGCCTCGAGCAGTTGCGCGAGGCTGGCCTGACCGTCTATCTCCTCTGCCAGCCAGAGAAACCCGCACGGCTCGATCCGAAACAGAGGTCCCGCCTGCTGCACCGTCTCAGAAAGAAGTAACCTTCTGAAGGCCCAGCCGCGCGTCGAATCCAGCCACCAGTTCGGACTAGCGGAATTCGATTTGCCCGGGCGTGGGAACCGGTGGCACCGGTAGGCTCATGTTCCAACCCAGGGCGGAAGGCACTAGGCTTTCCTCGGACTGAGCGCCTGCTCCCACGTCACGAGTTTTCCGGTGTAAGCCGACATTCTCCCCATCGTCGCGGTCAGGGTGCTCTCGGTCCCTTCCTTGAGCTCGTTCTCAGGGTTTCCGGCGCGGATGCCGGCGATCAGGTCCGTGTGCTCCTGGATGTACGGCCCCTCCTCGATGTCGCGCGTCGAGAACTTCCTGGGCTTGGCGCCAGTGACTGTCCACCTATCCACCTGGTAGAATCCCGAAGTTCCGTGCAGCGCCTCCGAGACGCTGTTCTGGCAGTTAGGAATCTGCCGGCACATGCTCGTCATGTGCACGCCACTCTCGTATTCGTAGTCGATGGCGAAGTGGTCGTAGATGTGGCCGTACTCCGGGGCGGTGCGCACCTGCCGCACGCCGACGCCTACGCGTTTCCTCATTCTCTACCACGCAGGAGTCTCGACTTCGAGCGACGTCGAGCAGTATGCTGAAATCGGTGGGAAGCGGTATTCCGACATCATCGATCCTCGCACCGGTGAAGCCATGATTGGCCGAAGCAGCGTCACCGTGGTCGCGGCGAGCGCTACCGCCTCCGACAGCCTGGCAACCGCCATCAGCGTGCTGGGGCCCAAGCGTGGCCTGGAACTCGCCAAGGCCACTTCGCGGATCGGCCTGTATTTCGTGCAATCCGCCGAGCACGGCACCCACACTGTCGAGTGGACACCACACCCTGCAATCATTACTGAGACGAGGCGGAGTGCCGACAGAGTGGGAGCCGCATCCGTTGCCTACCCGCACTAAGCTGCCGAATGTAGTACAGATTCAGCCTTCCTCCGCCGAGCGTATAATGTACGCAAGGGTCTGTCGCCGCGTTAGGAGGCCTCGGGATTAGAAATGCCGCAGGAGATTGGGTGATGCTGCGCCTAACCTCCGGCACGTTGCTCTCGCTCTTGCCGCAACGTTACCGGGAGAGATTCACAGCAACTGCCAGCAGTGATCTTCGCTCGGGGGCGATCGTCGGCGGCCTCCTGCAAACCTTCGTGTGTCTTGGCTTTTTTATCGTCCGGTATCTCAGCTTCTTCCAGTACCGGATAGGGGCTTTCGGTGAGCGCGCCATCGCGCACGGAGCCGAGCACGTCCTGGCGGTGCCGGCGGCGCAGTTCGGCATGGGCTATGTCGTCACGATGGAGTACCTCTTTCATCCGTTCACCCTCGTCCTGATTTACTTCACGGTGGAGGGCGTGGTGCGGTTTTTCGCCGCCCTCGTCACGGAGGAAATTGTCGGCACGCTGCCTCTGCACATCGTTGCCTGGGGAGAAGAGCGATGGGGAGTCGCTCGCGCCGAGCGCGCGCTGGGCCCGCGTGTATCCGATACCGTCGAGCAGATGTACAGTCCAGACTATGACCTGCGTGTCTTCAGCTGCCGGTCCAAGCGCGGCTGGGACCGCATGATTACCGTGTCCTACGATGGCCAGTTCTACGAAGTGCTCGATGAACAGCCGGGGAAACCTCCACACCATTTCATCTATCGGCTGCGCAAGTCGCGGCCGGGAAGGTTGATTCGCGCGGTTCATCACTACGACCCACAGCAAGTGCTCCAGAAAGAGGCGTCGCCTCCAGGGTTCTTGGCGAGTGTGCTGGCGCGGCTCGGGGCGCAACTCCGCAGGCGCCGCGAGGAGCAGGCGATGGCACCGCCTGTTCGCGACGTCGTCGAGCGCCTCACGGGCGGCGAGTGCCAGCTACGCATCGCGAGTTGCTGCCCGAAGCCCGGTTGGGATCACCTGATGACCGTCGAGTATGAGGACGAGTTCTTCGAAGTCGCGGGTGAAGAATCGGGGACACCTTCTCACCCGTACATCTATCGACTCCGCAAGCTCCCGCAGGGAAAAGCCATCCGCGCCCTTCATCATTACCATCCCGATGAGATCCTTGGCGAACCGTGAAGAGATATTCCGCTTCCTGTTGCCAACCCTTTCTTGACTTCATCGAATGAATGTGGAATAAGCCGTGCGGCGTTCAGGGCAGGCAGATGCCGTGAAGCGTTCAATGTTAGTAGGCGCTCAGTGGGATACGGATAATAGAAGGTTTACGGCTACCCTTGGCGGAATTGGGCGCAAAATCCGGATTGCGGCGCGAACTGGGCCTCGTGCAGGCGACGGCGCTGGCCATCACCGACATGATCGGCATCGGGCCGTTCATCACCATTCCCCTCTTCCTCTCCACGATGGGCGGGCCGCAGGCGATGCTGGGTTGGGTTGTCGGCGCCGCGCTGGCGTTTTGCGACGGCCTAGTTTGGGCCGAACTCGGCGCGGCCATGCCCAAAGCCGGCGGCAGCTATAACTACCTGCGCGAAGCTTTCGGGCCAGCCTCGGCAGGCCGTTGGTTTTCCTTCCTTATCGTCTGGCAGATCATGTTCTCGGCGCCGCTCTCGGTGGCGAGTGGCTCGATCGGGTTCGCGAATTACTTCCACTACCTTGTGCCGCAACTCTCCGACTTCGCTGTGCGCATCTTGGCGTCGGCAGTTCCGCTCGCCCTTGTGCTGCTGCTCTACCGGCGCATTCGCGCCATCGGAAACATGTCCGTAGTCCTGCTTTCGGGCGTGCTGGTGGGCTGCTTCTGGATTATCGCTTCAGGGATCCCACACCTGAGCGCCGCTCGGATTTTTGATTTTCCTCCCCATGCCTTCCGCCTTAGCTGGGCTTTCTGGATCGGGCTGGGCCACGCCACGCTCTACGCGCTCTACGACTACTTCGGCTACTACAACGTCTGCTACCTGGCGGAAGAAATCCGCGAACCGGCGCGCGTGATCCCCCGCGCCATTCTCTTCTCCATTGCGGCCGTGGCAGCACTCTACCTACTGATGAATGTTTCCATCCTGAGTGTCGTACCCTGGCGCGAGGCAGCGCAAAGCAAATTCATTGCCTCGACTTACATCGAAAAATTGTTTGGCACTGGCGCCGGACGCCTGATGACGCTGCTGATGCTCTGGATCGCCTTCTCCTCTGTCTTCTCCCTGCTTCTTGGCTATTCACGCATCCCTTACGCCGCGGCGGCGGACGGGAATTTCTTCCGCGTCTTCGCGCGCCTCCATCCTCAGGGGGACTTCCCGCATGTTTCGCTCGTCGCCCTGGGGGTCGTCGCCTCCATCTTCAGCCTTGGACACCTGCCGGATGTGATCGGCAGCCTGGTGGCGACGCGTGTTCTGGTGCAGTACCTCCCGCAAGCCATCGGATTCTTCGTGCTGCGCGCACGCCGGCCCGACCTGCCGCGGCCCTTCCGCATGTGGTTTTATCCAGTGCCGGGAATCGCCATCGTGCTCGGCTGGCTCTACATCCTGGGGACCTCGCAGCCGCGCGCGCTGCTTTTTGCCCTCGCCGTGTTCGTGCTGGGCAGCGTGACGTTTTTCGTGCGATCGAAGATGCGCGGCGAGTGGCCGTTCGGACGAAGGAGTCAGGAGTTAGCAGTCAGAAGTCGGAATGGCGATCGCTGAAGTCCGCGGGCAGAAGGCAGAAGGCTGAAGGCTGAAGGCTGAAGGCTGAAGGCTTCTCCTTCTACTCGAAATGGCTTGGTGTGAGCAGAAACATCCCCTCATTATGAACGACTAGGATATCGTCGCCCTGAAGCGTAGGCAAATAGCCACCGCGGTCGCCGGGGATGGAGTCTTCCAGCAGCTTGCGCGCCTCCTGGTACCGCTTGTGTTTGGACTCGAGCCCGGCGCGCAGCATCCAATGGTTGAAGGAGCGCGGGCGTCTCTTCATCGTCTGGCGGAGAATTTCAAGACCGCAATCCTCAAACAAGTGGAGAAAAGTGGTCAGCCGCCGGGACGAGGTGTGAGATGGATCACGCAGGCTTTCGATTTTATTGTGCAGCTCGAACTTCGCGTCGCTTTCCGGCCCGAGCGTATCGATGACCAGTAGGCGCCCTTCCGGCTTGGCCACTCGGATCATTTCCTTGAGTGCCAGCTCGGGCTTGGGCATGTGGTGGAAAGACATCTGACAGCTCACGAGGTCGAAGGTGGCGATGGGATAGGGTAACTGTTCAGCGTCACCGCAGTCGAACGCGACATTGGCGACCTGCCGCTCGAGCTGGAAAGCGCGCGCTTGGCGGATCATCTCCTCCGTCAGATCGATCCCGCGCGCAAAGCGTACCTGCCCCGCCAGCGCCAGCACGAAGGCGCCCGGGCCGCAACCCACGTCGAGCGCCAAGTCTGTGGGTTGGGGCTTGGCGAATTCCACTTTTTCAGCCAGCACTTCTGGCGTGTCGCGGATGGCGTATTTGGAAAAGGCATCCGCGGTCTTGGTGAATTGTTTTTGAACTGTTACCCGGTGTTTCTTCGACATAGTTGTCCTTCTGACGGTCGGCGGGGTGATCTGGGCCATCGACGCTTTCTAGGTCCCACACCAGCTGGAACGTCCTTGCACGCAAGCCCGACCAAGGCGATGACGATATCGAACTACGCAGGGTTTGGGCCCACCGCCTCGTTTCACTTCACCTCGTCCCACCGTAGACCACGGTCGCAACGTTCGGCAAAGGCGGCTACAGTTTGCGCTACGAATGGTATAGAATGCGCAAGCTTTTTGAAACGGGATTATGCGTCAAGGGCAGTCGCGGATAGCGCATCCAGGCCCTGCGAAGTTGGCAAGCCATCCATCCCCGGCGAAGTTCGGGGTGCCGAGCTGTGCGCTCATCCCAGGCGGCGAGTATCTCATGGGGTGCGACACCGGGCGCGATGAGGAAAAGCCCGTCCACCGCGTGTATATCGACGCATTTGAGATGGCGGTGTGCCAGGTGCGGAACCGCGACTTCGCGTTTTTTCTCGATGCGACCGGACATCCTGCGCCGCCCAATTGGAACGCGCCGGACTTCAATCATCGCGACTCCCCGGTGGTCGCCGTGAGCTGGTTCGAGGCGATGAAGTACTGCGACTGGCTGACCCAAATGACGGGCCGGTCCTATCGCCTGCCCACCGAAGCGGAGTGGGAACGCGCGGGGCGGTCGCGAAGGCGATCTCTATCCGTGGGGGAACGATCCGCCGCAGGACCAGCCGGAGTATTTGCGGCGCTGGGGCGGGGAAGTGCGAGGACCACTAGCGGTGGGCCGGGGCGAGCCAAATGCTTTCGGGATTTACGATCTCTGCGAGAACGTCCACGAGTGGTGCGCAGACTGGTTCCAGCCGGACTATTATGCGGCTTCACCCCGGTGCAATCCGCAGGGCCCGCCAGCGGGCGAGCGCCGAGCCTCGCGCGGTGGCTCGCGGCGCCACCATGTCAAGGTGAGCCGTTGCGCGGCGCGTTCCAGCATTCCGCCGCATTTTCAGTACGCTGACTATGGATTTCGCATTGTTCGCTCTGTTGATTGATTTCAATTCCATTAGAGGAAGCTGCCATGCCTGAACTTCGCTACAACGTGATTACCCGCGAGTGGGTGGTGATCGCCACCGAGCGCGCGAAGCGTCCCGACCAGTTCGTCCGCAAGCAGGAAAGGAAGGCGTTGCCGGAATACGAGCCGAAATGCCCGTTCTGTCCCGGCAACGAGGCGATGACGCCCCCGGCGACTTACGTGGTTCCGGACACGAACGGCTGGCGCGTGCGCGTCACACCCAACAAGTTTGCAGCGCTCAGTTACGAGGGCGAGCGCAAGCGCATCGTGCAGGGCATTCGTCGTACGGTCACGGGCGTCGGCATCCACGAGGTGCTCGTCGAGACACCGGCGCACAACAAGACGACCGCGCTGCTCGAGGACCACGAGGTCGAGTTGATCATCGAAACCTACCTGAACCGTTTCAAGTTCGCCTCCTCTGACCCGCGCGTCGAGCAGGTAACGATCTTCAAGAACCACGGCGACCAAGCGGGGACATCGCTCGAGCACCCGCACTCGCAGCTGATCGCCATCCCGGTCATTACCTCTCAACTGCGCGACCGGCTGTCCCACGCGCTGGAACATTTCGACGAGTTCGGGGAATGCATCTTCTGCCGTGTCCTCTCGCAGGAACTCGAGGACGGCGTGAGGATGGTGATGGAGACCGAGCACTTCGTCGCCTTCGTGCAGTTCGCCACGCTGACGCCCTTTTCGATGCTCATCATGCCTCGGCGCCACATGGCCTGCTTTGTGGAAATGCGCGATGCCGAAGCGGCGGACTTGGCCCGCATCCTCCGCCGATCCCTGGCCAAGCTCTATCACGGGCTGGCCGACCCGGACTTCAATTACGCGATCCGCACCGCTCCCACCGAGTACGGCGGCGTGAAGTACTATCACTGGTATGTGAGCATTATTCCGCGCCTGACCAAGATGGCCGGCTTCGAGCTCGGGTCGGGCATGTTCATCAATGCCTCGCTGCCGGAAGAGAACGCCAGCTTCCTGCGGGGCGTCAAGGTGGAGTAGCGGCATAATAACGCCCGCCCTCTTGCGCGCTCTCCCCGTTCCCTCGCGAGGAAGGAGAGTGAAATGAAACGACGAGATTTCTTCGTCCGCCTTGCGGGCGGCGCCGCCGCGGCCGGTCTGGCAGGAAGGGCGTCCCGGCTTTGGGCCGCCAACCAGGGGCATGCCTCACAGGCCGAGTTGGACGGGAAACTCCACAAAATCGCGGTTTCTACCTGGAGCCTCCATAACTACTTTCAGTCCACGCGTGATGGAGATTTCACCCTGCCGGGGAACATGCTCGAGTTGCTGGATTTCCCGGAGATGATCGCCGACAGGTACAAAGTCCACTACATGGAAATCTGCGCGCCACACTTCGCTTCCACCGAGGCGAGCTATCTGAAGGATCTTAAAACGCGGCTGCAGAAGACGCATTCGCACGTGGCGAACATGCCGGTGGACATCGAGGAGCTTCGGACGGCAGGCGGCCTATCCGACCCGAACCCCAAAGTCCGCGAGAAGGCCGTCGCAGCGTGTAAGAAGTGGATCGACATCGGCAGCGAGATCGGCACCCGCGCGGTGCGCTGCGACCCGGGGAAGATGAATCCGCAGAGCCTCGATCCGACGGTCTCTTCCTACAAAGAACTCGCCTTGTACGGCAATTCGCGCGGCATCTATGTTCTTGTCGAAAACCATGGCGGAGTGGGCTCCGAGCATCCGGAGGAATTGGTGAAGCTCTTCAAGGACGTGGACAACGATTTCTTCGGCGCTCTCCCGGATTTCGGCAACTTTCCGGACGAGTCGACCCGCGAGCGCGGGCTGGACCTGCTCTTTCCTTATGCCAGCGTCGTCTGTCATGCCAAGGGGCTCGACATCGGCCCCGACGGCGTCGAGAAGAAATACGACTTCCCGAAAGCGATTGAGATTTCGAAAATGGCGGGCTTCAAGGGTGTTTACTCGATCGAGTACGAAGGTTCTGGCGATCCCTACGCGGGGGTGCAGAAGACCCTCGACGAGTTGCTGAGATGCCTGTAGCTCGAATCTCTCCACCGGCGTTCTACCGTAAGTATCTCGAATACATCGGGAACGACTACCTCGCCGAGTTTCCCGGCTGCCCACCGGTTTCCGATGCTTGACGCTCTCGCCGCCCGCCCGTGAGTGCCCTCGCAGTTCTAGGAAGGCTGGTCTGCCCCAACCCACGGAGTGGAATCTTTGCGATGCGAACAAGCTCTTGGGTGGTTTCCGGTTCGGTGCTCATCCTGCTGATATGGTCGCTTGCGACAGTCCAGGCGCAAGAGGCGGCTCTGGCCCTAGCGTCGAAGTCGCCGGCACAGGTAGAGGAAAAATCTCCGGCTGGCGACGAGTCAGCGCATCGCTTCTGGGACCGGACGAATGTGGCGTTGTTCGCGGGAGTTGGGGGAGCGCGCGCGCTGGACCACGTGTCCTCTCAGTACTTCCGGGGCAAGGGGATTGACGAGCGTTTACTGTCGAACAGCTTGGTTGACAATCGGCCTCTCTTTGCGGCCGTTGAGGCGGCGGGGACGGCCGGCTCCATCGCCGTGGCATACCTCTCTCACCGTACCGGCCACCACAAGATCGAGCGGTGGGTTTCCATCATCAACATCTCGGTCGGCGTCGGAGGATCCGTTCGGAATTATCTGCTCCAGCCCGACCCGCCGCCCGCCCCACCGCAGTAGCCTCCCCTTGGGCTGCTCGACGAACTCGAACCCGCGACCGGGAGTCGCCAAGCCTTCCGTTGCGAGGGAGCCGGCGTCTCAAGCTCCCCCGCAAACGGATACAATGGCAGGATGGCGGAGTATTGAAATGTTAGGGGACTAGAATGCGGCGGGCATTGCGGCTCGTGACGCTACGGCGACATTCTGTCGCTTCAGGGCAGGGCGACCAACCACTTCGATTTGGACCGGAGCCAAGCCAGATCGCAGGAATCCCAGCTTGCTGGCGGCTGCCATGGAGACGTCAAGGACACGACCGAGGATACACGGGCCACGGTCGTTGATCCGCAAGGTTATGGTTCGCTTGTTCAAAAGGTTGGTGACGCGAACCCTGGCACCAATCGGAAGCTCCCTGTGAGCAGCCGTAAGTCCATTCATATCAAATGGTTCCCCGTTTGCCGTGGGGCTGCCCTCCAGTTCCGGGCCATACCAGCTGGCGATGCCCACCTGAAGGGCCGGGCGGAGCGAAGCGGCAAGCAGCACAGTCGCGGCAGCTGGCGGTCTGGCCTCAGAACGGGGCGAGAGCACAACCAGGGCACCGACGGCACAGCCCATTGCGAGTTTCTTCATTCACCCTCTTATAGCAGTCACCCCCGACTGAGTCTTGACTCAGTTGGCGCAACATCGGTAATGCCGGGGGAGATTGCCAAGAATCCTACAAAATTCTGTATTTCTTGTCAAGGCGAATGTCGCTCCTGGCCGACCGGCTGGCCGGTAGGGCGGTACTCACTTGGAGACGCGCCTCCAACCGGGACCAGTGGGATGACCTGGACTCATCTAAACGGGAATCAATGCAGGCTGGAGACCCTCACTTCGGGAAAAGCGCCTGACTGAGGGGTCTGCCTTGGGCCCCGGAGGGCTGGTCCAGCCCTAAAGCGGCGGCCAAGGTGGGGGCCAGATCAATCGTCTGGACCGGGTCCCTATAGGTCCCAGGTTTAAAGACAGCACCCCAAAGGACCAGAGGGACTTGCGCGTCGTAGTCCCAGGGCGACCCATGAGTAGTGCTCGTGTCTCTATCCGAAGGCACGGCGAAGGAGTCGAGGACGATGAAGACGTCCCCACTTCGGCCCGTTTCGAAGCTGTTGAGGGCTTTCCGCAAGAGCGGGTCCCGGGCCGATTTCCCATTCGCCAGTTGCGCCCGAGTGAAAGCGGCTTTGACCCCCTGCACGCGCAAAGCAGCCTGGGCGACGATCATTTCAGCTCGCTCGGCGGGAATCTGCCTTGTCTTCAAAACAGCCTGGTCGAGATAAACGCAGGGGAGCCCGATGGCCTGAATAAGTCTCTCCCCACCGAACTGTTCGGCTAAGGCAGCATTGATGGATTCCTTCAGGGGCTTGCCACTGAACCGCCCGAGGCCGAGGTGATGCTCACGGATAAACTGCGGCGTTGGAGCCACTCCATGGTCGGCGGAAAGAGCAATCCAAACGTTGGCCAGTCCGACCGTGCGTTCGACCTCCGCGAAGAAGGCGGCGAGATCACGGTCAGTCTGCAAGGTCAGATCGGCCACCTGGAGGCTGTCCGGCCCGAACTCGTGTCCGATGTAGTCATTCACACTCAGCGAAATCGTCAGCAGGTCCGTTGCCGCCCCCTGTCCCAGGTGCTCGTTGCGGATCGCCGCGAGGGCGAACCTCAATTCCAGTTCGTTCATGAAAGGGGTGGAGCGGACCCATTCCAGGAATCGCCGGCTTGGGCAGGGCTCTCCGCTGCTTGGCGTAAACTGCGAGAATATTTTTCCTTTTGCACCCGGGGTCTCGGGCAGGGCTTGCCAGGCTTTTCCGCAATACTCCTTGGCGGGAGCCTGTGCGTTGAACTCGGCCACCCAGGCGGGAAGTGCTTGCATGTAATAAGTGCTGGATACGAACCTGCCGCTCGAAGCCTGATACCAGTAAGCCGCATTGGCCGTGTGGCCTCCGGAAAGAACGGCTCCCCGGTCTTTCAGCGAGACGGCGATGGCCTTGGACTGGGAACCGGAGGCGATGCGCATCTCGTCGCCCAGCGTCTTGATCATCAAGTAATGCGGGGACGCTCCTCGCTGATCCGTCGGACTTTTGTCGGTATCCACGATCTTCGTATTAGAATCTTCGACGCAACTCACCGGGCGCCCCAGGGAGCGGTCGAACCAGTCATTCCCGATGATGCCGTGGCGGCTCGGGTAGGCGCCTGTCAGAAGGGTCGCGTGCCCAGGCCCGGTGAGGGTGACGGCGTAGTCGTAGCGGCAGTCCGTAAACCGCGCTCCCGCCAGCAGGAGGTTGAAGCCCCGCCCAGCAAAGTAAGGCCGGAAGCGGTCCAAATAGTCGTTTCGGAATTGATCGATGATGATCATGATGACGAGCTTGGGGCGGTGAGGCGCGGTGGAAACTTCCGTGAACCCGCTCGGCCGCCAGAACATCAGAAAAGCCAGGGCCGCGATCAGGACTATGGCCGGGACGAAGAACCGTCGACTGCGCAAAGTTCGCACCTCCTCACGGGATGGGAGCGCCGGGGGTCGGCTGCTTGACACGTTCTGGCATGCTCGGAGTGCCAGCACTGGATCGCGGGGCCGCCCGTGGCAAAGCCGGCAGTGTATCAAAAATGATTTGATGGGTGTTCGCGAATAATGGTGGGGCAGGGGCTAGGTCGCGCCGGTTTGAACAAACGCCTGCACGCCTGGATGCTTTCAAAATCCAGCGCTCGATATGAGCGGGCTGTGGCAGAACACAAGCGGGAGCTGCTCGGCGGGCTTGCGGGCGACGTGCTCGAGATCGGGCCGGGCGGCGGCGTCAATTTGGCTTATTATCCGCCGGGCGTGCGTTGGACCGGCCTTGAGCCGAATCCCTATATGCACGTGTATCTGAGGAAGAGCGCCCAGAAACTAGCGCGCGAGATCTCGCTTCGGCAGGGCAGCGCGGAAAACCTCGAAGTTGAGGACTCGACCTTTGATGCCGTGGTCACCACTCTCGTCCTGTGCTCGGTGACCGACCCCGCTGTGGCGCTCTCCGAGATTTTGCGGGTGCTCAGGCCCGGGGGCCGATTCGTTTTCATCGAACACGTCGCCGCTACCCCTGCCAGCCGTACGCGCCGAGTCCAAAGGTGGATTCGCCCGTTATGGAAGGTCCTCGGGGACGGCTGCAACCCGGAGCGTGAAACGTGGGTCGCCATTGAGCAGGCAGGCTTCGAGAGAGTGAGCCTACGGCATTTTCGCGTGCCTTTTCCCGTCATCGGCCCGCACATCGCTGGACTCGCATCCAGGAAGTCCGATTAGAACCTCCGACCCGCACGGTTTGTCTTCCTCACGGTCCCTTTCGATGGCCTGAGTCCCGTGGACCGGGCTGCCGGTGGTTGGTTGCGCGGGGTCTGTTTGGAATCAAAGCTGCTGCGAAGATACGAAGCGGGGCGCTCAGAAAGCGGGCGCTCCTCCGATTTGAAACGACGCTGGAAATCTCCCGTCTGGTTGACCTGTATGCTGATGACGGCCTCTTGTTGTTCCCGGACACGACGTCGCGATCGTTCCAGCGGCCCCAAAAGTGCGAAAATGCCTTCTAACAAGACACTCTAGTCCTCGCGAGGTGCAACGCACATGAAGCGCATTGCGGTTCTTACCAGTGGGGGCGATGCTCCTGGGATGAATGCGGCAATCCGTGCCGTAGTGCGGAAAGGGATCGACAAGGGTTGGGAAGTGCACGGGGTGAAACACGGGTATTTGGGGCTGCTGGCCGGGAAGTTTGTCCCCCTCGACGCACGGGATGTCGGTGGCATTATGCAGCGCGGCGGGACGATTCTTGGCAGTGCTCGCTGTCCCGAATTCATGACCGAGGAGGGACGGTTGGAGGCTGTCCGCACTCTTCACCAGCACGACCTCGAGGCATTGGTGGTGATCGGCGGCAACGGATCGCAGGCTGGCGCCCACTCCTTGTCTGGAATGGGCTTCCCCGTGGTTGGTGTAGCCTCCACGATCGACAACGACCTCTACGGTTCGGACATCACCCTCGGTGTGGATACGGCGCTCAACATCGCACTGGAGGCGATCGACCGGCTCAAGGTGACGGCTTCCTCCCACCAACGGGCCTTCCTGGTTGAAGTGATGGGCCGAAGCTGCGGTTATCTAGCTCTGATGGCTGCAATCGCCGGCGGGGCCGAGGCGGTCATCATTCCGGAACGCGATACCGACCCGGATGCCATCGCCGCCGAACTCCACGACGCCTACCGACGGGGCAAACCGCACGCATTGGTTGTGGTGGCCGAGGGCGCCAAATACAACGCCGAGGGATTGATGCACTACTTCCAGCAAAACCAGGCTCGACTGGGATTCGGCCTCAGGGTGACCACACTCGGCCACGTCCAGCGCGGTGGCACTCCCACCGCCTTCGATCGCCTGCTGGGCACGCGATTGGGTGCCGCGGCGATTGACTGCCTGGCCCGTGGTGAGTTTGGAGTCCTCGTCGGCGTCCACAGAGACGAGATCGTCACCACTCCCCTGGGGGATGTCGTCGCCAGGAAAAAGCCCTTGGATCCACGCCTCCTGGAATTGGAGCGGGTCCTGGCAATGTAGTCGCGCTCATCTCCCGCCCCGGGAGGCGCTGGCGGCGACGCATTTGTGCACCAAGCCAGGCGGGGCCTTCCCGTGGCGCACCTCCTGTCTGCACGTACAGACAGTGGCGTCGGTGGACGACACTGCCGGTCCCATCGGCCAACCATCCCTGGCGCTGCGGCCGTCTCCTTGACCTGCCTAACCTTTTCACCTAGATTTAACAGGGTGCTGAAAAACGGGTGTAGCGGCGACTTCACGTCGCCATCGTGATTTGGAACCAGTTGAAAAATGGCGGTGTAAAACCGCCGCTACATTCCACCCGACCACAAGGTGGCCGTTTTTCAGCACCCTGCTAACGCTTCGAGGAGATTTCCCCCCCGCAAGCTGATTGCAGGAGAGCGCGCGACCTGGGTCACGGAGGCCCTCAAGTTCTGGAACCGGAATCTGGTTTTGCCATGTTCCCTCCGCAACGAAGCTCGAGAGCACTCGTGCGAATCGTGCTCGGCGCCCTGCTCCTGGCCTCCACCCTGCTTGCCTCCCCTTTCCGGCCGGTGGCGGCGCGCCACGCGATGGTCGTCTCGAGCGAGCCTTTTGCCTCTGAGGCGGGGCTGGAGATTCTGCGCGCGGGTGGCAACGCAGTGGATGCCGCGGTGGCTGTGGGGTTCGCGCTGGCCGTGACACACCCCGAGGCGGGTAACATCGGCGGGGGTGGCTTCATGCTCGTCCGCCTTGCCAGTGGTGAATCCGTCGTTGTGGACTATCGCGAAGAAGCTCCCGCTGGGGCGTCGCGCGACATGTATCTTGATTCCGAGGGCAGGCTGATTCCCGGGGCAAGCACCGAGGGGGTCTTGGCGGCCGGCGTCCCCGGAACAGTAGCGGGGCTGGCGCTCGCCCACAAGAAATATGGGGAATTGCCATGGAGGCGAGTCCTCGCGCCCGCGATTCGCCTCGCCGCGCAGGGCTTTCCCGTGAGCTACGAGTTGAGCCAGTCCCTGCGCGCCGATGGCGAACAACTCGCGAAGTTTGCCGAATCACGGCGCATCTTCCTGCGCGACGGGCGGCCGTACGAGCCGGGGGAAATTTTCCGGCAGCCCGAACTCGCCAGGACCCTCAAGCAGATCGCCCGCGGCGGACCTGCGGCGTTTTATCAGGGCCGCATCGCGCGGGCGATTGTGGCGACGATGCAGAAGCATCAGGGCCTCATTCACCTCTCGGATCTTAGCCAGTACCAGGCGAAAACCCGGCAGCCTCTAAGGGGGTCTTTCCGAGGGTTTGAGATCCTGACCGTGCCGCCCCCGAGTTCTGGCGGCGTGGGCCTGATCGAGATGCTCAATGTCCTCGAGCCGCTGGACCTCGGTAGACCGAATTCCTACGAGTCGATTCACCTCATCGCGGAGACCATGCGCCGTGCTT
>Ga0315280_10005668_pt1 | contig 17657 bp, 12 predicted proteins | sample YL17G06_40_MG_FD_203697 | JGI IMG/M metagenome (GOLD analysis project Ga0315280, IMG submission 203697) | Sediment microbial communities from Yellowstone Lake, YNP, Wyoming, USA - YL17G06_40 | ecosystem: Environmental > Aquatic > Freshwater > Lake > Sediment | place: USA: Wyoming | collected... | reverse complement strand
CGGCGGACGAAGGCGTCCCCTATCGCCCCTTCAGCAACCCCGGTAGGGGACCGGCCGCTGGGGACAGTTACCTATTTCCCCAAGGGTTTCTGGTGCCCCCCTTCGGTTCTTTGCGGGAAATAGGTAACTGTCCCCAATCCTCCGGGGTGACATCACCCGTTGGGTGAGCGCGTCACGCTCGATATGCATAATCTCGGTTAGAGGCTCTTAAAGAGAAGCGGACACCCCACCGCAATCACCGGGAATGTCACAATCCACGGGCTTATCCCTACCAGCCCCCCAACCAACCGCGAGATGGCGAGCACGAGCAGAGGAAGTGCCCCAACAATTATCAGCTCAAACACATTCATGGCAGGATTGCGAGTGGCCTGTGACTATGAGCCTCAGACCACCCAGCGCACCCATGGCGAAGAGGTGCGCCTCTACCCCTCACCCCGCCTCTCCTAGGCTTAGCATTACCCACATCTTGAGTAGCCGCAGAACGCGCCGTATGGAGTGCGGGAGCTTCCGTCGCCTGCGGCGACGCGCTCCCGCTGTGAAAGCGGCGGCGCGCCGCCGCACTCCAGACGGCCGGGCTGCGAGATCGTCGCCCAGTCTGCGCCGGGCCTTCGTAGGGGCACGGCATGCCTTGCCCCTCCGAAGGCCCGCCCGCCCGAATCTCACCTCGATACCCGCGTAGAGCACGATGTGGGTAATGCTAAGCTCTCCTAGGAGGGAGAGGGGTTGCCGGGCGCGTTACCAGAGCCACTGAAAACGAACGTACCCGCGCCGCCCTTCCGAGAGAGGCGTACTCTCCCGCCGCGTTCCTATGCCGCCTCGCCGCCAGGCGGCGCACCCGGCGGGTCCGGGATGCCGGCGTCGGTCTTCTGGGCGGCGCGATAGGCGGTTTCGAGGCGCTGGCGGGCGAGGCCGTATTCCTCGGATTCGGCATACTGGGCGATGCCGCGCAGGCGCAGCAGCAGCCCCTCGCGCTCGCGCAGCACCTCGCCGAGCTTGAAGTGCGTCGTCACCTCGGAGCTCTGGGCGGCGAGCGAGCCGTGGCGGCTGAGGTATTCGTCTATCTCGGCGGTGGTGATGCCTTCGACGCGCGCGGTCGCCTGCTTGAGCAGGGCGGCGGCGACGATGCGGCGGTCGCGCGTCAGCAGCACCGACATTCGGTCCGCGGTCAAAGCTGCGAACCACTGCCAGCTCGCGAGCGCGCGTATCGGCCATCGCAGCGGCAGGCCCAATCCCCGCAACAGCGGGCTCTTCTCATCTTCCACCCGGCGGCACAGGCTGAGCAGAGTCACGTGGCCGGCCTTGATGTGGCCGATCTCGCGCGCCACCAGCGCCCACATCTCGGCGGGGCCGAGACGCTTCGGCAGGTCCTGCGGCACGACGATGACATGGCCCACGGTGGTCAGCTCCTGCGCCTCGCGCCCCAGCAGCGCATCGGCGGCCACGCCGACGGCGCTCGATTGCTTCTCCACCGCCTCGCAGGTCAACTTCGGCGCCTCGCGCAGGCCGGCCGGCGCGCTCCCGCCAAGTCGCCGCAGCTCGGCTCCATTGGCGCCGAGGCTGAAGTAGATCACGGCGAGCAGGTTCCAACCCGCCCACGCCGCCATCAGCGGCAAGCGGATGGGCGTAGCGGCGAGCACCCCCAGAATGACAAGGAATATGGCCGCGCTGACGCCGAGCCCGACCAGCTTCGCGCGGCGCTCGTCGGGATGGGCGAAGTCGCGGGCGCGGAAGCCGACGGGGGTCGCTTTTTTCTTCTTGATCTTGACTCTGGTTGCCATTAGACGGGCTCAGTCCTTTCCTGCCGCGGGAGCTCCTTCGCGGGCGACGACATAGGGGCACGGCATGCCGTGCCCCTACCGCGGACGGAGCCTTCCGCCGCAGCGAAGGGCGTGGGCAGCAGCGCGGCAAGGCTAACCACGCGCCGTCGGCGACGGGACGCGAGGTAGATCTTCAGGTCATGGGCGAACTCGCTCAACACTTGCAGACAGGCGCCGCAGGGAGCGGCCGGCTCGTCGGCATCAACGTAGATCGCCAGCGCCGCAAAGACCATCTGGCCATCGGCGACGGCGCGGAACACGGCGGCGCGCTCAGCGCAGACGCTCAACCCGTAGGACGCGTTCTCGACGTTGCTGGCGGTATAGACCTCGCCGCTTGCGGACTTCAGGGCGGCGCCGACGCGAAAGCCCGAGTACGGCGCGTAGGCGCGGGCGCTGGCGCTGCGCGCGAGGCCGATGAGGTTATCGGCTGCCAGGGTCTTCATGTTCCCTCTTGGCCGGCGTGCGCGAGCGCCCGTCGATTGACGATACGGCGTCCGGCCGACGCGCGTCCGATGTCCTGAGCGGCAGGTGACTGTCGCCTGCGGCCTATTCGTCCTGCGGCGCCGGGGGCGGCGGCGCGCGCGTGATGCGCAACTTCCGTATGCGGTGGACATCCACCTGCTCGACGCGGATGCGCAAGCCGGCGTCCTCGATCTCCTCTCCCGCCTGGGGTAGGCGGCCGATGCGGTCGAGGAGGAAGCCGCCGATGGAATCGAACTCGCCCTCGGGCAGGGTCACGCCGAACGCCTCGGCGACATCGTCGACGCTGGCGCGCGCGTCGACGACGCCCTCGGACTCGCTGACCATGTGAATGCGCTCGCCCTCGCGGTCGTATTCGTCGACGATTTCGCCCACGATCTCCTCCAGTAGGTCTTCGATGGTGAGCAAGCCGGCGGTGCCGCCGTACTCATCGATGACGATGGCGATGTGGACGCGGCGCTGCTGCATCTCGCGCAGCAGCTCGTCGAGATCTTTGCTCTCGGGCACGAAGTGCGCGCGGCGAGCGATCTCGGCCAGCGTCGCCGCGGGACGCGCTTGCTGGAACTGGTCGAGCAGGTCCCTCGCATAGACGATGCCGGTGATATGGTCGAGGTCGCCGGCATAGATGGGGAGGCGCGAGTGGCCGCTCTGCTGGATGACACGGACCGCATCGCTCGGCGCGGCTTCCTGCGGCAGACAGACCATGTCGGTGCGCGGCACCATGACCTCGCGCGCCACCTTGTCGGCAAACTCGATGACGCCGTGGATGAGATCGGCCTCCTGCTCCTGCACTTCGCCCCCGCGCTCGCCGGCGGTCACGAGCTGTTTGATCTCTTCGTCGGAGAACGCCGGCCCCTCCGGCCGCGCGCTGCCGCCGAACACCCGCACCAGCACCGCGGCGACGAGGAACTGACCCATGGCGCTGAGCGCCCCGCCCACCGGGCGCAGCGCCGCGTGCAGCAGCGCCACCGACGGCGCCAGCCGCAGCGCGACCACGTCGGGCTGGCTAGCGCTGTATGATTTGGGCGTGATCTCGCCTAGGATCAGAACCCCCGCCAGCGTTACGACGGCGCTCAGGGGAACCCAGCGGCTGCCCCACAGTTGAACGGTGAGCGCGGTGACCAGCGCCGAGATCACCAGGACCGAGACGTTGATGGCGATGATGAAGCTGCTGAGGATCTCCTGACGCTGCTCGATGAGATTGCTCAGCAGCACGGCGCGGGCGTCGCCGTCGGCGGCGAGCTGGCGCACGCGCACGCGGTCAACCGAGACCAGCGCGGCCTCGGCAAGGGAGACGAACGCCAGCAGCAGCAGGGCGAGCGCGATGACGATGCACTGCGCCGCGCCGGCCGCCCCGAGGCTGGCGCTGGCGGCGGCAACCGGCGTGAGATAGTCTAGCGCGCGGCCGAAGTGCATGTCGGTGGCCTCATTGCTCCTTCGCCGGCGGCTGCGAATTGGGGGCCGGCGGGGATGCCTTGGGCGTCAGGTGCACCCGGGTCACGCGGCGGCCGCTGATCTCCTCTACGGTCAGGATCATGGCCTCGGTCTCGACGCGCGCCCCGGGTTCCGGGATGGCGCCCAGACGGTCGTAGATGAGCCCGGCGACGGTGTCGTAATCGCCCGGCGGCAGGGTGACGCGCTCCAGGTTATTCGCATCATCAATGGTCAGCTTGCCGTCGACGAGCCACGAGCCGTCGGCGTCGCGGTGCGCCGGCGGGCGCTCGACATCGTACTCGTCGTAGATCTCGCCGACGATCTCCTCCAGCAGGTCCTCGATGGTGACGACGCCGGCGGTGCCGCCGTACTCATCCACGACGATGGCGAGGGTTTGCTTTTGGCGGCGGAAGTCTTCGAGCAGCTCTCGCACGCGCTTGGTCTCGGGGATGAAAGCGGGCGGGCGCATGACGCGCTCGACCGGCGTGTCGGGCTGCTGCTCGTGCAGGTAGGGCACGAGCGACTTGGCGTGGACGATGCCGACGACGTGGTCGGGGTCGCCGTCGTAAACCGGCAGGCGCGAGAGGTGATGCTGGATGCAGAGCTGGGCCGCCTGGGCGACGGTGGCGGTGCGCTCGATCATGACCACGTCGGGGCGGGGCACCATGATCTCACGCGCGACGGTATCGCCGAACTCGAAGATGGAGTGGATCATCTCCTTCTCCCCGGGCTCGATGGCGCCGCGCTCGGCCTCCATGTCGACGATGGTGCGCAGCTCCTGCTCGGTGACGACCTCGGCGCGGCGGCGAGTGACGCCGCCGGCCAGGCGCACCAAGGCGGCGGCAATGAGGGTGATGATCTTGATGGGCGCCCACAGCGCCCAGGTCAACAGCCACACCGGAGCGGCGGCAACCCGCGCCACGCGCATGGGGTTGGCCGACGCGTACGTGATGGGCGTGATCTCGCCGAAGATGAGCACGATGACGGCGAGGCCGACGACGGCCGCGACCGGCCCCCAGGTGAGGCCCAGGCGATCCGGACGCATGAGCCAGGTGGTGGTGATGGCCTCGGCGCCATAGTTCAGGCCGGTGATGGTGACGAGCACGGCGGTGAGCATCGTCGTCGGCCGCTCCATCAAGGCGATCACCAGGCGACCGGACCACGAGCCTTCTTCGGCGAGGCGGCGCAGGCGGTACTTGTGGGCGGACAGCAGGCCGATCTCGGAGGCGGAGAAAAAGCCGGAGAGCCCGAGCAGTATGACCAGGGTCAGGACGAGCCGCCAATCGTCGGAAGTCATATGCGCCGCGCCTCAGCGGCCGGAGAACAGCTCGAACATGATAACCGCGACCGCCACCGCCCCGACTGCGCCAATGGTGACTTCGCGCACGCTATGGATGCCAGCCTCGACCCGGCTCTGGCAGACGAGCAGCGCGAGCAGCGCCGCCGCCGCCACCGCGACCGGGGTGCCGCCGGCGAAATAGACCGCAGTGGCGAGGAAGGCGGCGATGGCGGCATGGGCGCTGACGACGCCGCCGCGCATCAACGTCCCTTTGCCGCCGCGGATCTTGGTGACCACCACCAGGATGACGATGAGCACGGCGCCGGCGAGCAAGACGTGGATGATGTTGACCGGGGTGTGCAGGCCGCCGCCGCGGACGAGCGCGCGCACCCGGGGGCGGTCGAAGAAGATCAAAGCGCCCACCGCGACCGCGGTCAGCGATGACACCAGCACCGCCGCGCCGCCGACGTCCTTGGCGATCTTGGCCAGGGGGTGATAGGTGTCGGTCACGAGGTCGATGGTGACCTCGATGGCGGTGTTGAAGAGCTCGGCGAGCAGCACCAAGGCGATGACGAGCAGGAGCATGATGAGCTCGAGCTTGGTGATGCGGAAAAGGACGCTGAGCACGAGCACTGCCATGGTGATGACGAGGTGATAGCGCATGTGGCGGTGGGTGCGGATGACGTGCACCATGCCGTCGAGGGCGAAGCGGAAGCTGTCAATTAGGGAGCGGGATTTCATTGCGGCTCTGCGCAGCGCCGCCCCTGGGCCCGGCGCAGGATTTCGCGCGCGCGGCGCAGCATGCGACGCTTTTCTTCGTCGGCGTCGTCTCTCCATCCTGTCAGATGCAGGATGCCGTGGATGACCAGGAGCTGCATCTCCTGGTGCAACGAATGGCGGCGCGCGCGCGCCTGCCGCCGCGCCGTCTCGGCCGACACCACCACGTCGCCGAGCAGGCAGGGCGGCTGCGGCTCGTTTCGGCTGGCTTGAGAACCCGAGCGCGCCACGCGTAAAGGAGAAGACACGGACCGCCGCGGCGTATCCTGGGGGAAGGCTAGGACGTCCGTCGCGGCGTCCACGCCGCGGTAGTCGCGATTCAGGCGCCGAATCTCCTCGTCATCGGTAACGAGCAGGCTAACCTCAGCGCCCGGCGGCAGGTTTTCGGCGCGCAGGGCGGCACGCGCCGCGCGCCGCAGAGCCATCTTATCCACGGCCAGGGCGCGGCTTGCGGCTGTCACTTGGCCCGCGGCGGCGCGACGGGGACGCGCCCGATTAGCCGCTGTCCGGTCGCGGCGTATGGCGATTAGTATGCCCACTGAAGCGGCGCGGGGTCGGCTGGGTTGGCGCGGCCTATTCGTCCGCCCCTGACGGGCGTGAATCGTGCGGCCGGCGCGCGCGCGCGGGAGCAGCGCGCGCCAGTTGCGGATACTCCACGCGCGTGTGAAAGATGATGCTTTTTAGCAGGCGCAGGAAGGCATCGATGATGGCCGACAGATCGCGCAAGGTAAGGGAGGACTCATCGAGCTGGCCGTCCTCGAGGCGCTCGCGCACGATCTGGCGCACTACCGCCTCGACCCGCGCCACGGTCTTGTCGGGCAGGCTCCAGACCGCGGCGAAGGCGGCGTCGGCGAGCATGACGATGGCGGCCTCGCGGGTGCGGGGCCTGGGGCCGGGATAGCGGAAGCCCTCCTCGGGCAGATCCTCGCCGCGGGGGCCGGAGCGCGCCTGCTGGTAGAAGAAGCTGATGAGGGCGGTGCCGTGGTGCTGGGCGATGATGTCGCGGATGACGCTGGGCAGGTGGTGCTGGCGCGCCAGATCCACGCCATCGCGGACGTGAGCGGTGACCACCAGGCTGGAGAGGGAAGGCGAGAGTTGATCGTGGATATTGTCGATGCCGAGCAGGGCCTGGTTCTCGCCGAAGAGGTAGGGGCGGCGAAGCTTGCCGATGTCGTGATAGTAGGAGCCGACCCGCGCGAGCAGGCCGTCGGCGCCGACGGCGTCGGCCGCGGCTTCGGCGAGATTGGCGACGAGGAAGCTGTCGGAGTAGGTGCCGGGCGCCTCGACCAACATGCGGCGCAGCAGGGGCTCATTGGGGTTTGCGAGCTCGATCAGCCGCAGGTGGGTGGTGATGTCAAACGGGCGCTGAAGCAGGAAAATCGAGCCGACGGCGACGGAGGGGGCGGCGAAACCATAGAGCAACGCGTGCCATGCCGGGCCGATGATCTGTTCGCCGCCAGTGACGCGCGTGACGACGACGACCAGGGCGGCGTTGATGGCGCCCAGGATGACGCTTGCGCCGACGAGCTGGGAGGGCGGCCAGATGTGGCGCGCGAGCAGCAAGCCGGTCAAGCTGCTGCCAAAGGTGAGCAGGGCGAGCGAGAGCTGCCCCTGCGCCATGATGCCGACGAGCAGGCCCTCGACAACCGCCACCACCAGGGCGACGCGGTCGCCGACGAGCACGGCTATGATCATGACTCCGGCGGTGACGGAGAGCATGCTCAGCAGTTCGGCGCGCGGTCCCTGCAAGCTGACCAGGTTGACGGCGAACAGCGCGAGGATGGCGATGAGGGCGGTGAGCAGCAGGAGGCGCGTGTCGCCATAGACCTGCGGCTGCTGACGACGCAGGTAGCCGGCGAGAGCGACTACCGCCAGAACGCAAAGCGCGGCGATGGCGGCCATTTGCCAGGGATCGGGCGCGGGGCGCAGCAAGCCGAGCGCGCGCAGGGCCTCGAGGTCTTCGCGGGTTGCGACCTCGCCCTTGGCGATGATGACCTCGCCGCCGACGATGTTTTTCTTGACCGGGGGCACGGCGCGGCGCGCGGCGATGCGCAGCTCCTTGGTCGCCGCGACATTCTCGGAGCGGTTGGGGCGAATGCAGGATTCAGCGATGGCCGCCACGAGCTGGCGCGCTGGCGGCGACAGCAAGAGACTGTCGGCGGCCTCGCGCGCGCTGCGGCGGGCGGCGGCCACGGCCGGCGCTTCGTCGGGGATGGGGCGGCTCATGGCGCGCAGGACGATCTCGGCGGCGGGTTCGGCCAGCGCCATCAGCGTGCCCGGCGCCTGGGCATGGGCCCAGGCGAGCGCCTCGGGCGCGACGTTGGGGAACGCGCGGCGCAGGTGCAGCAGGTTCTGCCTGGAAGCGGCGAGGGAGCCGAAGCGCTCGGAGACCTCGTCCTGGGCGTGCGCGACGGCCTCCGGGCGCACCACGAGCACCGGCACCACCCATTGCTCGGCGCGGCGGCGCAGTTGCTCGGTGGCGTCCTGGTCAATGTAGCTCATGGTATGCGGGGCGTGAATGGTCACGGGGCTGCGGTCGCCGCTCATAAGCGATACGCGAGGGGGCTGGAGCCCATAGCCGATGACGATGGCGGCGAGGGCGAGCGCGGTGGCCAAGCCGAGGGCAACGCGCAGCCAGGCGCGACGACGCTCCGCGCCGACGCGAATGCGCCGCCCGAGGTTCTTCCAGAACTGGATGATGTCGGGCATGGTCAAGCTCGAAGCGCGATGCCTGGCGCTGGCGACGGTTCACGCCGCGCAGTCGTGGGCGTCACTCCGCCGCGGGCGCCTCGGGCGGGCCGCTGCGCCGGCTATCGCCGTCCTCGCGCTCATACGCTTCGATGATCTTCTGCACCAGCTCGTGGCGCACTACGTCCTCGCCGCCGAAGCGAATGAAGCTGATGCCCTCGATGTCAGCGAGCAGCCCGGCGACGTGGTTGAGGCCGGATTGCTGCCCGCGCGGCAAGTCGGTCTGAGTGACGTCGCCGGTGACCACCGCGCGCGAGCCGAAGCCGAGACGGGTGAGGAACATCTTCATCTGCTCGCGGGTGGTGTTCTGCGCCTCGTCGAGGATGATGAAGCTGTCGTTGAGGGTGCGGCCGCGCATGAACGCCAGAGGCGCGACCTCGATGACATTGCGCTCCATCAGCCGCTGCGCCTTCTCGTGATCCATCATGTCGTAGAGGGCGTCGAAGAGGGGACGCAGGTAAGGATCGACCTTGGCCTGCATGTCGCCGGGCAGGAAGCCCAGGCGCTCGCCGGCCTCGATGGCGGGACGGGTGAGGATGATGCGGCTGACCTGCTTGTGCTGAAGGGCGGCGACGGCGCAGGCCATGGCGAGGTAGGTCTTGCCGGTGCCGGCGGGACCGATGGCGAAGACGAGGTCCTGGCGGCGGATGGCGTCAACATAGCGGCGCTGATTATGGCTGCGGGGCTTGATCTGCTTGCCGCGATCGCTGACGAGGACGACTTCGGCGAAGACCACGGGGTCGCGGTCGCTGGCGGAGGAGTCGCCCTGCGCGCGGATGCTGCGCGCGGCGTACCTCACTTCCTCAACCGACAGGGGGTGGCCGCGGCGCACCAAGCGGGTAAGCTGGCTGAAGAGGCCGCTCAACTGGCGCACTTCGTCGGGGCGGCCGCGGATCGACAGCTCGTTGCCGCGCGCGACGATGCGGGCGGCGAATTCGTTTTCTATCGCCCTCAAGTTCTGATCGTGGCTGCCGAGCAGATTCGCCACTTCGTCGTTGTCAGCCAGCACCACGGTTACTTCGGTTTGTTCGTCGTCCAATCTAGCCTCGTCACAAATGGAGCACGGGCACTCCTGCCCGCGCAGCGGCCCCGGCGGCTAGGCCCTTCGGGCCGCCGTGTCCCTAGGCCCGACTCTGCCGGGCCGGGATGGCGGTCGAAGACCTAGCCAGCGGTCGGGAGACCTAGCCACAAGAGTGCCTGGGCTCCAGTGCAGGGTAGGATTCGCACTCTGCCACAGACGTTGACCCCGCGCCCGACTGAGCCGGTGCGCGGGGCAATCTACAACCTCCCTGTGCTAGCCGTTGTTGCGTGCGTTGGCTTTGCGACGACGGCGCTCCGACGCTGCCGCCAGCCTCCGACGCCGATCGCTTGGCTTCTCGTATCGCTCATGTCGTCGCGCCTCCTCCAGCACCCCGTGCTGTTGGAGCGCGCGCTTGAATCTCTTCAGAGCATTCTCCAGCGATTCATTGTCACGGACCTGAACCTGCGGCAAAAATATCCCTCCCTTCCCTTGCCGATAGAGTGGGAACAGTTGCGCTGATCACCGGCGGCGATGGCAATCAAAGGGCAGGCCTACCTCGCCATCGCCGGACCCATCATCGACGCACAGGCCGCGTCGTTGGCGGCATTATACATGGCCCGCAGCCCTTTGTCAACGGCCGCCCAAAATAGCTAGCATCTGTTCGCAAAGGCTCCGGAAACCATGAACGAGTGTGACTGTTATTAGCGGGACAGACCTCCGTTTCAACCGGCGTCCGGCGGCATTCCCCGACGGTCGCGCGCCAGTTGATCAAGTCGAAGACTACAGAGCGCGCGGCTTCAATCTGCGCCTTCAGGGGCACGTTCTGGCACTTTTCCGGGTTAATCTCGGCCGGGAGATACCAGCTCAGCCACCGTGACTCCCGCAGCGCCCTCGTCGCGCCGGCCGGGGCGGTAACCTCGCACATGAGGGTGCTTGGAGAGAAGCTCGCGCACCGCGTTGCGCACCGCGAAGGTGCCCACACCGTGGACGATGCGAACCTCTGTCAGCCCCGCAAGCAGGGCATCGTCAAGGTACTTCTCCAGGACTTCCAGCGCCTCAGCCACGCGCATGCCGCGCAGGTGGATCTCGGACGGAACCTCGAGCGCCTTGGCGGCCTGGGGGCCGACGGGCTCGAAGGCCTCGGGCGCTTGCTCCAGGTCGTCAACGCGCACCTTGAGCTTGAGGATGCCGACTTGCACTTCGACGAGGTCTTCCGCGTCGGCCGGGCCAAGGATGGTTCCGCGCTGCCCGACGGTGCGCACCAGGACGGATTCGCCGGGGCGGATTTTCGCCGGTCGCAGGGCTGGCTCAGGCGGAGGCGGAGGCGGCGCCGGGGCCGGCGCAGGCGTTGGCGGCGCAGGCAGGGCCTCCTCCACGTGCTCGTCCACATGCGCCAACTCGGCTTGAGCTTGCTGCGCCGCGCGGTCGGCCTGGGCGCGGGTGGGCGGTGCGCCGCCTGCGGGCTTGCGCCGCGCCTCCTGCTGCAAGCGGTCGATGATCTCGGTGGCTTGCTGTCGCGTCTCGTTCAGGACGCGGGATGCCTCGCGGCGCGCCTCCCGTAGGATCTGCGCGCGCTTCGACTCAAGCTCGCGCAGTTGCCGCTCGAAATCCAAGCGCAGGGCCTGCAGCTGGCGGCGCTCGAGCTCGGCGGCTGCGGTCTCGGATTGAAGCCGCCGCTGCGCCTCCTCGATGCCGCGGATGGCGTCCTCCATCACCGTCTGGGTTTCGCCCAGCATGGCGCGCGCGGCGGCGACGATGTCGGCGGGCAGCCCCAGGCGCCCGGCGATGGCAAATGCGTTGCTGCTGCCGGGCAGGCCGATGCGCAGGTGATAGGTCGGCCGCAGGCTCTCCGGATCGAACTCGACGCTGGCATTCTCGATCCCCGACTGGGCGTAAGCGAACGCCTTAAGCTCACCGTAGTGGGTGGTGACCACGGTGCGCGCGCCGCGGGCGTGCAGCTCGGTGAGGATGGCCTTCGCCAGAGCCGAGCCCTCGGCAGGATCGGTGCCGGCGCCGATCTCGTCGAGCAGAACCAGGGCGTTGGCGGACCGCGGCACGGCCTGCATGACCTCGACGATCTGGGCCATGTGCGAGGAGAAGGTGGAAAGGTTCTGCTGAATGCTCTGCTCGTCGCCGACGTCGGCGAAGATCTGCGCGAACACGGCGAGGCGGCTGCCTGGCTTGGCGGGCACGTGCAGGCCGGACTGCGCCATGAGCGAGAGCAGGCCGACGGTCTTGAGGCTGACGGTCTTGCCGCCGGTGTTGGGGCCGGTGATGACCAGGGCATGGAATTCCTCGCCGATGCGCAAGTCAATGGGCACGACCTCGCCGGTGAGAAGGGGGTGGCGCGCCGCCGCGAGGTCGATGATGCCGTCGCCGTTGAGATCGGGCTCCGCTGCATCCTGGGCTTGACTTAAGGCGGCGCGCGCGAAGATGAGATCGAGGGCGCCCAGGAGATCGACGGTGGCAAGCAGGTCGTCGGCGGCGACGCTGACCTGGCGGCTGAGGGCGGCGAGGATGCGCCGCACCTCGCGCTCTTCATCCTCACGCGCCTGGGCGAGGTCATTGCCGAGATCGACCAGGGACAGGGGTTCCATGAAGACGGTGGCGCCGCTAGCGGAGGCGCCGTGGATGATGCCGCGGAACTCGGCGCGGAACTCGCTGCGCACGGGGATGCAGTAGCGGCCGCCGCGCACGGTGACCAGGGGCTCCTGGATCATGCGCTGGTATTGCGGGCTGTGAATCATGCGCTCGAGGCGCTGCTCGAGGGTGGCGCGCAGGGAGCGGGCTTTCTCGCGCAGACGGGCGAGCTCGTCGCTGGCGCGGTCCTTGATTTCGGCGCGGGAGTCTATGCAGCGGCCGATCTCGTCCTCGAGGGCGCGGAAGTCGCCGAGGGCGCGGCCCTGGGCGGCGAGGGAGGGGCAGGTCATCTCGCGCCCGGTCAGGAACGCACGCAACCGGCGCGCGGCGAAGGCAGTGCCGGCGATGTCGAGGAGCTGGGCTGGCTCCAGCACCAAGTCCTTGACCGCGCCGCGGACGGCGCTGCGGATGTCGCGGATACCGCCGAGGGGCGGCGAGCCGTCGCGCTCGAGCACGGCGCGCGCCTCGGACGTCTCACGCTGGCGAGCGCGCACCAGCCCGAGGTCGGTCGCCGGCGCGAGGGCATGAGCCAGTTCCTTGCCGACGACGGAGGTCGCGTGGCCGGCGAGCAGGTCGGCAATGCGGTTGAACTCCAGGACTCGCAGCGTACGGGCGTCCATGGGCATTCGCGCGTTTTCATTTCGCCGTAAGATCGACTACTCCCGCATGGGGGTGAACATTTTCCGCTGGCAGCACAACGGCGTCCGGGTAGGCCAAGTTAAGGCCGGCAGGAGATTGGTCGCCAAGCGCTGAAGGCAAGAAATGCCGTGCCGCAGCACCCGGGCCCGCTCCGCGGGCGCCCGCCGCGCAGGAGCCGGAAAGTGCAACACTTCGGATGGATTGACATCGCGGTCGTCGTCGTTTACCTGGTCGGCATCGCCGTGCTGGGCATCGTCCAGATCGTGCGCGTGAAAACCTCGGGCGATTATTTCACCGGCGGGCGGCGGTTCAACAAGTTTCTAATGACGATGCACTCGCTGGGCACGGGCACTCATGCCGATGACCCGGTGGGCGTGACCGGCGCGGTGTACGAGCGCGGGTTGTCGGGCATCTGGTACACGTACATCTATCTGTTCGTGACGCCCTTCTATTGGATCATCGCGCCGTTCTTCCGGCGCTCGCGCTTCATCACCACCGCCGATTTCTTCGAGGCCCGCTTCGGGCGCGGCCTGGGAATGCTCTATACGATCATGGGCATCGTCGCCTTCAGCGTCAACACCGGCACGCTGCTCAAGGGCACCGGCACCATCGGCACCGCGGTCACCGGCGGGGTGGTGCCGGAGTGGTGGTTCACGGTGGCGATGACGGTGGTGTTCGTCGCTTACGGGCTGGCGGGGGGCCTGGCGGCGACGGTCATCACCGAGGGCGTGCAGGGGCTGCTGATCGTCGTCATGTCGCTCTTGCTGGTGCCGTTCGGGCTGCGGGTGATCGGCGGCGCGAGCGCCTTGCACCAGCTGGTGCCGGCGGCCAAGTTCAGCCTGGCCGCGCCAGAGGAGATGACCCTGCCGTGGATCCTCGTGGCGTCAGTGATGGCGCTGGTCGGCATTGTCGCGCAGCCGCACATCATGGAGATCTGCTCGGCGGGGCGGACCGAATTCGAGGGACGGGTCGGCTTCACCTACGGCAACTTCATCAAGCGCTTCTGCGCCATGGGGTGGGCATTCACCGGGCTGATTGTGATCGCGATGGTGGCGGCGGGCGATGTCGGCGCGCTGGCAAAGCGCGAGCTAGCATTCGGGGTGGCGATCCGCGATCTGCTGCCGGCGGGGGTGACGGGGCTGATGCTCGCCGCCGTGCTCGCGGCGCAGATGTCAACGCTGAGCGCGTTCATGGTGGCGGGCAGCGCGCTGTTTTCGCGCAACATCTACCTGCGGTTCCTGCGGCCGAAGGCAACCGACGAGGCGATCCTGCGCGCGGGGCGCTGGTCGGGGCTGATCGTGGTTGCCGCCGGCGTCGCGTTCTCGTTCGTCGTCGGCAGCGTGGCGCAGGCGCTCACCATTTTCTGGGCGGTCAACACGCTGACCGGGCTGCTGATCTGGTTCGGGGTCTTGTGGCGGCGGGCCAACCCCGCCGGCGCGTGGGTCTCGTTTGTGGTGATGGCGGCGCCGTGGCTGCTGTTCGGCATCTTTGGGACGGCGCTGCGGCCGTTTTTCCCCGGCGCGACATGGCTGGGCATGTACTCCGAGACCAAGTTCCTGCCGCAACTCGTGGCGACTTATCTGCCTGCGGGCGTGGTGGCGATGGTGATCGCCAGCCTGCTGGGCAAGCGTGTGGACAAGGAGCGGCTGGATCAGTTCTACCTGCTGCTGCGCACGCCGGTGGGGCACGAGGATCGGCTGCACGAGGCGGGCGTGGACATGGTCTATGCCGGCTCGACCACCGGCCATCCTTGGGAGCTGAACCATCCGGCGCTGGTGAATGTGGGCGGTTTTGTGGCGGCGCTCATTTTTGCGGGGGCGATTCTGGCGCTGCTGTGGGCGCTGGCGCGCATCGGGATGTAGGAGGGCGTGCGCGGGCGCGTTGTAGGGCGGGGATTCACGAGGCTGTTGCATAATTGCATATCGCGGGTCGGCCAGGAGGCCGACCCCTACGCCCGGGAGCGTAGATCGTAGGGGTCGGGTGGCTAGGCCGAAGGCCGCCATGGCGGTCGCCGAAGGCGACCTAGTCTACCTCGCGACAGAATTAGCTGCACACCATTTCTGAGTGTGATCGGACACTTGCCACGCTCAATAACGCATGCCGGTTCTTATGTCACGAGGTACTAGCCATTCCACCCCGACCCGTCAATCCGGGATTACGCAACAACCTCTCACATCCCCGCCGAGTCCGGCGCGCGTAGGAATCCCTGGGCGAAGCCGGGATGGCGGCGGCGGAGCCGCCTAGTACCTCGTTGCATAAGACGGCGTTATATGGATTCGAGGCAGATTGGCTCGTACGAGCGCAAGATTCGCCCGCCCGGAGGCAGATTGCATAACGCCAACTTTCGCAAGGAAGTACTAGCCACGCGCGCCCTACAGTTGGTACCCCGGCGAACCGCGACCTTATGAAGGTCGCGCCCCGACTGCGGACTATGGATCAGTCCCGTGGAAACCGACGAAACATATCCCCTGCCGGCAGCGGAGGTCGTGCGGGAGGCCGCGGATCTAGCCGACGCGGATGGAGATCCCGCCTGGCGCGTGACGCTCTACGCCGCGTGGGTGGCGCAGCTCTTCTCGATCATGGGCTTCTCGTTTGTCATGCCCTTCTTCCCGTTCTACATTCGAGAGGAGCTGGGCGTCACCGATCCGCAGATGGTTCCCATCTGGGCCGGATTGCTGGCGACGGCGGGCGGCATCAGCATGACGGCGACGGCGCCGCTGTGGGGCATGGTCGCCGACCGCTACGGGCGCAAGCTCATGGTGCAGCGCGCGATGTTCGCCGGCGCGGCCATCCTGGGCTTGATGGGGCTGGTGCATAATGTCAACCAGCTGCTGGCGCTGCGCTTGCTCCAGGGCGCCTTCACCGGCACCATCAGCGCCTCGGTCGCGCTGGTATCGAGCGTCACGCCGAGGAATCGTCTCGGCTACAGCCTGGGGCTGATGCAGACCGCGGTATTCACCGGCGCCTCGGTAGGCCCGTTTGTGGGCGGATGGATGGCCGATCATTTCGGCTACCGCATGCCCTTCGCCGCCACCGCGGTGGTGCTGTTTGTGGGCGGGTTGCTGGTGCTGTTCGGCACGCGCGAGAGTTTCCGGCGACCGGCGGCAGCGGAGCGCTCCGGCGATCTGACGGCGCGGGGGCTGCTGGGCCTGCCGGGCGTGATGACGCTGCTCATCGTTTACTTCATGCTCAATCTCAGCGGCACGGTGGTGGGGCCGATCTTCCCGCTGTTCGTCGAGAGGCTGATGCGCACCTCGCAGGGCGCGGCCTCGACCACGGGCCTGCTGCTGGCGGTGGGCGGGATTGTGGCCGCGGTGTCGTCGGTGGCGGCGGGCAGGCTGAGTGACCGCATGGGGCATCGGCGCATCCTGATCTTCTCCACGGCGTTCGCGGGCCTGTGCACCTTTCCGCAGGCCGTGGCGCGGACGGTGGGGCAGCTCCTGGGGATGCGGGTGCTGTTCGGACTAGGGGCGGGGGGCATGAGCCCAAGCGTCAATGCGCTGATGGCGAGCATCGTGCCGCGCAATTGCCTGGGGCGTATCTACGGCTTCACCACCGCGGCGAGCTCGATCGGGATTGCCATCGGGCCGACGGTGGGCGGCTGGCTGGCGTCGTCTGCGGGGCTGCGGATGCCGTTCGTGCTGATGGGGGCGCTGCTGGTGCTGCTGGCGCTGACGGTCAGTCGGCGGGTATCGGCGTTGGCGCCGCCGGAGCTGCTGCCGGTCGAGGGGTGCGAACCGGCGGAGGCGGGGAGGGCTTAGCTGCGCAGCGCTTGCGGCCGGCGCCTTCATGTCGGCGTCAATCGGCGCCTACCTGTCCCCGGTAGCTTTGGCGGAGGGTGATCGGCGGCTTCATCTGTTCGTCGCACCAAGGTTGACGCGTCACTACGACTTGTCCTGCTGCCGGCGATGGGCAGGCGCAGGTTTTCGCGCTTGCGGATCTGGGCGCGGTAGCGGCGAGCGACGTGGGGATAGAGCGCAAGCTCAGCGCGGCCGCGCGGGCGCAGGTCGTAGGTGGCGCGCGCGATGCGCTCGAACCAGCCGTAGTGGTCGTGGTAAAGAATGGAGGTGGTGTTGGGGGCGGCGCCGAGTGCCCGCAACTGGCGCGGCGAGAGCGGCCCTAGTGTCTCCAGGCAGCAGGCGATGTGGATGGCATTCTCGCGGTAGGCGGTGACCAGGGGGCGGCGGAAGCTGCCGCCGTCGTTGAAGTCGCCGGAGCGTCCAGCGATCTCTCGCAGCACAGCGACCTTCTTGCCTTTGCGCTTCTTGCGGTCGAAGGGCAAGGGATGGAAGACGACTTCCACCTTGGGCTTGGGCGGTCGCAGCGAGACGAGGATCAGGCCGAGGGCGAGGCGGCGCAGGAGATGCTGTATGCGCTCCCAGCGCTTGCTGGGGCGCGGCTGCGGCAGGGCGACGTACACGGAGTCGGTGATCTTCTGGCGCTGCGTCGCCTGGATGAGCAAGCTGATGCCGAAGCGGCGTTTGATCTCGATGATGACCAGGTCATCGCCTTTGACGGCGGTAATGTCGCAGTGACTGACCTCGCTGCGAACAGTATAGCCCTGTGCCACGAGGTAGTCGCGGATGGGGTGGCAGAGGTCGGTTTCGGCGAGAGTCTTCATAGGATGGGAGCGCACAACTGCGGCCAAGGGCTTGAGCCCTCACCTTGATCCTCTTCCTGAGGGGCTTAGCGCCGGATTATGCGTAAGGCAAGGAAAACGTCATTCCGAGCGAAGCGAGGAATCCCCTATCGCCCCTTCAGCAACCCCGGTAGGGGACCCCTCGCGTTGCTCGGGGTGACATCACCCGTTGGGTGAGCGTGT
>Ga0315280_10005666_pt1 | contig 17659 bp, 16 predicted proteins | sample YL17G06_40_MG_FD_203697 | JGI IMG/M metagenome (GOLD analysis project Ga0315280, IMG submission 203697) | Sediment microbial communities from Yellowstone Lake, YNP, Wyoming, USA - YL17G06_40 | ecosystem: Environmental > Aquatic > Freshwater > Lake > Sediment | place: USA: Wyoming | collected... | reverse complement strand
ACGCAGCAGTGGCACGCGTCCAGGAGGGGAGAAAAGGATTGCCAAAGGGTATGGGGATTAAGTTTACCGACCTAAATGAGAAGGACTGGAAAACGATAGGGAACTATTTGAAGTGGCTTAAAGGGAAAAGAGGGTCGGCCTCCGTTCCAGCTCGCGGGAGTCCGCAGCAATTGAAAGATGCTCAGCTAACTCAAGAAAAAATCGAAGACATCAAAGAGGCTCAACAAGAGCTGGCAAAAGAATTTGAGATGTTCAAGCAGGAATCGAAGAGCAAAAAGGACTAAAGACAAACGATGCCCCCGCAAATCGCGCTATTTGGAGCCTCCGGATACACGGGCAGGCTCGTCGCACAAGAGCTCAAAAAGCGCAATATAGAATTCATTGCGTGCGGACGCAACCCCGATAACGTAAAAAAAGTTTTGAGCGAATTAAAAATAAGCGCGCAGACAGAAGCGCTGGATGCAACCGATCCACAGTCCATAGAGAATCTACTCACCAGACTTGCACCGAAGCTCGTGATAACAACAATCGGCCCGTTTCTCGATTTCGGAAAAAACATTGTCTCGGCAGCGACAGAATCGGGCGCTTGCTATTTGGACTCAAGCGGCGAGCAGGCATACATAAAATGGGTTTACGAAAACATAAAGCCCAAATCGCCTGAGCAGGTTTTTGTCCCCTCGCTCGCGTTCGAATACGCGCTTGGTGATTTAGGCGCTGAGATTTTGAAGGAAAAATTCGCCGAACCATTTGAAATCCGAAGCTTCTACTACACCCCCTCGCACTCGCCCAGTCGCGGCACGCGCGCGTCCATGCTGAAGGCGATAGAGCAAAAAACGCTCGCCTACAAAAATGGCGAGCTGGCCGATTCCGCAGGGAAGACAGCATCTGTAACGATAGCCGAGTTAAATAAAACGCTCGACGCGCTCATCTTCCCGGGCGGCGAGCCGCTCATGATTCCGAGACATGCAAACGTCGACTCGGTTGAGTCATACATGGTGATTAGCTTGTCGGCAGCAAGAATGCTTTATCGTGCGGCAAAAGATGCAAAGGATAAAAAAGAGGCGATTTTTACAGACAAGCTCGGACCGACTGAGGATGAACGCAAAAAAAATAGATTCTTCATAGTCCTTGAAGGAACATCGGCTCACGCGAGAGCAAGCCTCACCATAAGCGGCTTTGACGCTTACGGCATAACGGCTCACCTCATCTCGGAAGGTGCAAAGACGATAATGGATGGGAAGCTGGCGAAGCGCGGAGTCTGCACTCCGGTCGAAGCGTTTGGAAAGGAGAAAATGCTTTCGTGGTGCGAGGGCTGGGGAGTGTCATTTAGATTTGAAGCCTAAACCTACTAGGTAGAACTCGCGACTCTCCGAACGCGAAGCGCGCGGCTTAAACGCCTTGACCTCCTCAAAATGTCCTTTCATCTCCTCGCGCAACTGCTTAGTTTCTGGCCCCTCAAATATCTTCACAAACAACTTGCCGCCAGCCTTAAGCACAGAGCACGCAATCTCTAACGCTCTTCTGGCAAGCCTTAGCGATCTCGCAGCGTCTGTCACAGAGATTCCAGTCGTCGCGGGCGCGAGGTCGCTCGTCACCAAGTCGAACGAACCCAGCTTTTCAATCTCTTGCATATCGATGGTCAAAACATCCACGACGAATGTTTTTGTGTTTTCAGCTGAAAATTTCGGGCTTAAAAGGTCGATGCCGACGACCGCTCCCTCTTTCCCAACTTTCTTTGATAGATATTGGAGCCACGAGCCGGGCGCGCAGCCGAGGTCTAGCACGCGCGCACCCTTTTTGACAAGATTGAATTTGCTGTCTGCCTCTTCAAGCTTGTATACAGAGCGTGCGAAAAAACCCTCCTTCTTTGCTTTGTGGAAATAAAAATCCTGCCACTTATCCTTTGTCATTTGATAAAAATAGGGGGGAGGACTTTTTTACCTCTCCCCTTTTAAAGCCCAAACGAATCTTTATTGTTTCTTAGCGTGACAATCGTTGCAACCGACTGGAGCGTTTTTGCCAGCTTGCTTTTCTTTAGTATGGCAGCCCTTGCACTGAGTGTGGAACACGGTCTTCATATCTGGGGTATTCCCCCCGGCCTGTGCTTTGTGACAGCTAGAGCACTTTTTGGGTTGCCCTTTGCCATCCCACTCGTGGTGACAAGTCTTACAATCCTTGTAGGCTGTGGCGTGAGCTTTGTGATTAAACTTCGCCGGCTGATAAATCTTCGCCAGATAGCCAAGGTCGATTATGTCCGGCTGTGCCAAGACGACCGCCACTGCCACTACAAACGTGAGAATCATTCCCGCTGCTATTGCCTTCTTCACGTTATTACCTCCTTCCACCTTTTGCCGAGTGATTTTTATACACCTTTTTTTTAATTTTGTCTACAATTATACAGAGGGAAATCCGGAGGCCACATGAAAGAACTTGTCGTTAGTTTAATTGCAATCTTAAGTTTGTCGCTCCTTTTCATCTGCAACTGCAACGAGAATGGTGGGGCAGCGAGTGACGACGATGACGATACAGCTGATGATGATTCCGCCGACAATTTTAATAATGCGCAATTCAGCCTGCTCGATCCGACTGAAAGAGGTCCGTTTGTTGTCGGCAACCGCACATTCATCTATGTCGACCCGAACAGATGGGATCCCGCGACAAACAGCGAACGCAAGCTGATGGTTGAGGTCTGGTATCCTGCCGATCCCAGTGCAGAAGATATGCCGTATGACGTTTTAAAAAACTTTTGTCCCGACTGGTGGGATACAGTAGTTAGACCAACGCTTGAACAAGAATATGGTGTGCCACCAGACGAGCTCGACCACTTCAACAATCAAACGGGCTCACACCGCGACGCACCTGCAGACTATAAGAATGCGCCCTATCCAATGCTGATCTTTTCTCACGGAAATGGAGGGCTCAGGATTCAGAACTTCACGATGTGCGAATGGCTCGCAAGCTATGGATTTATTGTAGTCGCGCCGGACCACACGGGAAATGCTCTTATCACATGCTTCCCGGAAGGGGTCGTAGAATTCAACGCCGATCTGGTCATGATCTCGTTTGGCCAGCGCAAGGGCGACATATCATTTCTTATAGATAAGCTCACGGAGCTTAATGCCTACGATCCGGACGGGTTCTTTACAAGCCTTGTTGATCCTAAAAGGGTCGGGACGTTCGGCCACTCGTTTGGGGGGACCGTTGCAGTCGAGGTGACCAAGGACGACTATCGGATACAAGCGGCGATCGACATGGCTTCGTTTGCATTCCCCTACTGTAAAGATGACTTCTCATGCGCGACCATGTTCATGATCGCGCTCGAGGACGACACCATGTATGAAGCCATGCCGGTAACGAGAGCTGCTTACAGCATATTCCCGACGCCGAAGTTCAAGCTCGAGCTGATGGATGCTGGGCATTACACGTTTTCCGATGCCTGTATACTCGTGCCATCGTTGATTGGCGACGGTGATGGCTGCGGCATAGGGCACAGGCACAAAACGGGCGAGGAGTTCGAGTTCATCGAGCACGACCTGGCGATGGAGTTAATCTCTTCCTATGCGGTCTCATTTTTCAGCTACGTACTCAAGGGTCAAGACTTTTTTGTCGATTATCTGGGTGAGAACAACTATCCAGATGAGATGAACTACGATTTCAAATTTTAGCGATCGCTGATTTTTTCCGATAAGAAATATAGGGTGCGGCATGCCTGATGAACGAGTGGGCGAAATAGGTAGTGTGCTTGGAAGCTATAGAAAGAAACTCCTTCCGAGACAGAAGGGGCGAGGGTTGAGTTTATCTCAAAACAGTAAAACCAACCTAAAGGGTATGACTAAGGAGGTCTTAGGCGATCTCGCTGAGAAGGCCATTAAAAACTTTCGTAAACGAGTGCTCAAATAGACATGTACGAAGGCATCGTAGACTCGAAGGCTAGAGTGCTCGTCGTGGACGACGAGTCGATGCAGCGCGGGATGATAAGCGAAGCGCTTGCGAGATCCGGGTTTGAGGTCGACTCGACAGGCGACATCGAAAGGGCAAAGAGGCTTATAAAGGCGAGACCTTATGAGGTCTTGGTGTGTGACATACGGCTCGGAAACTATAGCGGGCTCGATCTGGCGAGATTCGTAAAGGCGCTCGATAACACACAGGAGGTGATAATAATAACCGGCTACGCATCCATTGAGACAGCACAGGAGGCGATAAGGGCCGAGACCTTCGACTACCTTACTAAGCCGCTCGATTTAGGCGAGCTCACAAGCGTGGTCGAGCGGGCGGCTATGCGCTCAAAGGCTGCCAGACAAAGCCAAAAAACGTTACAGAACCTCATCGATTCGGGGAAGATCGTACCACTCCTTTTAAAACCAAAACCTCTCGCAGAGGACGAGGCAAAAATTACGCACATGGACTGCGCTGAGAAATCCACAAGTCGACTGAGCATCATAAACAACAAGTTGCAAAGCATCCAGACGCTGTGGGACCTCAAATCGCAGGGCGCGATAACCGATGAAGAGTATGAGCAACTTAAGAAAGAGATACTGGAAGAATCAACATGATAAGACAAAGGATAATAGTAGTATCAAGCGATTCCAATGAAGGCACGTGGATTAAGGAGCATATAAAAGAGCAGGGTGCAGACGTCGCGCTATTTGACTCGGCAAAAAAGGTTCTCGACAAAGACTTCCCTTACGATGCGGCGCTAATAGATTATCTCTTGCCCGACCTCTGCGGACTGGATTTAATAAGCAAGCTGCGCAAACGCAATCCAACTGCCAAATACATACTCATGGCGAGCTGCCTCCCCTTCGCTCATATACTGACCAAAGCCATAGAGGCAGGAGCTCAGGACTTCTTAGTCAAACCGCTGACAAAAGATCAGCTCAATTCAACTCTGTATAAAAATCTACTTCAATCACATTTCACCGATTCGCTCCCTATATACGAGCAGCTCAGCAAAAAGCTGGTAGAGAAAGTTGAAGACCTGACGATGTTCTACACGATCAGCGAGGCCTTCGGCGGAGGCGAAACTGGGGAACGGCTGTTTGAATATCTAGCTGAGATGGCGGCTAAAGTAACGAACGCAGATTCGGCAGTCTTCTATTTAGTCGATCTCGAACAGAACAAGCTGTTTTTAAAATCGTTGTGGAAACTAGAACAAGTGCCATGTTCAAACAGTGCCATCGAGGTCAACCCCGTAATTTTGAACAACATCGTTTTGACCCTAAGCCCACTTTTCCTCAAGAGTTCAAAGCCGATAAAGTTCTGCAACTTCAAGTGCGAGCAGTGCGAATTCCACGCAATGCTCGGCGCGCCGCTGTATGTAAGGGACGAGCTTTTTGGAATCGTCGTTGCCAGAAGAGCGGAGGCTAACGAGTTCGACCAGAAGGCAAAGACATACATGGCCTCGCTATTAAAGAAAGCCGCCCTAGCAATTGAAAATAGCGCCCTTTATGAAAATCTCTACATATCACTTTTGAACACGCTCCGCTCGCTCGTCACCACGATCGAAGCCAGAGACTCCTATACGCAGCAGCACTCGCTGAGAGTGACTCACTATTCCCTTGAGATCGCTAAGCACCTGGATTGCTCGCCTACTGATATCGAAGCCATAAAGTTTGCGGGGAGCCTGCACGACATAGGCAAGATCGGCGTTTCGGATGCAGTCCTTAGAAAGCCGGGGAAGCTCTCGTTTGAAGAGTTTGAGGAGATTAAAAAACACCCGCTGGTCGGAGAGCGAATTCTTGAACCCCTCAGTTTGGGGCCAAACGAGAGGGCCATAATAAGGAACCATCACGAGAGCTGGAACGGTAAGGGGTACCCAGACGGATTTGCGGGGCGTCAAATACCATTTCTGGCAAGGATTGTGACGCTTGCCGACTCATTCGATGCGATGACGTCTTACAGGCCATATCGCCGCGCGATGCCAAGCCAGGTATCTATCAAAGAGCTCATAAAGTATTCAGACGAGCAGTTTGATGGGAGGATTGTCAAGGCATTTTTAGACCTATACCTTGAAGGGAAAATCGACAAAATAATGAACGCAACAGAGCAGGAACTTTTGCAGATCGCATAGAAGCTGGCCCTCAATAACAACAGAGCGACAGCGCGATAGCGCGTCAGCACCACAAGTTGTTGCTCTATCAAACTATCGCTTTGCCGTGCTTTAGCGCCTCTGTTTATAAAAAACGTTATAACGGTTAAAATTAACGCTGATGACGTTTGAAGAGGCATCTATTAGGTTTCTAGAATATCTGAAGGCCGAGCTGAACTCTTCGGACCAGACCGTAAGGGCGTATAAGAACGACCTCGAACAGCTAAGCGACTTCCTGAAAAAACGCGCAGTGGCAGCAACGGCCGATATTAAAAATCTGACACTGCGCGACCTCAGGGCGTTCTTAGTCAATCTCGTAAGCTCGCTTGAGCCGTCGAGCGCATCGCGCAAGGTCGCGTGCATAAAAAGCCTCTTCAAATTCCTCTACAAGCGGGGTCACGTTGAAAAAAATCCTGCTTCGTTGCTCGTCGCTCCGAGAGTCCCCAGGAGATTGCCGTATCCGCTCAGCCAATTGGAGGCTGATAAATTTGTGGAGTCTTCAGACTCTGGCGAGTCGCCGAAATCAAAACTCCTTTTGGCAAGGGATCGCGCGATCGCCGAAGTGCTCTACGGCTCTGGCCTGCGTGCGCAGGAGCTTTGCGGACTGAACCGACAGGACATCGACCTCGCAATCGGGATAATAAAGGTTCGCGGCAAGGGAAACAAGGAACGGCTGGTTCCGTTGACGCCGCTTGCGATAGAATCGCTGAAGACGTATTTTGCGTTGCGCGATACCGACTTTGAGCAAAAGAAAAATCCAGCCTGCTTTTTGAATCACCGTAAAAAGCGGCTTTCGCCGCGCGGGCTTGCGCTGATTGTCAATCGCATTTCGCTGAAGGCGGAACTTTACAGAAGCCTGTCGCCCCACGCGCTCAGGCACAGCTTTGCAACTCACATGCTTGAGGATGGCGCGAACTTGAGGACCATACAGGAGCTCTTGGGGCACTCGTCCCTTGCGACGACCGAGAAATACACGGACGTTTCGCTCTCGCACCTCATGAAGGTCTACTTGCGCGCGCACCCGAGAAGCGGTAAAAATAAGCAAGATTGAAAACCCCTGTGGATAGGCGATGGAAAAGAAAATAATTGGAACTACGATAATTGCCGTCAGACGCGACGGGAAGATTGCGATCGCAGGCGATGGGCAGGTGTCGCTCGGCGAGACTATAATCAAGCACAAGGCCGTGAAGATACGAAGGCTCTATAAGGATAAGATACTCGCTGGATTCGCCGGCGCAGCGGCCGATTCGATTGCACTCTTCGATAGATTTGAAGCGAAGCTCCAGGACCATCAGGGGAACCTCTTAAGAGCGGCTGTCGAGCTCGCCAAAGACTGGCGGACGGACAGGTATTTGAGACGTCTCGAAGCTATGATGATCGTAGCAGACAAGGGAAAAATGCTGATCCTTTCGGGCACGGGCGAAATAATCGAGCCGGATGAGGACATCTGTGCAATCGGCTCGGGCGGGCCGTATGCGCTTGCCGCAGCGAAAGCTCTTTTGAGACATACGAGCTTTAGCGCCAGCGAAATCGCCACGCGTGCCATGCAGATCGCAGCTGAAATCTGCATACACACGAACGACTCAATCAAACTAGACGAGCTGTAGCCATGACAGCAAAAGACGATTTTTATCCAGCATCAAACGAGAGCGAAGACGTTTTAAACGACGAGTATGAAAGTTTGAGCGAAGAGGCTGGCGAGTCGCAGGCGCCGGCTTACATACCGCCCGGCGCCCTGACGCCGCGCCAGATCGTCGAAGAGCTAAATCGCTACATTATCGGGCAGGACAGGGCTAAAAGGTGTGTCGCAGTAGCTCTGAGGAATCGCTGGAGGAGGCAGAAGGTATCGTCCGACCTGAAGGATGAGATAGCTCCAAAGAACATACTCATGATCGGACCGACGGGCGTCGGCAAGACGGAAATCTCGCGCAGGCTGGCTAGGCTGGCGCAGTCTCCGTTTTTAAAGGTGGAGGCGAGCAAGTTCACAGAGGTTGGCTATGTCGGCAGGGACGTCGACTCGATGATACGCGACCTCGTCGAGATTTCGGTGAACATGGTTCGAAGGGAACAAGAGGCGAGCGTTATGCAGAAGGCAAAGGACTCGGCCGAGGATAGATTGCTCGACATTCTTTTGCCGCCGCCGCCCAAAAGACCTAAGAGAAGAGCGAACTCAGAAAAGGAAGGGCAGCTAGAGCTTGCGCTTGAAGACCCGTACGAGCGCTACGCGCGAACCAGGGAGAAGATGAGGCAGCGATTGGAAAAAGGTGAGATGGATAATCGCCACGTCGAGATTGAGGTGACCGAAGTTGGCGGGCCCGTAGTTGAGGTTCTTTCAAGCGGCGCTGAGTTTGAAGAGATGAATATAAACTTCCGCGACATGATAGGGAATATTTTTCCGCCGCGCAAAAAGAGGCGCAAGGTGACGGTCTCGGAAGCGAAGAGAATTCTTGCGCAGGAGGAAGCTGAAAAACTGATCGATATGGACGAGGTTGTAAAAAGAGCGATCGACCGAGCCGAGCAGGCAGGCATAATATTCATCGACGAGCTCGACAAGATATCGGGCAGAGAGACCAAGGGGGTGGGACCGGACGTGTCGCGCGAAGGGGTGCAGCGCGATTTGCTGCCGATAATCGAAGGGTCAACCGTCAGCACCCGCTACGGCATTGCGAGGACGTCGCACATTCTGTTTATCGCAGCGGGCGCGTTCAACGTGGCAAAGCCGTCGGATTTGATTCCGGAGCTTCAGGGGCGATTCCCGATTCGCGCCGAGCTGGATTCTTTGTCCGAGGACGACTTCGTTAAAATCCTGACTGAGCCGAAAAACGCGCTGATAAAGCAATACGCCGAGCTTTTGGCGACCGAGGGCGTCAAGCTCTCGTTTACGAGTGATGGTATAAACGAGATCGCAAAAATCGCCGCGCTCGTCAACTCGAAGACCGAAAACATAGGCGCACGCAGGTTGCACACCGTGATGGAGAAGCTTTTGCAAGAGGTATCGTTCGAAGCGCCCGACCTCGCTGGCAAAGAGATCGTTGTAGACGCAGCTTACGTGCGAAAGAATCTGTCGGACATAGTGGCTGACGAAGACTTGAGCAGATATATCCTGTGATCGAGATGCGAAAGCCAGTAATCGCCCTATCCACGCACATCTTCGGCAACCGACCGCTAGAACTGGAAGATTTTATTATGCTGAAAGATTTCGGAGTAGAAGCAATTGAGCTCTGGTGTATGGACCCGCAGCTCGACGTAAAAGAGCAAAGCGAAATATCGAAGATAAAGGATTGGCTTGAAAAAAACGATATAAAATGCGCATCCGCGCACGCGCCGTTTTATGTGGACTTTAACAGGCAAAGCTTCCAGTGGTTATCGCTATCGTCGACGAATCCAAAGGCCCGCGAAATATGTATAGAGCTGACGAAACGTTCCATCCACACTGCAAAGGAGCTCGGTGCAGGCGTCGTAGTGATACACGGGATAGGAGAGCGAGAGGGCACTTTGGATTCTTGGGAAAAGATATTTGCCAATAGCTTATATGCTCTCGCCGATGCAGTCGAACATTATAAGATCGAGCTGGCAATTGAGAACATAATAACGCCTTACTCGCGCGCTTATATGATTCGCAATTTCATCAAAAGATTTGATCGCAACTCCGTCGGAATATGCGTCGACATCGGGCACGCGTTCATTGAGGACACTCCTACAAACGCGCTCGCTCAAGCCGACGGATATCTTTTTGAAGTTCATATAGCTGATAATCTCGGCTCTGAAGACGACCACTTAATTCCGCGCGAAGGGAAAATAAATTGGGAACCTGTGTGGGAAAAATTAAAAGATTTATCTGAGCTTAGAGTCGCAACCTTTGAAATCATGCCGCCCGACATTTCGGGTGGAGACAGAAGGAAGCTAGTTGAAAAGAGGCTTGGAAAGGTAGCAGTCGCGCTGCAGGAGGCAGCGGAAAGGATTTTGTAGGGGTAGCCCCTACCCTCAAGGGAGGGGAAAGAGAAAATAGATGACTGATCTCAGGTTTGATTTTTTGGTCATCGGCAGCGGGACAGCAGGTTTGAATTTTGCCCGCAACGTCGCGAAGTTTGGCAAGGTTGCAATAATTACGAAGCGCGAGCTATACGAGTCGACGACATATTACGCGCAGGGCGGCATCGCATCGGTATTGAGCTCGACCGACTCGTTCGAGCTCCACATCCAAGATACGCTAAATGCGGGCTGCGGGCTATGCCACGAAGACGTTGTAAAGATGGTGATCGAAGGCGGGCCGAATGTGATTCGCCAGTTGGTAGGGCTTGGAGTCTCATTTGAGAAATTGTCAGACGAGGTGTCGGCCGAAAACGAAGGGGGATACGACTTAGGCCGCGAGGGAGGACATTCGCGCAACAGGATCGTGCACGCGGGCGACCTGACAGGACGTGAGATCGAGCTTGCGCTCTTAGCTGCTGTCGAGCGCGAGCCTAACGTTCAATTCTTCGAACACCACATCGCAATAGACTTGATCACCATGAGCAAGTTCGTCAGGAAGACCGACAAAGACATGTGCCTTGGCGCGTATGTGTTCGACAAAAAGACGGGCGAAATTCACGCGTTTTTAGCGAATGTAACTGTCCTCGCAACGGGCGGTGCTGGGAAGGTTTATCTCTATACGTCCAATCCTGATACAGCTACCGGTGACGGCGTCGCGATGGCGTATCGAGTGGGGTGCAGAATCGCAAACATGGAATTCTTCCAGTTTCACCCGACATGCCTGTATCACCCCAAGGCAAAGAGTTTTCTGATATCCGAGGCCGTCAGGGGCGAAGGTGCCGTACTTGTAAATTCGAAGGGCGAACGGTTCATGGAGAAATATCATCCAGCGAAGGATCTCGCGCCAAGGGACGTGGTCGCAAGGGCGATCGATAGCGAGATGAAGGCACACGGCGATGAGCATGTATATCTGGACATAACCCGCAAGCCCGCGCCGAGAATAATCAAGAGGTTTCCGAACATATACAAAACGCTTTTGGAGTTCGGGATAGACATGACGAAGGAGCCGATACCGGTTGTCCCCGCAGCGCACTACATGTGCGGAGGCGTGGTTGCCGACGTATGGGGTGAGACCGATATAGGGCACCTGTTTGCAATAGGAGAGGTGGCGCACACGGGCCTGCACGGCGCAAATAGACTTGCGTCGAACTCGCTGCTTGAAGGGATGGTGTTCTCAGAGCGTGCCGCGAAAAAGGCCGTCGAAAAAGTTGCAGGGGCGAACGGCCGCTCGCCCACATTGTCTTATGCCGTGCCCGCCTGGGATTCAGCTGGTGCCGTAGATTCGGATGAAGCGATAATGATAAGCCACAACTGGGATGAGATCAGGCGCGCGATGAGCAACTACGTCGGGATAATGCGAACAAATAAGCGTCTGCTTCGCGCCCAAGCTCGAATCGAGATGCTGCAACAGGAGATATCCGATTACTATTGGAACTTTATCGTTACCGCTGATCTGATTGAGCTCAGAAATATTTCGACGGTCGCAGAACTGATAATCAAAAGCGCACTGCAAAGGAGAGAAAGCAGAGGGCTGCACTACAACACGGACTACCCTCAAAAGGACGACAAAAATTTCAAGTCCGACACCATCGTTCGCATCACGCCAAGATGGCTCAAGGCGTGAACTTTCGCACCCGTTCCCAAATCATTGTTAATTCTGCTGTTCCTTGAAATGATGCATAATTTAAACGTATAATTATCCAGTTAAGCTTACGCAGGGATACGCGACGATATGAAGGGACCGTTTTATAGAAACTTAGCGCTGCTTTTAACCGTTATCCTCACATTCGTCTTGCTCTTTAACCTCGCCAGACTGTCGACGTTCCAGGTCCAAAAAATATCGTTTAGCGATCTGAAGAAGCAGGTAGAGTCAGGGAAGATAAAGGAGCTAACAATAAAGGGCAGGATATTTCGCGGCAAGCTCGCTGATGGGAACAGGTTTGAGAGCATCGGATACGAATCGGACGAGCTATACAAGTTGTTAGACCAGTACGGCGTCGAGTATCGAGTGGAACCGTCTGAGGCGTCGCCTTGGTTGTCGATCCTCGGCACGTGGCTCCCGATGATTTTGTTTATCGCGCTCTTTTTTGCATTCATGCGCCAATTGCAAGGCGGCACAGGCAAGGCGATGAGCTTCGGCAAATCGCGCGCTAGACTCGTGTCGCCCGATAGCAAAAACAAGGTGACCTTTGCAGACGTAGCAGGGATAGACGAGACGCTCAATGAGCTGAAGGAGATCGTCGAGTTTTTGAAGGACCCGAAAAAGTTCGTGCGGCTGGGAGGTAGAATCCCGAAGGGCGTCCTTTTGATGGGCGCGCCGGGGACCGGCAAGACGCTGGTTGCCAAGGCCATTGCGGGCGAAGCGGGCGTTCCGTTTTTTAACATATCGGGTTCTGATTTCGTCGAGATGTTCGTCGGTGTCGGCGCGAGCCGCGTCAGGGATTTATTCGAACAGGCGAAGAAGCATTCACCGTGCATCATATTTATCGACGAGATCGACGCGGTCGGGAGGCACAGAGGCGCGGGGCTCGGCGGTGGACACGACGAGCGCGAGCAGACGTTGAATCAACTGCTCGTGGAGATGGACGGGTTCGAGGCAAATGAGGGGGTAATCATCATGGCCGCAACGAACCGTCCAGATATTTTAGACCCAGCGCTATTAAGACCCGGTCGGTTCGACAGAAGAATCGTGGTGCCAGTACCAGATGTCAAGGGACGCGAGGGAATTTTGAAGGTGCACGTAAGAAACAAGCCGCTAGCGCCAAATGTTGAGCTCAGCACGCTTGCGCGCGGAACGCCCGGATTTACAGGCGCAGACTTGGAAAACCTGGTCAACGAGGCTGCGTTGATTGCGGCTAGGAAGAGCAAAAACTATATCGAGACGGAAGACCTGGAAGAAGCCAAAGACAAGGTGCTGATGGGTGTCGAGCGCAAGAGCATGATAATAAGCGACCGCGAAAGAAAAAGCATCGCTTATCACGAGGCGGGGCACGCGCTCGTTGCGTCGCTATTGCCCGATACCGACCCTATTCACAAGGTCTCGATAATCCCGCGCGGCATGGCGCTCGGCGCGACCCAGCAACTCCCGCTGGATGACAGGCACACCTACTCCAAGGCGTATCTTGAGAACCTGATTGCGACGATGCTCGGCGGACGGGCGGCTGAGGAGATCGTCTTAGGCGAGCTGACAACGGGTGCGGGCAACGATCTGGAGCGCACATCGGAAGTAGCCAGAAAGATGGTGTGTGAGTGGGGGATGAGCGAAACGCTCGGGCCTGTTACGCTCGGCAAGAAAGAGGAGCTAGTGTTTTTAGGCAAGGAGATATCACAGCATCGCGACTTCAGCGAAAAAACTGCAGAAGGGATCGACGATGAGGTCAAAGAAATCATTACGAAGAACTACGAGCGCGCTAAAAAGTTAGTTACCGATAACATAAACGGGCTGCACGGCATCGCCGACGCGCTTTTGACATACGAAACGCTCACGGGGGACGAGATAAGAAAGCTCGTAAAGGGCGAGGCGCTCGATAGAAAACCGACTAAGGGTAAGGAAGAAGGGCACAAAGACGCGGATAGTTCACAAGAGGGGGCGGCAGGTTGAAGAACAGCCGTTGCGTCTGGCGCGGTCGGAATTTCGAACTATCCCTTGTGAGACCAAGAATAATGGGGATACTGAACATAACGCCAGATTCGTTCTACGACGGCGGTCGATACGCGAGCTACGAGCAGGCGATGTTGCAAGCTGAAAAGCTAGTAAAACAGGGAGCGGACATTATCGATGTCGGAGGCGAGTCGACCAGGCCGGGTTCCGAGGTCGTGCCCGCCAGCGTTCAAATAGAGCGGACACTTCCTGTAATAAGAGAGATCAAGAAAAAATGCCCTGGCACCATAGTTTCAATAGATGCTACCAGCGCTCAAGTTGCGCGCGCTGCGCTTGATGCTGGCGCGAGCATAATAAACGATGTGAGCGGTTTTCAGTTCGACCCCGATATGTCTAAGATCGCGGGCGAGTATAAATGTGGGTGCGTCGTCAATCACATAAAAGGGACGCCCAAGAACATGCAGAATGACCCGACCTACGATGACCTGTGGGGTGAGATAAAAAGCTATCTCAAAAAGAGCGTCGAGTTGCTCACAGACGCAGGCGTTGCGCGCGAGTCGATAGTAGTCGATCCGGGGATCGGATTCGGCAAAAAGTTGGAACACAATCTGAAAATTTTGCGTGAGCTCAAAACCCTCGAAAATATGGGGTTTCCTATACTGATAGGTCCCAGCCGAAAAGCGTTTATCGGGGCGCTGCTTGATTTGCCGACAGAAAAGCGGCTCGAGGGCACGATAGCGGCAGCGGTTGTTGGACTGATTAACGGTGCAAAGATATTGCGCGTGCACGATGTAGAAGAAATCAAGAGAGCGATAGCCGTGGCGTGGGCGATATACAATGATTGAGCTATTCAAGGACTTCGCGGCAACTGACTTTATCGACATACTGATCGTCGCGGTGTTCGTCTACTGGATACTCACGCTGATTCGCGGCACGCGCGCGGTTCAGGTGCTTTTAGGGCTCGGCCTTTTATTTCTGCTCTACGGCATCTCACATCTTTTAAATTTGAGAACCCTCAACTGGCTTTTGGGGAGCTTCGTCGGCTCTTTGATAATAGTCATCGTAGTCTTGTTTCAGGGCGAGATAAGAAGAGCGCTGGTCAGACTGGGGCGCGCATCGCTTGTGCCATCATCATACGAGCAGGGATACAATCCCGAGCAGATGATCGAAGAGCTCGTGCGCGGGTGCGCGACGCTGGTTAATCGCAGACTGGGTGCGCTGATAGTGATAGAGAAAAACGTCGGATTGGACGACTATATAGAAGATGGCGTTCGTATAGATTCTAAAGTGACAAAAGAAATACTTACCAGCATATTTCTCTCGACTTCTCCAATACACGATGGCGCAATAATAATCAGGAAGGGCATAATTCTCGCCGCTGGCTGCTTTTTGCCGCTGGCGACCAATCTGGAGCTCGACAAGGACTTGGGGACGCGCCACAGAGCCGCTTTGGGGATCTCGCAGGAATCGGATGCGGCAACAATAGTCGTGTCGGAGGAGCGGCAGGAGATATCGCTTGTCGCCGAGGAAAAGATACATTTCAACCTCGACTCGGACGCCTTGAACGAGCGTTTGCGCGAACTATTGCTCTAGCAGGATTGAAGATGCTCAAAAAAGTGAGAAATATTTTATTTCGCAACTGGGCCTTGAAAATCCTTTCGCTCGCGTTTGCGTTTGTCATGTGGATATTTGTAACAATCAAAACTCCCCGCGAAGAAGCGCCCATAGAAGCCAAGATAGTATATAAGAACGGCCCTAAGGATTTAGTGCTGTTGAACGATGCTCCTCAATCGCTTCTGGTTCGGGTGAGCAGCACCAGGCTTATTTTAAAATCTCTCAGGAAAAGGACGCTCTACTACGAGATCGACTTAAAGGGAATTCGCACCGGCAACGCGACATTTACTGTAATCCCTTCGAAAATCGACGGACTACCGGTGGGAGCGCAGGTTGTCAGCATCAATCCTTCATTTTTTACGTTGACATACGACACTAAACTATCAAAGGTTCTCAATGTAAATCCCGTTGTTATTTCAGAGCCGAAAAAGGGATACAAAATAAAGAGCGTTCAGGTCTTGCCGAAAAGAATCGAAGTAAGCGGCCCCAAAAACGTTCTCAAAGGGATGGATGCGATCTCCACTGAGCCTGTAGATATTACGGATGCTTCTTTCACAATAGAGAAAGAGGTTGCACTGGATCAATCGATAAAGGGGCTCGAATTTACGTCGGGCGACGTCGTGAAGATAGTGATAGAGATAGAGCCCATCTGGGTGTCAAAGGAGTTTAAAGATGTGCCCATAACCGTTATCAACACGTCATATAAACATAGAGTCAAACCCGATAAACTCAATATAAAGCTTACAGTGATGGAGGCGGTTGCCAATGAATTAACGCCTGATAATATCCAGCTGTATATAGACGCGTCCGAACTTAAACCGGGAGAATATGTCAAGAAGCCGCTCGTTAAACTGCCCGAAGAGATGATGATTCAGAAGCAGCCGCTGTTGCCAGACGTCAAGCTGCGGCTGTGGCTTCCAGAGATTGCACCTTCTTCAAGCGAAGGTAAGGTAGAGCCGAAGAAATGAGACAGCTATTTGGAACGGACGGCATACGAGGTGTCGCAAATAGAGAGCCGATGACGCCTGAAATGGCTGTGCTGCTTGGGCGCGCATCGGCCTATGTGCTTGCAAAGAAGCGAGGAGTTAAGCGTCCAAAAGTGATAATTGGGAAGGACACGCGTCTATCGGGATATCTATTGGAATTTGCGCTGACGTCAGGGATGCTGTCGGTCGGGGCAGACGTATGGCTGTGCGGCCCGCTACCGACGGCGGCAATCGCTTATCTTGTGCGCGCAAACAATTTCGACATGGGCGCTGTTATCTCTGCATCTCACAACTCTTACGAGGACAACGGGATTAAGTTCTTCGATAAAGATGGCTTTAAGCTGCCAGACGAGCTGGAAACCGAAATCGAGAGCCTTATGAACTCGAGCGAGCTGAATAAGTTCAGGCCATGGGGGTCCGACGTTGGCAGAGCATATAGATTCACAGATGGGCTCAAAAGATACGTCGCGTTCGTCAATAAAATTTTCTCAAAGGGCAAGAAATTGAAAGGATTAAAAATTGTCGTCGACTGTGCGAACGGGGCTGCATATAGAGCTGCACCGATGATACTTGAAAGCTTGGGTGCAAAGCTTGAGCTGATTGCATCTACGCCCGACGGAATAAACATTAACGATGCTTGCGGCTCACTATCCACGGATTCACTGCGCAAACGAGTTTTAAAAACAAAAGCGGACGCTGGGATTGCGCTGGACGGCGACGCCGACAGGGCGATAATGTGCGACGAGAAGGGGAATATAATCGATGGCGATCATATAATGGCGATCTGCGCAAAAAAGATGATTGACAAAAAAGCCCTGGCTAAAAACACGCTCGTCGCTACGGTCATGAGCAATATGGGCCTTAAAGAGTCGATAGAGCGGATGGGCGGAAAGGTCGTGCGATGCCCAGTCGGAGACAGATACGTCGTGGAGACGATGAAGAAAGAGAAATATAATCTTGGAGGCGAGCAGTCGGGGCACATCGTATTCCTCGATAAATCGACGACAGGCGATGGAATAATCACCGCCTGCGAGGTGCTCAGCGCGATGGCATCAGAGAATAAACCCTTGTCAAAGCTCGCCAGAGTAATGGAGACGTATCCACAGCTATTGGTGAACGTTCGCGTGTGCGAAAAGCGGCCGTTTGAAAAGCTGCCTGAAATCAAAAGGGCTATCGAGGTGGCTGAAATATCGCTGGGTGAGTTCGGGCGGATCTTTGTCCGATATTCCGGGACAGAAAATCTCGCGCGTGTCATGGTCGAGGGGAAAGAGGAGTTGAAGATAAAAGAGATCGCGAACAACATAGCGAACCTGTTCGAGAAACACGTTGGAGTTGGAG
>Ga0315280_10005664_pt1 | contig 17663 bp, 16 predicted proteins | sample YL17G06_40_MG_FD_203697 | JGI IMG/M metagenome (GOLD analysis project Ga0315280, IMG submission 203697) | Sediment microbial communities from Yellowstone Lake, YNP, Wyoming, USA - YL17G06_40 | ecosystem: Environmental > Aquatic > Freshwater > Lake > Sediment | place: USA: Wyoming | collected... | reverse complement strand
CCGTCCCGGCATCTTCACGGACGCGGTCAGGGAACTCGTCGCGATCGGCGCGGCCATCGCCGCCAACTGCGAAATCTGCTTCAAGCACCACTACAACGAGGCCCGCAAACTCGGCGTCTCGAACGAGGACATGTGCCTTGCGGTCGAGACCGGCCACGCGGTCAAGGACCGTTCCGACCGTTCGGTCATCGAACTGGCCGACAGGTATCTGTCGGATACGCCGAACTCGGCGGCATCTGCCTGCTGCGGACCGTCGGCTGGAACGTCGGAACATTCGAAGGGCGGTTGCTGCGGGTAGCCACGCGCCGCGCGTGCCGGTTCGGCCGGCCGATCGGGAGGAACCATGACAGGCGTTGGAAGTCGGCTGGTCGAACGGGCGACGCGGTATCTGTTCTTCACCGGGAAGGGCGGCGTCGGCAAGACGTCGATTTCGTGCGCGACCGCGATCGCGCTGGCGGACAGCGGGCATCGCGTACTGCTGGTCAGTACGGATCCGGCGTCGAACCTGGACGAAGTCCTTTCCGTGCACCTCGGCTCCTCCCCGGCGGCGGTCCCCGGAGCGCCAGGGCTGGAGGCCATGAACCTCGATCCGGAGGTGGCGGCAGCCGAGTATCGAGAACAGATGGTCGCGCCGTACCGGGGCGTCCTGCCCGAGGCGAGCCTGCGCAGCATCGAGGAACAGTTGTCGGGTTCTTGCTCGATGGAGATCGCGGCGTTCGACGAGTTCTCCCGGTTACTGGCCGACCCGGCGCGCACCGGGGGCTACGACCACGTGGTCTTCGATACCGCACCCACGGGGCACACCCTGCGGTTGCTGTCATTGCCGTCCGCCTGGTCGTCGTTCATCGACACGAACACCACGGGGACGTCATGCCTCGGACCTCTCGCCGGCCTGGCGGCGCAGCGTCATCTCTACCAGGCGTCCGTCGAGTCACTCGCGGACTCTTCACGGACCACAGTGGTGCTCGTGAGCCGCCCTGAGGTATCGGCACTGCGCGAGGCGGAGCGGTCGAGCGTAGAGCTGCGGGAGCTCGGCGTGTCCAACCAGGTGCTTGTCTTGAACGGAGTCTTCGAGGCGGCCAGCGACGATCCGGTGGCTCTCGCCTTCGAGCGGCGCGGGCGCGATGCGCTGGCCGCCATGCCTGCCGGAGTGGCCGTGCTGCCGCGTGAGACCATCCGCCTCAGCCCGCACGCCTTGCTCGGCGTCGACGCCTTGAGAATGATGTTCGGCGGCGTGCCCGACCGGGTCGACGCGACGATCACCCGGGCGAGCTTCTCCAACATGCCCGCGCCGCTGGCCGACCTCGTGGACGAACTCGAGCGGCCCGGTCGAGGGGTCATCATGACCATGGGGAAAGGCGGCGTCGGCAAGACCACGGTTGCTGCCGCCATCGCGCTCGAACTCGCGCGGCGCGGACACCCGGTTCATCTGAGTACCACCGACCCCGCCGCCCACGTCTCGTGGATGATCGACGATCCGCCACCCGGTCTCGAGGTGGCACGTATCGATCCGGTCGCTGAGACGGAAGCGTATCGCGACGAGGTCATGGCCACGGTCGGTAGCGAGCTCGATCGCCAGAGCCGCGCGCTGCTCGCGGAGGACCTCCGCTCGCCTTGCACTGAGGAGGTGGCGGTCTTCCGGGCCTTCGCACGCACGGTAGCCCGTGGCACCGACAGCTTCGTTGTGCTCGACACCGCACCGACCGGACATACCATCCTGCTGCTCGACGCTGCCGAAGCGTACCATCGGGAGGTGTTGCGGCAGTCGAGCCGGATGCCGGAGACGGTGCGCGAACTGCTGCCGCGCCTGCGCGATCAGGCCTTCACGCGGATCCTGTTGGTCACGGTGCCCGAAGCGACGCCTGTCCACGAGGCCGAGCGGCTCCAGCAGGACCTGGCCCGCGCCGAGATCACGCCGTTTGCGTGGGTGATCAACCAGGCACTTGCCCCGGTGGAGACGACCGATCCCGTGCTCGTCAGCCGGCAGGCCAACGAGCGCACCTACATCGCGGAGGTCGTCGAGCGCCTCGCGACGCGTGTCGCGCTCGTGCCGTGGGAGAACCAGATGGCGGTGTCGCGCGAGTAGGAGTTCGCGGAGCAGCGCGTTCATCAGCGAACGACCACTGGCACGACGTTACTCTCGTGTAAGACGCGCTCCGGCGCGCGCTCTCTTAAGCAGGTGGAGGATGCCCCCACAACCCCCTCCGTGCCCACGCCCGGTCTGCGGGTGCCGACGCGCACCCGTTGCGACGGGAACTCGATCTTTCCAACGTGGCCTCACCCACAACAACCTGCGGTGCTGGCGTGGCGGAGCCGCGGCCACGCTCGTCATCGCGATGATCTCCTGTTCCTTTCCTGATCCCGCCGAGCAGGAAGCGCTGCGGGTGTGGGATGCGATCGCACCGCACTCACGGGCGGCCCAGATGCCGGTGCTCGTTGCCCGGGCCGAGCCGATGGCCAAGGAATTCTCGTGGACGTTCCAGGTGGACGTTGACTGGCGCGACTACACCGATTCGCTTGCCCAGCGCCTGCCAGACTACCGCATTGTCGGCAGCGGTGAATCATGGCGCGACTTCGTGCGACTGCTGCCCGGCGACGAGTACGAATTGCGCGTGGAGCGGTTGAACAGCCCGAGCGGTCCAGTCGCCGTGGCCCGCTTCGATGCCAGACCTCGGTGAGCGGGTCGCCCGACACACAAACTGTCGCCGTGGGTTGAACAGAAAGGACGCGGATCATGCGGCTCGTGGTCGTCGGAGGCACCGACGCGGGCATCGCCGCGGCACTCCGCACGCGCGAGGTTGAGCCCAACGTGGCTGCGACCGTCGTTCTGGCGGATGCCTATCCGAACTACAGCATCTGCGGGCTGCCGTTCTACCTGAGCGGAGAAGTCGACGACTGGCATCGGCTGGCGCATCGCACGGAGTTCGACGGGATCGACTTGCTTGCGAATCACCACGCGCGGTCGCTCGACACCACTGAGCACACCGTGGAGATCGTCGATGCGGCAGGCAAGTCGCGCACCCTCACGTACGACCGGTTATTGATGGCCACGGGGGCCGAACCTGTCGCACCGGCCATCGCGGGCGTGCAGCACCCGGGCGTCTTTTTCCTCCACACCATGGACGACAGCTTTGCGATTGATGGCTACCTGCGGGAAACGGAGTGTCGGAAGGCAACAATCATCGGCTCCGGCTACATCGGTCTTGAAATGGCGGACGCCCTGACCTTCCGAGGTCTTGCGGTCAGCCTGATCGGGCGGAGCGCGTCACCGCTGCCAACCGTCGATCCGCGATTCGGGTCTCTCGTCGAGGAGGAACTGCGGCGGCATGGCGTGCGTGTGCTCAACGCGACGGAGGTCACGAGCATCGACCGGGTGCGGCGTGAGCTTGTCGTGAGCGGTGGGGATCTCCGCGAAGCGAGCGACCTGGTGATCATCGCGTCCGGCGTCCGTCCTTCGTCCGCGTTGGCCACCGCGACCGGCATTCGAGTTGGGGTGGCAGGCGCCATCTCGGTGGATCGCTTCATGCGAACCAGCGCGCGAGACGTCTTCGCGGCCGGCGACTGCGCCGAGACGTGGCACCGAGTGCTGGAGCGGAACGTCTACCTCCCGCTCGGCACGACCGCTCACAAGCAAGGGCGAGTCGCGGGGGAGAACATGGTCGGCGGCACCCGCACCTTCTCGGGCTGCGTGGGGACGCAGGTCGTCAAGGTGTTCGACTTGGCGATTGCCCGAACGGGCCTGCGAGACGACGAGGCGAGGCGCGCGGGATTCGACCCGATCACGATCGAGAGCACCGCCTGGGATCACAAGGCGTACTATCCCGGCGCCCACGAACTACGAATCCGGGTCACCGGCGATCGGCTCAGCGGGCGGCTTCTTGGCGCCCAGATCATCGGCGATTGGCGCGCCCAGGTGGCCAAGCGGATCGACGTGTTCGCCACGGGCTTGTTCCACAAGATGGGGGTGGACGAGCTGAACGATCTCGACCTCAGCTACACGCCGCCACTCGGCAACCCGTGGGACCCGGTCCAGGTGGCAGCACAGGCCTGGAGCGCAGGCTCGCGCATTTAGCAGCGCCAACGATTGCCCGTCTTCGCGTCCGAGCGCGACGGCGGATGCTGCCAACCGGCGCCAACCGCGGTGCTGAGAGGCCCTAAGGATTTCACGTACACGTTACACGGCCGCGACATGGTTGAAACACCGACCCTCCATCGTGTAGCGAGGAGGTGACCGTCATGAGCTCCCACTCTGACCTGATCCTCTCGGTCTTGTGCGTCGTCGTGATCGTTGTCTCGTTCTGGGTCCTGTACGGGACGCACCCACGCGTCCCGCGCTGACATGACGCGCGTCTGGCGTCCAAGGCGGCCAGCGAGAGTCGGGTCGTTCAGGTCATCGCGTGTCTCGCGTTCTCCACTGCGCTACGCCGTGTGAGGACCCGCGGTCGGCTTCCTGGCGCGGATGAAGCCGCTGAAGAACCGGCCGTCCACCAGCGGGGCGAGCGCATCGACGTCGAACCCATGCCCGGAGAGAAACTCCTTCGCGTCGTCCACCCGGTAGACTCTCGTTGGCTCGATTGAGACGGCCTCGAAGCCGGCGCGGACCAGCCTGGCCACGTAGTCGGATTCCTCGAGCGCCCCGGACAGACAGCCGATCCACAATTCGACGTTGCGGCGGATCTCCGCCGGGATCTCACCTCGCACCACGACGTCCGACACCGCAAACCGCCCGCCCGGCTTCAACACCCGAAACGCTTCGGCGAGCGCGCGGTCCTTGTCGGCCGAGAGGTTGATCACGCAGTTCGAGATAATCACATCCACGCTGTTGTCCGGCAGCGGGATCTTCTCGATTTCGCCTCTGAGGAACTCGACGTTCTCGACGCCCGCCTTCCGCTGGTTATCGCGAGCCAGCGTCGACTGCGCCGGGAACCGACGAACAGCAGCTACGACCAGACCCGCAGCAACTTGCGCCCTCACCCGTCGCCACACGGAGGGCCGCCTTTCCGTACTTCTCCTTCACGACGTCCTTGATGTCCGACATGTCGGGCTCCTGGAGTAGGCTCCGCCTTCAGCAGCGCTTGCAGAGCCGGATGATGGACTGAGGTTCGACGGCCTTCGCGCAGCACTCCGAGTAGAGGAATGCGAGGAGTTCCTTCAGCGCTTCCGCATTCGCCGAGTACCTGAGGAACGTTCCCTCCCGCTGCACGTTGACCAGGTCCTCGTGCTTGAGCTTTTCGAGGTGGTGGGACAGCGTCGAACCGGGGATGTCGAGCGCCTCGTGAATGTCACCGACAACGAGGCCGTCCGGGTGGGCCGAAAGGAGCAGCCGCATGATCCGCAATCGCGGTTCGGTGCCCATGGCCGACAACATGTCTGCGTACCGGGCGACGACGTCAACCTTCGCCGTGTCTATATCTCTACAACAATCGAATTATCATGTCAAGACGCTTCACGACGGCATACGACGCCCGGATTGGTTGCGGTTCGAGCGTGGTTGACCATTTGGCCAAGTTGCCAAATACTACCCGTCGATGCGTCGCTCGGACGTCTTCAAACAGCAGGCGCGCGTGCTCAAGGCGCTCGCCAACGAATCGCGCCTCCGGATCGTGGACCGGCTGAGCCGCGGCGAAGCCTCGGTCGGCGAGCTCACCGAAATGGTGGGCAGCGATGTCTCGACGGTTTCCAAGCACCTGTCGGTGCTCCGCGGCCACGGCATCGTCGACGACCGGCGCGACGGGAACGTCGTGTACTACCGGTTGCTCACGCCGTGCGTCTGCAACTTCTTCGCCTGCGCCACGCAAGTGCTGAAAGAACGAGGGTAAGCATGGACATCAAGGTACTCGGTCCCGGTTGCGGGAACTGTAAGCGGTTGTACGCCGAGGCCGAGAAGGCGGTAAAGCAATTGGGGATGACGGCTGCGATCACCAAGGTCGAGAACTTCGAGGACATCATGGCCTACCAAATCATGATGACGCCCGCTCTCGTGATCAACGGCCAGGTCAAGGCGGCGGGTCGCATCCCCAACGTCACCGAAATCACGACGTGGCTTGCCACGGCCGAGATGGAGGAGAAGTAGGCGCCGCAAAGGCGGCGCGGGGAATGCGCCATGCCAGAGTCGAAGGATCGCGTGGATGTCGCGGTACTGGGCGGGGGCCCTGGCGGGTACGTTGCGGCGCTCGCTGCGGCGCGGCGCGGGGCCCGTGTCGCGCTCGTCGAGAAGACGCGCGTCGGTGGCACCTGCCTCAACGTCGGATGCATCCCCACCAAGGCCCTGACGACGTCCGCCGAATTGTTGCTGCGCGCCCGGCGGGCCGGCGCGTTTGGGCTCTTGATCCCCGAGGTCGGGCTCGATCTGCCGGGCCTGATGGCGTACAAGCGGACCACTGTCGACGGACTCGTTGGGGGCGTCGAGCAGCTCCTCGCTGCCAGTCGCGTCGCCTTGATCCGCGGCGAGGGCCGCATCAAGAAGCCCGATACCATCTGGATCGAGGAAGGTAACGGTCGCTCGCGCGAGATAGTTGCCACCCACGTGATCCTGGCGCCGGGGTCTGTCCCTGCCGACCCGCCGATCGAAGGACGGCACCTGCCCGGCGTCATCGGTAGCACCGAAGCATTGGACATCGACGCGGAGCCGCGCCGGCTGGTGGTGGTGGGCGGCGGCGTAATCGGGCTCGAGTTTGCGTGCATATACGAAGCGTTGGGCAGCAACGTCACGGTACTCGAGATGACGCCGACGCTGCTCCCCGGTGCGACCGACGAGGTCATCGCGAAACGACTCGAGGTGCTGCTGCGGCGTCGAGGCCTGGAAATCCGTCTTGGCGTAACTGTCGAGCGCATCGAGCAGCACGGCGAGGCGCTGCGGCTTCACGCGACCGGCGCAGCTGGCGACACGATCGTCGAAGGTGACCGGGTCTTGCTGGCAACCGGGCGATGGCCCAACACCGTCGGGATGGGCATCACCGACATTGGCGTGCGCATGAACGGCCGCGCGATCGCCGTGGACGAGACGATGGGGACGAACCGTCCCGGCGTTCGGGCGGTCGGCGACGCCGTCGGCGGCGCGATGCTCGCCCACAAGGCGATGGTCGAGGGGCGTGTTGCCGCAGAGAACGTGACCGGAGGCTGTCGCCGCGCCGACTATCGGTCGGTCCCGAACGTGGTCTTCACGCGCCCGGAGGTCGCCAGCGTGGGATGGACCGAGACACAGGCACGGGCGGCAGGCGCCGACGTGAAGGTGGCGCAGTTCCCGTTCTCGGCGAACCCGCGTGCGCGCATCCTGGGCGAGCCCGACGGCCTGGTGCGGCTGATTTGTGAAGTCGGCGCCGGCCGCGTGCTCGGCGTGCACCTGGTGGGACCGCACGCCACGGATCTCATTGCGGAAGGGGCGCTCGCGGTGCAGCTGGGTGCCACGGCCGACGATCTGGCGTGGACGACGCACGCGCACCCGACGTTGCCCGAGGCCATGTTCGAAGCGGCCCTCAATTTCCGGGATGCGGCGATTCACCGCCATTCCCGCTGAGAAGGACGATGCCCGAGTACCTGCAAACGACAATCGACAAGTTCACATTCAAGGTTGCGACAGACCGGCGCTACTCCGGCGACGGAATCTGGCTCCAGGAAACCGCCGACGGCCGCCTCCGCGTGGGCGTCACCGATTTCGTCCAGCAGCACAGCGGCGACGTCGCCTTCGCATCGGTGAAAGCCACGGGGACGACGCTCTCGGCGGGCGACGAGTTCGCGGAACTGGAAACCGTCAAGGTGAACCTCAGCCTGCCGCTGCCCGTTGCCGGTACCATCGTCGAGGTCAATCCGGCGCTCGACACGACCCCCGAGGTGGTCAACCAGGCTCCATACGGCGATGGCTGGCTCGCGGTCGTCGAGGTCCCGGCCGGGGCGATCGATCGCGTCGGCTTGCTCGATCCCCCGGCCTACTTCGCCGTCATGCGGTCCCAGGTGGAGCAGGAGCTCAATCAACAATGAATTCTCACGAGGAACCTATCATCGTCGTGCCGTGCAGCGGCATCGGCAAGACGTTCGGCAGTGTCAGCCGCGAGGCGGCCTACGAGGTGTGCGACGAGCTGCGACCGGACACGACGCGCCTGCTGGCGCTCTCGAAGCTCGTGCTCGGCGAGGAAGAAGCCCGCGAGCGGGTACGTAGCGGCCGCACCGTCACGATTGACGGCTGTAAGTTGATGTGCGCCGCAAAGCTCGTCGCGCAGAGCGGCGGAACAGTGGTTCGCGAGGTCGCAGTGCTCGACGTGTACCGCCAGCACAAGGACCTGAAGCCGGATGGCATTGCGGAGTTGAACGACGCCGGCAAACAACTGGCGCGTGTGATCGCCGGGGAAATCGTCAAGACGATAGACGGAGCGGGCGCCTCCTCGACGCTCGGGGAGGACAATCATGCCTAAGCTGCCCGAACGAAAGGTCGGCATCATCGCCTGCTCGGGCGAGGAGCTTGCCGAAGGCACGGTGAGCAGGCTGGCCGCGTTGAAGGTGCTTCACGACCTGCGGCGCGGCCGGACTGTGACGATCTGCCTGCCGCTGTTTCTGGCCGGCGGAGAAGGAGACCGCGCGTTCGCGCGTTTCCATCCGACGATTACCGTGGACGGGTGCAATCTCCGCTGCGCGGCGCGCGGCACCGAGACGTACTCCGGCAAACCGACGGCGAGCCTGGTTGTGAGCGATCTGCTCGCAGAAGCCGGCTTGCCGGCCCCAGCCGGGCGTCGTCACCTGAACGACGCCGGCCAGCGAGCCGTCGAGATCACCGCAAATCGTCTGGCGCAGCTCGTTGATCAGGTACTCGGCGCGAAGGGTGCCGGTGAGCAGGCGGCGGAAACCGCCGCTTCTGCTGCGTCGGACGAGACTCCCGTCGGGACCTGTTCGTGCGGGTCCGGACTTCCCGTCACCAGGGTGCCGATCGACGGTCGCACCGTAGAGTTGCTGGCACTGCCACTGATCTTCAAGCAGTTCTTCGAATCGGGTGGACGCCCGGACGATGCGGCGTCAGCCGGGAAACTGTTCGAGACGGTGAAGGTCTACAACGAGGTGCCACCCGGCGCGGAGCCCGTCTATCGAGAAGCGATTCTGCTCGAGTATCGGGACTTCTGCGCGCGCGAGGGGGGGCGATGAGCCGGACGGCAATCTACCACACCGATGTCCGCTGGACGGGGGAACACTGGGGCCACCTGACCTTGGGCAACGGTCCCGAGATGGATTTCTCCGCCCCGCCCGATTCGCAAGGCCACCCTGGCGTCCTCACGCCCGAGGACGCCTTCGTGGCCGCAGCGAATACCTGCGTGATGCTGATGTTCATCTGGGCAGCGGAGCGCTTCAAGCTGGCGCTGCAATCCTATGAGTGCCACGTCGAGGGGACCAAGCTCATCGAGCTGGATCGGCGCGAGATCTTCACGCGGCTCGTGTTCCGACCCGTCATCCGCGTGGCTGCCAACGGGGAAGCGCCCGAGCGCGTCGAAGCCAGAACCCGGCGTGCGCTCGAAGCGGCGCAGAAATACAGCCTCGTCGCCCACTCGGTCAAGTCGGAAATCGTCGTGGAGCCGGAAGTGATCGTCGAGCGCGAACAGGACACTGCTTGAGCAGCGGATGCGAATCGATTGCATGACACCCCGGTCGGTTGCCAGATGTGGTCAGCGTCGCCGCCGCACCTCGATGACGGCATCGGCCCGGACGACCCCGTGCGAGCAGCACTACGCCGTTCCCTCAGTCGAGGTTTCGCAGCTCATCATCGAGGCGTTGCTCGTACGACTTTTCGGCCGCCGTTTCATCTTCCAACATACTCGTTTGCATCGGACCGTCAGATGGTCCGCGTGCTTCGGCCAAGCCGGTCTGATCCAGGCCGCCGCGTGACACGCCGGATGAAGAGGACCAGCCGACCCAAGCGCTACGAATGTGCGTGATGTGGGAGCGTGAGGCGTCAGATCCGAGGCACTTGCCGCACGTCCCAGCCACCACCGAGGGCCTTGATGAGGAGCACGCTGGCGGTGAGCCGGCGTCCGGCGATGTTCACCGCGGCGCGCTGATTCGCCAGGAGCGCACTCTGCGCAGTGATCACCTCGAGATAGCTCGACACTCCACCTGAGTAGCGGTTGGTAGCCAGCGCTAGCGAACGCTGGGCCGCGGTGACGGCGGCGTCCTGGATCGCGGCTTCTTCCTCGAGGATGCGAAGGGCGGCGAGGTTGTCTTCCACCTCCTTGAACGCGTTCAGCGTCGTGTCGCGATAGGCGGCAACGGAGCGCTCGTACGCGGCGCGGGCCTGATCCGAGGCGGCGCGGCGGCGGCCGCCGTCGAAGACGGTGAGCGCAACAGCGGGCGCGGCCGTCCAGAGGCCGCTCGCGGCTCTCAGCCAGGAGCTGAGCGCGGAGGTCTCGAACCCGGTGGTGCCCCCCAGAGCCAGTAGTGGGTAGTAAGCCGATCTCGTGATGCCGACCTGCGCGTTCGCCGCCGCGATACGCCGTTCCGCCGCCGCCACGTCAGGACGCCGTTCGAGCAGGCTGGAGGGAAGGGCGGGGGGAATGGACGGGATTGGAACGGCCAACGGCGACGCGCGTAGGTTGAAGGTGGACGCCGGCTGTCCGACGAGCGCGGCAATGGCGTGCTCGAACTGAGCGCGCCGCACCTGCACGTCGACCGCCTGCGCGCGCGTCGTCTGCAGTTGCGTCTCCGCCTGCGCCACGTCCAACGCCGCCGCGAGTCCGCCCTTGTAGCGATTTGTCGTCAGCTCGTGCGCCTTCTGAAACGCCGCAACGGTTGCGTCCAGGATTTGCTTTTCCCGGTCGAGGGAGCGCACCTGAAAGTAGTCTGCGGCCAATTCGGCGTGGACGCTGAGGCTCACGCTCTCCAGATCACCGGCGGCGGCCTGCGCGAACGAGCGACTCGCCTCGACTGTCGAGCGAACACGCCCCCAGAGGTCCGCTTCATACCCCACGTCGGCGCGCAGGAGGTAGTCGGTGAACTGTGAGTCCTTCATCGGATTGGGGCGGTTCTCGGACTGGCTGGTGGTCGTTACGGGAAGCGCGCTGCCAACCTGCGGATAAACCGCTGCGCGGGCCGCGCCAACCAGCGCACGCGACTGCGCAAATTGGGCTTCGGCCGCCTTCAGCGTCTGGTTCGAGACCGACACCTAACGGCCATCGCGAGCGGCTGGAACAGGTACTTGGCGCTGCCGCCGAGGAATACGACCGGCACGAACACGATGCAGATGGCGAGGGAGGAGACGAAAGCGGGCACGGCCACCTGCTGGGCGCCGTCGAGGACGGCTCGCAGGATCGGCTTCCCCTGCGCCAGGTTTCGGTGGATGTTCTCGACCTCGACTGCCGCATCGTCCACGAGAATGCCGATTGCCAGCGAGAGGCCGCCCAGGGTCATGACGTTGATGGTCTGACCGAGGAGGTACAAGCAGATCGTGGACACGAGGATGGACAGAGGAATCGAGATCCAGACGACCAGCGTGGTCCGCCAGCTGCCGAGGAAGAGCAGGATCATCCCTCCGATCAGCACGGCTGCCAGCAACGCCTCCTTGAGGAGTGACTGGATGGCGGCGCGAACGAACACGGACTGGTCGAGCAGCAGCCGGATATCGAGTTGCGGGGGCAGTGTTGCAAGGATCCGGGGCAACTGAGCCTTGACGCGATTCACGATGTCGAGCGTGGACGCCCCGCCGCTCCTGACAATCGACAGAAGAGCGCCCGGCGTGCCGTCCTGCCTCACCACGTTCGTCTGAACCGCGGCTCCATCGCGGACGTGCGCCACGTCGCGAACGAACACCGTGGCGTCGCCTTGTCGCTTGATCGGGAGGTCGTTCAACGCTTGCACCGCATCGGGGCTGCTGTTCAGGCTGACCGGGTATTCACGGTCGCCAATCTTGACGAGCCCAGCCGGGAGGATCAGGTTCTGGGCGTTGAGCGCCGCGGAAACTTCAGCCGGCGACACGCCCCGGGCAAATAGCGCCCGCGGGTCCAGGTCCACCATCACCTGTCGAGGCTTGCCGCCCAGAGGCTGCTGGACGGAAGCGCCCTGCACGGTTGCGAGCCGCGTGCGGATGAAGTTGGCGCCAAGGTCGTAGAGCGCCTGCTCCGACAGTCCCTTGCCTCCCAGGCCAAGCTGCAGAATGGGCACGCTCGAGGCGTTGTACTGAATGACCATCGGAGGCGTGATACCCGGCGGCAATTGGCGGAGGATGGTCTGCGACATCGCTGTGATCTGCGCGACCGCCGCCTCGACGCGCGCACCCGGGTGCAGGAACACCTTGATGATGCCGGCGTCAGCGAGCGACTGCGACTCGATGTGCTCGATCTGGCTGACCGTTGTCGTGACGCCTCGCTCGAACGGTGTTGTGATCCGATTTGCGATCTCGTCGGCCGGCAGTCCTCTATAGGTCCAGATCACGCTGACGACGGGGATGTCGATGTCGGGCAGCACGTCGGTGGGCGTGCGCAGGATGGCGATTGTGCCCAGGATCGCAATCAGGAGGGCAGCGACCACGAATGTATAGGGGCGACGCAAGGCAAGGCGAACAATCCACACAGAATGAGCTCCTCAAGGCGGATGAGTGGCGGCTAAAGGGCGGAAGGCGGTGTGCAGGCCGCCTGACCGTTGAACACCGGGCGCGCCGGAAACCGTCGCGGATCCGGTCAAGCCAGTAGGCACACCGAGGAATATTCGCCGGGTGAAACCGGTCTATAGACCGAAGCGATGCGTGCCAAGATCCAGGGCGCCGTCATTGTGGAGTGCGTGGTGCACAAGGAGTGGGCGGTGAGCGATCGACATCCATGGTTGGACCCCCTTGAGGCGGCCGCGACCGCTTGCGTTCATAGGGTTTGGTGCTGCGCCCACCGCGCAATGTACAGACGGATCCACGGTCTGCACTTCACCACGCTGTCCCGGACGGCGGCGGTGCTGGCCGTCGTCGGCACCGCCGGAGGCGCCATGCTGGGCGCCCAGGCCCTGGCCACCTCCCAGGCGCCGCGTGCTGCGATTGCCGGCATCGTTTCCGCCGGGCCTGCACGCCTGCCAGGTGTTGCGATCACCGTCACGGCCGCCGAAGGCGGCGACGCACACTCGACGTCTTCCGGCCTCGACGGCGCCTATACGGTTGAGGTGCCCGGTCCCGGTCGGTATCTCCTCAAGGCCGAGCTGGCCGTCTTCGCGCCCGTCACGCGCGAAGTCGTCGTCGGAGCCGATGGCAAGGCAAAGTGCGACATCTCGATGACACTGGCCTCGCGCGTGCCGGCGGCTGCGCCTGTCCAGACGACGCTCCAGGCGGCACCCGCTCCGCCCCAACGCGCGGCAGCAGCGGCTGGCGCGGCCGCCCCGCAGTTCCAGCGCGTGGCCCCCGTCGCGGCCGCAGCAGGGGGGCGCGGTCAGCAGCCGGCCAACGCGGCGACCGCCGCCACCACCGAAGATCCGGAAGCCATCATCGCCCATCTCAGCCTTCCCCCCGGCTTTGCCCCCGAGACGTTGTCCCAGTCGGTTGCCACCTTCGGGTCGTCCGGCCAGACCAACGAGATGATGCTGTTCGGTCCGGGCCGCGAAGGCATGATGATGGGCGGAGGCCGCGGCGAAGGCATGGGCGCGCCGGGGGTGCCGGGCACGCCGGTGATGGAGGGTCAGGAAGGCGCCTCCTCGTTCGGCCAGATGGGGCTGCCCGGCGCGTCGCTCGGTGGACCGGGCGGCCGCGGTGGACCGGGCGGGATGGGGCCGGGCGGACCGGGCGGCGGCATGGGCGGCGGCCGCGGGGCGCCTGGCGAAGGCCCGCTCGCCGGCAGGCTCGCGATGGCCGGCCAGCAGAACAACCGGCTGCGGGGCAACGCCTCCTACACGCTGGGCGGATCGCCGCTCGATGCCACGCCCTACTCGTTGAACGGCATCGCGCAGACGAAGCCCGACTACCTACAGCAGCGATTCAGCGGCTCCATCGGCGGCCCCATCAGGATCCCCGGCGTGATCGACCTCGGCACGCGTACCTCGTTCTTCCTGAACTACTCCGGTAATCGCTCGTCCAACGCCTACAACCAGTACTCCACCGTGCCGACGCTCGCCCAGCGCGCGGGCGATTTCTCGGCGCTCTCGACGCCGCTCATCGACCCGGTCACCAGGCAGCCGTTCCAGGGGAACCAGATCCCGCTCGAACGCATGAACGCGGCCTCGCTCGCGCTGCTCGACTACATCCCGAAACCGAACCAGCCGGGTACCACGACGCAGAACTTCTACTACTCGACCACCAACAACACGACGTCCGACGACGTGAATATCCGGTTCACCCGCAGCTTCGGCACCACCGCGGGGCGGCGTGGCGGGGCCGGGGGAGCCGGCGGCCGGGGCGGCGGCGGCGGGCGTGGCGGCCCGGGCGGCGGCATCAACCTGAACGTCGCGTTCCACTACCAGCGCTCGGAGAGCACGCAGTCGAACCCGTTCCCGACCATTGCCGGCGCGCGGAAGGGATCCGGGTGGGATATCCCGGTGAACTTCAGCTTCCCGACGTGGGGCATCACGCACTCGGTCCGCTTCCAGCTCAATCGCAGCACGTCGCACGGGAACAACCTGTTCGCGTCGGTGGCGAACGTATCGGGTGACGCCGGCATCGCGGGCGTTTCGTCGGATCCGTTCGACTGGGGCGTGCCCGGCCTGTCGTTCTCGAGCATCAGCGGCCTGAGAGACATCAACCCGAGCCTGCGCAACGACCAGACGATCACCGTCAGCGACTCGATGATGAAGATGAAGGGGCGCCACTCGTTCCGCTGGGGCGTCGAGTTGCGCGACCTGCGCTCCGACAGCCGCACCGATTCGAGCCCGAACGGGTCGTTCACGTTCACCGGCCTGTACACGGCGGGCAGCGGGCCCGTGAGCGGCGCGGACTTCGCCGACTTCCTGCTCGGCCTGCCGCAGCAGGCGTCGCTCCAGTACGGCCCGGGACTCGAGCAGTTCCGCACCCGGTCGTGGGCTGGCTACGTGCAGGACGACTGGCGCGTCCGATCGAACTTCACGCTGAACGTCGGCGTGCGCTACGAGTACCAGGCGCCGTACTGGGAAGCCAGCAACCGGCTGGTCAATCTCGACGTCGCGCCCGGCTTCACCGCAGCGGTGCCGGTGCTCGCCGGCGCCACCGGCCCGTACTACGGCGCCTTCCCGGACACGCTGGTGAACCCCGATCGGAACAACGTCGCGCCGCGCACCGGGTTCGCGTGGCGGCCGAAACCCAACTGGATGGTCCGCGGCGGCTACGGGATCAACTACTCGTCGGTCCCGTACCTGTCGATGGTCCAGAAGATGGCCGGCCAGGCGCCATTCGCCTCGACCAACACGCTCATCGGCACCACGGCGACCCCACTGCTGCTGACCACGGTGCTGGCGACGCCAGTGTCGGCCACGACCACCACCACCACCTTCGGCGTCGACCCGAACTACTCGATCGGCTACGTCCACATCTGGAACGTGGACCTGCAGCGGGACTTCGGTCGCACCATGTCGGTGGGAGCCGCCTACATCGGGACGAGGGGATCGCAACTCGATCTGCTGCGCGCGCCCAACCGCGGCCCGACCGGGCTGCGCATCGCCGGTGTGCAACCGTTCACCTGGGAGTCCTCGGGTGCGCACTCGATCATGCACTCGCTGTCGCTGCGCGTGAACCGGCGGCTGGCGCAGGGTCTCCAGGGCGGGGCCATCTACACGCTGTCGAAGTCGATGGACAACGCCTCGTCGGTCGGCGGCGCAGGCGGCGTGGTGGCGCAGAACGATCAAGATCTCGGGGCGGAATGGGGCCTGTCGAGCTTCGACCAGCGGCACCGCTTCTCGGCGAACTTCTCCTGGGAGGTCCCGCTGGGGAACGGGCGCAAGTGGTTGAACCGGACCGGTCTCGTCAACGGCCTCCTGGGTGGCTGGATGATGAACGGGACCCTCACTGCGGCGACCGGCTCGCCGTTCACCGCGCGGGTGACCGGTGACGTGACCGACGTCGCGCGCGGGACCAACGGCACGCTGCGTGCCGACTACAACGGCCAGCCGATCGCGATCGACAACCCGACGGTGGCGCAGTACTTCAACACGGCGGCTTTCAGCGTCCCGGCGTCCGGCACGTTCGGCAACTCCTCGCGCAACCTGATCATCGGGCCGGGCAGCGGCGCGCTGAACGCCTCGTTGATGAAGAACTTCACGCTGCCGGGGTCGCGCAGCCTCTCGCTGCGCATCCAGGGCAACAACGTCCTCAACCAGGTGCAGTTCTCGACCATCGATACGCTGGTGAACTCGCCCACCTTCGGCCGGGTCACCGGGGTCCGCGGCATGCGGTCGCTGCAGGTCATCTTCCGGGTGAATTACTGAGCCATGGCGCACCTTCACACGTTCAAACGCCGCCTGTCCGTTGCCGTCGCCCTCGCGGCCGCCCTCGGCTCAATGGCCATCGCATTGGCAGCAGCCCCCCAGGTGCCGACCAAGCAGCGCCGTCCCGTGTACCGGGCGGGCGTGGACATCGTCGTCGTCAACGTCGTCGTGCGCGACAAGACCGGCAAGGTCGTCAAGGGCCTGACGCGCGACGACTTCACCATCCTCGAGGACGGCCGGCCGCAGGCGATCTCGAACTTCGACTTCGAGGAGATCGAAACGAGCCCGAACGCCGTGGCCGCCATGGAACCGATGCCCACCGTGCTCGGCAGCATCGGCCGCGCGGCGCCGGCGGCGGCAGGGGCCGCGCTCCCGGCCTCGCCCACGGCGGTGGACCTGCACGGGCGCCGGCTCATCGTGATGTTCTTCGACCTCAGCTCGATGCAGCCCGAGGAGATGACGCGGGCGTTCGACTCGGCGCGGGACTACGTCGACAAGAAGATGACCGCGGCCGACACCATCGCGCTGGTGACGCTGGCCACCTCCCTGCACGTCATCCAGGACTTCACCTCCGACCGCGAGGCGCTGCTCTCGGCCCTCGACACGCTGAGCGGCACGGAAGGCATGGGATTCGAGGAAGCGGCCGTCCTTGATCCCGATGCGGTCAGCGACACCGGGTTCACGGCCGACGACACCGAGTTCACGATCTTCAACACCGACCGCCGGCTCGAGGCGCTCAAGTCGCTGACCAACGCGATGGCGAGCCTCGAGCAGAAGAAGTCGCTCATCTACTTCAGCAGCGGCATGACGCAGACAGGCCTCGACAACCGCGTGGCGATCCGCTCGGTCATCGACCGCGCGGTGCGCGCCAACGTGTCGATCTACGCCGCCGACATGCGCGGCCTGCAGGCGCTGCCGGCGGGCGGGGCGGCCAGCGAGGCCAGCACGCGCGGCCAGTCGGCGTTCTCCGGCCGGTCGATGTCGAACCGCTTCGACCAGATGGCGGCCTCGCAGGACGCGCTCTCGACGCTGGCCGAAGATACCGGCGGCAAGGCGTTCTTCCAGCAGAACGACTTCGCCAGCGTCTTCGACAAGGTGCTGGCCGACACCTCGGCCTACTACACCATCGGGTTTGCCAGCACGAACCCGGCGCAGGACGGTCGCTTCCGCCGGGTGCGGGTGCAGGTGAAACGGCCCGACGTGAAGCTCGAATACCGCGTCGGCTACTACGCGCCGCGCGACTTCGCGCACTCGGGCAAGGAGGATCGCGAGCAGCAGCTCATCGAGCAGATGATGTCGGATCTGTCGGTCACCGACCTGCCGGTCTACGC
>Ga0315280_10005663_pt1 | contig 17663 bp, 12 predicted proteins | sample YL17G06_40_MG_FD_203697 | JGI IMG/M metagenome (GOLD analysis project Ga0315280, IMG submission 203697) | Sediment microbial communities from Yellowstone Lake, YNP, Wyoming, USA - YL17G06_40 | ecosystem: Environmental > Aquatic > Freshwater > Lake > Sediment | place: USA: Wyoming | collected... | reverse complement strand
GTGTTGAGTAGTGCGATTGTACGACATATGGGAAGCTAGAAGGAATCGGGTTTTAATGTCTATCAAATCCCAAAACCAGACTTTCTTACCACCAATGTCCAACATAGTCTCATCGGCAAGCCAAACATAACCGACATTCGGCTTATAGTCTCTGGTTTTTCTATCCGCTTCCTCTGAGAATCGGCAAATCCAGTCATAAACCGTGCTACTGGACGGGCAGTTATTATATTGCTGGTCTAAATGTCCACGAATCTCATCAATGGACAGTCCACGATAGTACATACTCAATGCTGCTGCTACCTGCATTATTGGCGTTTTCATATCGGGTAGAGCGTCATTGTCGGCAAACTTCCTATGGCAATCCTTACACCACCAGTATTGAACAGCGTTTTCCCGTCCGTAACGGACTACATTCGTTGACCCGCAATACTTACAATAAAAGTCCACCATAATGAACTTCCTAACTTGCCTTTTTCCCTAGTATCTTTCAGTTAGAAAAAGCAATCGTTTTTGGTTAATTACTAGCTAATACATTATCTTCTCTTTTTCTTATTCCAATATGGGCTATGACAATTCGGGCATACTGCAGGGTTTGCTATTCTAGGTACCCATCGGTGTCCACATTGTTTGCACCTTAGCCTAATAAGCTTTACCATTTATCCCTCCTGTGTAACTTAATACTTACTAAAGTAATTACTATAATAAACCAAATGGCAAAAGTTGCCAATATCCATAGCTAGGATTCCTGATGGTGTATAATAGAGGTAAGTAGATTATTGGAGGAAGGTATGGCAACTAATTTTCTCTATTACGGCGATAACCTAAAGTGGTTACGAGACCGCAAATACTTCCCTGATGAATCCATTGACCTCATTTATTTAGACCCGCCATTCAATAGTAATGTGGATTATAACGTCATCTTCAATGAACCAAGTGGTGAAGAATCTCCAGCTCAATTGCGTGCTTTTGATGATACTTGGAGGTGGGATAGGGGAGCATCGGCTCAGGCACTCGATGAATTAAGTCAAAGTAAGATAGAGGTCGCACAATTTATTAAGTGGCTTGCCGACCAAAGAGACAGACAATCACAAAGCACAGCAGCTTATCTTGGCATGATGGCTACACGCCTATTAGAGCTTCACAGAGTGTTAAAATCCTCTGGGTCTATATATCTGCATTGTGACCTTACAGCAGGGCATTACCTTAAGATTCTTATGGATATGCTATTTGGAACGAAAAACTTTGTAAATGAACTAATATGGCAGAGGATACGAGTAACCAAAGCACAGACTAAGGGATTTGGTAATGTAATAGACACAATTCTGTTTTATAGGAAGTCGGATACTGCTACATTTCATCCTCAGCTTAAGCCAATAGACCCCCGATACGTAGAATCCCATTATAAGAAAGACCCAAAGACAGGTAGATTGTTTAGAACGGTATCTATGCTTCAAAAAGGAAGTGGCTCACCAAGAAGATTTGGGGATAAGGTACTTACTCCACCCGAAGGAAGGCACTGGATTTGGAGTCAGGACAGAATTGACGAAGCTATGAAAACAGGTTTAATTAGGTTTACCAGCAAGGGTAGACCCGAGAAGATACAGTATTTCGACGATGCTAAGGATGACATAGTAGATAATCTGTGGACAGATATAAGCCCCATAAATGCTCAAGCTAAGGAAAGACTACCCTATCCTACGCAAAAGCCCCGAAAACTTTTGGAACGAATCATAGAAGCTAGTTCCAATGAGAATGAGATAGTGTTAGACCCGTTTTGTGGCTGTGGAACGGCATTAATAGCAGCACAGCGATTGCATAGGAGATGGATTGGTATTGACATTACTCACCTATCAATATATCTAGTAGAGCGAACGCTGAAAGAGAGTTTTGGGGAAACGATAAAGGAGACCTATGAAGTTCGTGGTAACCCGAATGATGTGCCATCAGCACAGGCTCTATGGGATAAAAGCCCGAAGGAATTTGAATTGTGGGCATTAAGTTTAGTAGGTGCTAGACCTAGAGCACGGGATGGTGGTGTTGATGGCGTGCTTGGATTTGTGGATGAAGGACGGGAAATAAAGAAGATTGTTGTGCAGGTTAAGGGTGGCGAACACCTCGCCCCGACGATAATGCGTGACCTAGAGGGTACAGTGGACGGCGAAAAGGCAGTCATAGGTTTGTTAATTACGTTGCACGAACCTACGTCTGGTATGGTGCAGCGTGCTATTCATTCTAAGGCTTGTCATTCCCCTCTTTGGAATAAGTCATTCCCTAGTATCCAAATACGCACTATCCATGAGCTTTTAATAGAACACAAAGGGTTTGACTTACCACCCCAAGTTACCATGTTAAAACAAGCAGAACGAATAAAAGAGCAAGGCTATATTGAATCACTGTTATAGCCTTAATTCTTTATCCACTTCAACCGAAGAGTACCAGCCAGCACACGGTATTGACAAAATTAAACCGTGATGTTATACTTATTAGTTTGTATTATGTTTCCATTCTCTTTTGGTCTTGTAATCTTAAATTTTCCTAGTTAGTGTCTTCAAGAAATTGTTTTGAAGAATCAGGATTGTTTCTTTTATGCTTAATCAAAAGTTACTGAAGTCTTTCGCTAAATTGCCCGAGACTTTAGAAATACCCGACCTTATTCAGGGTCAACTTGATTCCTTCCGCTGGTTTCAAGAAGAAGGTTTGAGGGAACTGTTTGAGGAAATCTCACCAATTCAAGATTATACTGGCAACCGGCTAGAATTACACTTCGTTGATTATGAATTTCGAGAACCTCAGCATTCTATTCCCGAGTGTCTTGAGCGGGGCCTGACTTATTCCTCTCCTATTCATGTCACTGCACAATTAGTGGTCAAGGAGACGGGGGAGATCAAGCAACAGGAATTATACTTTAGTGATTTCCCTTTAATGACAGATGCCGGCACTTTTATTATTTCTGGAGTAGAGCGGGTAGTAGTCAATCAGTTAACTCGTTTTCCTGGCGTTTATTTCACGTTAGATAGGGATCCTTCAAGTGGGCGGGAATTGTGTGTTGCTAAGCTTGTTGCTGAACATGGGGCATGGCTTGATTTTGACACTTCTAATCGAGATGTAATTTCGGTCAAGGTGAGTGGCAAACGGAAGATGCCGATTACTACTTTGTTGCGTACCATAGGCTTTGAGAGCGATGAGGCGTTGTTTTCCCTTTTTCAAGATGTAGATAACTCGCCTGAGCATGCTTTTCTCCACTCTACAATAGAGCGAGATCCCTTGATCAAAAATAAGGCTGATGCCCTTTTCGATATTTATAGGAAACTATCTTCTGGTGAAGCTCCTAGTCTTGGTAGTGCTCAGGCCTTGCTGAATAATTTCCTATTTAATCCTCGACGCTATAGCTTGGGCAAAGTTGGTCGTTACAAGCTTAATAAAAAGTTAGGTCTTAATATCCCTGGGAATTGTACTGGCTTAACCCCTGAAGATTTGGTGCAAATAGTCCGCCGTGTTATTTTAGTTAACCTTGGCAAGGAAGCTCCTGATGACATTGATCATTTAGGCAATCGAAGGGCCCAGGCAGTAGGTTTTCTAGTACAAAAGCAATTTCGTATCGGCTTATTAAGGTTGGAGAGAGCTATTAAAGAGCGAATGAGCATTCTTGGCCCCGAGGCGGCAACTCCTGCTGCTTTGATTAACATTCGCCCTGTAGCAGTCGCTGTAAGGGAATTCTTTGGCCGGTCACAGCTATCTCAATTCATGGATCAAACTAATCCGCTAGCTGAGCTAACTCACAAGCGTCGTCTTTCTGCCATGGGTCCTGGAGGCCTCTCAAGAAAACAGGCTGGATTTGAGGTTCGTGATGTACATCCTTCTCATTATGGTAGGATTTGTCCTATAGAAACACCTGAGGGGCCAAACATTGGTCTTATTGGCTCTTTAGCTACTTACGCTTCGGTTAATGCATATGGTTTTATAGAGACACCCTATCTCAGAGTTATCCACGAGGTTCCCAATACTGTGGAAGAGGTGATGGGAAGGACAATCGGGGAGGATATAAATAGTAGGGGCAAACTTGTAGCCAAGGGTGGAACCTTAATCACAAAGAAGCTTGCACAAAGGTTATCTTCTCTTCGGGCTCGGAATATTAAGGTAGTTCCTTTTGTTTCCAGCCAAATGGTTTACCTGGCAGCCGACGAAGAAGGTCAATATGCCATTGCCCCAGCTAATGTTCCTCTTAATAAAAGAAATGAGTTTGTTTATGACAAGGTTGAGGTTAAGAGGGGAGACAAATATTTCAAAGAATCAATAGATAGAGTAAGCTTTATCGATGTTTCACCAAAACAGCTATTTGGTATAGCTGCCTGTCTTATCCCCTTTCTTGAGCATGATGATGCTAATCGGGCTTTAATGGGCTGCAATATGCAACGACAAGCGGTGCCATTATTACGTCCCGAGTGTCCTTTGGTGGCCACGGGTATGGAAAGAGAGGTGGCTAAATATAGTGGGCAGGTGATATTTGCTCCTGACGATGCCGTAGTTACTTCGGCGACAAGCTCACAAATTGTAATCAAAAATGAAAAGGGTGAAGAGAAAGTATTCAATTTAATGAAGTTTGCCAGAACTAATCAAGGGACGTGCATCAATCAGCATCCTATTGTAAACAAAGGTGACAAGGTTAAGAAAGGGCAGGTGTTGGTAGATAGTTTTTCTGTGGATGGTGGAACTCTCGCTTTGGGACAAAATGTCATTTGTGCTTTTATGATCTGGGAAGGATATAACTTTGAAGATGCCATTATTATCAGCAAAAGGCTGGTTAAGGATGATGCCTATACTTCCGTTCACATTGAAAAGTATGAGATAGAGGAGCGTGATACCAAGCTCGGTCCTGAAGAAATCACCAGAGATATACCTAATGTAAGCGAAGAGAGCCTCTCAAATCTTGATGAAATAGGTATTGTACGTATCGGAGCTGAGGTGAAGCCCAACGACATCCTGGTTGGGAAGATTACTCCCAAGGGTGAAACTGAACCTTCAGCGGAAGAAAAATTGTTACGAGCTATTTTTGGTGAAAAAACACGGGAAGTGAAGGATAGCTCTCTCAGAATGCCATCAGGAGAATGGGGAAGGGTGATCAAGACTACAATCTTTTCTCGTGACAACCATGATGAATTACCTGCTGGGGTGAACAAACTTATACAGGTGTGGGTTGCTCAAAAGCGCAAAATAGCAGTGGGAGATAAAATATCAGGGAGGCACGGCAATAAAGGGGTCATTTCTATAGTATTGCCTGAAGATGACATGCCATTTTTGCCAGATGGCACGCCTGTAGATATTATCCTTAATCCTCTCGGTGTTCCCTCCCGTATGAACATTGGGCAGGTTATGGAGGCTCATTTAGGTTGGGCAGCGCAGACACTGGGTTTTAAGGCTCTTAATCCTATTTTTGATGGAGCTGATGCCCTGACTATCGAGGATGCCTTAGCTAAGACCTGGATAGCTTGGAAAGCTGGTGCTGTTAACTTTAGCCCTGAAGACCCCGGAAATGCCAGAACCGATCTGGAAAAGGTCGGAGAATGGCTTGCTAGTCATGGTTTTGATGCCGCAGAAATAATGGATGAGGGACATGAAGGTGCGGCAAGAAAAGCCTCTCTCTGTCTGTGGCTTGAGGAACTGGGCATAGGTGACAATCATCAACTTAGAGCTCTCAGTGATAAAGATTTAGAGCAACTAGCACAAAAAGTTTACAAAGAGCGAAGGCTCTATCCTCCTATTTTTGGCAAAATGGAACTTCGAGACGGGAGAACTGGCGAGCTGTTCGACAAGCCGGTAACTGTGGGCAATATATATATTATGAAACTGATTCATCTTGTTGGTGATAAGGTACATGCTCGCTCCACCGGTCCATACTCGCTCATCACTCAGCAACCATTAGGAGGGAAAGCTCAATTTGGTGGTCAAAGGTTTGGTGAGATGGAGGTATGGGCATTGGAAGCGCATGGCGCCGCTCATACACTACAAGAGATGCTCACAATAAAGTCAGATGATGTAATGGGACGGGCTAAAGCTTATGAGTCCCTTGTTAAAGGCGAAGATATTCAACAACTCGGTATTCCAGAATCGACCAAGGTTTTGTTTATGGAGCTACGTAGTTTAGGTTTTGCTGTTGAACTACTTAGCGAGGGGGAAAATGTCTCAATTTGATGGCATTAATGGTATTCGAATCAGTCTTGCCTCACCGGAACAAATCAGAAGCTGGTCTCATGGTGAGATAACTAAGGCGGAGACGATAAATTACCGCACTTTGAAACCAGAACGAGATGGTCTATTTTGTGAGAAGATTTTCGGCCCTGTTAAAGATTTTGAATGCCACTGTGGCAAATATAAAAAGGCGAGGTATAAGGGAGTTATTTGTGATAAATGTGGTGTTGAGGTAGCTCATTCCAGTGTACGCCGCGAACGCATAGGGCATATAGAACTAGCTGCGCCAGTTACCCATATCTGGTTTGTTAAGTTAGTACCTAGTAGGCTCGGGCTGCTCCTTGATCTTTCTCCACGAGAGTTGGAGAGCGTTATCTATTTTGCTCGGTATATAGTCATCTCTGTTGACAAGGAGGCCAAAGAGAAAAAGCTTCACCGAGTTGAGGAAGAAGGGGTCCGTAAAATTGCTGAGCAAGAGGAACACCTGAACAAAAAAATCGAGGAATTGGAAGCCAAAGACCTGGAAGAAGAGCTTAAGATGCAAGAGGTAAACCAGCTTCGTGCTAAATTTGTAGAAAAGAGAGAAAAACTTGAAGAAGAGCTAAAGGCAAGCATTGCAGAGGTAGAAGGTCTTCAGCCGCTAAAATTGCTTAACGAAGAAGGATACAGGAAACTTAAAGATAAGTATGGTGATATTTTTGAAGCTGGCATGGGAGCTGAGGCTATTCTACAGGTATTGAAGCAAATTGATGTGGATGCTTTGCACCAGGAGCTTCGTGACCAAATCCGTAGCACCTCGGGAGGGTACCGTAAAAGGGTTAGTCAACGGCTACAATTGGTTGAAGCTTTTAAGCTCAGTGGCAATAAGCCTGAGTGGATGGTTTCAACTGTGCTTCCTGTATTACCTCCGGCGCTTCGTCCTATAGTCCAGTTAGATGGTGGTCGCTTTGTTATTAGCGACCTTAACGACCTCTATCGGAGGGTTATTAATCGTAACAACCGTCTCCGCCGTCTTATGAAGTTAAGTGCGCCGGAAATAATTATTCGAAATGAGAAACGCATGTTGCAGGAATCTGTTGATGCTCTTGTTGACAACGGGCGAAGAGGGCGCGCAGTTGTCACTGGTAATAAGCATGCCTTGAAATCTCTTGCTGACATTCTGAAGGGCAAGCAAGGACGGTTTCGGCAAAATCTTCTCGGTAAGCGAGTAGACTACAGCGGTCGCTCGGTCATTGTTGTTGGTCCTAAGCTCAAACTTCATCAATGTGGTTTGCCACGCTACGTTGCTTTGGAGTTATTTAAGCCTTCGGTTATGCACAAACTCATAGTGAATGGGTATGCCAATAACCTGAAGAGTGCCCGGCGCTTGGTGGAAAAAGGTAGCCCTGAGGTTTGGGATGCACTGTATGAAGTAGTTAAGGAGCGTCCTGTATTGCTTAATCGTGCTCCCACATTACATCGGCTTAGCATTCAAGCCTTTGAACCTGTGTTAATCGACGGCGATGCTTTTCAGCTCCACCCCCTAGTTTGTACCGCCTTTAATGCCGATTTTGATGGCGACCAGATGGCAGTTCATGTGCCATTGTCCAAGGCTGCGGTGAAGGAAGCTAGGGAGCACATGCTTAGTCCTTATAATATGTTGCTACCAAGTTCTGGTGAGCCTGCGACAACACTCACCCTGGATATGGTTTTGGGCTGCTATTATCTTACCATTTCGAAGCCCGGAGCCAGAGGTGAAGGGAGATTTTTCAGCAGTTTTGACGAGGCTAAGTTAGCTTACGAACTGGGCATTATTGAACTTGGTGCCGAAATTGTTGTGCGAGATCCTTCGCTTCGTTCAGATGGGGGGAGGATAAATACTACAGTGGGCAGGATTATATTTAGTGATGCCTTGCCTCCGCAACTTCGCTTTTACAACAAAACAGTAGATAAGGCTTCCTTAAGGGCATTAGTCTCTGATTGCATTAGTCTATTGGGTAATGAAGGTGCTGCTGGAGTCCTCGATAGACTTAAGGGATTGGGGTTTGACTATGCTACAAAGTCGGGCATTTCCATCGCTATGGATGATATTGAAGAGCCTCCAGAGAGGGCCAAGCTTCTTAAAGAATCCGATGAAAAAGTTAGCCTTATTGAGGATCAATTTAACCGTGGCTTGATTACTGAGGGTGAAAAGTATGAAAGCACAGTTCAAGTGTGGATGGAGACTACAGATAAGGTTACTGAGGATATGTCCCGGGCGCTAGATCCTTATGGTAGTGTTTACATGATGGCTACGTCGGGTGCCAAGGGGAATATTTCTCAAATTAGACAAATGGCAGGGATGCGCGGGTTGATGACCGACCCCTCAGGAAGGATAATAGATTTTCCCATTAAATCAAGTCTCCGTGATGGACTGACACCCATGGAGTATTTCATTTCTACCCATGGTGCTCGTAAAGGGTTAGCTGATACTGCCTTGAGGACATCAGATAGTGGTTATCTTACCAGGCGCCTTGTTGATATAGCTCAAGATGTTATTGTAACTGAAACAGATTGTGGTACCACCGAGGGGGTTTGGATATCCCGGGAAACTACAGATGTGTCCCTTCCCCCGTTTGAAAACCGGATTACTGGCTACTTAGCGGCAAGCAAGATTGTTGATCCAGGTACAAATGAAGTCATTGTTGATCGTAATGAAGAAATTGATGAAGATAAAGTGCAACAAATTATCAAAACTGGCATTACCCGGGTACACGTGAGGTCGCCTCTTACTTGCCGGTCTCGATTTGGCGTTTGTCAAAACTGCTATGGAAGGGACTTGGGAAAGAAGCAATTAGTAAAGGTTGGCACCGCTGTAGGAGTTATTGCTGCCCAGAGCATCGGTGAGCCTGGAACTCAGCTTACTCTGCGCACTTTTCATACAGGGGGCGTAGTAGGTGTTGATATTACCACTGGACTGCCTCGTGTAGAAGAGCTTTTCGAGGCTAGAACACCAGATGGCAGTGCCATCATTTCTGAGATTGATGGTACTGTTGAAGTAACCCATACTGATGGAGCAAGCATAGTCAAGGTCATTAGCTCTGAATTCTATTTGGATGAATACCCAATGCTGCCAAGAGCGAAGTTAGCTGTAACTGATGGGCAATCGGTGGATGCTGGTAGCATCCTATTTTCTTTGCCAAAGAAGACTAGCAAGAAATTACCGGCTGTTAGCCATGGTGAAGCAGGGCAATCGCCATCTTTAGTAGCTAGAGTAGCTGGTCAAGTTGTCATTGAGGGTGACCGTGTTTCTGTTAGGTATGAAGAGAGGGAAGAGAGGGAATACAGTGTCCCTCGTGGTACATATTTGCTTGTTCAATCAGGGGACAAGGTCAAAGCGGGCGATAGGCTTACCCGAGGTCCCGTTGACTCTCATGATATCTTGCGTATTATGGGAAAGGATGCAGTCCAGCAATATCTGATTGATGAAATACAAAAAGTATATCGCACACAAGGGGTGACTATACATGATAAACATATTGCTGTTATTGTTCGGCAGATGTTAAGTAACGTGAGAATTGTTTCCTCAGGAGATACGAAGCTTCTGCCTGGTGAGTTAGTTGGTCGCTTTGACTATGAAGATATAAATGCCAAGGTGTTGGCTGAGGGCGGTGAACCGGCAACGGCTCAAGCTGCGTTTCTCGGGATAACCAGAGCTAGCTTAAGCAAGGACAGTTGGCTAGCAGCTGCTTCTTTCCAGGAAACCGGCCGTGTTCTTGTTGATGCCGCGATCAAAGGCAAGGTGGATGGGCTTCGTGGCCTCAAGGAGAATGTTATTCTTGGTAAGCTTATCCCAGCGCGGGTTCTCTCTTTGAGTCCTGGTGATGAGAAAAAATTGAAGGGGGGGAGTTTAGAGGAAAAGGAGGCCGCGCCTTTAGAATTAGAGAGCCAGTAAAAATTTTCCCCGATTAAATCGGGGCAAAGGGTAGCGATGCGGCTTATTTCAGGTAAAATAGCAACCGAGGATAACTTTATTGATTTTGACCTTCGTCCCAGACGCCTTAGTGAATTCATAGGTCAAGAAAAAATTAAAGATAATCTAAAAATAGCTATTCTCGCTGCTCAAAAAAGAGGCGAGCCACTAGATCATATTATGCTTTATGGTTCTCCCGGTTTGGGAAAGACTACCCTTGCCTACATCATCGCTGCTGAGATGGGAGTTGATATTAAAGTTAGTTCTGGGCCGGCGATAGAACGCACTGGAGACTTAGCAGCTATTATTACTAATCTGCATGAGGGGGATATCCTTTTTATTGACGAGATACACAGGCTTAGCCATACAATAGAGGAAAAACTCTATCCGGCAATGGAGGATTTTGTTTTTGACATCTTTTTAGGGAAAGGTCCAGCTGCTAGAAATTTACGGTTGAATTTGCCGCACTTTACCTTAATTGGGGCTACTACTCGCTTTGCTCTACTGAGTCCTCCCCTCCGCGATAGATTTGGGGTGCCATATCATCTTAATTTCTACGAGGAGGCGGCAATACAGACGATTTTGGAGAGGTCAGCAACTATCCTTAAGGTGAAAGCAAAGAAAGAGGGGCTTGTCCCGATTGCCCAGCGTGCTAGAGGTACTCCTCGAGTAGCCAATCGTCTCTTAAAGAGAATAAGAGATTATGCTCAAGTCATGGCAGATGGAGTGGTCACCAAGGAAGTAGCTCTGGAAGGGCTTTCAAAGCTGGAGATAGATTCTGTGGGTTTGGATGACATAGACCATAGAGTGTTGCATACAATAATTGACAAATTTGACGGTGGTCCTGTAGGTCTAGATACCATTGCTGCTTCCATTAACGAGGATGCTGATACTATTATGGATGTTTACGAGCCGTACCTTCTTCAGTTAGGTTTTCTGGAACGGACACCTCGTGGCAGAGTAGCTGCCAGGCTTGCTTATGAACATCTAGGACTGCCTTACAAAAGGGATATTCAGTCCCAACCTGGCCTGTGGAGTCAGAAACAGAGTTAATCTTCGGCTATTTAGTACCCCACGAAAAATTCGCTTCGCTCCTTTATCCCCGCAAGCTCTTTGATTCTGTGGGTTGATTTCATGGAATCCCTAAGATATCAGCGGGTATCTTTGAGGGCACTTAAGAACGGAGTTTTCCAGGAGTGACTATTCGTAGGCTCTGGCTTGCATCCATAGTGGGATGGCAAAGGCGGATAAAGAAAAGAGCAACAGCAGCCAACTCCAGGAACAGATGTTCCCTCCGCTTGCCGTGATTACTGCGAATAAGACCACAAGCGGTGGAATTAGTAAACTAATAATTTTATATCTGCGCGGCTTGAGGCGGATGAAGGCGATAGTTGCTGCTGCCAAAGCAATAAAACTAATAACTATCCACAGTGCATTTGTTTGCAACCTTGCTGCCCAGTCACTTGCCAGAAGCTCATTTCCTCTGCCTAATGATGAAAACCAGGCGAATGTCACAAGCATAGGAGCTAGCATCAGCGATGCATACAGCCAATCCCGCCTTGCAGTTTGTCTCATTATATAGATAAAGACAAAAAGAACCAATGGTATATAGATGAGCGCTGCTATCCAGCCCCAACCTTGGGGAAGGGAAAGCAGCAATATACCGCTCACTACTACTGGCATAAAATAGTACCCTAGCCAGGGAAAAAACCATATTGGCTTACCCTGATGCCAACCATAAATTGCTATGCCCACGGTTAGTGCTAATATAATTGACGCGTAGACGATATTTTGCCAGTAATATGATGTGAATAGCAAAGCAACCAAAAGGTGGGGCAAGGCGCTGAAAATTGCTTCTTTCCAGCTACCTTGAGCATGTGTCTCATAGATTTGCTCGGCAATTAATTCAGGGGAGCCCAGAGATTGTACCGCGATTTTGCTTGCTTCCTCTTTGCTTAGCCCATTCTCTTCTAGCTCCCGACTTTTATCTTCGAGATGTGCGTAAAGCTCCGCAGCCACGCCGTCCCTGATAGTATGATCAATTTTGAGGCTAGCCTTAAACCTGTGTAAATAATGGCTTATGCTACTTACCATTTTAGCTCTAGGTTGTTTCCGGTTGTATAACTGCTTTAACTGCTGTAGAAAAATCCTGCCATGTAGCTAACCTTTTAGCTAGGACCTGCTGTCCCCTTTCAGTTATGTAGTAGTAACGTCTCTGCAGTCCATTAGGCAGTATCTGCCATTTACCTGTAATAAGGTTGTCTCGCTCTAAGCGGTGGAGAGCGGGATAAAGAGTACCCTCTTTAAACTGAAAATACCCATTACTCCTTTTCTGCAGTTCCTTTACTATCTGATAGCCATAGGTAGGCTCACGACTAATTAAGCACAGCAGTAGAGAATCAGTATTTCCCTTCAATAACTCACGCCCGTAATTCATCCTTGCACCTCATTCAATGTGTTAGCTTCTCTTTCACTATAGCATTGCTTACCCAGAGTGTCAATACCAGTGACGATAGTGGCCTTGTTGTAGTTGCCGTAATGAGCGCTAATCGCTAAAATATCTTTTCAGGCAAATGTATCGCGGTACGAAGGATTATTAATATGTTAAAATTAGGAGTTAGCGGACATGGGTGGTTTCGAAGATTTTATTGACGTAGTAAAGCAGACAGAGACTATGCAAGCTCTCTTCCAAAGTCTGGAGAGGGAGCCGGCGAAGCTCTTAGCCGTTATTTGCCGAGAGTATGAGGCGACTAACAAAGCTGTTCCTGACCATCACCTTAATTTGGGTGGGTACTTTGGCGAGGCAATTTTACGGGCATTGGTATCGGCAAATTTAATCACCAAGGAACGAGAAGATAGGTTTGCTCTCTATGGCTACAAGCCGACTGAGGCGGGGCTTAAGTATTACAAGGCCATGCTTAACGAAAAGAAAATCTAGTGTATAAACTCATCGATACTCATGCCCATCTTGACGAACTGAAAAGCCTCGATTTGATGCTCGAGGAAGCTAAAAAAGCCGGCGTTATTGCCATAATAGCTGTGGGGTCGAACCACCAATCGAACATAAAAACACTGGAAATATCGCGAGAACATCGCCGTTTTGTCTATCCTGCTTTAGGCTTACATCCCTGGGAGCTAGCTAATCTTGGGACTTTTGAGATAGATGGTAATTTGCGGTTTATTGAGCAGAATATTTCTTCAGCAGTGGCTGTTGGTGAAATAGGTCTGGACTATGACAAGAGGGTGTTGAAGGTAGCGTCCAAGGAATTGCAGAAAGGAGTTCTTGGTCAGCTTTTGAATATCGCTAGGAAATATGCTAAGCCCGCGATAATTCACAGTAGATATGCTTGGAAGGATGCCCTACAATTAGTTCAGGATGTTGGGATAGATAAAGCCGTTTTTCACTGGTTCACTGGCTTTTCCAGTGTACTTAGAGATATAATTGATGGTGGTTATTTTGTTTCGGCCACGCCGGCTGCCGAGTATCATGAAGAGCATAGAAGGGCAGTCAAGGAAGCACCTTTGCCGAGATTACTTCTGGAGACAGATTGCCCTGTCGCTTATGGAAGGGCAGTGCGGTATGAGTCCCAGCCCGCTGATATTTTAAGGGACCTGAAAGCCGTGTCCCAACTTAAAGAAATTGATGAAGCTACAATTGCTGAACAGACAACGAGGAATGCCATTAGCTTCTTTGCTTTGAATATAGAATTTTAACTAAGGAGGTCAAATCCATGATACAACCGATAGTAGGTGAGGATAACTTTCAGAAAACTGTTTTGCAATCGAAGTCGCCAGTTATGGTAGATTTCTGGGCACAATGGTGTGGTCCTTGCTTAGCTACCGCCCCTGTTCTGGAGGAGTTAGCGAAAGAGTATGTTGGTAAAATGGACTTTGCTAAGGTAGATGTGGATGCGAATAGTCCTTTGGCTGCCAAGTACGGAATAGCCTCTATTCCCACTATGCTTGTATTTAAAGGCGGTCAGCCTGTTCAGCAAGTTATCGGCTACAAGCCTAAGAAGGAACTCAAAAAGGTATTGGACGGAGTTCTCGAGGAGTAAATTATCCGCTAGCTCGTAATAAAGAAGTTGCGGATGGAATCAAATTCCTTGGGCAGAAGTGCTAATAGAACAATGGGAATCCCCCCACCAGGAATCTGGCTATTACCGATTGACTGATAGTTGCCTCCATGCCCGGGTAATACTTGACGATGATAGCGAGGATGGCAGCACATAGCAGGCCCCCTATAACGACGCCAAGAATAAAGCCCATAAACCTATCCAGCCAACCAAGTGCTGCGAAGTTAACCAGCTTGGCTATAAGCCAGCCAATCACACCAGCTACAACCAAAGTAGCTATTAGGATGATGGCGTAAGCAGCTATGTTGCCCCAAATAGCACCGGACGAAAAAAGCCGTGCCGCGAGCTCGTCGTAATAGCGCCCGGCTAAAAATATACCACCTATTAACCCAGCGATACCAAATACTGTCCTGATCATTCCTTGCCGCAAGCCCGCAACTCCCAATAGAATTAGAACAACTATTATGAGTATGTCTAACCAATTCATTGCTCACCTCTCCAATATTTTATTTTCATATAATGCTCACCTGTTCGCTCAAGGGTCCATTCCATTATAAGCAATCTAATTGTTTTTGTGCTAGGCCTCGCCACATTCAAGCCTGTAGTCACAGTAAGAGCACATCCAGGAGGGGCATTTGGGAAGCTGGAGTGGTGATGTCGCCTTTTCCAAAAGCTCAAGCCGGCGTAATGCTTCAGCTTTAACAGCATTCAAATTCCTAAAATTCACATCATAGACCATCAGTTTGGCATCCTCTTTGGGAACTCTAACATAGTAGAGCAGCAGCCTGCCTTTTGTGTTCTCTGTTAAGGCGCAGTCAAATCCCAGGCGGAGGAAGTAATGAGGGAATGTCCTGGGCAAACGTTCCCTTTCCACTAGTGAAGAAAATTTTGGGCCGCGCAGAATGGTGGGCAAGTTCTGCCAGATTTGGACGAGGTCGGTTAGTGGCGTATGCTTCACGGGAATCCTCTGCGCTTCGCCTGGGGCACCGTAGCGTAATGAATCGCGGAGGGCATCGAGAAAGCCACGCTCATCCATGGAACGAAGATACTCTTCCTTCTCTTCCCGGACTTCTTCACTCAACTTAAGGCGCTCAAAATATGTTTTGCGGGGGAAAACAATATCGTTGATGCCAAACAGTTGGGATGGGTGAGATCCAGCCATTTTGCTGAGGAGTTGCTCGCAAGTTGTGCTATCGACATAAATTTCCCCGGCTAACTCAGCTATCTTATACGATGCTGGCACCGATGTGGTCTTGCAGTCGCATACCTGCGAGTAATCGCACTGCCTGTTGAACCATGGGCAAACGGGGAGATTGCTGGGGTCGTTGGAAATGAGCGCTTGCACCAGGAGGTCTCGTCTCCGCCGCATTTCCTCTCGAATTGCCTCCAGGTTGGGGAAAGTAACGTGATAGACAATCAGAGGGGAAGTCGCGGGCGATTCCTCCGCGGAGCGTTGATAAATGATGATTTCTCCCTCGTGGGCATTGACCATAGCACAGTACATGCCCAATTGCTCGATATAAGTTGGCCTGTATTGCAATAAATCCTTCGTATCTGGAGGGGTGGAGGTTGTCTTGACCTCCACGGGAATCTTTTCGTAGATATCAATCTTGCCCACTATGCCCTCAGCTTCTACGAATTGCTCCAGGTATTCTTCGCTGGATACGGCTGAGCCGAAGGTCTTGTGAAAGCCGGTGCCGGCCCACATAAGCTGCTGTTTCTCCAGAGGCGGAACGATTTCGGGATACTTTCTCCTGAAGTAAGCCTGTTTGAGGTTAAGTAAGTCGGTTACGGAGATACGATAGGGAGGTCGGCGCGTCTTTAAGCTTTGCATTAAAGCGTCCTTGACCGAGCGGTTCGCCTCAATGCGGGAAACGTAGGATGCGATGTCAAAGTCACTCATTGTGCTACCTTATTATTATAGTATCTTATCGCAAAAATAACTTCATTATGTCACTGCGAGCCAAATTTTCTCTCCCTCGAACTCCCATGTCATTGCGAGGCCCGATTTATCGGGCCGAAGCAATCTCCTCTCCCTTGACGGGAGTCCCGATTAAATCGGGAAAGGTGAGGGTGACAGGCTAAGCAATCTCACTTCACCTCCAGGCCCTCAGACGTCTGAAGGCTTCGAGCTTCTCTCTATCTCCGATCTTGGCTTTGTCCACCGCCTTAGCCAGAAATTGGATGCTGCTATCATAGGTCTTCCTGTCCACGGGATAGGGATAGCCATCCTTGCCGCCATGGGCAAAGCTGTAGCTTGCCGGGTCGCGCAGGCTAACGGGAGTGTCATAAACCAGCTCGGAAATAAGACTTAAGGCGCGGAGCGTTTTAGGTCCTATGCCCTCAAGGGCTAGCAGTGATTCAAAGTTCTGCGGCTTATGCTCATAAGCTGTGAGGAAAATCTTGCTTAGTCTGTCGGGGTGAATATCTTCCAGGCTGATATAAGCTCGCTGAGGCAGGTTTAAGGTCTTTAGCCTATTTAGCTGGCCGACAATTTTATCTGGCTTCTCTTCGGCAGCAACATGGGCAATGACATCCCTCACCTTTGCGCTCTCCAGGGCCACCAGATTCAATGCCTCGCCCCTGGCCTGGGAACAAATGGCAGCCTCGGGCTCGCAGACAAAGTCAACGACTTTCTCCCCCAGCCAGTGATAACGTCGCGCATAGCGGTTGACCTCATTCATACCCTGCTGGATGACTGCCCAGTAGCCGTCTTTGGTAAAGAAGAAACTGTGGTGGTAAAGCTGATAGCCGTCCTGAAGGGCGGAATTATCCACCTTTGCTGACATCCGGCTGGCGTAGACCAGAGCCGACGGATTTACCTTTAACAAGTGTCCGTGATTCTCTATCTCCGACGGGGTCTTTCGTGAAGTCCGGCCCTTGCCCCCGGCGACAAATAAGCCGAGTTCTCTTTCCAGCCCTCGCATTCCTTCCTTTAATGCACCGCAGACGGTAGTGGTAACGCCGCTGGAATGCCAGTCATAGCCCAGGACACAGCCGAAAGCCTGAAACCAGAAAGGGTCGGAAAGATGGCGCAGCATCTCCCTAGTGCCAAACTCCGTTACCGTAACAATGGTAATCTCCCGAGCAAGGTGACACATCCGCCCGAACAGCCACGGCGGCACCTTGCCATAATGCAAAGGCAAATTGGCAATCCCTGTCCTCAGTCCCGAGCTAGCCATCTCCTATCAGGGATATTATACAACAGCGTTTGCCCTAACAGCATTGCAGTTTTGACAGGGAAGGCTGCGCCCACTACTCGTCGCATAGGCTACTGACCAAAAAACGAATTTCGTATATACTTAAGTTATCTGCAATGCTCTAATGAGGAAGGAAAATGATGATTAAAGATAAGGTAAATTTACTTGTAAATTATATAAGGTCTCTTCCTGACTTCAAAATCATCGAGCCGGACATCCCATATCGCCACATGGGAGCAACGATCACGGATGCAATGCTCCAACCAGGAA
>Ga0315280_10005662_pt1 | contig 17674 bp, 16 predicted proteins | sample YL17G06_40_MG_FD_203697 | JGI IMG/M metagenome (GOLD analysis project Ga0315280, IMG submission 203697) | Sediment microbial communities from Yellowstone Lake, YNP, Wyoming, USA - YL17G06_40 | ecosystem: Environmental > Aquatic > Freshwater > Lake > Sediment | place: USA: Wyoming | collected... | reverse complement strand
ACTGGGATACATCAATATCGAGACCAATGCCGTCGGCGCCATGTTGATCGAGTTTGGTAGGGAGCGGCATAACCGACATCTGATTCAAAAGAAGGATCTAAAGGGATTTCAAATAGCCACTTCTGTGAAAAAACCGATGAACGGATTTCACGGCTCTGAGTTCTGGACTTTGAAATACCGATTCCCTCAAAAATTTTTTGAAAAATATTACGGGGAGAAGATAGGCCCAGGACAGGTGGCTAAAGGAAATTTTTATAAATGCGGGGATGAGACTGAATTTCTCCATTATGGCGCCTGGAGTCCGATTCAATCTTCTTCGCCCGATTTTCATCGCCCGGAATTTTTCGGCAGACTAATATTCGATTAACGAGAATAGCTATCAATTCCCCCTATATCCCCCCTTTATCTAAAGGTGGGAGAAATAAACATCTCTCCTTTCCTAAAGGGAGGATATAAATATATCTCCCCCTTTTGTAAAGGGGGATGAAGGGAGATTATTTTCATCGGTCGAAAGTGCCTGATAGTCATGAGCAATTAAATAAAAATTAGGCCAAAGGAGATCGGTATATCCTACGAGGTGTGGTCATGAATAATCCTCCAGCCATCGCTTATCCGCCGGAGGATAATGGAAATCCCTTAGCCTTACGGAAGGTCGAGGAGGAAGAAAAACGCATCCCCTCGAAAGGCTTCCTTTTGGGCTTTTTTTCCGTCCTTGACATTTACACGATCGGCAAATATGCCCCGCAGCTTGCCGCGGGGAGCCGATCGTTGGGGGAGCCGAGGGGGTATGACCCCTCGGTCGCAGGGCGGGGTTTCATGCCCCGCCTGAGAAAGGGAGGCAGGGAGCCCGGTGTGGAATCGGGCTCCCGTTGGAAGGGGGAACGCAAAGCGGTTCCCCCTCCAAGGTTGACTTCGATAGCCGGCTGGAGATATGATTTTCCGCGATGGGCGACCTGGGCTGCGGTCTTTATGGGAGGCCAGGCTATGCAATTCAGAAAAAGAATTTCCTATCCCTTTATAAATCCTAAGAACACCACAAAGAAACAAGCATGAGCCTTGACGATAATATAATCAAAGAAGAAGCCAAGATTCCAAGAAGAAGCTTTCTCAAAAAAGCAGTTACAACACTAGGAAGCATCATGCTAGCAGGCTACATAGGAACTGGAATAGGATGCAAGAGCACACCAACAGGACCTTCAATACCAGTAACTTTACAGTTCGAAGTCCATAATCACACCAAAGGCTACAAGACACAGTTCACTAAGAATGCAACTAGCGGAGATAACATAAGCATCACAACAGACTACCTTCTCAACACCCTTGGAATAAGAGATGTGGACCCCCAGAGAATAGCAATCCGAGAGGACGGATTTAACACGCTAGTAACTTTTAGCAGCTCAGGGGTGACAGGACTGACCCCCAAAATTGACACCACCAGGATAGGGCAAGTAAAAAGTTGTTGACATCATGTAACCTGTAGGGTTACAATCGTAACCAATATGATTACAAAGGAAAAGAGCAAAATAAAAGCCACGATTTTATTCGGTAAGGTGCGGCAAGCGATTCTCTCTGTGCTTTTTGGCCACGCAGACGAGGCATTTTATTTACGCCAAATTGTCAGGACAACGGGTTTTGGCCTTGGCCCTGTCCAGAGGGAGCTGAAACAGTTAACCGAGCATGGGATTATCCGCCGCACTGTAAGCGGCCGGCAAGTTTATTTTCAGGCAAATCTCGATTCGCCCATTTTCCCTGAGCTCAAGAGCTTAATCACCAAAACGGCGGGGATCGGCGACACTTTGCGCGCTGCTCTGGCTCCCATTGCTGGTCAATTAGAGGTTGCCTTTATCTATGGCTCTATAGCCAAGAGGGAGGAAGGCCCTAGAAGCGACATCGATCTGTTTGTTGTCGGAGACATCGCCTTTGCGGATGTCGTCGTCAATCTCCAGGCCGCCCAGAAATTGCTTGGCCGTGAGGTGGTTCCAACGGTCTATCCCCCAGACGAATTCAAGGCGAAAGTGATAGCAAAACATCATTTCCTGACGTCTGTACTTAAAGGGCCCAAAATATATCTGATCGGGGACGAGGATGAGCTTAAAAGATTGGCTGCGAAACGGCTGGCTCGCCGAGCATGAGACCAGCCCCCAGGAGATCATCGAGCTCCTGCGCATAGCCGACCGAGACTTGCGGGAATGCCAGACCGCCGGCCTGAGTCCGGACTGGCGCTTGGCCATGGCTTATAATTCTGCCCTGGGAAGCGCCACAGCGGCCTTGAGCGCCGCGGGTTACCGTGCCACAAGAGACGGCCACCATTATCGAATAATACAATCTCTCGCCCACACGATTGGCGCGGGTGCCGACCTGATTGCCAGGCTCGACGCCTTCCGCAAGAAACGTAACATTAGCGATTATGAACAATCGGGTGCTGTTTCGGATCAAGAGGCGAATGAGATGTTTGACCTTGCCAGAATGCTTCGTAAAACCGTGGGCGACTGGTTAAAGAACAGCCATCCTAAGCTTCTCCAGGGGTGAACATGCCAATCCACGATATCATCCTTTTCCTTGACATCAATCACCAGCAAGAGATATATTTTTTCCGGGAGGGACGGCACAAGTTTCGAGCCCAATGGCAAGATTTAGTGTCCAGTAGAAAAAGCAATTTCTTCTTATCTGCAAAAGGAGTAACCTGCAAGCCCCGCTCTGGAAATGGCTCCTGGAATAACCACTACTCAATAGTTACAAAAACGAAATGTTTATAAAGTGGAAGAGCACCACAAGAAACAAACATGAGCGTGGACGATAATATAAGAAAAGAAGAAGCCAAGATTCCGAGAAGAAGCTTTCTCAAAAAAGCAGTCACAACACTAGGAAGCATCATGCTAGCAGGCTACATAGGAACTGGAATAGGATGCAAGAGCACACCAACATGCCCAGTAAACAGCTATGCTCCAATAGTTATATCTGTAAGAAAGCTGATAAACGGGTTTCATGGCTCTGAGTTTTGGACTCTGAAATACAGATTGCCCCTCAAGCTTTTTGAGAAATATTATGGGGAGAAAGTGTCCTCAGGCTTGGAAGCCAGCGCAAATTTTTATAAATGCGGGGATCAGACTGAATTTCTCCATTATGGCGCCTGGAATCCTATTCAGTCACCTATGCCCGATTTCCACCGACCCGAATTTTTTGGAAGAATAATATTCGATTAACGAGAATAGCTATCAATTCCCCCTATATCCCCCCTTTATCTAAAGGTGGGAGAAATAAACATCTCTCCTTTCCTAAAGGGAGGATATAAATATATCTCCCCCTTTTGTAAAGGGGGATGAAGGGAGATTATTTTCATCGGTCGAAAGTGTCTGATAGTCATGAACAATTAAATAGAAATTAGGCCAAAGGAGATCGGTATATCCTACGAGGTGTGGTCATGAATAATCCTCCAGCCATCGCTTATCCGCCGGAGGATGATGGTGAAGACTCCGTCTTTGGAAGAATCTTTTGCCGTGACCTTCCACCTTCCCAGGACATAAGCGGCATCTTTGGAGAGCACATGGATCTCGAGGTCTGTGAAATCTAAGTTGCCCCAATTTTCACCAGAGTAATTTTTTTTGTAGCGGCCGAGCAGTTCATTCCAGCCATGAAGCCGGTTATTTCCGGATTGAAAGGTGAGTTTTTCTGAATTCCAGTAGTAAGCTAAGAAGCCTTCAAGGTTTTTAGCATTCCAGGCTTCCTTCTGGCGTTCGAGGACAGTCTGAATTTCTGCTTTAATTTTTAGAGTCTGATCCGCCGTCCGGCAAAAGCTCAAAAAAAGGAGCGATATAAGAATAACCGCCAAAAATGCTGTTTTTTTCATTATTCCTCCTAAGAAAAATAAGGATATATGACTGGATTTTCTTGTGCAATATCATTTATCTTATAGGAAAGCTGGAGAAAGTGTTTCTTCAAACTCAAGATATGAATATGATTGGGGGAATGCTATGAAGCGAAGAAATTTTTTCCAAACTATGGGATTAGGGTCTTTGACTGCTTTCTCTCTTTCAGACAGAAAAAGGCTAATGGCTGATGAGAGGGAAACCAATGAACAAAAAGGCAGCCTGGATCCCTGGATTGAAGTGAACCTCGATCACATCGGCTGGAACCTTGCCCAAATCAGAAAGAAAGTGAAAGTTCCCGTGATGGCTGTGGTCAAAGCCAATGCTTACGGCCATGGATTGGTTGAAGTCTCCCGATATCTAGAGAAAAAAGGAATTGAGGGTCTGATGGTGGGGAAATTGCAGGAAGCCATAGAGTTGCGGGAGGCAGGAGTTCAATGCCCAGTTCTAAATTTCGGCCCCTTTGGCAAGGGAGATTGCGAGGAAATCACAAAGAAAAATATTACCCAGTCCGTCTATGCTGAGGAAGCTGCTTATCTGGATGAGTTGGCTTCTCATCTCAACAGCAAAGCTGCAGTGGATATCCATGTGGACACCGGGATGAACCGGGTGGGCGTTCCCTATGAGCAAGCCCTGCCGCTCATCGTGAAACTTTCTTCTCTTTCTCATACCAAAATTCGAGGGATTTCGACCACTCTTACAGAAGACAAAGAGTTTGACCAAGAGCAACTCCGAAGATTTCTCGATGTTTGTTCCTCAGCCGAGAAGAAGGGCATCGCTTTGGGGTTGAAGCATGTCTCGAGCAGCGCTGGTATTTTCTACGACCCTCCATTTTATCTCGATATGGTGAGGCCGGGGATTACTCTTTATGGATATTATCCTAATGCTGAGACTCAAAAAGAGGATTTGTTAGCTTTGAGGCCTGCCCTGAGGTTGTTCGGGAAAGTGATATTTATAAAAGATTTATCGCCAGGAGAATCGCTCTCTTATCATCGGGCTTTTACTGCAACCGAAAAGATGAGAATCGCCACAGTGGGAATTGGATATTCGGATGGATATCCCAGCCAGCTTGCAGGCAAAGGTACTGTTTTAATCAAAAATAAAAAATATCCTGTGATCGTAGCCGTCACCGCCAACCATGCAATGGTCGATCTGGAGAATGACCCGGATATTAATATCGGGGATGAGGCAACTCTCATCGATAACCATAAAAATTCTGGCTTGACGGCGGATGTTTTGGAGGAGGCGAGCGGCGTTTCCAGCTATAAAATGTTGATTGGACTGAATCCCCTGCTTCCCAGAAAATATTTCACTTCCTGACTTATCCCTGGCTTCAATTCCCCCCTTATCCCCCCTTTATCTAAAGGGGGAGGGTGGAGGTGGGATAAGATGCTTACCTTGAATATTTTTAGCCTCAATAGATGAGAGAGAGTGTGTTATAATCCATAAACGGATTTTTCGGGGCATAAGGAAAGGAAAAAACAAGATAGTTAAGGAGGGCTCGATGAGAACAGGCAAAAAAATCATCTCAAAAACGTGGAAGCCAATTTTGCTGACCTTTATTTTTCTTTTCGCCTTCAATTTGGCGTATGCCGAGCGAACAGAAAAACCCGTGCTTCACGGAAAGCACTGGGTCGCCATCACTGGAAAGCCTCTCGGTGCTGCGGCCGGTGCCATGATTTTTGAGAGAGGCGGCAATGCTGTGGATGCAGCCTGTGCCATGCTGGGTGCGGTCTGTACCATGTACGATGTGTTGAGCTGGGGCGGCGAAACTCAGGCCCTCATTTACAATCCGCATACTAAAAAAGTCATTGCTATCAATGGTCTTGGCGTTGCCCCAACTGGCGCGACCCCTGAATTTTTTAAAAAGAAAGGAATGGAATATCCACCCGCCTATGGTCCTCTGGCAGCCGCGACTCCGGGAACGCCGGGTGGGCTAATGGTCATGCTGGCTGAATTTGGAACCATGAGCCTCGGCGAAGTTCTTGCGCCTTCGATCCAGATGGCAGAAGGATACCCTATTGAGCAGCAGACCGCAGACAGCATCGAGAAAAACAAAGAGAGAATCAAAGAGTGGCCTTACTCCAAGAAAGTTTTGCTTCCTCATCTTGGCGAAAGCCGGGAGGCTCCTTATCCGGGGGAAGTCTTCAGCCAGCCTGACCTTTTGGATACCCTGAAAAAACTGGTTGCAGCAGAACAGGAAGCGTTAGCTCGGGGGAAAAGCCGCAAGGAAGCCATCTATGCGGCCTATGACCGCTTTTACAAGGGAGATATTGCCCAGGAATTTGTCAGGGGTTGCCAGGAGCAGGGTGGCCTGATCACAATGGAAGACCTCGCCAACTGGGAGGCCTACATCGAGGAGCCGGTGATGACCACCTACAAGGGAATCGAAGTTTACAAGCTCTCCTGCTGGGTCCAGGGGCCGGTGATGCTCCAGGCGCTCAACATGCTGGAGAATCTCGGCCTAAAATCCATGGGCTTTAACAGCGCAAAATACATCCATACCCTCTATCAAGTGATGAATCTGGCTTTTGCCGACCGCGACTTTTATTATGGCGACCCCTATTACCCGCCTGAAGAGCCGCTCAAAGGATTGCTGTCTAAAGAATATGCCAAAGAGAGATTGAAACTCGTCAACTGGGACCAGAATGATCCCAATGTCAAGCCCGGCGATCCTTATCCATTTGAAGGAAAGAAAAATCCTTTTCTCCACTTGCTTGAGAAATGGTCCAATGTTGGGTCGGCGAACCCGGAAAGTTTCTTATTGGGGACGACTTCTATCCAGTCAGCGGATGCAGAAGGATGGGTGGTTTCTGTGACACCGAGCGGAGGCTGGATACCAGCCTGCCTTGCCGGCAATACAGGCATTGGGATGAGCCAGCGTCTGCAGAGCTTTGTCCTGGATGAGGCTAAAAATCCTTTCAATGTGGTAGCGCCTGGTAAGAGGCCGCGAGCCACTCTCACTCCCAGCCTCGCGCTGAAGGACGGCAAGCCTTTCCTTTCTTTTGCTGTCCAAGGAGGAGATACTCAGGATCAGAACCTGCTCCAGTTCTTCCTGGATGTCGTGGAGTGGGGGATGAATGTCCAGGAAGCCTGCGAGGCTCCCAACTTTACGAGTTATCAGATGCACAGCTCTTTTGATAAGCATGAAGCCGATCCAGGGAAGCTTGAGCTCAACGATAATATTCACCAGGAAGTGCGGGAGAAACTCAAAGCCCTGGGTTACAATTTAAGTTTCAGTAAATACACCTCGGGGCCCATTAACGCCATCTTTTTTGACCACAAGCACGGAACATTCTGGGGCGGTTCGAGCAATTACGGCGAAGACTACGGAATAGCGTGGTAATTGATTTTAAATTACTGAGGTGAAAACAATTCTCCCCTATTTCCCCCCTTTTATCAAAAGGGGGGATGAAGGGGGAATGTAAGAAAGGAGGACTTTATGAGGAAATTTCAAAAGCCATTCCTTATTTTTGGTTTGCTGTTGTTTCTTGCTTTTTCTTTTGTAAATGCTGCTGAGCAGAAAAATTACAAGTTGCTCGATACAGCGACATTCATGGAGATGGAAACTGTGGGGAACCCCAGCATTTCGCCTGATGGGAAAAACATCCTTTTCACTCGAAGTTGGATGGATAAAATGAACGACCAGCTCAGGAGCAACCTCTGGATCGTGGATGTGGAAGGTCAGAGAGTGCGAGAGCTCACCCATGGGAACTGGAAGGATTTCTCTCCGGTTTGGTCGCCCGACGGGAAAAAGATCGCCTTCCTCTCTGAGCGGGATGAGACCACTCAGATCCATGTGATGTGGCTGGACACGAGGGAGGTGGCCCGGTTGACGCATCTCGAGCGTGAGCCGTCCAACCTTGTCTGGTCTCCAGACGGAAAAATGCTGGCTTTCACCTGTTTTGTAAAGGACGAGAATCAAATTCTGGCTGTGAAACTTCCTCAAAAGCCAGAAGGCGCAAAATGGGCAGCTCCAGCTGTCCTCATTGACAGGCTGTCCTGGAGGATGGATGGACGCGGCCCACAGCCTAAGGGCTATAATCATATTTTTATTATTGATGCCGAACTCGGTGGAACCCCGAGACAGGTGACATCTGAGGATTATTCTCACAGCGATCCTCAGTGGTCTTCGGATGGCAAAAAAATCTACTTCAGTGCAATTCGCAAGCCCGACGCAGAATATCAGTTTAGAGATACAGAGATTTACTCGGTAGACCTGGCCACACTCGAAATAAAAGCTCTCACCGATCGCAAAGGTCCAGACCAAGGAGCGAGGATCTCGCCAGACGGAAAATGGATTGCCTACACAGGTTATGATGAGAAAGACTACACGAGCACAATCTCCAGCCTTTACCTCATGGATAGGGACGGCGGCGGAAAAAAGTTGCTGGCTGATGGCTTGGCTGATTCACCCTCGAATTTAACCTGGGCTGCGGATAGCTCTGGAGTATATTATCTGATGAATGAGAGGGGCGAGGCGAACCTCAATTTTATCGCTCTCACTGGCGCCCGCAAAAAAATCACGAGAGGAATTCACTACATCTCAGAAGCTTCGATCGCCAAAAACGGCCAGGCTGCAGCACTCATTTCCACCTTTCAGCGGCCCGGATACTTGGTTACTTTTAACCTTGCCAAACCCGACACTTTTAAAGAGTTGGTCGATGTCAACGCCGATGTCCTGGCCAATGTCAAGCTGGGTGAGGTTGAGGAGCTATCGTTCAAAACTCCGGACGGCCTTGATTTGCAGGGTTGGTTGATCAAACCCGCTGAATTCGATTCCAACAAAAAATATCCTATGCTCCTCTGGATTCATGGTGGACCCTGGATGATGTACAACATTGGGTTCAACTGGGAATGGCAGAATTTCGCGGCCAATGGATACGCGGTCTTGTACCTGAACCCGAGGGGAAGCACAGGCTACGGCCAGGACTTTGTCAATGGGATTCAGTATTCTTATCCTGGAAAAGACTATGACGATTTGATGGCCGGTGTGGATTCAGCCTTAACCAAGGGCTTCATCGACAAAGACAATTTATTCGTCTGCGGCGGAAGCGGCGGAGGCGTACTCACCGCTTGGATTGTGGGACACACCAACCGCTTTCGGGCAGCGGTCTCGATGAGGCCGGTCATCAACTGGCATTCTTTTGCGGGGACCACAGACTTTGCCTGGTGGTACAGGCAGTTCAAAAAAATACCCGTGGGAGGATCCTGTGGAATACGCAGTGCGCTCGCCGCTAAATTATGTCGCCAATGTCACGACTCCCACGATGGTCATGACGGGCGAGGCGGATTTGAGGACTCCCATCGGCCAGAGCGAGGAGTTCTATCGCGCCCTCAAAATGCTCAAAAAAGAGACATTGTTAGTAAGGATGCCTGAAGAATATCATGGCTGGAGGCGGCCTTCGCACCAGCTCCTGCAACAACTCTATCTCATGGCGTGGCTTGATAAGTACCGCAAACAATCGTAGCAGTTCGATTTATCGAACAGAAAAGGGAGAATATTAAGATGGTAATTTTATTATTTATTTTTCTGATTTTTTCAAATATTCTATTTGCTGCCCCACAAGCCAAAGTTCCTGAACCCAAAATTCCGCTATCAGCCAAAAAATATGTCTGCTACAGGGCATTCGAACCCGTTAAAGTGGATGGCCTGCTCTCCGAGCCGTCCTGGAGCAAGGCCGATTGGACGGAGGACTTTGTGGATATCGAAGGATCGCTCAAGCCTCTGCCTCGATTTCGGACAAGGGCCAAGATGCTCTGGGATGACCAATGTTTTTATGTCAGTGCAGAGTTCGAAGAACCTCACGTGTGGGCCACGCTTACCCAAAGAGATTCGGTCATATTCCAGGATAATGATTTTGAAGTCTTCATTGACCTTGACGGAGATACTCACAACTATTATGAGCTCGAGCTGAATGCTTTAAACACGGTTTGGGACTTATTGCTGGTGAAGCCCTACCGCGACGGTGGCCCTTCTGTCCACGCCTGGGACATCCTGGGGCTGAAGTCGGCGGTCTCGATTGAGGGGACTTTGAACAATCCTTCAGATAAAGATAAATGCTGGACGCTAGAGATAGCTTTCCCCCTGGAGGTTCTCAAAGAATGCATTCCCGAGAAAAAACTTCCAAAACCCGGAGACCAATGGCGGGTGAATTTTTCGCGTATTGAGTACGAGGTTGAAGTAAAAAATGGAAAATATGAAAAAGTCAAAGATGTGGCGACTGGCAAGCCCTTGCCTGAAGATAACTGGGCCTGGTCTCCCACAGGGCTCATCAACATCCATTATCCCGAGATGTGGGGGTATGTCCAGTTCTCTGGGGAAACTGCTGGTTCTAAGAAAGATGTGTTTGAGGAGCGAAGCGAAGAAAAGGTCAAATGGGCACTCAGGCAAATCTACTATAAGGAATGGGCTTACAGGGCTGACTATAGTCATTTCACAGACAAGCTTGAAGCTTTGGGACTAAAAGATCTGAAAATCGAAGGTTGGCTTTTCCCCCCGGTGATTCAGACCAGCGACAGCCTGTTTGAAGCGATTTATAAGAACGAGGCCGGCGAGCGTTGGCACATCCAGCAGGATGGCCTGGTTTGGAAGGATTGAGGGAGAACCTAATTGTCTTTGAGGCAAGCTTCGCCAGTGAACGATGAAAATAATCCCCCTTCATCCCCCTTCAGATAAAGGGGGGATAGAGGGGGAATGGATACTTCATTTTTTAGGTAATTAATGGCGATATAAGGAAACCCCCCATGAAACAAAAAATTTTCATTTCTCTCTTTATTTCTTTTTTAGCTTTGGCACTCATCGGGCATCCGGCGCAGCAAAATTTACTTTGCAGAGTTCGCTTCGGAATTTCATTCTCTGCGGCTCGCTCCAAAACTCCTCTGGACGGCCGGATGCTGCTGATGCTCTCAATGAACGGCTCAGACGAGCCCCGGTTTCAAATCAGCGATAGCCCAAAAACACAGCTCATTTTTGGCATTGATGTGGATGGGCTCAAACCAGGAGAAGAGGCGATTATTGATAGCAATGTCCTGGGTTATCCGCTCAAAAGCATCGGCGAGATCCCTCCCGGAGATTATTGGGTTCAGGCACTTCTTCACCGCTATGAGACTTTTCACCGAGCTGACGGCCATACGGTGAAATTGCCCATGGACAGGGGAGAGGGGCAGCAGTGGAACCGGGCACCGGGCAACTTATACAACAATCCCCAAAAAATACATATCGATCCCCAAAAAGAGGGATTGATCCGCATCACGCTCGACAACGAGATTCCTCCCATCCCTCCTCCTCAGGACACAAAATATATCAAGCATGTCAGAATTCAGAGCAAGCTGCTTTCGGAGTTTTGGGGACGTCCCATGAACATCGGCGCTTGTGTTCTTTTGCCCGAAGGTTTTGACGAGCATCCAGAAGCGCGCTATCCGCTGATCATTTTTCATGGACATTTTCCTTACACGTTTGGCGGTTTGCGCGAGACTCCTCCTGACCCAAATCTTGAGCCGGTCTATAGCGAGAGATTTCATTGGGAAGGATATAACCGGACCGAACAGGAGTATGCTTATAAATTTTACCAGGAGTGGACAGGGCCGAATTTCCCGAGATTGGTGATTATCGAAATCCAGCACGCCAATCCTTATTACGATGACTCCTATGCTGTAAATTCTGCCAACCTGGGGCCCTATGGAGATGCGATCAATTGTGAACTGCTCCCGTTCATCGAGAAAAAATTCAGGTGCATCGGCGAAGGCTGGGCGAGGTTCCTCTACGGCGGGTCGACCGGAGGCTGGGAAGCACTTGCCAGCCAAATTTTTTATCCAGACATTTACAATAGCTGCTGGGCCGCCTGCCCGGACCCGATCGATTTTCGCGCCTACACGATCGTGAACATTTATGAGCACAAAAATGCCTATTATATGGATAGCCAATGGAAACGAACGCCAAGGCCGGGTCTTCGCAATTACCTGGGCGAACTCAGTGCCACGCTCGAAGAAATGAACCGCCTCGAGCTCGTGCTTGGAACTCATGGCCGGTCTGGCCAGCAGTGGGATATCTGGCAAGCCGTATTCGGCCCGGTGGGCGAGGATGGCTATCCCAAGCCCATCTGGGACAAGGTGACAGGAGAGATTGATCGTTCGGTGGCGGCCTACTGGCGCGAGCATTATGACCTCCGCTACATCCTCGAGCGCGACTGGAAAACGCTCGGACCCAAGCTCAAGGGCAAGATTCATATCTACTGCGGCGATATGGATAACTTTTACCTGAATGATGCTGTTTATCTGATGGAGGAATTTCTTAAGAAAACAAAAGAACCTTATTGCGAAGGCGAAGTGGACTATGGCGATAGGGCTGAACATTGCTGGAACGGCGACCATACTCTCCCCAATGCGATTTCACGCCTTCGCTACCACCAGATGTTTGCTCCCAGAATCGTGGAGCGGATTTTGAAGACCGCTCCTCCAGGAGCCGACTTGACCAGCTGGAGGTATTAGGATGAAGATGGAGTGGGACCATTTGATTGTAAGCGCAACCTAAAGGTTGCGACTACTTAATTGGAGAAGACGATGGTCATAACCGAGAGCGAAAGAAAGGTTTACGAAGTTCTGGAGAAACTTGGAATTCCCTATGCCAGACATGAGCATCCGCCTGTATTTACGGTTGAACAGGCGAAAGAGCATTGGGTTGGAGTAGCTGGCGCCCACTGCAAAAATCTTTTCCTTCGCAACGAAAAAGGTAACCGCCATTATTTAGTTATCCTGGAGCACAACAAAAAAGCAGACCTCAAGATTCTGACTCGCCAGCTTGGAGAAGACAGGCTCAGCTTCGGCTCTCCCGAACGACTCATGCGTTACCTCGGCCTCACTCCCGGCGCCGTCTCTCCCTTTGGCCTGATCAATGACAGCCGGAAAGAAGTCCGGGTTGTGCTCGACCAGGATTTGAGAGGCTCGGAGCGCATTAATTTTCACCCCAACGAAAACACGGCCACGGTTGGAATAAGTTTTGCTGATTTTGAAAGATTTCTTGCATGGTGTGGAAACACCTTCCGCTATCTTACTTTTTGATTTGGTGAGAGGGGACAGGCTACTTTTTCAAGGAAGCATCTCCTTTTCCGTGATAGCAATGATTGGGAATAGGGTCCTGTCGCGGCTCCTCCCCGTCCGTCCTCGCGTCACCCATCCCCGAGTGGGACCCTGCCGCTGCGGGCGGGCGGGGAGCCCCTCCGCCGTGCCACCCTATTCTGTTCGTCTTATTATCACAGAAATGGAGATGCTTACCTTTTTCAACGAAAAGTTGCCTGTTCCTTATCCTTTTGTTAAAATTTTAGGTTCTCCCGAAAGCGAGGTCATCAGCATGAAAAAATATCAAAAAATAATTATCGGTTTTTTTCTGGTAACAACTCTTATTTCTCTGAGTTTTGCTCAGGCGCTTCCACTCCCCACCGCAAAACCTGAGGAAGTCGGGATGTCTTCCTCCCACCTCAGCCTGGTTGATGAGATTATTCAAGCGGCCATAGCGAACAAAGAATTCCCTGGCGCTATTTTACTCGTGGCGCGAAAGGGAAAGATTGTGCTGCGCCGAGCTTATGGAGAAAGCCAATGGGTGCCCGAGCATTGTCCGATGACTGTGGACATGATTTTTGACCTCGCTTCGGTCACAAAACCCGTGGCCACTGCCACTTCAATTATGATCCTGGTTGAACAAGGAAAAATACGTCTCTGGGATAAAGTCAAGGATTTTATCCCTGAGTTTGTCCCCTCCATCCAGGAGGCTGGGAATCCTGGAGAGGATGCCCGCATCTGGCATCTTTTGACCCATACATCAGGCTTGCCTCCCTACACTGATAACACTAATGGCGCAGAGGTGGAGAAACTCTTCGGCAAATCCTGCCCGCTGGAGACTCTGGTCAAGTACATCGCCCAGCTCAAGAAAACAGCGCCTCCGGGCAAAGTGTTTACTTATAGTTGCTTGGGCTATATCTCGCTGGCCTATATCCTCCAAAAGATAACCGGTGAGACCATTGCCGAGTTCTCTGAAAAAAATATTTTTGAGCCTTTAAAGATGGATCACACCTTTTATACGCCTCCCGAAAAATTTAGGAATTTGTGCGTCCCGACCCTGGTGGTGGATGGCCAGCCGCTCATTGGAATTGTCCATGACCCCCTCGCTCGGCTTCAGGGCGGTATCTCTGGAAACGCCGGCCTATTTTCCACGGCTGACGACCTGGCCATTTTTGCCCAGATGATGCTGAATAAGGGTGAGTTTAAGGGCGTGCGTATTTTGAGCCCGCTCACAGTGGAGCGGATGACCGAAGTCTATCCTTTAGTCGCCTTTTCCGGCCGAGGCCTGGGTTGGGACCTGGATTCCGATTATTCCACAAACGGCGGAGATATTTTCGGCCCAAGCGCCTACGGCCACTCCGGTTACACGGGCACTTCAATCTGGATTGACCCTGAGACAGAAACCTTTATCGTTTTCCTCACAAACAGCGTCCATCCTGAAGATAAGGGGAAAATCATTCCACTCCGGAGTAAAGTGGCAAACGTTGTCGCAAGTTCAATCTACAAGAAATAGCCGCAAACATGGACTTGAGTTTCCCTTTTGATCCAATCGAGAGGTCTGCTCTGTCTGAATCCATGGTCATGAAAGGGGAGAGCCGCCTCTACTCCAAATTTCGGGCAGCGCCCTATTACGGAGGGATTGCGACGGCGGATGCTGTGGGGTGTTCATTTCTCTGCGCCTATTGTTGGAATTATGGCCGGAATTTGAATCCTTCACGTTTCGGTCGATTTTACTCACCCGAAGAAATCGCCTCCATTCTCCTCAGCATTGCCCGGAAGAGGTTTTTCCACCAGTTTCGAATAACGGGTTCAGAGCCTGTATTGGGCGAAGCTTCTTTCCATCACCTCCTCAAAGTCCTCGAGATCATCTTCAGCAAAAATCCCGATGCTGTCTTTATTCTGGAGACCAACGGTCTTGCGCTCGGCTTCCGAAAAGACCTGATTCCGCACTTGAAATTTAAAAATCTTCAAGTTAGAATTGCGATTAAAGGGACGGATGAGGCATCCTTCGAGAAGATAACCGGAGCAAAGAAGGAATATTTTCGCTATCCCTTTCTGGCCCTTCAGGAGCTGGAGAATCAGGGAATCAATGCCTGGCCAGCCGTGATGGAAGAACTTTTTACAAAAGAAGAGATTAGAAAGCTCAGGAAATTGCTTAAAGAATTCAATATTCAAGCTCCGCTCGAAGAAGAAACCTTAGAGCCTTATCCTTTTGTCCTGGAAAACATGAAGAGAAGAAATCTCGAGATTAAAAGAAATCTTAACAAACTTTTTACAACTTCTTAACAAATTTTTGACAACTTTTTTCCTGGGAGGGGTTAATGTATAAACGATCCTGCCATAAGGCAGGAAATTTCCAAAAAGGAGGGCTTTGCATGAGCCGAAAGTTTTTTAAGGTTTTGGTGATTTTGGTCTTTTTGGCCAGTTTTACAGCCCTGTGTTGCGCCCAGTCCGACAAGCCTCTTACCCTCTTCCACACCAATGACACACATTCCAGTATGTTTCCCTTTGGGCCGAATGAGGAGTACGGCGGAATTGCCAGGATGTCGGCACTGATTAAGAGGCTTAAAGCGAAGGATGAAAATGTGTTGGTGTTTAATGCAGGGGATGTCTTTGTCGGGACCTTTGAGTTCAACAAGTACCTCGGATATCCAGAACTGAAAATAATGCAAGGATTGTATGACGCCATGTGCCTGGGGAATCACGAATTTGACCTCGGTCTTGATGTCTTGGTGGGCATTCTCAGCGGCCAGCTCGCAAGCGACACCGCCATCACTTTGCCTGTCCTCTGTGCCAACATCAATCTTTCCGGCAACGCTGCGCTCAAGTCTTTCGTGAAGTCTTACATCATCAAGGAAATCGGAGGAGTCAAGGTAGGAATAACAGGTGTTGTGAACACAGACAAGCAGAATTACTCAGAAAGCATCAATAAGATCCTCAAAGACCCCTATCAAACTGCTGGTGTGATGGCCGGGACTCTGAGAGCGATGGGCTGCGAGGTTGTGATTTGTGTTTCCCATCTGGGCAAGATGGCTGATGTGATGGGACTGTCTCAAGTGCCAGGGATTGATATCATTGTTGGTGGGCATTCTCACACTGTGTTGGCCAAGCCAATCGTTGCCAACGGGAAAATCATAGTTCAGGCTGGCGAGTTTGGGAAATATTTGGGCGAGCTTAAAGTGAAGGTCAAAAAGAACGGCGTGGAACTCTCTGATTACAAACTTCACCCTATTACAGACAGAACTAAGTCTGATCCGACACTCGTCCCCACTTTGGGTGCGCTCAAAAAAGGGATTGAGCAGGACCCGCGGTTCGGGCTGGTTTACACCAAGCAAGTGGCTGAAGCAACCCGTGACCTTGTGTCGCATTGGCAAGAAGGAAGTCCTTACAGGGACACCGCCATTGGCAATTTGGTGGCTGATGCCATCAAGAGAGAGCTTGGAAAGGCCGGCTACCGTGTGGACATTGCCCTTGAAGCCCAGGGATACACAGCGGCTAAGATCTATAAAGGAAAGATCGTGGGAAATGACATCATAAGGATTATTCCCTATGGCTATGACCCAACTTCTGGCTTAGGATTCAAGATGGACTGTGTCCTTATCTCAGGAGCTCAGCTTTTGGCGGGGCTCGAATATTCCGTGTCTCTTGTCGAATACACGGACGACCTTTCTATGCAGGTTTCAGGTTTGACCTACAGGTATGACTCCCGGAAGAAGGCACCTTCGCGAATTGGAGAAATCAACCGGGTGGATCTTATCTCTGTGAAGGTCAACGGGCAGCATATCGACCCCAATGGCCTTTACTGGGTCGCTCTCAGCGAGCAACTTTACGGCTTCCTGAAATCCCTGGGGCTGGCACCTTTTAAAGTCATAGAGACCAAGCTTTTTGAGTATAATCTAGTCCGCGATTATATGAAGAGATTAGGGCACATCAATTATATCTCAGAAGGCAGGGTTATCGACGTCAGATATATTCGTTAAAATTGTAGCGGTCGGATTTGTCCAACTACCTCCTCCTTTTCCCTTCCCCTCCAGGGTTGACTTGTGATATATTTAATCTCTGCAATTTATTGTGGCCATTTACAAATTAGCCATCGATTCAAACCTAGGAGGGTGAAATGCCTGTCATTCATGTCAATGTCTGGGAAGGCTTCGGGCAAGAAAAAGCCAAAACCATAATCCAAAATATCACCAAGGTTTTTGTGGATTTGGGCATCCCCATGCAAGCTGTGGAAGTCATTGTGCATGAGATCCAAAAATCGCACTGGGGAATTGGCGGCGAACCCGCATCAGAAAAGTTCAAGGATAGACCTTAATACTAATGTCAGGAATTGGGGGACGCATCACCTAACCCCCGATTTATGGGAGTTGTAGCCGAGCTGGTAATTCGGGGGTTAAGTAATGCGTCCCCAAATACTCTCGAACTGAAATTTCTCAAAAAAAGAGGACCGTCCCCATTCACCTAAAATTTTCTTAAGGGTAATTTTTTATAAAAGCTGACAAGAGAGACAATTATTTATATAATAAATCATCGTCACTAATGAGCCGGTGATATTCTAATAAAGATAGAGGCTAAACAATTTGACTCGTACCCGCTAAAATGCCAAAGCACTAGTCAGGAGTTCAAACATGAAAATACTTTTGGTTTACCCGAAATATCCGGATACGTTTTGGAGTTTTAAGTACGCTCTGAAATTCATTTCAAAAAAAGCATCTTTTCCGCCGTTGGGATTGTTAACTGTAGCCGCAATG
>Ga0315280_10005661_pt1 | contig 17678 bp, 15 predicted proteins | sample YL17G06_40_MG_FD_203697 | JGI IMG/M metagenome (GOLD analysis project Ga0315280, IMG submission 203697) | Sediment microbial communities from Yellowstone Lake, YNP, Wyoming, USA - YL17G06_40 | ecosystem: Environmental > Aquatic > Freshwater > Lake > Sediment | place: USA: Wyoming | collected... | reverse complement strand
CACCCATCTCATGGCCGATGAGGGGATGACCGGCCCTTTCAGTCGCTCCGACCAGCTCAATCCCTTCACTCTCCTGAATAACCTTGATGATGAGCCGCCCCATCTTGCCGCAGGCACCAATCACCACTGCACGGACCGGAGAATCTGACATAAAAACTCCTTTAACTACGGAAATAATAGATAAAAAACTATATCTGTATTTTTCCTTTTGGTCAAGGTTCTATCGTTGAAGACAATTAAGCAGTATTTGAGGTGAAAGATTATCTGTGCTATATTTAAACAAGTGTAATATTTATGGCAATGAGGTCATAAAATAATAACAGAAAAAGACAATAATATAATTTTACCATATGATCAAGATGAGTTCTTATGAAAAAGGAAACTGTTTACCTTGATACCTCGGTTCTGAGTGCGTATTATGATAAGAGGACAAAGGAACGGCAGGAAATAACTGTCAAGTTCTGGAATCATACTCTGCCTATTTATCAGGTATGTATATCAGAAATTACAATTGAAGAATTAGAGAATACCAGAGATGAAATCTTGAGAAAAAAATTTATGCAACTCATTGAAGGTTTTAAAGTGCTCAAGTCTAATGAAAGAATTCGAGATTTAGCACGAATCTATATTACAAGAGGAATATTCCCCGAACGATATTTTGATGATGCTCACCATGTGGCTATAGCTTCCTTTCATAAGGTTTCATTTGTAGTCTCTTGGAATTTTGAGCACTTGGTTAAGGTAAAAACAAGAAGGCTGGTGAACTCGATTAATCTCTTAGAGGGATTTAAAGAGATCGAGATCGTCTCACCCCAAGAATTGTGAGGAGGTTCAAATGGGCGAGATAGAATATTTTGACTATAAGAAGGTTGCCAGAGAAATGAGAATACCCATAGGCATTCTGAAGAAGATTGAAAGAGAAGTAAAAAGAGAGTTTCCTTCTGACAAGATGATGTACGAACTACACGTTCTCAGGGCGCTAAGAAGTAAAACCTGGCAGAAAGATTTTAAAGGGCAGACTTAAAACCTTCTCTTCGCTCTCTATTCACGCTTCGCAGTAATTAGGGTGATTAGGGACATGTTCATATTTTATACTAAGATTTTAAAAGAATCGGAGGAAATTTACCAATGGCTAAAGTCAAAAGTAATGTAAAGAAATATTTAAAGGAATATATCGAGGAAGCAAATAAAATATGCCCTGTTGACAAAGCTATTCTTTTTGGTTCCCATTCCCGTGGTAATTTTAATGATCAGAGTGACATTGATATCGCTATTTTTTCAAGAAAGGTACACGACAAAAACAGGTTGAAGATTATGAGTAAAATGCTTTTGCTGATAAGTAAATTTAAAATTGACATTCAACCCATTGTTTTTTCCTACCAGGATTATCTGAATGAGGATAATGATTTTATCTTGAATGAGATAAAGAAGAAGGGAGTGGAAATATACAGCAGCACATAACAGAAGGCAGAGAAGAAAACCTCTCTACCTTGTAAGTAATTATACCGCGAAGCGCGGCCTTCGGTCTTTTGTAGGGGCAGGCCTCTGTGCCTGCCCTCTTTAATGGGTGACCATTCTTCTCACTGTTTTTCCTTCCTCAATTAAATAGAACCGTCCCTTTTTTCCTTAAAAGCTTCTTGCATTTGGGACAACCGGTACCTAAAATTTCTATTTTCATATTTTAGCCTTTCCTTCCTTTGCGTGTTTACTGATAGCTGCTTTAATATATTCCCTGTCTGGCACATAACCCATAACTACAACCGTATTATCAATCAAAAGCACCGGGGTCATAAGCCAACCCTCCAGTGCAGCATTTTCTTTACGCGGCATTAATAAATTATCCAGTTCCGGTGACCATCCTTCTGAAGCAATGTCCCAGATTTTTTTCCAGTCAATCTCCATCTGCGCCCATTCTGCAATATCGTGAGCTGTGCCGACTCTGCCGAACTGTTTAGCTTCATCAGAATCGTACGCTATTTTTTTTATCTCTGCTTTCGCACCTAATTCGTTAACTGCTTCAACAGTCAAATCATAAATCCGTTGGCACCGTGGACACGGAGGAACAACGCCGATTATGGTTATGTTCATGTTGATTGCTTTATCTGTTGTAATATTTTCCATAACGTTTCTCCTTTTTATTTGAATATAAAAAACTTCTACTCCTGATTTTTTCGCGACACGTGCAGGGAAAATAGCGGTTTATTAACGTATTCAATTTTAATAAAAACTTCTTAAAATATTTCATGGCCTGAAATCAAAAAGCATATAACCACTGGAAATGTACCCAGTCTGCACTACCATGCGGGCCGGTGTTCTGAACAAAATCTCCCGGAAAGAAGTGTGCATATCCAGCCCTGAGGTTTAAATTTTCTGTTACAGAAAAGTAAATGGTAAAATCAATTTCATCCCCCACATCACTGCCGCTCTTTCCCGTTTTATCACGTCTATAAGCAGGTCCGGTACTGTACCAGGCATCTTTGTCCTGGGCTAATCTAAAAATATGATAATTTGTGTCGCATAAAGAATCGCCCGGTGCGGTTGTCAGTATACGTCTTATAAGAGACGAGCTTTCCCATGCGCAAAAGTTACAAATATTCGAGAAACTCTTCCTCATGGCCGTTTTTCCGATGACACGGCGAAGCTGCCACCGAGCGACTTGATCAGGGCGACGGTGGCGACGGCTCGCTGGCCGCGCAGCCGGGCAACGGCGCGTTCGTGTTCCAACGCCGCTGTTTGCGCCGTGACGACCGACAGGTAACTGACCAGGCCGCCCCGGTACCGGTTCTCGGCAATTACGAGTTGTTTGCGCGCCGATTCCCAGGCCGCCAATTCTCGTTGATACTGCTCGACCAGCAACCGCTGGGCGGCGAGATTGTCTTCCACTTCCGCAAACGCCGTCAGCACTGTTTGCCGGTAACGGGCCACTGTTTCCTCGTAACTGGCGCGCGCGCTGCGGAGGTTCGCGTTGCGCTGGCCGGCATCGAACAACGGCAGCGTCAGCGACGGGCCGACAGCCCAAAAGCGGCTCGGCCAGTTGAACAGCGTGCCAGCGTCAATGCTCTGCAGCCCCGCCAAGCCGTTGAAGCGGACGGTTGGGAAAAACGCGGCTTTGGCCACGCCGATACCGGCGTTGGCGGCGGCCATGCGGCGTTCGGCGGCGGCAACGTCGGGCCGCCGTTCGAGCAACGCGGACGGCAACTCGGCCGGGATCACCGGCGGCTCGTTCTCCAGCGGCTTCGCGGCGAGCCGGAACTGCGTCGAGGCCTGGCCGGTCAGCGCGGCGAGCGCGTGCTCGAACTTCGCGCGCGTCAGCGCGATGGCCGGTACTTGGGCTTCGGCGGTCTGCACCACGGTTTCGGCTTGCGCTACGTCAAGGTCGGACACGAGGCCGCCGGCGCGGCGGTTGCGGGTCAGTTCGAGCGATTTCCAATACGCGGCGATACTGGCGGTCAACGCGGCCTTTTCCGCGTCGAGCGCCCGAACGGTAAAATAATCGGCGGCCGCTTCTGCAGCAATGGCGAGGCGGACGGCTTCCACATCGGCGGCGGCTGCCTGTTGCGTGGCGCGGGTGGATTCGAGTTGCAGTCGCACCCGGCCCCAAAGATCGAGTTCGTAGCTCAGATCAAACGGAATGCTGAAATTGTTGTAGGTGTACGCACGGCCGGCGGCTTCGCCGGTGGTCTCCAGCGGACGTTTATCGGAATCGCTTTTACGCGTGGCGGTGGAGCTGACGCCGATACGCGGGAACAAACCGGCCTGCGCCACGTCGGCGGCGGCGCGGGCTTGGGCGAACCGGGCGACAGCGGCTTGCAGCGTTTGATTGGCGGTAGCTGCTTGTTGTTCGAGACGGTTTAGCTCGGCGTCGTCGAAGATTTCCCACCACGCGCCTTTCGGCGCGTGTGCTGCCGGAGTGGCGAGTTTCCATTCGTTGGTTGCGCCGTCATACGTAGCCGGCAGGGGTTCGATGGCGGCCGGACGTTTGTAATCCGGCACAACCGCGCAGCCGGCCAGCAACAGTAACAAAATGTATCGCGCCGTTTTCATTTGGTTTTTCCTGGTTCGGCGACGCGCACCGTTGCACCGTCGGCGAGCGAATCGGATGGGTTGAGAATGACGCGGTCGGTCGGGGCAACGCCGATGAGGATTTCGACGGTCGAACCGAAGTCGCGTCCCAGTTTGACGGAGCGCAACGTCACTTTGCCGTCCGGTTGGACCACGCCGACTTGCGGGCCTTCGGCGCGGAACAACAAGGCGTTGCCGGGCACGGTCAGGATTTTCGCGGGCGGCGTGCCGGTCAGGCGAACCTGGGCGAAGCTGCCGGCGAGGATTTCGCCGCGGGTGTTGTCCACTTCCATTTCGGTCAGCAACGTGCGCGAATCGGCGGAGATTGCGCCGGCGGTGCGCACGACCTGCGCGGTGAACACCCGGTCGGGGCGTTCAGGAATCAACAGCTCGGCGGTCTGACCGGGCGCGAGACCGGCAGCCTGCGCTTGCGGGACGCGGACATAGACGCGGAGTTTGTCGGTCTGCGCGAGGCGGAACAGTTCCTTGCCGCCGGTGGCGGTGATGAGATCGCCGACATCCACGTTGCGCAGCGTGATCGTGCCGGCAAACGGCGCGGTGACGCGATTGAACGACTGTAATTCTTCCAACCGCCGGACTTCGGCGCGGGCGGACGCCACACTCGCCGTTTTCAACGCGAGGTCGGCTTGTTTCTCGGCGTTCTCCTGTTCGCTGACGCTGGCCGATTGCACCAGCCCGGCGTACCGCGCGGCGGTGATCTTGGCCAATGCGAGCTCGGCTTCGGCGTAGGCGAGATCGTGGCGCGCCTTTTCCAGTTGTTGATCGAGTTCGGGCGTTTCAATCTCGGTGAGCAACTGGCCGGCTTTGACCCGCGCGCCGAGGTCCACGAGCCAGCGTTTCAGGTAACCGCTGGCGCGGGCGTAAATCGGCGCTTCGATCCACGGTTTGATCTCGGCCGGCAACGGCAATTCCGTCGCAGCCTTGCCGGGCGCGGGCGAGACGACGGCGACGGTGGGTACGGCGAGTTCGCGCGTCTCGGCAGTCAACGTTTGCCGGTGTTGCCAGCGCGGCCAGTAGCCGATGGCGGCCAGTGCGACAATGATCACGAGGGCGAGCGCAAGAACGCGGGCGAGTTTCGGCGGGGGCGGTGTCGAATGGTTGGCGGATTCGGTGTTCATAATGTTTTCCTCTCGGATGGTCCGGTAGCGAGCACGGCGTCAAAGTCTTCGGAAGTTTTCACGGCGGCGCGCCGGTGCAACAGGGTGAAGACCGCCGGCACGAGAAATAACGTGGCGAACGTGGCGACCGCCAGCCCGCCAATAACGGCGCGACCGAGCGGCGCGTTTTGTTCGCCGCCTTCGCCGAAGCCGAGCGCCATCGGCAACATGCCGATCATCATCGCCAGCGCGGTCATCAACACCGGCCGCAACCGGCCCACGCCGGCTTCCCACGCGGCAGTGAGCACGTCCTTGCCTTGCCGGAGATTGTTGCGGGCAAAGGTGACGACCAGTACGGAGTTGGCGGTGGCGACGCCGAGGCTCATGATCGCGCCCATCAACGCCGGCACACTGACGGTGGTGAACGTCAGATACAATCCCCAAACCACCCCGGCCAGCGCGCCGGGCAGAGCGGTAATGATGATGAACGGGTCGAGCCAGCTTTGGAAATTGACGACCAACAGCAGATAAACCAGCGCCATGGACATCACCAGCCCGATGCCCAGCCCGACGTAGCTGGAATTCATCGTCTGCGCCTGGCCGCGCAGGTTGATGAAACTGCCGCGCGGCAACTCTTTCTTCGCCGCCTCGATCAACGGACGAATGTCGCGCAACACGCCGCCGAGATCGCGTCCGTTGACGCCCGCCAGCACGTCAATGACCGGTATGACATTGTAGTGGTTGACGATGGGCGGGATGTTGACGCGGCGCAGGTCGGCGAGGTTGGCGACCAACTGCGCGTCGCCCCGCCCGGCGCGGCTGGCGCTGGCCGGGATTGCGGCAATGGCCGACACCGAATCCATCGCGGGTTGCGGGACGAAAACATTGACGAGGTATTGGACGCCATTTTTCGGATTGAGCCAATACATCGGCTGCACCTGGCTGCTGCCGCTCAAGCCCAGCAACATCGCGTTGGCCACATCGCGCTCGGTCAAGCCCAGGCCAGAGGCCTTCGTGCGATCCACGACGAACTCCAACTGCTGGAGGTCGGCGGGTTGTTGCACACGCACGTCGGCGATGCCGGGCACGCGGCGCAGTTTCTCCGACAACCATCCGGCAATGGCCCGGTTCTGCGTCTGGTCGCGCCCGACAATCTGAATGTCAAACGGCGCGGGCAACCCGAAGTTGATCGTTTGGGTGACGATGTCGGGCGGCAGAAAATAGAAGGTCACGCCGGGAAATTCGCGGTTCAGCCGGGCGCGCAACCAGCGCACGTAATCGGCGGTCGGCCGGTGACCTTTGTTCAGCGACACGAGTATGTCGGCGTCGCCGCTGCCGACCAAACCGCTATCAATGTAGGTCAACGGGATGCCGCCGAACGGCAGGCCGATGTTGTCGAGGATGCCGGTCAGTTCGGCCGGCGGAATCTCCTGCCGGATCACGGTTTCGACCTGATCGGCCAGCTTGGCGGTTTCCTCGACGCGCGTGCCGCTGCGGGCGCGCAGGTGCAGACGGAACTGGCCGGCATCCACGGCGGGAAAGAAATCCTGACCGAGCAACGGCAGCAACAGCGCCGTGCCGAGACAAAACAGGATGAACACCGCCGCAAACGCCCGCCGATACGCCAGCACCGCGCCGAGCCAGCGCCGGTACCCTTCGCGCATCCGACTGAACCCGCGTTCGAAGGCGGTTTGCAGGGCGACAAACGGCCGGAGCCACGCCGAAACGGTGGCGGCATCGGTCAGATGTCCGTGATAGCCGACATGCCGGTAGAACCACATCACCTGCGTCGGCACGAGCGTGCGCGACAACACGTAGCTGGCCAGCATCGCGAACACGACCGCTTCCGCGAACGGCACGAACAGGAACCGGGCCGTGCCGGTCAAAAAAAACATCGGCACAAACACGATGCAGATGCAGAGCGTGCCGACAAAGGCCGGCAAGGCGATTTCCTGCGCGCCGTCGAGAATGGCTTGCACGGTCGGTTTGCCCATCGCCATGTGACGATGGACGTTTTCAATCTCGACCGTCGCGTCGTCCACGAGAATGCCGACCGACAACGCCAGTCCGCCGAGGGTCATCAAGTTGATCGTCTCTCCGAGCGCGCTGAGCACGGCGATAGACGTCAGCACCGACAACGGAATGGAAATCGCGATGATCAGCGTGCCGCGCCACGCGCCGAGAAACAGCAGCACCATCAACGCCGTCAGCGCCGCCGCGATGACGCCTTCCTTGAGCAAGTTGTCAATTGCGGCGCGCACGAAGATGGACTGGTCGGCGAACTCCTGCGCCTTCAGTTCCGGCGGCAGACCGCTGAGCACGCGGGGCAGCGTGGCTTTGATGTCGTTGACGATTTTCAGCGTGGAAGCTTCGCCGCTTTTGAGCACGGTGAGCAACACGCCGCGCACGCCGTTAAGGCGGACAATGTTTTGCTGCGGCTGATACCCGTCGTGCACGAACGCCACATCGCGGACGCGGATGACCGCGTCGTTGACGGTTTTGATCGGCAAATTGTTCAGTTCGGCAAGCAACGCGGGGCTGCTGTTGATCGCGACGTTGAACTCGGTCTCGGCGATTTTCGCCGAACCGCCCGGCAGGACGAGATTTTGGGCGTTGATAGCGGTGACGACGTCCATGGGCGCGAGGTTTTTCGATTTCAGCGCGGCAAGATCAATATCCACCGCGACCACGCGCGGTTTGCCGCCGTATGGATACGGAATGGAAGCGCCCGTCACATTGGCGAGTCCAACGCGGACTTGGTTGAACGCCATGTCCTGCAACTCCGCCTCGGAGAACTTGGTACTGGCGAAACTGTATTGAAGGATCGGAACGGTCGCGGCGTTGTAGCGGATGATGATCGGCGGATTGATGCCCGTTGGCATCATGCGAAGGATGGCCGGGCCGGTGGCTGTGATTTGCGACACGGCGGTCGCCACGGACGCGCCCGGTTGCAGGAACACCTTGATGACGCCCGCACCGTTGTAGGCGGTGGACTCGACGTGTTCGATGTTGTCCACCGTGGCGCTGATCATCCGCTCATGAACGAAGAGAATCCGCTGTTCAATCTCTTGGGCGTTCAGGCCGTTGTAAATCCAGACCGCGCTGACGACAGGGATGTTGATCTCCGGGAAAATATCCGTCGGCATCTGCAACAGCACAAACGGCGTCAACAGCAACAGCAACAACGCTGTCACCACAAACGTGTACGGCCGCCGCAGCGCTAATCGGACTATCCACATATACTTCTATTTCCTTTCGTAACCGGAGCACGGAATGGACACCGGCTGGCCGTCTTTCATCTGCACATAGCGTTCAAAGACATAGATGATAATAGCGGGCTGCATCATCATATCCTTCAACCAGTTACCGTAGAATCAGCTTCTCCTTTGGCCTGTAATTCACTTGCCTGCAAGCGCATTCGCCAACATGGCAATCGCGGCAATTATAGTGAGAATTCCGGAAATGGTTTTCAGGCTTTTGGGCTTTGTTTTGAGCGCGATTTTGCTTCCAATCAAACCGCCTATAATGGCCACCACCCCGCAGGGAATCGCCAACACCGCATCGAACCCGCCATGCAAGGCATTGCCGGCAAAACCAGTCAGGGCTGTCGCCGCCAACATGGCTGTTGCAGTACCGACAGCAATACGCATTGGCACGCCGCACCCGACTACCATCAACGGAACAAGAAAGGATCCCCCTGAAATTCCAACCATCCCGGAAAAAAAGCCGGTTGCCATAGTCAGTGGCGCAGCAATCCACAAATTAACAACATAGCGGTCGTCGCCTTCCTGGATATTCCAATAACCCAAGCGTGAAACGGCGGCCTTTGAAGCCTGTTTTTCCGGGAGCAGCATGGCGACGCCGGCTATGAATAATAAAACGGATAAGACGACTTTCAAGGTCGTTCCGCCGAACGCATGGGCTTCGAAACCTCCGACAAAAGCCAGCGATGCGTTCAGACCTCCAAAGAAGAACACCAGCGGCCACGACATCGTCCTTGCCTTTCCAAAAACGATGGCTCCCATTAACGAACTGACAAGAAGAATGAACTGGCTTGTCGTGGAAGCCGTGTGCATGGGGACGCCCGAAAGAACGAGAGCAGCCACATAGAAGTTGCCCCCGCCGCGTCCGCTCATGATCATGACGACAGTGAGAACAAAAATGATACTGACAACGATCCATGTGTGCATGAAAATTATCTTTTTTCTTGTTCGGTTTTCTGCGAGGCAATTACCTTGAACAGTTTTCCCGGCATGAGCAAAGATGTGAGCGCGTCGTAATTGCTGGGTGCGATGCGCACGTTTTCATATCCGATGGAACACAGATACAAATATACAATGGTCGATCTTGTTCCCGCAGAGCAAAACACACCGACAGTTGTATCGCGTGGAATATCGTGGTAGCGGGCTGGAATCTCCTCTATCGGAATCCACAAGACTCTGATGTGGTGATCCAATTTAATCTGAATCGATTCCCATTCTTGGCGAGATCTCACGTCCAAAAAAATGGCGTCTTTAGTCGACAGAAGCGTTTCCATCTCGATCTTGTGTTTTCCGCTTCCGAAAAACTCAAATGTCATACCCTGTAAAATATTGTCCAGTTTGTTCATTGGCTTCTCCTATTGATTTTTCCATGTTGCCTAACGACAAAGCTAAGCAGCGGCGCTTTTTGCCGTCTGCTTGAGCGTCTTGTTATGCGTCTGGGTTTTATTTATATGCTCTGCCGTGCCCATTCTTCATTTGAATTTATGGTTAGAGAAGGTGGTTCGTGCTCAAACAAGGTCTTTTGACTTGAATGTGCCTTTATTCTCTGATTTGCTAGTTTTACATATTCAGGTTCAATGTCATACCCGATGTAATGCCTGCCATCCTTTAAAGCGGCAAGGCAAGCGGTTCCACTGCCGCAAAACGGGTCTAAGACAACATCTCCCTTGAAAGTATATAGCTGGATTAGGCGGTGGGGTAATTCTTCTGGAAATGGGGCTGGATGACCGATGCTGCGGGCTGAGACGGCTGGAAATGTCCAGACGCTTTTCGTCCATTCAAGGAACTCTTCTTTGCTGATAGTATCCGTTTTGTGGCCTCGTTTTCTTGAAAATGATTCCTTTGAGAAAACTAAAATATATTCGTGAATATCTCTCAATACTGGATTACCAGCAGACAACCAACTACCCCAAGCTGTTGATGGACTTGCACTTGATGCCTTGTTCCAAATAATTTCACCTCTCATAAGAAAACCTATCTCAAGCATATCTTCAATTATGTAACTATGCAAAGGGATATACGGCTTTCTTCCAAGATTGGCAATGTTGATACATGCTCTACCACCTGTAACTAATTTTTTGTAAGTTTCCTTGAATACCGTTTTTAATAACGATCTGTATTCATTCAGAGATAAATCTTCGTCATATTCCTTTTTCACATTGTAAGGCGGGGATGTAACCATTAGATGAACGCTATAATCAGGTATTTCGTCCATTACTTCGCTAGATTTATAATATATTTTATCAAGGTTCTCTGACAGCATAGGATTTTCAATAAACTTTACTTTTTCGGGAACTTTCATGCCTTCATAGAGCTTGCTATCATAAAATTCTGTAGAGTCATGATTAATTCTACCAGGTGTTCCAAAAGAGCTCGTCTTAGTTCCGTTGCGCTTATATTTTGTTTTATACATGGCATCTACTCCTTTAGCAATTTCAAAAATATTTCCGCTTTTCTCTCATAAGTTTGTTCACGGTTTGCAATCTCAATAATCCTCCCTAATTCCTTTTTGCTTTTCATGCTTGAAAAGAAATTTCTTTCTTCTGACAGCAAATTTTCAATAGACTTCCTCAGTTCATCAAAACTGTCAAACCTGTAGAAACCTTGTTTCTCGGTCCTTTTGATGTTCTCTCCGTCATTGTCTAACGGTTTTGGATTAACAGACCAGAAGCCTTGTATAATTCCAGCTATTTTGAGATGGTCTACTTTGGAATAATAGCTGTTTGTGATGGGAGTGTTGCCCATGATGATTATGGGAATTGGGGAAGCCTGAAAGCTTGATACTCTGATATTAATGCTTTTGCCGATTGCTTTCAGCATTGAATCAGAACGTAAAAGTCCGGGATTACCTTGATGAGTCTTATAATCTCCGATACATGATAATTTTTTATTCTTCTGGAGTTCCCAATTCCAGACGATAGACATCTTGACTTCGATTATTGCAAGTATATCCTCTGGGGTTTGATTGATATTCTTGCTTCTTGAAATAACTACATCCGCAGGAGACATATTTGACAGAGCAATGTCATTACAGATAGCCCCTTGAACGGCAAACAATCCGTTGTCTTTTACAGCTTCATGAATTAAATCTGTCGTCCACTTTTCAGTAAAATTTCCGATAAGAGAATTTCTGCTTTGGAGCGTGCTTTTTGTGCCGTCATAACCTTTGGGCCAATAAGCTAAATGCGTGCCTGAGTCGGTAAAATAAAATAACTGTTCAGGCGTTGCAAAACGAGTCGCCTCGTTGAAGAACTGTTGTTCGACCTCTTTGCCCCAAAGCTTTTCCATGCGGTTATTGTACCTTTTTTAAGTCAGACATGGAAGTCTGAAAATTTTATAGACATGCCCATATGAAATTCGCCAATCTGGCGCATAACGGTTTTGCCGCTCAGCCGCGAGCGGCGCGGGAGTCACCCGCCAATAAGCCGGAACCGATCCGCGTCGCTCGTCGGTCTGCAGCGGCTTGTTATGCAGCTTTGTCAAGTTCGCGCCAAATTAAAGATGGGCTCACGCGAAGCTTCTGCAGGTTGGACACCCATGCATCCACAAGATGGTTAAGCTCATGAAGAGTACACCGAATTACTCGGTACTTGTTTGTTTCGGGATCCCTTTCTTTTCGGCTGCCGAGGTAGATGTGTTCGATCGTAAGGTCACCACCGAAGAACAAGTTGGAGTGTGCAACCGAATGTCTGATCGTCTGAAGTACTTTGAAAACCACCGAGTCCATTTTGCGCTCATTGCCGAGCCATCCGCGTGGGCCACGACTGAAACCATCAACGTCTAGGATGGCCCATTGAGTAACATCGGAACAGTACGAAGCCTCGTAGAAACGTTTGTCAAGCTCAAGAAATTTTCTAATCGACTGCGAATCGCGTATGTCGGTTTCTCGTGCGCCGCTGGTTCCCTCGATTCTTTCGTAGGGGAGCAAAAATGCGGCCGCCAATTTCATTAGGGCGTAGCTGACATCGAGATCAGCAGATCTTGCAATCGGTCGGAACTCTTGGTCAAGTTCAGCGAGCCTCTTGGGAAAATCGACGGTGAAGTTTTTGTAAGTGGTCATGTCTCAAGTCTCGCGCATCAGTGTGAGGTCGGGCGTCTGCATAACTATTGATTATATTGTTCCGTATAAAAACCCAAACATAGCTGTTTATGCAATATAAGATCCCTTTGAATATTCTAAATTACCTTCAATAAATCCTGTAGTTCCAATGGAATACAATTGACTCACTCCTTTAGTAGGGTGTTTTATATTGTTCCATATAAACTCCTTCCTGAAAGGAACTCACAATGAGTCCACCGGACTGCGAACACCCTTACCTCCTCGATTAAGCACATGAGTATAGATCATAGTGGTCTTGACATCTTTATGTCCAAGCAGTTCCTGAACTGTACGAATATCGTACCCATTTTCAAGAAGATGGGTGGCAAATGAATGACGAAAACTATGGCAGGTGGCACGTTTAGTCATGCCCGACCTTTGTACCGCGTCTTTGATAGCCCGCTGGAGAATTGACTCGTGTACATGATGACGTCCCTGATCCCCGGCCTGCTCGTTAGTCCATCTCTTTTCCTGAGGAAAGACGTATTGCCATCTCCACTCAGCCGGTGCATTGGGATACTTGCGAGCAAGTGCATCGGGCAGGACCACCCGACCATACCCGTCGGCCAAGTCACCTTCATGAATTCTTCGAACTTTTTCAAGATGTTCCTTTAACGGTTTCTGAACCACTTCAGGTAGCATGGTCACCCTGTCTTTATCACCCTTTCCGTCTCGAATAACAATCTGGTTGGCGGCAAAGTCGATATCCTGAATCCTCAACCGTAGACACTCCATCAAGCGAAGTCCAGAGCCATACATGAGCATAGCCATCAACCACTTGTCGCCGATGAGTTGACTGATGATACTCTTGACCTCTTCACGGGTCAATACAACGGGCAAGTGTTTCGGTTTCCGTGCACGTATAACATCGCCGAGATCGCCGATCTCACGATTCAATACATACCGATAAAGAAAAAGAAGTGCACTAAGCGCCTGGTTTTGTGTTGATGCACTTACGCGTTCTTTAATAGCAAGATGAGTTAAGAAAGCGTTGATCTCAGGTTCGGCCATCTCCGCCGGGTGCCGAACTTTATGAAAATATATGAATCGTTTAACCCAGTGGCAGTAGGTTTGTTCGGTTCGGCGGCTATAGTGTCGAGACCGAAGCGCTTCCCGAAGCTGATTCATCAGCTTTGGTTTTTCGCCGGCACCCGATTGTGCAGGAGGAAGTTTCTTCCCTATTGATGAAATAGAACCTGTTGCATGGTGTCCCTGCATAAACCTCCTGCCATCCCCTTACAGATCTATAGAAGATGAGCGCGTTTACACAAGAATATTACCCAATAGCCAAGGTTAAGTTTTTGAACTCTGCGTTTTACTTAGGCAGTATAAACGCTATCGTTATTTCAGGTCAAGCCCTTCTTTTGTAGGGGCGAGGTGACCTCGCCCGTTCTTAAGATGCATCCTTTCTCAAACGGGAGAACCTGAATCTCTTGACCTTCTCCTGCAGCGCATCCAGGTAGGTGTAATAAACGGGCGTGATATAGAGGGTAATCAGCTGGGAAAAGAGCAGGCCCCCGACTACGGCGATACCGAGGGGGCGGCGGGACTCGGCACCTGCACCAAAACCGAGGGCGATCGGCAGGGTACCCATGAGGGCTGCCATGGTCGTCATCATGATGGGGCGAAACCGGACGAGGCAGCCAGCGTAGATAGCATCATGGGGGTTTTTGCCTTCCTTTCTCTGGGCATCCAGCGCAAAGTCTATCATCATAATGGCATTCTTTTTTACGATGCCGATCAACATGATGACCCCCACAAAACCATACAGATTCAAATCCATGCGGAATATCATTAAGGCCAGGAGTGCACCAAACCCGGCAGAAGGGAGTCCCGAGAGAATGGTGAGCGGATGGATGTAACTCTCGTAGAGTATTCCCAGCAGGATATAGATGACCAGGATGGCCATGATCAGTAAAATCCCGAGGCTCTGGAGTGATGATTGGAAGGCCTGGGCAGTTCCCTGGAAGCTGGTATTAATGGTTGAAGGAAGCGTAGCCCCCGAAACCTTTTCTACTGCCTCTACCGCTGGCCCCAGGGCCACACCCGGCCTGAGGTTGAATGAGATCGTCACCGCGGGCAGTTGACCCAGATGGTTCACGGTAAGTGGCCCTACACCCCGGGTAATCTTTGCCACCGTATTCAGCGGAATGAGAGAACCATTGGATGACCGTAGGTAGAGCAATGACAGGGTAGCCGGATCTGCCTGATACCGGGGCTCCAGTTCAACAATTACCTTATACTGGTTATTAGGAGCATAGATGGTAGAGATCTGACGGGCACTCAATGAGGCATACAGGGCATCCTCAACCTGCTCGGCAGAGACCCCGAGCGCCAAGGCTTTGTCCCGATCAATCTCCACGTTGATCTGGGGGTTCGTGATCTGCAGGTCGCTCGTCACATCCTGGAGGATCGGTAATTCACGGAGTTTCGCCTCCAGGAGAGGGGCGTAACGATACAGGTCATCAAGATCGGGACTCTGGAGGGTAAACTGATACAGGCTTTTCGTGAGCTGACCGCCGATACTGATCGTCGGAAGGTTCTGCATGAAAGTTCTGATACCTGGCACCGATGCGAGCTTCATTCGCAGTCCTTGAATTACCTCATCTACACTGAATTGCCGCTCCCTGCGCGGCTTCAAGTGCATAAATACTCGGCCGGAATTGGAGGCGAGGTTCACCCCACCTGCACCAACACTCGACATGAATGAGACCACATTGGGGTCCTGCTTGATGACCTCTACTAACCTCTTCTGATGCTCCACCATCGAGTCGTAGGAGATGCCCTGAATTGCCTCCGTGAAACCAAAGATCATGCTCCTGTCTTCGCTGGGAAGGAACCCTTTCGGTATGACCATGAAGAGGTATACCGTGAGTACCAGGATGATGAGTGAGACGACCATGGTCGCTCTCCGGTGTCGCAAAACCTTATCCAGGCTCCACTTGTAAAGGTTAAACATCCCATCAAAAAAGTGTCCCACCACCGTGTAGAGTCGGCCGTGTTTTTCTGAAGCCTGAGGCCGGAGAAACTTACTGCAGAGCATAGGGGTAAGGGTCAATGAGACGAATCCCGAGATCAGGATTGCCAAGCTGATTGTCACTGAGAACTCATGGAGGAGCCGCCCGAGGACACCTCCCATGAAGAGGACCGGTATGAAGACAGCAACGAGTGAGAGTGTCATGGATACGATGGTGAACCCGATCTCTCTCGAACCCTTAAGGGCAGCCTCGAGGACCCCTTCCCCCATCTCTATGTGCCGGACGATGTTTTCGAGCATGACAATTGCGTCATCCACGACGAAGCCCACTGAGAGGGTCAGGGCCATGAGGGAAAGATTATCAAGGCTGAAGTCAAGCAGGTACATAGCGGCAAAGGTTCCCACGATGGACAGGGGGAGGGTGAGGCTGGGGATCGCAGTGGCAGAGAGGTTGCGCAGAAAGAGGAATATTACCAGGACCACCAGGCAGACAACGAGCATGAGCGTAAACTTGACATCATTCACCGAGGCATGGATCGATTCGGAGAGGTCAAAGAGGATGTGGAGGTCAACGGATGCAGGCATCTGCTTCAGGAACTTGGGGAGAAGTTTCTTGACAGCATCCGCCACTTCAACGGTATTGCTTCCCGGCTGCCGCTGAATAGCGAGGATGATGGCGCGCATACTGCTCTCTGGGGTGTTGTACCAGCTCGCCACCTTGTCATTCTCTACACTATCGATAGCAGTACCGATATCACTGAGCCGCACCGGTGAACCGTTGCGATAGGCCACGATGAGGGGCCTGTACCCTGCGGCCTCCATGAGCTGGCCATTTGCCTGTACGGTAAATGCCTGATGGAGGCCATTAAAGGTACCGAGGGGAAGGTTCACATTCCCTCTCCTGATGGCTTCCATTACCTCATCGATGCCGATCTTTCGGGTGGCGAGGGCATTGGGGTTGAGTTGGGCGCGCATGGCGTACTTCTGCGCTCCAAAGACCACAACCTGGGCAACACCGCTCACCATGGATATCTGCTGTGCCATGAGGGTCTCTGCGTACTCGTCCACCGTATAGAGGGGAAGGGTAGGCGAGGTGATCGCCAGGTAGAGAACGGGCTGGTCTGCCGGGTTGACCTTCTGGTATGAGGGGGGATTGGGCATGTCCTGGGGAAGCCGTCGTGCAGCCCGGGAAATCGCCGCCTGAACGTCCTGGGCTGCGGCGTCTAAGTTCCTGCTCATGTTGAACTGGAGGGTAATCTGGGTGATGCCCTGGGCATTGATGGAGTTCATATTATCCAATCCAGCAATGGTAGAAAACTCCCGTTCAAGGGGAGTTGCCACCGATGATGCCATGGTGTCGGGGTTGGCTCCCGGAAGGTTCGCTACCACCAGGATCGTGGGAAAGTCCACGTTCGGAAGATTGCTCACCGGCAGGAGACGGTACCCGAAGATACCGAAGATAAGAAACGACACCATGAGGAGTGTCGTCATGATCGGCCTGCGGATGAAAAGCTCTGCGATGTTCATTTGGCAGGCCTCTCAGGCGTGGCAGCGTTCTTTATCTCGACTTTTTTGCCCGATAACAGCTGGAGCTGACCATCGGTGACCACGGTGTCACCAGGACTGATTCCTTTCTCAACAACAGTCTCTCCGTTATATGTCCTCCCGACAACAACGGTAACGAGATTTGCCGTATGGTCAGGCTTGACTATGAACAGATGAGGACCGATCTGACCCACCTGCACCGCCTGGGATGGAACCAGTACGGCATTTGGCATAGTTGTCAGGGTAAGGACCACATTGACAAACTGTCCCGGCCAGAGTGTCCTGTCTCCATTGGGGAAGACGGCTTTAAGTAAGATTGTCCCTGTCTCGGTGTTCACCGCATTATCAACAAAAACCACTCCTCCCATGACCGGCTTTATCCCGCTGTCGGGCATTCTCACCTCAACCTTCAACTGCCCTGAGGCCATGTACTTCTTGATCTCCGGCAACTCCTTTTCAGGCACAGAAAAGCCCACATAGATGGGCGTAATCTGGGTGATAACGACGAGGGGGATATCGTTAGCCTTCACAATGTTTCCCCGATCCACCTTCAGATCCCCGGTGCGGCCGTCAAGGGGAGACCGGATAGAACAGTATTCCAGTTGAAGACGTGC
>Ga0315280_10005660_pt1 | contig 17681 bp, 12 predicted proteins | sample YL17G06_40_MG_FD_203697 | JGI IMG/M metagenome (GOLD analysis project Ga0315280, IMG submission 203697) | Sediment microbial communities from Yellowstone Lake, YNP, Wyoming, USA - YL17G06_40 | ecosystem: Environmental > Aquatic > Freshwater > Lake > Sediment | place: USA: Wyoming | collected... | reverse complement strand
CATTTGTGCGGCACTTCCCCGCCCTCCCTCCTGCCGTCAGGCCCCTGACGGCGTTCTCACCGCTCCGTTTTCTCCGTGATCTCCGTGCCTCCGTGGTCGCTCCCTGGCACCCCGTGAACGGTTACGATCGTGCCCGGGTCGCCGACGGAATACGTGTTTTCTTCATCGTCTGTCGCCGTGGCGAAAATCCGGAAGGTGGCGTCTCCGTCTGCGTAGACGTGGTCGACCGAGGACGGGCCGCCGGGGACCTCCTCAATCGCTTGGCCGTCGCCCCAATCAATGTCCCAATGGTCGATCGCGGGCGTCGCGGGCTCCGAGGACAACTGCAGCGTGTGTGTTCCACCTTCCAGAGCCGATCCCGCGCCGTCGATCGAAAGGGTGGGGGCGACGTTCAAGAGCTGGCGGGCCTCCAGCACTTCGAATCGCAGAGACCTGCTGCGATTACGCTTTACCCGGTTTACCCCCCCCCCGCGTTTTGACAGAAACTTGCCAGACATACCGCGTCCTCCCCTGCAACAGTGAACCGCAAACGAGAACCGCCGATGTACGCCGCGTTTTTCCTGAGAATCGTTGCGGGGAAAAGAAAAGAATTGGCCCGCTGGGCGGCCCGCTGCCGCGGGAATCAAGGTTTAATTTACCAGACGCGGGCGACAATGCAAGTAGCCCACTCGAGATTCTCGGGTAAGCCCCGGGCCTGAAGAAGGGATGCCGGGTGACATGCCCACACTTGTCGGCCTGTGATGCGGCGCGTCCGATTCGGCAACATCCGAATAATGATCCCAAAGAAACGAGGGACCTCGGGCATAAACGTATTGAACGATGTAAGCCTTTTTCTGGCAACGCCTTGCGCACGGACGACCGGGGTTCTCCCCGTGCCGCCGCAATCCCGGCTTCGGCGTCACGGTCCGCGGCCCTCGCGGACGAGTCACGGGGCGACGCTTTCTGTCTTGACTCCAGACGGGCACGCCGTCTAAAGTCCGTCCCCCATCCTACGAAACCCAGATCGGATAAGCGGCACGACGAAGGCCAACAGGGATTATGGAAACAGCGGTGGAGTACCTTTGTCCCGGCGAGAAGGCCGGAATCAGCCGGGCGGTCCACCTGGGGCGGCTGGCCCGGTACTATACCCGTTGTCGCTCGTGCCCTCACCGCGGAGACGCGGCGAGCCTCTCCGCCCGCCGAATCAAGCGACTGGCAGCGACCTGGCAGCGCGCGGCCCCTAAACCCCTCTTCCATGAAGAAGGCGCGGGCGGCGATTCCGTGAACGAGTTCAGCCCGGCCGTGGCCCGCGGGATCGCCGCTGCTTTCGGAATACGGCTTCGCGACCGGCGCCGGGCCGGCGCGGACGAGTCGCCGGAGCCGCCCGTGGCAATCCTTGGGGGCGACGGATCGCCTCTTTGCCCGGAACTGGTTGCCGCCGTGGCGGAGGGACTCCGTTGGACGGGCTGTCACGTAGTAGACGTGGGCCCGGTCACGGCGGCGTGCCTCACGCACGCCCTGCACCACTTGGAAGCCGATGGGGGCATCCTCGCCGGGCGGGGAAATGGGGTCGGGCGGAGGGTCGGGGGCGTGGGATTGAAGTTCTGGCACGGGGCATCGCCGCTGTCCGCCGGCCACGCGATGGACGAGATTCGCGGGATCTTCGAGTCCGGGGTCAACCGGCCCACGCGACGCTACGGGGCCATCCGCCGCTTTCCAGCGGAGCCGGCGTACCTGGCCGGCCTTTCCGAGCACTATCATGCCCTGCGGCCGCTGAAGGTGGTGTTGGACACGGACTCCGGACCGCTCCTCGCATCTCTCAAAACACTGACCAGCCGCGTGGCCTGCCGACTGCTCCCCTGCCGGACGACTCCGCGGCAATTGGGCGGACTAGTCCGCGACGAAGGGGCTCACCTCGGGCTCTGCGTGGACGCCGACGGCGAGTGCTCTGAGGCATGGGACGAGTCGGGCCGCGCGATCCCGGCGGAACGATTGCTGGGGCTCTTGGCCCGGCACCTGTTACCCGGGCAGGGCGGCCAGGCGGTCGTGTTGGAGGAAGGATGGAGTGAGTCGCTCACGGACGCCATTGGGGCGTGGGGCGGCCGTGTGGTCCGAAGCGACCCGCGGCGCGCCGAGATGGATCGCCAAATCCGCCAACACTGCGCGATCCTCGGCGGCGACCGCTGCGGCCGCATCTGGTACTACCGGCCGGAAGGCTATGCCGCGGCCGACGCCCTCAAGACCATCACGCTCCTATTGGAAATCCTCAGCCAAAGCGACCGCCCGCTCTCCGAAGTCCTCGACGATAATCGGTCCGCGCGATAGGATATGGTGCCTGACAGGCAGCTATCAGCTTTCAGCCGTCAGCTATCAGCCGCTGCCCGCGACCTACTGTCTACTGCCTACTGAATACTGACTACTTGTTCCCATGTCCACCCACTGGATCGCCGACCGAACCAAGTCCTTCGACAGCTCCGGCATTCGCAAGGTCTTTGACCTGGGGGCGAAGCTGGCCGACCCGATCAACCTCTCGATCGGTCAGCCCGACTTCGACGTCCCCGAATCGATCCGCCAGGCGGCCATCGACGCCATCGGGAGCCGCAAGAACGGCTATGCCCTGACGCAGGGAATGCCCGTGCTGCGGGACAAGCTCAGGGCGCAGCTCGACCGGCAGTACGGCCACCCGGACCGCGACGTATTTGTGACCTGCGGCACGAGCGGCGGGCTGGTGCTGGCCATGTGGGCCCTGGTCAACCCGGGTGACGAGGTGATCGTCTTTGACCCGTACTTTGTGATGTACGACGCGCTGGCGGCGCTCGTGGGCGGCAAAGTCGTCTACGTGGACACGTATCCCGATTTCCGGATCGACGTGGACCGCGTGGCGGCCGCGATCAGCCCGCGGACCAAGGCGATCCTCTTCAACAGCCCCACCAATCCGACCGGCGCGGTGGCGAGGCAAGAGGAGGTTCGCTCTCTGGCCGAGTTGGCGGCCGAGCGGAACGTCGTGCTGGTGAGCGATGAGATCTACAATGCCTTCTGCTACGATGGGGAGTTTGTTTCGCCGGCGAGGTTCAATCCGCAGACCTTGGTGGTGGACGGCTTCAGCAAGACGTACGGGATGCCCGGCTGGCGGCTGGGATTCGCCCACGGCCCCGCACACGTCATCCAGGAGATGATTAAGCTGCAGCAATACAGTTTTGTCTGTGCCCCGCATCCGTTCCAATGGGCGGGGGCGGCGGCCATGGACGTGGACGCCAGCGGCCACATCGAGGATTACCGGCGCAAGCGCGACCTGATTGTCGCGGGTCTTGCCGACGATTACGAGCTGGTCCCTCCGCGCGGCGCCTTCTACGCTTTCCCGAAAGCTCCCTGGGGCACGGGCACCGAGTTTGTCACCCGGGCCATCGAAGAGCACCAGCTCCTGATCATCCCGGGCAACGTCTTCAGCCGGCACGACACGCACTTCCGCCTTTCCTACGCCGCTCCGGACGCGGTCATCGAGCGGGGGATCGAGGCGCTCCAGAGACTCGCGCGGCGGTAAATGGTTGCCCCGGCACGTCGGCGGTGCAGGGCAACTGTTACGCGCTCTCTGCCTGTCAAGGTTGCCGGAAGTACCATACAGAGGGTACGATCGCGGGTAGAAGAATAATTCTGTATGGTCTCCCCGCAACTGGCCAGGTGTGGCGGAACTGGTCCGGGATGGCGGAACTCGCGGACCTTTTCTTGTCCACAAGACTCGTGCCCGTCTCGGTTACTATGATGAGGATGCCATTCTGGCGGGCTGGCTGTGCAAGCTACGCTGCCCTCCACCGAGCGAAATGAGCGATTTGCAGCAGACTTACGACCGGATCATCCGTCCCATCGAAGATCGCATGATCCGGTCGATTTGGCGCATCGTTCGCAACCCGCAGGATGCTGAGGATGCGATGCAGGATGCCCTGCTCGTCGTCTTGAAGCGATGGGATCGAATCACCAGGCACCCAAGCCCCCAATCGCTTGTGCTGAAGATTTGTATTGACGCGGCGTACGACCTTACACGTCGGACCGTCCGCCACCGGCGGGTTGTCGAGCTCGGGGAAAGGGCCCGCGAACAGGCGAGTTTATCGCAATTGCCATCCGAGGAGATGGTGAGCACGGAGCAGTACTCTGAGATCCTCAGGGCGATTCATCGACTTTCGCGCCAACAAGCCACGGCTATACTCATGCGCGCCGTTCAGGGCCAGTCATACGAGGAAATCGCCACCGTCCTGGGATGCACCGAAGCGACCGCTCGAAAGCACGTCGCCCGCTCACGCGAGCGGCTACGAATCTGGCTAGCTCATCTGGATCCGAGAAATGTAGGCAGGGGTCGATTATGAACACAGAAAACAACCGGTATATCGACGAGCTGATCGGCAACGTTCTGGAGGACAATGTGCCTGCCGACGTAGATCGGCGGTTGCGCTCCCAACTGGAGGGCTTTCGGTGCCGACTCGGAGAGGTGAACCAGCCTACTGCACACCGCTCATTGACACTGAGCCGACGCGTTTGGTTTGGCGTGTCGGCAGCGGCGGCTGCGACGATTGCCGTAGCGGCCCTGATCTGGTGGAGCCTTTTGCCGAGCGTGAGCCTCGCTGACGCGGCGGCCGCTGTGCTCAAGCAGCCGTGGATTCACGTGAAGGGCACTGACCCGTTCGGGAAGAGCAACGAATTCTGGTACTCGCCGATCAAAGACGTGTCCGCGTGGCACGACAACGACTGGATCGAGTATCGCGACCATCGGCTGCGCATCTACTATGCGTATGACCTTCACGACAAGATCCTTTATCGGGTGCCGGAGGGGAGGCGGCGCAGCATGGAGCATTTTGAGTCGGTGATCGCGTCGCTGCGCGTCTTGTTGCAGAGCAGGCAGCCGGTCGACAACCCGTTGGAGCGTTTGGGAGTTTCGGAGGACGAACAGACACACTACGAAGTGGTCAAGCAGGAGTTTGAGAAGGTCAAACAGGACGATCGCGAATGGCTCGATTATCATTTGACGGTCAGGGGGCACGCCAACAAGCTACCGGAGCCGATCCAAGTGCAACTGCTCCTCCGCGTTGACCCCGAAACGAAATTGCTCCGGCTTGGTCGCTACGAATGCGATTGGAAGGGACAACACGTGGTCACCGAGGGGTGGTTCGATTATCCTGATAAGGGGCCTGCCGACGTTTACGACCTGGGGGTGCCGAAGACGGCAAAGCTGGTCGATCGAGTTCCGACGAACGAGCTCACGCGAATCCTGGAAACGATTCGGGCCGGCCGGCAGCGCATGGACGACTATCGCGCCGTAGTGGTCACGCGGAAGGAAGGAAGTTGGCGCCCGTCCGGATTTCCGGAGGTCATTTGTCGCAAGGGCGACAAGTTCCGCAGAGACACCGCCATCTGGATCGACCCGTCCACTCCGGGCGATCCGAAAGTCAAGTGGCCAAAGGCGGATGGAGACGGGGGTGATTGGTGGAGAAAGTGTATCAAAGACCGCTGCTTTCTCCTCCCCATGTCCATCGATCATGGCTCGACACAATACACAATCAAAACTCATTATGTCACTGATCCCGATGGCTCGGGGCACGCGGAGATTACAGGGGTAGAGAAGCGGAAGAGCAATGGCAGGCCTGGCGAGACATACCCGGGGCCCTGGAGCCGGATGCCGGAGTTCGCATGTCGCCCGCCCTTGGGAATACCGCACGAGACGCTGGAGGCCGTACTTGAGGCGAACCCAAAAGAAGGGCCGGCGGGTACAATCCTCCTTCGCGTGCGGAACATCGGCCGGACACCTCAGCCGCCGAGTCCCGACCTGCCCAAGGTGCCGCCGCGTCCTGATGCGTGGCGCTACTGGCTCGATCCCGCCCGCGACTACGCGGCCGTGCGCTCGGATATTATCGACAAAGACGCTTCAGGCAAAGAAACAGTACACAGCACCATCATCGACAAGATGGCCAGATCACCCCAGGGTACGTGGTACGCGACGCAGATTCGCTTGAAAGGGGCGATCACGACGGTAAGTGACGGAAAAACGTATGACGAGATAATTGACCTCTACGTTGACTTCAACGTCAACCTGCCGGATTCGCTTTTCGAGCCGCCGGTGCTGGGACGAATCCACTGAGTAAGTGGCCGCGCGCCATTACTCTCTCCGCTCCGGCGTTTCGTGGCTTCGATGCCGTCGCCCAAATCCAGTTTCGAACTCGGGAGTTCCAGGGATCGCGCCAAGAAGCTTCAGAGAGGAGGACAACGAACATGAGGTGAGTTGAGAACCCTTTATAAGACCCCGGCAGATGGAAAGCCCGACCGGGAAAACCTGGCCAGCACCTGGACGCGGTCCTTGCCCGTTGCGGTTGCCGGAAGTAGCATATAGAGAGGGTACCATCGCGGGTAAGGGGTGAGAAGGGAGTTCTGACGCATGACCGAGTTGCTCGAGAAGGCCATCGCGGAAGTGCAAGGGCTTCCCGCGACCGACCAAGACGCGATAGCCGCGGTAATCCTGGACGAGATTGCCGATGAGCGGCTCTGGGATGAAGCCTTCGCCCGGTCGCAAGAGCAGCTATCGCGGCTCGCCGGAAAAGCACGGGCGGACATCCAGGCCGGCCGGGTGAAGGACGGTGGGATGGACGACTTGTGAATTCCCGGTTGACCGAGGACTTTCTGGCCTGTTTCGCGAAGCTCCCTGGGGAGGTTAAGGACCTGGCTCGGAAGAGCCACCGCCTTTGGAAGCGGAATCCGGCCCATCCCAGTTTGCGGTTCAAGCGGATCCACGCCCGCGAACCGCTTTACGCTGTGCGGATTGGATTGGGCTGGCGGGCAGTCGGGCTCTTGGAGGGCGACACCTTGACCTGGTTCTGGATCGGGTCACACGCCGAGTACGATAGGCTGATTGGCTAACCGTGCATGGCCCGGAGTGGCCGAGGTCGCAAGTTTCTCCGTGCTCTCCGAGCATGCGTGGTGAATCGATTCGTGCGCCAACCGCAAGAAAACGTCTCGCCGGCGCCGCGCTTCGACGCCGGCGGGATTCGATCGACGCGCCTTAGGCCACCGGACCTAGAACCTGACGATCAGGTCCGTTCCCCAAAGGAACTGCTGCCGCTTGCTGAAATCGTCGAACGGCCCATCCGCGACGGGTACCAGCGGGTCCACCCAATCCCAGCGGAGCTCGCTCCGCACGATCACGTTCTTGTTGGGCTTGTAGTTGACGCCCAGGGAAATCTCATTCCAGTCCGACGGGACGCCATTGAGCGGAATCCCGTGGGGCGGGCCGAGGCCGACCACGAGCAGGCCGTTGCGGTCCCTGAGCCACTCGTAGCGCAAGCCCGCGCTCCAGCACGGATTGATCTGGTAGGTGAGGTAGTTGACGAAGCTGAACCACTTGGCGTCCGCCGCCCGCTGGTCTCGCCCCACGACCGCGTCGTCGTCCAGTCCGTAGTTGTTCTCGAAGGCATAGGTCATCCTCTCCGACACCTTGTGGCTGACGACCAAGGCATAGTGGCTGCGGATGTTCTCGCCGGCCAATTGCTGGTTGTTGAAGAAGAACTCCAAGGCCACGGTGGTCCTCTCGCTGGGGGCCGTCCAGTTGAGCCCGAAGAGGGTGCCCAGTTTGTCGTTCATCGAATCCCAGGCGTTCCATCCGGTGTCGATGCCGCCGTTGACCGAGAACCGGTCGTTGAGCTTCCACGTCAGCATGGCGGCGGTCACGGTCGTCGGCTGGGCATAGAGGAACGTGTAGCTGTGGGAGTAGAAGAAGTTCTCCGGCGCCTGGACGTTTTCGTAGCCGCACGGGGCCAACATGTGGCCCACGCGCAAGAGCAACTTTTCGTAGGCCAAGTCGCCGTACAGCTCGGGCATGGCCAAGCCGTAGAACCTGTGGCTTTGGTTCCACTCGTTGTCCAGCCCGAAAGCCAACGGGAAGCGGCTGTCGGTCCCGTACAACAGGTCCACGCGTCCGCCGATGTCCCAGGCGCCGTCCTCGGGCTTGGTCACCCGCTCGGCGATCATGTAGAGCTGGTTGAGCGTGTAGTCGTTGGAGCGATCGTTGTAGGCGACCGGGCCATTGAAGCGATTGGCGGGGTTGTCCGGGTTCCAGGTGAACCCCTGGTCGATCCAGCCGCGGACGTCGATCCGGTGGCGCTGGAGCGACTTTAGCTTGAACAGCTTGAAGCCTTCTTCGTCCGCCTCGCCCGCCGCTTCGTCGCCGGCGCCGTTCTGCACGGCAGGAGGCGTTTCCGGACCGGGGGTCACGGGTGCGGTGGACGTCTTGCCGGGCGTCGCGCTCGGCGTGGGGAGCTGGTCTTGCGCGGCGACGTAGTCGATTGGGCTGCGCTCCGCCGTGCCCTCCGGCAGTGACGCCCGTCGCGGCGTCGCCAGTCCGCCGCCGTCTTGGGCGAGCGCTATCCCGGTCAAGAGAAACCCGGCCACCCAGGCGCCGATTGCCGACTTTGGGGTCTTCATGGGGCACGTACTCCTAGCGTCACGGTCCGGAGATGATGCGATCCCGTCCTAAGCGTTGTATCGGAATCGATAGTTCTGCGGATTGATGGGAAACGGCGACCGCGACAGCTTATAAGCAATACGCGAACGCCGATAAGCCGAACCCCGGGGAGGGGGGGCGGACATGCTGTGCGGCGTGGGAAAACCTTGACGCCTGTGGAATTCGTCATTTCCGATACGGACGAAATCCTGGGTTCATTCCGCTCCGCAACGGAAGGACTGTATGCCGGGTCATTGGAATGGGCCGCGTACACAAGGCGCGTCATGCCACGGGGCTACCGCCCCTGCGGAGGGGTGCGAGATCAACGGACAGGCCTTCGGATGAGAGAACGCCGCTTGATTTTGCCCGATCCGGCCGCGATCCGCCTTTTGGGGGCTTGAGTTTGCCGCGGAATGGACTACGCTCAGGGCTGTTGCCCCCAAAGCGGACAGCCCCGTTTTCGCTGGGCGAGGATCGGGACCGCTCGAAGTTGTTCGGACACCGAGTCCGTCGTCCTCACGTCGAAGGGAGAGCCTGCCATGCGAAAGCGTCTCGCGAAGACTACAGTTCTTGTTATCCTGTTGGTCGCCGCCGCGGTCTTGTGGGGCGCGGCTCAAGCGATGGCTCAGCCGGGGCCCAAGTTCCCTGGCGGGCCGCCGAAGGCCCCGAAGGGGCCGCTCGGTCCGGGCGCCGGCGGCCCGGCCGTGTTCACGCCTAAGTCCGGCGGCCCAGCGCAACTGCCTGTGCAAAAGCCGAAGGGGCCCCCCGGCCTGCCGGTGAAATCGTGGGCCGACCTGGGCCGGCTCGCCCTGGACGTGGCCGTGGACCTGCTCTCGGGAAACCAAGCGCACCTGCTCTCCGGCAACAAGACGGACCTGCTTTCGGGCAACAGTCCCAAGCTCCTCTCCGAGATCAGCCCGGAGCTGCTTTCGCGCAACGAGGTGGAGCTCCTTTCGGGGAACAAGCCGGAGTTGCTGTCAGGAAATGAGACGGAACTGCTGTCCGGGAATAAGACGGATCTCCTCTCCGGGAACAAGCCGAAGCTCCTGAACGGGAACCGGGTGTCGATCCTGTCGGGCAACAAGCTGGAGATCCGGATTGAAAACAGCGGCAACAACAACGGCAACCACGGTCCTACCGTGGGCGGGCCACCTCCGGGGGTGAAGCCCATGCCGGGTGCAGGCGCAGCAGGGCCGCTGTCGTCGTTGCGGGCGGCCAATGCGGCGGCCGCGGCCGGTCGGCCCGTCGGCGTGCGAGCCATATCGCCGTCGGAGCGATTCAAGCGACTCGACGCCAACGGCGACGGCGTGATTTCGCTGGAGGAGTTCCTCCGCGGCACGGCGCTTCTCAAGCCGGAAGGGTGAAGTAGAAGGTGGAGCCCAGGCCCGGCTGCGACTCCACCCAGATCTGCCCGCCGTGGCGGTCCACGATCTTCTTGCAGATCGCCAGGCCGATGCCCGTGCCCGGGTACTGCTGCCGAGTGTGCAATCGCTGGAAGATCAGGAATATCTGCTCCCGGAACTCCGGGTCGATGCCGATGCCGTTGTCGCGCACGGAGAACAGCCAGTGGTCTCCCTCTTGGCAGGCGTCCACGTGGATCTTCGACGGCGACTGGCTGCGGAACTTGAGCGCATTGCCAATGAGGTTCTGGAAGAGATGGACCAGTTGGGCACCGTCGGCCCGGACGGTCGGCAGCGGGCTGTGCGTGATCTCGGCCGCAGTCTCTTCGATGCCCGTCTGGAGGTTGGCCAGGGCCCGCCGGAGGACCTCGCTCGCGTCGGTCGGCGCCGGCTCGCCGCCGCGGGTGCCCACGCGCGAGTAGGCCAGGAGGTCGTTGATCAAGAGTTTCATCCATTTGGCTCCGTCCGTGGCAAACTCGATGTACTTGTCGGCGTCGGCGTCCAGGCGGTCGCCGTATTGCTGCTTGAGAAGCTGCACGAAGCCGGTGACCACGCGCAGGGGCTCCTGGAGGTCGTGCGAGGCCACGTAGGCGAACTGCTCCAGGTCCTTGTTGGAGCGGGCCAGGTCCTCCGAGGTGCGGCGCAGTTCCTCCTCGGCCCGTTTGCGCTCCGTAATGTCCTGCGCGGTCCCGAATCCGCCCCGCAGCGACCCATCGTTGTCGAACTCCAGCTCGGCCCGCTCGCGGACCCATCGGACCCGCTCGCCCACGACAATCCGATGCTCGACGTCGTAGGGCTCGCCGCGCAGGGCTGCCTGCCAATGGCGGTCCACGTGCTCCCGGTCGTCCGGGTGGACGGCGGCGAGAAAGGCCTCATACGTCAGCGGCGTTCCCTTGGGGATGCCGAAGAGCCGATGGTTCTCGTCGGACCAGACGAGCTCGTTTTGCCAGACGTCGAGGCGCCAGCTCCCGGTTTGGGCCACAGCTTGAGCGCGGTTCAGATCCGCCTCGCTCTCTCGAAGCGCCGCGGTGCGCTCCGCCACGCGGCGTTTCAGGGTCTCGTTGATCTGCTTCAGGGCCGCTTCGGCGCGCTTCCGCTCGGTGATGTCCAGTCCCACCTCCATGATGAGCGGGGAGCCGTCGGTGTCGGTGAAGGGGAAGTCGTAGATGTCGTAATTGCGGCCGTCCGGGCCGGTCCACTCCCAGCGGTGCGGCGCGTTGGTCTTCAGCACGTTGTACGTCTCGCAGATCTCGCAAGGCTCGGTGCGGTTGAACAGATACTCAAAGCACCGTCGGCCGTTGGACGTGCCGAATCGCTCCTCGAAGAACCGGTTGGCAAAGGGCACGTGGTAGTCCGGCGAGAGCAGGACCAAATAGGCCGGCAACTGGTCCAACGCGTCTCTGAACCGCTGCCGCTGGGCCTGCACGAGGTCCATGGCTTGCCGCAGCTCCGCCGTGCGACCGTGGACCCGCACCTCCAACTGGTCGTGGGCCTTTTGCAGCGTCGCCTCGGCCCGCTTGCGTTCGGTGACGTCGTGGGCGTAGAGGTTGACGTACCGCTGGCCGGCAACAGGCACCAGCGCGAAGGACCAGACTCGTCCGCGCGGGCAGGTCAGCTCGATCTCCTGGTATTGGCCGCTGCTGACGACGCGCCCGACCGGGGCCAAGAACGCCTCGGGCAGGACGAGCCCCTCGCGCCAACCCATCTCCGCGAGCATCGCCCGGGCCGGCCGGTTGGCGTACAGCACGGCCCCGTCGCCGGTGGCCCGCAACAGCGGGTCGGGGTTTTCCTCGGGGAACTGGGCCATGCTGCGGAGTTCGGCGTCGGTATCGGCCCGGGTTTCTTGGGTTGATTCACTCATACGTCACGCGGTTTCGGGTAGAAAGCTCGGCATGTCCACGCCCCGGAAGCCGGGAAACTCGCCCCAGACGTGTTTGAGGTGCGTCTCCACGTTCACCGCCCCCCAAGCGTACAGTTGCTCGACCATCTTCCGTTTTTCCATGGGAACGACGCACAAGACCGGGCTTCCCCGGAACCTCTCCAACTCCTTCGCAATCAGGGCGAGAGCCGTTTCTTCGGAGCGGGCAACGCACGGGCCCAGCATGTTAAGCGCCGGATGTCTGATCGACATTATGAAGCCGTCGATCCCGTCACGGGCGTTTTCGCAGACTGCCGCGTGCAACACCTTGCGCGGATTCTCGATCGCGTAGCGATAGTCGATCTCCCGCGTGACTCCGCTCAGCTCCATCTCGAGGCCGCCCATCGCGGCCACGTCCCCGAGGACCGCGTCCCTCACCCGGTCTTCGCCCGGCACGCGCACGCTAAGATGATGGTCGGAAACCGCGATGACCATGTCGTGATAAACCCCTCTGGGCACAAGGCCCGAGCGGTTGTAGAGCGAGAAGGAATCCATGTTCATCGCGCTGCCGACGAGCCGGCACGATTGATAGCCGTTCTGGCGAGTGAACTGGAGGATGTGCTCGACCATGGCTCGACCCACGCCCTGCCCCCAATGGTCTTGGTGGACGCACATGATTCCCAGCGATACGTGGCGCTCGCGGGGATGGTAGAAACAGGCGCCGAGCATCCGCCCCGCGTCGGGATCAAAGGCCGCGATGCTCCGCCCCGGCGTCAGGTCGTTGTAGATGTCGTAGAAGATGGATGTCTCTTGAGGGCTGCACCCGAAGTAGTCCTTGCCCCAGCCGTGTTTCCAGTACCAGGCGTTGAACGACGCATAGCCGATGCGGAGGCCGGCGGAGTGGGAGGAGAGGGTGCAATTGGAGACCGTGACGTTCTCCGAGACGCCCGGCTTGCGGCTGTTGACGCTGGTGATGCACAGCGCGTCGTCGCCGCAGACCAGCTCGCAGTTGGAGATGTGTACGTTGCGGCAGGTTTCGCAGTGGATGCCGTCGTCGTTCGGGACCGACTGGTTGTTGAGCACCTTCACCCCGTCGACGTCCACGTAGTCGCAGTCGCGGAAGTTGATCGTCCAGATGGGAGCGTCGATCACGGTCACGTCGCGCATCAAGACGTGACGGCAGTCGAACAGCGCGACGACGCGGTACGGCCGGGCCTTCGGCGTCACCGATCCGTCGGCGGTGCCGAATCTCGGCGTCATGAACTCCTCGCCCTGGCGAGTCAGTCGGGGATCGAAGTCACCCGCGTGGGTCCGCACCTTGTCCGGGTTCATGAACGCGCGGCCGTTGCCATCGATGGTGCCCCGGCCGCAAATCGCCACGTTCGTGGCGTTCTCCGCCCAGACTAACGGGCGCCGTCTGCCGCCCACCTGGTAGTCGGTCATGCGCTCGCTGCCGCGCACGACCGCGCCGGGTTCGAGTTGCAGCGTGACGTTGCTCTGGAGCTGAATGGGACCGGTGCGGTAAACGCCCGCGGGCACGAGGACCGTGCCGCCCTGCTGCTTGACGCAGGCGGCGACGGCCTTTTGGAATGCCGCGGTGTTCAAGGCGGCTCCGTCGCCGACCGCGCCATGGTCCAGCACGTTGACAACCCCCGGGGCCGCCAGGGCCGTCTGCCCGGCGAAAATCCCGAGGCACGCGATTCCACATCGAACAAAAGGGGACACCACTGATTTCCGGTTGTGGCAGTGTTCTTGGTGTTGGATTCCAGGTAGTACGTGAACAAGTCGACCGGTTTGCGCCGAATAAGGGTCTGCTATCGCCCTTGCTCGGGGAAAAACGCGTCCTCGGCCCGCATGTCGCGGATGCTGACGACCAGGATCCGCATGCGGCCGACGGCCCCGTGGACGACGCCCGGAGGGATGTGGACGAGGGAGCCTTTGCGGACCGGGTGCTCGACGCCGTCCAGGCGCACGGCCCCTTCGCCTTCCAGGACGTAGTATAGCTCGGTCCGGACGGCGTGGTAATGCTCTTTGGCCCCGTCGATGTCCACCGCGTGGACCCAGGCAGTCACGCCCTGGTCGGCGTCCGCGCGGCTTATCAACAGGTATCGGTACCCGCAAGTGCTGGGCTCACTGGGGGCTTCGCTCTCGTGGCGGACGAGCGTTGCCAGGAGGGAGGGTTCTTGCATCGCGTGGGTGCTCCTTGAGGTAAGACAACCGGCTGGCGGCGACAAAGCGGTGTTCGCGGTCGGCAATTCCCTGCACCGGACGACTGAGCGAGGTCCACGGCGGCCAAAAGGAAACGTGGCTGGCTATGGCGGGGCTCCTCAAATATCAGTGATGTCCGCTTTTTCGCTTAAGGTGGTTCGCGTCGTACCCGACCCCCTCGATGCGCTCAACGCCTTTCGGCATCAACGGAACGGACACTCGCAACACCGCCGTGGGTGCCTATGCCGGTGCGAGGTGCTCAACGCCTTTCGCAGCCCGTGGCACGCGGCGCGTTCGATCCGGTTGTCGGGGAGTCATACTGCCTCCCCCGTCTTGGTGACGTTATACTTGACGCCCCGAATGCTACGGAATCGTGCCTGCCAGTCAGTGGCGTACTTTCGTGCGTAATTTTCCAATTCCGCTGGTCTATACCGGTTTAGAATCATGCGGTAAATGTGCAATGCGTAGGAAAGCGAAAGTCTGAGCAGTGTATCGATGCCGTCAAGGTATCTGATTGCCTGAAAATTGAGGACTTTGCCGTCACTCGCAATGTGTCTTCTGAACTCCTGACAGTGGGCGGCTCTGGAGAATATGTGGTAAAAGAGAGTATATTCTCCTGACAACCCCAGCCTGCTAGCCATGTCTGCGATACTGGTTGGCCCCCAAGGCTGGAACCATGCAACATCGTAGTCTCTGTCGCGCCTCTTCAGCCTGTCGAATTCCTGTGTAATCTGCAGGTATTCTGGATCCGCAAAGAGTTCATCGAGTTCCTTCAACTGTTGTATGGCGTCTTGCTCGAAGTCGGTAGCTTTCGCGTCGGCCAGTAGATCGCCACACACTTGCCGGAACGATTCATGCTGGGGCGTTCCGGGAATCGAACGCGTTGCCCACATGGCGTCCTCACGCTTGCGCGCAACGAAGAACTGCCGAGCTCTACGGTCGGTGTCTTTTTCAAGAATCCACGTGAGATAAAGTCGTGCTTCGAATAGACTTCTCGCCTGAAGATGCGCAGCGAAGATCGCCCCTTGTGAAACGAGAAGTTCTATGGCGTCGAGCATCGTGACGGCGTGCTTGAGCAGAACCCCAATGATGACAATGTCGATGACCGTGCGCTCGCTGGAAACGAATGAGCGTGGGATGAGATTCGAACCGTAGTTGGTGACTTCGCGTACCAACGCCAACGAGTCCGCGAAATGCTCACGGATTTGGCCTGGAGCAGGGTCTCTGTCCAAGATTGTCGCGCGGGCAGTCTCTGTAGTCATAAGTGTTCTCCAACAATGATTGACTTCCGGACTTCCGGGGACACCATACTCAATTCCCGTGAAAAGAGGTATTGTGTCCCCGGAATTGCGGTAACAATCATCCCCTTGTAGTGTCAGTTTGTAGTGTCAATCGGTCCGCATCAGGTCGATCGGCTCGCCCGGCTTGGCAATCCTCACGTCCCGCCATCCCTGCTTGACAAGCTGTTCCGCGCGGGCGGTCAGCTCCCACGTGCCGCCATGCACCAGTATGACCGCCGCCGTGCGGTGGATCTCCGAAAGCCAGGCATCCATCTCCTTGGCATCTCCATGCGCAGAGAAACAGCGATAGGATTGCACCGCCGCACGCACGGGAATCCGCTGGCCATCCAATTTCAGAACGGGAACGGCCGGCGGCTTCGACAGGTCCTATGACGGAAGAACAGCGGCAGGGCGTATCGAGGATGCCTGGTCTCGCGTTCCCTCGCGCAGTAACCCCACGGCCCTCATCAACATGCCGCCTGGGCTGGCGGGGTCTTGGTACCCGACCAAGAATATCGTCGTCGACTTCTCCGACGCCAGCCGGCTTAGGAGCATCCGCGACCAGCCGTTGTCGAGCATCCCGCTGGTGGTAAGAAGCAGCGAGGGATAGGGCAGGTTCTTGGGCAGTCCGGCACTCTTGCGCAGCCCTTCCGGGGACCAGGCGGACGGATCGCGCGCCGGCAGATCGCGGAACCAAGCGTCATGGCGATGTTGCCGGTAAATCCCCGTGATCTCCAGGGCCGTGGAAGAGGTGCAATAGATCGGCACCCGCCGCGAGAGCATCCCCTCCTGCTGGGCAAGATGCAGCTCGTGGAGGATCTTCTGTGTGCGGTCCAGGGCGAATACGGCAATCCACGCCACCCCGCCGCCGCCGACAACTTCCGCGACCGAACGCCGGAATTGCGCCCGCTCGTCTCTCACCGACGGATCGCGGAACGTCGGCCCGTACGTGGCCTCGATGAACACGGCGTCCACGTCCGGGGCCGGCTGCGGGCCGGCAAAAAGCGGCGACAGATCGTTGCCCACGTCGCCGGAGAACAACACCCGCCGCTTCTTGTCCGCCACGCGCACCTCGAACAGCACGCTGGCAGATCCCGGGATGTGGCCAGCATCACGCAGCGTGACGGATACCCCCGGGGCGACTTCCGTCGGCTTCCCGTATCCGACGCGCCGGCACAAGGCGACAATCGACGCCACCTCCTCGTCCGTACATCGCCGGCAGGGGGTCACCTGCGCGGCCTGATCCTGTCGCTCGAAGCGGGCCGCCAGTTCATTGAACGACAATCGCGCGGATTCCAGGTTTTTTTGGGCAATCGCGTTGCGGTACGGGCAGCCGGCGTGCCAATGGACCGTCACCGGCCGCTGGCCGGTCCGGGCACGCTCGTAGGCCTGCTTGGACCACGTCCAGCTCCGCGGCCGACCCTCATCGTAGCGGACCTGCATGCGCAGCATGAGCGGCAGCAGCTCGGCCGTGGCGTCGGTCAGGTAGAGGGGACCGCCGAAGCCGCCTTCGACTAACAGCGGCAGCCGACCGACGTGGTCGGTATGCGCGTGCGTGATGAAAACCGCTGCGATCGACCGGCCATCGACCGGCAGGAGCGTCGATTGCTGCGCGGCAGGCTCGGGCCGCTTCTCCTTCTCGACTTCTCTCTCCGGGGCGAAGGCCCCGCAGTCGATCATCCAGCGCGCGCTGCCGGTATCCAGCACGGACAGCGAGCCGGCCACCTCGCCAGCGGCGCCGTAGACGGTGGCCACGATGCGGGACGGTGGCGACGTGATCTGACCCGCGGCCGGGGCCGGCTCGCCTGCGTAGCCCTTGGGCAGGGCGAGCAGAAGGGCCACTACCCAAAACCCACGGACAATAATCGGCGCTATACCCATCGCGTCGCTCCCGGTTCACGGTGCCCGTGCGCCATAGTACGGGAGGCAGTCTCGATCGGCCATGCCGGCTTGGGGCTGATATTGAGGGCCCGACGGAAAACGGCCGGCACCTGGCAGGCCAGATTGCGCGTAATCGTAATCAAGGGGCAATTCCGGAACTCCAATTCCGACGACTCCATACTTCTCTCGCCGAAACGTTGCATTTCCTTCGAAGCTTACGACGTGGCGAGACGCGGTCCAGGTTGTTCTCCAGCGGTTGGAGCAACTCGTCGTCGCGGGGGTGCTCATCGCCCGTCAATCTACCAGCTTGATACGGTTAGTCAATCGAGGGACTGGCAAGTGGGAAGCGGGAAGTCGGAAGGGGAAAGGGATTTCACCGCAGAGGGCGCAGAGGGTCGCAGAGGAGATGAAAAGGGGGAAGGGGTGGGGGAAAGGATGAAGGATGAAGGATGAAGGATGAGGAATGAGGGATCTTGGTCAGGGAGGAGGGCGATTCGAGGCGAGGAAAGGGGGTTCGTTGGACGGAATGGTCCGGAATGGCGCAAGTGGCGACGGGGGCGGGAGATGAGTCGTGATCAGATTGCGGTTTCGGCGTTTTT
>Ga0315280_10005659_pt1 | contig 17681 bp, 14 predicted proteins | sample YL17G06_40_MG_FD_203697 | JGI IMG/M metagenome (GOLD analysis project Ga0315280, IMG submission 203697) | Sediment microbial communities from Yellowstone Lake, YNP, Wyoming, USA - YL17G06_40 | ecosystem: Environmental > Aquatic > Freshwater > Lake > Sediment | place: USA: Wyoming | collected... | reverse complement strand
AAGCGGCTGGGCAGATCCAGCTTGGCCATCATCACCATGGTTTCCAGGCGCGCGAAGACGTCGGCGGTGGAGTTGGCGTGGATGGTGGTCATGGAGCCCTCCACGCCGGTGCCCATGGCCTGCAGCATGTCCAGCGCCTCGCCGCCCCGCGCTTCGCCCAGCAGGATGCGGTCCGGACGCATGCGCAAGGCCGTCATCAGCAACTGCCGGCAGGCGATGGCGCCCTTCCCCTCGATGTTGGGCGGACGGGTTTCCATCCTCACCACGTCCTCCAACTGGATCTGCAGCTCGGCCGTGTCCTCGATGGTGATCACCCGCTCGTGCTCGGGAATGAAGCGCGACATGGCGTTCAGGAAGGTGGTCTTGCCCGAGCCGGTTCCCCCGGAGATGACGATGTTCAGCCGCGCTTCCACGCAGGAGCCCAGAAACTCCAGGATGTGCGGCGTCAGCGTCTGGTTGCGAAGCATTTCCTCGTTGGTCAGCACCTTGCGGCCGAAGCGGCGAATGGACAAGGACGGCCCGTCCACGGCCAGCGGCGGGATGATGGCGTTGACGCGCGAGCCGTCGGCCAGGCGCGCGTCCACCAGCGGCATCGACTCGTCGATGCGCCGCCCCACCATGGACACGATCTTCTCGATGACGTGCATCAGGTGCCGGTCGCTCTGAAACCGGACGCCGGTCTCCGACAGCTTGCCGAAACGCTCGATGTACACCTGCTTGTGGGTGTTGACCAGGATGTCGGAGATGGTGGGGTCCTTCAGCAAGGGCTCCAGGGGGCCGAGGCCGAATACTTCGTCCAGAACTTCCTCGACCAGCCGGTCGCGCTCGGGCATGGTGATGGGCAAGCGGTCTTCGCTCACGATGCGCTCGACAACGCCCTGCACCTCCCCGCGCAACCGCTCCCGGCTGACCGCCTTGAGCGCGTCCATGTTGAGCACGTTCAGCAGCTTCTGGTGAACGCGCGTCTTCAGCTCGAAATAGCGCTCCTGGCTGGCCACGCTGTTTGCCGGTGCGCTTCCGATGCCACGTCGGCTGATGATGGGGCCTGTACTCATAACCACTGATTTGTCACTTTATCACGATCCGCCGACGGCCACACTCACACACACGGCCACCTCAGTTCATACAACCCGGACAGCGGGCGAAATTCTCGCTTCCTGCTGCCGTCACACTGAAACAGCCCGAACCACAAAGCCACAAAGAACACAAAGCACCACGAAGGTCTCCTCTGTGGCGCTTTGTGTTCTTGGTGTCTTTGTGGTTCCGTCGCCGGTAATATAGATTCGAGGAAGGAATGCAGCCATGAACAGCTTCAATTGTCTTGCCGAGATTCGGGTTGAGGGCCAAACGTACGCTTTCTACAGCCTTGCGGCGCTGGAACGGCAAGGCTTTCCGGGCGTTGCCCGGCTGCCCTATTCACTAAAGATCCTGCTGGAAAATCTGCTGCGTCACGAAGACGGCGCCTTCGTGAAGCGCGACGACATCCTGGCGCTGGCCAATTGGGACCCGCGCTCCACCGAAGATCACGAAATCAATTTCCACCCCGCCCGCGTGCTGCTGCAAGACTTCACCGGCGTGCCGGCGGTCGCCGACCTGGCGGCCATGCGCGACGCGGTGAGGCGCATGGGCGGCGACCCGGCGCGCATCAATCCCCTGCTGCCCGCCGAGCTGGTCATCGATCACTCAGTGCAGGTGGACAAGTACGGCACGCCGGACGCTTTCCAGCAGAACGCGGACCTGGAGTACCAGCGGAACCGCGAGCGTTATCTGTTCCTGCGCTGGGCGCAGACAGCGTTCCGCAATTTCACCGTGGTGCCGCCGGAGACGGGCATCGTGCACCAGGTGAACCTGGAGACGCTGGCGCGCGTGGTCTTCTCCGCGCCGGCCAACGGCGGGCGGCTCGTGCTCTACCCCGACAGCCTGGTGGGCACCGATTCCCACACCACCATGGTGAACGGCATCGGCGTGGTCGGCTGGGGCGTGGGCGGCATCGAGGCCGAGGCCTGCATGCTGGGCCAACCCATTTCCATGCTGATTCCCCCGGTGGTCGGCTTCCGGCTGAAGGGACGCCCCTCGGAAGGCGTCACGGCCACCGACGTGGTGCTGACCGTCACCGAGATGCTGCGCAAGAAGGGCGTGGTCGGCAAACTCGTCGAGTACTTCGGCCCGGGGCTCGACAACCTGCCGGCGGCCGACCGCTCCACCATCTCCAACATGTCGCCGGAATACGGCGCCACCATCGGCATCTTCCCGGTCGATGACCAGACGCTCAGTTACCTGCGGCTGACCGGCCGCAGCGAGCAACAGGTGAAAGCGGTCGAGGCGTATTGCAAGGAACAGGGTTTGTTCCGCACGGCCGACGCGCCGGAAGCGGTTTACACCGACACCCTGGAGCTGGACCTGGCGAGCGTCGAGCCCAGCCTGGCCGGGCCGCGCCGGCCGCACGACCGCGTGCCCCTGCGCCAGGCCAAGCCCAGGTTCCAGGAAGCGCTGGCGCAATTGCTGAAGGCAGCGCCGCAGAAAGCCGCCGCGGCTGTCGCCGTCGCCGAACCGGCCGGGAGCCAGGAGCTGAATCATGGCGCGGTGGTCATCGCCGCCATTTCAAGCTGCACCAACACCTCGAACCCATCGGTGCTGATCGGCGCCGGCCTGCTGGCCAAGAAGGCCGTCGAGCGCGGCCTGAAGAGCAAGCCCTGGGTGAAGACCAGCCTGGCCCCGGGCTCCAAGGCCGTCACCGCATACCTGATGGAGACCGGGTTGCTGCCCTACCTGGAGAAACTCGGCTTTTACCTGGTGGGCTATGGCTGCACCACCTGCATCGGCAACAGCGGGCCGCTGCCCGAAGCGGTGGCGCGGGAAGTGAAAGACAGGCAGCTTGTGGCCGTTTCGGTGCTCAGCGGCAACCGCAATTTCGAGGGCCGCATCCAGCCGCTGGTGCGCGCCAATTACCTGGCCTCGCCGCCGCTGGTGGTGGCCTACGCGCTGGCCGGCACCATGGACATCGACCTGTACAACGAGCCGCTGGGAAGCGACCCGCAGGGCCGGCCGGTGTTCCTCCGCGACCTCTGGCCGAGTGACAATGAAATCCAGCAGGCCATGGCGGCGGCGGTGCGCTCGGAGCTGTTCCAGCGCGCCAACGCCAATGCCCTGGAAGGCGACGAGCGCTGGAAATCGCTGGACGTTCCCACCGGCGACCTGTTTGCCTGGGACCCCGCGTCCACCTACATCAAGCGCCCGCCGTTCTTCGAGGAGCTGCCGCCGGAGCCGGCCCCGCCCCGGGATGTCCGCGGGGCGCGCGTGCTGGCGCTGCTGGGCGACAGCGTCACCACCGACCACATCTCGCCGGCCGGCTCCATTCCGGCCGACGGCCCGGCGGGCAAATACCTGATCTCGCTCGGCGTCACCAAGACGGATTTCAACTCCTTCGGCGCCCGCCGCGGCAACCATGAGGTCATGATGCGCGGAACGTTCGGCAACATCCGCCTGCGCAACTTGCTGGTTCCGGGCGCCGAGGGCAACTGGACGCTGCACATCCCCGATGGCGAGAAGATGCCGATCTTCGATGCGGCCATGAAGTACCAGGGCGAGGGCGTGCCGCTAATCATCCTGGCCGGCAGAGAATACGGATCGGGCTCGTCGCGCGACTGGGCGGCCAAGGGCACCGTTTTGCTGGGCGTGCGCGCGGTCATCGCCGAGAGCTTCGAGCGCATCCACCGCAGCAACCTGGTGGGTATGGGCGTGCTCCCTCTGGAGTTCCAGCCGGGTGAGAACGCCGCCTCGCTCGGCCTCACCGGGCAGGAGATTTACGAGATCGACGGCGTCACCGACCTGAAGCCGCGCAAGCAACTCACCGTGCGCGCCGCCGGCAACGGCGCCCAGAAGCAGTTCTCGGTGCGGGTGCGCATCGACACCCCGCAGGAGCTGCAGTATTTCCTCCACGGCGGCATCCTGCCGTACGTGCTCCGCAACCTGCTGAAAGGGTAGTGCCGCTAAATCCCATTCCTCGCACGTAGCGCCGGGGCTCGTCGCCGGCTCGTGGGTAACACCGTGGGGTTCGAGTCCCCCTCTCCGCACCACCTTTGCGGCCAACTGTCGGCAGCTTCGGCGTGCTGCTTTTCTTGCTACCCTGTTCGCCGCGCCTGCTGCGCCACGTGGTGCTGATTGAGCGCCTGGCGAAGGAACACCTTGATGACCGCTTGCCGGCTCACGTTCAGCTCCGAGGCGGCCCGATCCAACTCCTGCAACATGTCCCCGGTGAAATCCACGTTGACCCGTTGGACGGGCTGCATCATCCTGCCGCGATTCGAGAAATACCGCGACACATCCTTGCCCTGGTCTGCCAGCCGGGCAATCGACTCCGCCGACGGGACTCGTTTTGCGTTACGCGTTTGCTTCATATAACCGCCTCTCTTGCGGCGTCGATCGCCACAAGGTCACCAAGTGGTAATACTCGCCGAGGGGATCCTGCCTGATTTCGAAGATAACCGTGAAAAGACGGTCTCCCACCCAGCCGATGGCCCGGTATTGTTCAGGGTCGTCCGACCGCTGGTCTTGATAGTAGGGATGCGCGAAGATCTCCCGGGCCTCCTCGAAGCCAATCCCGCGCTTCGGGTGTCTCCGCAGCGCTTGGCTCTTGGTTGCACTGAATCGGAAGCGCATCGTTGGTATGGTATAACTACTATACCATAGCGCGCTGGCGCCTCGCCATCGACAAGAGCGGCGCCGAGCGCTGGTGGCTGCAAGTGGCAGGCGTCGTGCCGCCGGCGCCGGCCCCGCCCCGGGATGTCCGCGGGGCGCGCGTGCTGGCGCTGCTGGGCGACAGCGTCACCACCGACCACATCTCGCCGGCCGGCTCCATTCCGGCCGACGGCCCGGCGGGCAAATACCTGATCTCGCTGGGGGTGACCAAGGCCGACTTCAACCAGTTCGGCGCCCGCCGCGGCAACCATGAAGTCATGATGCGCGGCACCTTTGGCAACATCCGCCTGCGCAACCTGCTGGTTCCGGGCGCCGAGGGCAACTGGACGCTGCACTTCCCCGATGGCGAAAAGATGCCCATCTTCGATGCCGCCATGAAATACCAGGGCGAAGGCGTGCCGCTGATCATCCTGGCCGGCAAGGAATACGGATCGGGCTCCTCGCGCGACTGGGCGGCCAAGGGCACCGTGCTGCTGGGCGTGCGCGCGGTCATCGCCGAGAGCTTCGAGCGCATTCACCGCAGCAATCTGGTGGGTATGGGCGTGCTCCCGCTGGAGTTCCAGCCGGGTGAGAACGCCGCCTCGCTCAAGCTCACCGGGCAGGAGATTTACGAGATCGACAGCATCACCGATCTGAAGCCGCGCAAGCAGCTCACCGTGCGCGCCGCCGGCGACGGCGCCCAGAAGCAGTTCTCGGTGCGGGTGCGCATCGACACCCCGCAAGAGCTGCAATATTACCTCCACGGCGGCATCCTGCCCTACGTGCTCCGCAACCTGCTGAAAGGCTAGTCCCGAACCATGTGATTTGGTGCTCTTGGGAGGCAGGGCGACCACCAGGGTCAATGTCACTTAGTTTTCGCAAGCTGGCCCCGTCAGGGGCGGCAGGGTATAGCCCATAGCGCAAGCTATGGGACTATCGGTCAGAGCGGAGAAGCCCCGGACGGGGCGAAAGAATGGGAAGGCTGCATCGCAGCGGGCCCTTCCGCCCCTGCCGGGGCTGATATCCGCGTTAGACCCCGTGCTATCGAATCATGGCCGTGCCTTGCCTCAGATGGAGGTGGATGGTTCCCCCGAGACAGCCGCGCGCCATTCGGGCCGCTCGCCATCGCTTTCCTCCTTGGCTCTAAGGTTCAGTAGAAGAAGGAATCCCAGGGGCACTATTTCGAAAGCAATCTCTGCCAAGCATAAACAATGCAAACCGAAAAAGGTAGTCCGAGCAGGATAGCGGTGCCAGGTTCTCTCGCAAATGGCACTACCAGAGCCAGGTAGATGAAATACACGGCGCAGAATCTAGCACCGGCGGGAACGATCGATCGCCGGGTGTAACTCACGATTGCTTTCAACCCCAATCCCGCCCGGTGTTGCCATAAAAGCCGAAAACCATGAACCAACAGCCAGAGCGCGATCACGCACGCCGCGATCACGATCACTAAGAGAGCGCTTCCCAGGATTCCTGAAGGGAACGCCGCCGCGGCTCGCTGATACCGAGGAATGTCAGTACGCCCAGCCTCAGCGATGTTATTGAGGTTTTTAGCTCGGCGCTCTGCGAGCATCGAATTAATTTCGTCGTCGGTGGGGTCAAAAGAGTGAGGCCAGTTGATCACCATAGTCTCGTGCGTCTCTGGATTTGTGATACGAATAAGGCGAGCTCTGTCCTGCGCCCTGTAGGCTCTCGGTTTAGCCTTTTGTGTTTCGCCGAACGCAGTCCCGCTGATGGGCAGACAACCAAGGAAGATTCCGATGCCAAGCACCAGCACTGGGCTAAACAGGCGGGTCTTCATGATCCCTCACTCCCTCTACCGAATGTGCGCAGGTGCTGCGAAGTATACACCATTGGCGCAAGGGACTGAAAGGCTGCCCCGGAATGTGGCAATCAGGGCGGTCGGCGGACCGGCCGCCATACGGCGCCAGCCATCGCCCGAATCGCTTCCAGCGATCCGGGACTTGACGCTTGGACCGCCCGCGCGGCGATGGCCAGTTACGCGCGACGTGCCAGGGGCGACTGCGAACGATGGCCGGCGACGTGACCTGTAAGAAATCTGTGTTCGCCGCTTCCCAACCCGCCTCCCCGCTAACGGGTGGTGGGTGGGTTCCCCATGATGCTGCTTATGATGGCCAAGATTACCTCGATGTCCCGATCAAGCGATGCTAGATCTGGCCATTGGAGCGAGCCGTCCTCGCTGGTTCGGTATCTGGTCGCCGGCAATCGGCTGGCAGATTCCGGGAAGTCCCGCCGAAACTGATCCCTGAGATTGTGATATCGCTCGTACAGCTCGATACCCGACGTCGGCTCGGCCGTCAGCACCGCATCAAGATACTTAGCCGGGCTCCGTTGAAGGCCAGCGATTTCGGCCCTCATGGCGGTCAGCTCGTCACTGTAAAACTTCCTCAAAAGTGTTTCTCGATCCATGGAGGCTCCCATCCGTCAAGATCTGCCCCTATAACATGCCAGCCCGCCAGCAGCGCCGCGTGCGGCACTTGGCCTGCGGCGGCGTTTCGCCTCTCTACCGGCCGGAAGCGATCATCTAGTCACTCACATTTAAGCCAGCCCTCTACGTGAGGGAAATCGGCGGGAAGTCCCGCCAGGACATTGGGTAAGCGGTGCCGAGTTCTGGAATCCATATCGAGCACCTGCAGCAGTTCCTCGCGGCTCGGTAGTGCCTGTGCGCCACTTGGCAGGCTCCCCGCGACGTGGCTTAGGTAGCGGAACGCCCACAGAACAGCACCACGGGCGAAATCACGTGCTTCGCTCAGATGAGACCGGGTGATGGTCCTATCGGCAAGTTCAACGTTCCCGTGAACGAGATCGCAGCGATACAGGTACAACTGCTCAAACCGCTGCCTGTGCTCATCCCGATCCTCCTGTGATCCGAATATCTTGGAGACCCTGGCGGCCAGCCGCTTCGACAGGCCAGGTCGCCTATCCCCAAGAGCGGCTTCGATCACGGTGATGTGCCACAGCATCTGCTCGATGCCTTCGGTTGTAAAGCCCTTCAGGAGAAAGCCCAGAGCCGTTTCCACAAACCTCCATCTCTCGGAATGTGGTTGTAGTTTTGCGCGCACGGAAGCGAGATGCTGCATGAAAGTCTTGAAACTTTGTGTCTCGTCGTGGCTGAGGGTCAAATAGCGCGGTGGACCCGCGAGCTTTTCACGGGTGGCGGGGTCAGTGAAGGTCTCCTTCTCCAATAGGGAGAGATCGGGACTTCGCGCGGGCCAGTCGATCAATGAGTCAGAGGACGAAATCACAAAGGGGACCCGGGGCAGGAATGGCCCGTGCCACTCCTTCGGCCACTTCTCGTAATCTCCGGGTTGATCCTTGATTGCACGCGCCGAATCGTAGAGAGCGGGGTTCTCGGGTGTTCTTTTCACCCGGCGACGTTGCCGTGCTTTGTCAATTGCACCCGCCCAATCGTAGAGAGCGAGGTTCTCGAGGGCTTCCTGAAAGCGTCGCGACGTGTCATACCCCATACGCTCAAGCACAGGAAAGCAAAATGGCGAGTATCGGACACGAACACGCGGATCAAAATGGAAGATAATCTTTCCCGGCTCCTTCGCAGGCACCGCTTCTTCGGCGCACAGGAACCAGTAGTCATCCAGTTCCGTGGAGTCGATGCAGGCCCACTCGTAGAAGACCTTCTTGACCGCGTTTCCAAAAAGGGTATCGAGCTCCTGTCGGTCGAACCTCCGGATCGCAAATGCCCCGCAATCGACAGCTCCGCCGCAAAACTCGACAAATTCTAGTGGCGCGAGATGGGTGACCGTGTGACTGCTTACATGGAAGGAAGCCCTGTATTGCTCGCTCACGTGATCGGGCTGGAGTTTTTGCCCACTGAAGAGCAGTTGGTACAACCCCGAGAGGCGAAGGTAGTTCTTGACATGAGCCGCCCACACCCCGCCGGCTCCCTGCTCGGCATCGCCATTTTGGTAGTCGCGGGCCGTGGCCATAACAAGCTCGGTGAACTCCTTGGTCGTCTCCAGGTCTTCCACGATTCGCAATAGCAGCTGCCGATCGCTCAGCAACAGCCGAAATCGTTGCCCCAAACGGGCGTCCGTCCTGCCCGTCTCAAATCTCTTCCCAACCAAACTGAGATAGCCGCTGAGCGCGGCGTCAAGCTCGACAGCCATATGTCATCCACTTCGGCCCGCGTTAGAGCGGAGCCCTTATCAGTCGGTGGGGCACACTGTCCTGCGGGCGGGCTTCCGATTGCCCCGGGACGTGTCCCTCGGATCGATTTGAGAGGTAGGGGCAGCGACGCGCGAAGGCCCATCCCCACACCGGTGGTCAGTTCACAGCGCGGAAAGCTGCCCGGCCCGATGCGCGTTGCGCCTGTTTCAACAACTGCACCTCTTCCTGCTCAAGCTTGGCGATTTCGGCTTGAATCGGCTCAATATAGTGTTTGTAATAGGTTTCTTGTTTGTGTGGCGGCTGCTCGAGAAGCTTCTTCGAGTGAGAAATCTCATTCCGCATGAGACCGAAGATCCGGTCATCCGTTTCGCCTATGCTTTTCAGCAAAGCAGCGATCCCGAGCGCAGCCGGGCGATCACGGGCGATACGTCCATATTCGGCAAACAGTGCCGCATTCTCTTTTCTGACAGGCTCCCAAGCATCGAGTAAGGCCTCGACTTTTAGGCAGTTCTTGTGATAGTCCTCAAACGTCGAGACATCTGCGCTGCGGATTCTGGAGAGCTCTGTCTTGAAGCGATCATTCGGGGGACGCAGTTCTGCCAGCCGCTTCTGAAGGGCTCTCAACGGCTCATTCCGATGGCGGCCAACCGAATAGCCGGAGAGGCCGAAAACCACAAGGACAGCACATATCCCAATGGCCACGGCGACACGAATCCGCTTCTGTTGTCTCCCGTACGCGGCCCCGGGTTCTCGCTTCACTATTTCTTTCCACGTCCCATTGGCAAGCCACAGGCCAAGAAAGACAACCGGAAGACTGTAATCAGGTGTCCTGGTTTTCTCGACAGGAACTCCCGTCTGGATGCTGACGCACGTATCGAAGATCGTCAGCGCGAACTCCAGCAACCCGATGGCTGCCCCGAAGAGTCCAATGGCGAGGGCGGTGTAGAGAGACTTGGTGCTCCATCGGGCGTAACGGGACGACGAAGGCGCAGCAGCCTTCTCTCGGGGAGTAACTTTGCGCCCGGCCAAGATCCAGGCGAGCCAGGACCAGACCGTTAAGGAAAGCGTCCCGGATATACGGACCAGCGTGTCAACCGCGTCACCCTTCACGTTGAAGAGTGGCTGGATAAGCCAGAGCGACAGGCCGATCAGCAGCCACCCTCCCAGCCAGTACAGCCAAAGGTGCAAATAGGCCTTGGTCCGCGTCAGCGGCTCTTTCGGCGGCCTGGCGGGCGGGCTCGCCTCCCTCTTGGGCTCAGAATATCCTGCTGGCTTGCGGTCGCGCCCGCACGAGCTGCAATAAACGAAGTCGTCGGGGTTCGGAGAACCGCAGTAGTTGCAGAACATCATGCCGATACTACAGCAGGGCAACAGAGGAAACAAGAGGCCATACCTGCGTCGAGCAGCGATGGCTGCCACATCCGGCAGCGACGCGCAAGCTGGCGGCTCCGCGGCGTTCAAAGCTTCGTCAGATTTCCCTTGCTACGCGGCGCGAAGCCGCGCTTCATGTCCAGGCGTTCGACGCAATCAAGCGGGACGCAAAAGGAGAATAAAGCGTGATGAAAAGCCGCAAGCAAGCCACGAAGAAAGCCAGCAGCAAGAAGCAGGTTATCGAAACCAAGGCCGCCAAGAAGGCGCCCGAAACCCCCGCCCCCGCGCCCATCCCGCAGAGCGGGACCCAGGACGCGCCCGCCCCCGCCAAGGCGATCCCGCCGGGCGGGGCCAAGGCCGCGAAGAAGGCCGCCCCCGCGGCCGAACAGTCGCGCCACGGCAGCAAGAAAGCCGCGATGCTGGAGCTGATGGGCCGGAACGACGGCGCGACCGTGAGGGAGTTGATGGCGGCGACCGACTGGCTGCCGCACAGCACCAGGGGCGCTATCAGCGACTCGGCGCCTGGGCCGGGGATTCGCCCGACAGCTTCAGCACCACAGCTCGAGTGGCAGCGTCCAGCCGGAATCGCCGCCGGTCCAGTTCATCCAAAACGGGAGCAACCGCCCGCAGGCGCCCTCGGCGTTTTGCGAGCAAAAGTATGCCAAGGGTGCCGGTGAATTTGAGTCCCAAGTGTAACGCGTACCTGCGCGCCAGGCGGTCATCGAGAAGTGCCAACGAGCCCGGCCGTTCGACCGCCAGCGCCAGGACTTCGCGTTCTCCCCGCCAGATGGTCTCAGCCATGCTCCAGCTCCCGGCGCAGATCCTCCTCAGTCAGGCTGAAGGTCGGGACGCCGTAATCGGCCAACTTCGTGAGGAACACCACGCGCGGGATGCCCGCCAACTGGGCCGCTGCTCCGGAGGACAGGCGTCCGAGTTCGTATAATTTCACCGCCGCGGCCAACCGGAGCTCCGCCGCGGCACCCTGGGGCGCCACCTTCAACGCCAGGAGCGTTTCTTCTGGAATATCAATGCTCACTCGTTGCATGAGTGCTCCTCCGGCCCGCTGGCGCACGAGAGCTCAGTGCCGAGCCTACCATTACTTTAGCCGAATTGGTCCCGAAATGCATCGCGGTTTCCCGGCATAAGGGGAATCCTGTCGATTACACCGCGACACTCGGTCCCGCACAAAGAAGCGGGTTGCCGGCTGGCGGCGGCCGACTGGCTGCGGCACAGCGTCAGGGGCTTCGTCAGCAATCTGGTCCGGAAGGACGGCCAGAAGATCGAGGCCGACAAGCGCGAGTCGGGCGAGCGCGCCTACCGCCCGGCCGGCGGCCAGTAGCCGCCAGCCACATCCCACCTGACCGCCAACCGCCGCCTGGCAACGGGCGGCGGCGGTCGTTATGGGCGTTGATTCTCACCCGCCGAGGTAGACGACCGGCACCAGCGTGTTCTTGTGGGTTGCCTTGCCGGGCTTCTCGGTGGTAATGATTTCGTCGGCGTTCAGAAGGTAAGCCGCCGCATAGCGATCAGGCCAAACCGCGGCGGCGGAGCACTTCCCTGTCCACTTCCGCACTCGTCAGCAGTTTTACGCCGCTGGCCTCGATCTTCTTGCGCAGGCGCATCAACTTGCGGCCGAGTGCGGAAGGCGGTGTACCTGGCGGTGGCAGGATGAGCTTCCGGGTTCCGTTGTTCTTTGCCGTCTTCTTCATCAATCACATCCTACCATCAAACCGCTGCCAAAGACCCAGGCATTCATCCATCGGCTGTGGCTGACGTTCGGCGGCGCGTGGTGTCCGACCTTCGCCGCAAGCATCTCAATCCGCTCGCACTCCCGCTCCAGCGACGGCCTCATCGCGATGAGTGCCTGCAAGCCGGCGACTGAGTACACCCGGCAATCCAGCACTTCGCCGCGCATCCCCTCCTTGCGGCGCCACTCGCGGACCGGCGTGCCGCGCGAGTAAGTGGTCACCAGTTTCTCGGAGAGCAGTTGCGCGAAGTAGGCGGTTGTCCGTTCCGCCCCTACGTGCTCCGCAACCTGCTGAAAGGCTGGGGCCGCTAAATCCCATTTCTCGCATGTAGCGCCGGGGCTCGTCCCCGGCATGCCGGGCGCAAGGCCCGGCGCTACATTAGCCGACTGCGGAAAAGATACGCGATTAAGTGGTCGGGGCCCTAGCCGGCGCCTTTCGCCTGCCTACCATGCGGCAGAGGCGACTACTGAGCTCCGGGTTGGCGTCCGATTGATAACTTGTGTCTCCAGCACAATTTGAAGATTGCTCTTTTTCCAGACTTCGGGAATGCCGCGCAACGCCTGGTCCAAGATCGCCTCGTTCGTGACGTAGGCTGCAGCCGCCTGTGTTCCATAATGCGTTAGCCCGGCGATGGCGATCACGGGGCTGTGGGAAACCGGATCGACCACCCGCGAAACGAGGGCGAAGTCCACGGTTGTTCTCTCGCGAATCAGATAGGGAATCGACCATTGCTTGCGCGGGTCTTTACGGTCGCGAATCGAAACCCGAACTCCGTCTTCACCCATTTCGCGGTGGAAGTAGTACCGCAGACCGAGGCTCCATTGTAACGCCCAAGGATTGGAAAAGGCACCCAACAGGATAATTGGCTGCTCCCTCGCCTCGTCCTGGGTGATCGCACTCCCGAACCGAAACTGGGCGGTCTTTCCGTGCCTCTCCAGGAGTTGTGCGAGCCGAATAGCGGCGTCCAAAGCACCGCTTGTGAAGCGGTCATCGGTGAAGCTTACCAGGTCGTCGGCAGGAATACGGCCTCCGGCAGGGAAGTCGATCACTTCACGCCCGGCCTCAATGGCCGAGGGGTGCCGGCGAAGGTATTCCTCGGTCATGCGCTGCGAAAAGCCATAGACGACAGTAGGGCCGACGCAGACCAGCGCCGGTCCGGGACGTTCGGTTACGGGGGCCCAGAAGGTGCGGAAGTTCGGGTGCTTGTGGTAGCGACTGTTTGCGATCACCGCTGAGGCAATCGCCAACAGGATACCGGCAACGATGAGCGCGGCCAGCCACGGCTGCTTCCAGCTTCGCCGCGACTGTGCGACGGCGCGTTCCCCGGCCGGCACCTGGCTGCGACGGAACGTGGGCGCGTAACACCCGACCGGCAGTTCTATGCGAATTGAATCGTTGGCGCCCTGTTCGCCGTAATATCGTTCCAGGCGCTTTCGCAGTTCTCGCGCGCAAACCCGGACCACCGAATCTTCGATGCCTTCTCCGACCGATTTTCTCCCAAAGACCTCCAGGGCGATTACCCGTTCCTTCAACCCCCCTTCGTCTTGCGCCAGGGCGTGCTCCACGACGTACCGCAGAAATTCGCTGCCGCGGCGAGAGGACAGGAATGGCTTGCTTTGAAGGACAAGAGCAAGATGCCGGCGCACATCGTTGGGTGAGATTTCGTCGCCGGGTAGAGCCGTGTTGGGAATTGTGCCCTGCAAGCAGGTTGTCCCCCTTTTCGCAAATTATAAACCGTTTTATCACGGTTTAATACGTTGACAGCATTCCGCGGCTATCCTAAAGTTTCACCCAATGATTGCGGTGAAGCGGACAGTGGCGATTGCCGCGTTGGTAGCGGCTTGCGGCTTCCTGGCTCACGCGGAAAACGGCTACGAGGCCTGGCTTCGGTACCGAACCCTGGCTGCAGGTGAACGCCTGGAAAAATGCCAAAGGCTTGTCCGAAGAGTAGTTGCAGATCAGGATTCCGAGGCGGTGAAGGCCGCCGGGGATGAATTGACCCGGGGACTTTCTGGGCTCCTGGGTAGGCCGATTGCCTTGACCCACGGAAGCGTTCGGGACGGAGACGTCATTCTGGGCACAGCGAAGTCGCGTATCGTGGTCGAAAAAATCCAACCGGACGTTCTAAGGCGCCTTGGCCCCGAAGGATTCCTCATCCGCTCTGTTCCGGTGGGCAAGGGAGCGGCTATCGTCATTGCCGGCCAGGAAGACCGCGGAGCGGTATACGGAGCGTTTCATTTCCTGCGGCTCGTTCAGACCGAAACGGTTCCGGAAAAGCTCGATGTGGAGAAGCACGCGACCAGTCCACTGCGGCTGGTGGATCATTGGGACAACCTGGACCCCGGCCGGGACACCGACGGTTATCCGATCGGTTCGCGGAAAGGCGCACCGATTAAACAATCCCCCGACGGGGAGCTGCGGGCGGCAAGCATCTGGAAATGGGACGAATTGCCGCGCCTCAGCCCCCGCTACCGCGACTATGCCCGCTTGCTCGCTTCGGTGGGCATCAATGGCGTGGTCGTGAACAACGTAAACGTGTCCAAGCACGGCCTCACCGGCTGGAAGCTTCTCACCGCGCCTTACATTGCCAAACTTGCCGCACTCGCCGGTGCATTTCGGCCGTACGGAGTCCGGCTATATATCTCGGTCGGCTTCGAGAGCCCCATCCTTATCGACGGCGCGAAAACCGCCGACCCGCTCGACCCTGCGGTTCGCCGCTGGTGGGCCCGCAAGGCCGGCGAGATTTACGCCGCGATTCCCGATTTCGGGGGCTTCCTGGTTAAGGCCGATTCCGAACAGGAACCCGGTCCGATGACCTACCACCGGACGCACGCCGACGGCGCCAACATGCTGGCCGAGGCATTGAAGCCGCATGGCGGGATCGTGATGTGGCGCGCCTTTGTTTACGGCTCGGCCATGAAGGAGTTCCCGCCCGAAGTCCAGGCCGACAGGGCCAGGCAAGCCTACGATTTCTTTCATCCGCTGGATGGGCAGTTCGCCGATAACGTAGTTCTGCAAGTAAAGCATGGGCCGATCGACTTTCAACTCCGCGAGCCCGTTTCTCCCCTGTTTGGAGCGATGCCGCGCACCAATCTTCTGATTGAGGGCTTCGATTACTGGGGGCCTACCGGCCGCGATGCCAGCGTCTGCTACCTTGCGCCAATGTGGAAACGGATACTGGATTTCGATACACATGCCAAGGGACCCGGATCGACCGTCAAACGCATCATCAGTGGCGCGCTGGACAAGCGTCCGCTGGGCGGCAGCGCCGCGATTATCACCGTGGGTGACCGCCCGAACTGGACCGGCCAGATACTGCACCAGGCGAATATCTATGCCTACGGGCGGCTTTCGTGGGATGCGGACCTCTCCGTCGAGCAGATCACCGAGGAATGGGTCCGGGAGACGTTCGGCAACGATCCCGTGGTGCTCCGCACGGTTTCGAGAATCCTGCTGAATTCCTGGGCCGCCGAAGCAGACACCGCGTGGCCGCTGGGTCTCGGCGGCCCAATGACGGTGAAGTCGAACATCCCTGCAGACCGGCAAACGTGGTCGGGCAATTGTCCGGGGCCCGAGAAGCGCGATAAGTACCACGGTGCGGACAGCCGTGCAGTGGGTATCGACAGAACTTCGAAGACCGGAACTGGCTATTTGCGCCAATACCACCCCAGGGCGGCAGCCTTGTTTGAATCGCCAGCCACCTGTCCGCAAGACTACCTGCTGTTCTTCCACCATTTGCCGTATACGTACCGGCTGCCGTCGGAAAAGACCGTCATACAAGGTATTTATGACGCACTGTTCAGTTCAGTCGAGCGCTTTGAATCGATGAGCCGGGATTGGGCCGGGTTAAAGGACCGTATCGACAGCGAGCGCCATACTGATGTTCTTGGCCGCTTCCGCATGCAGGTTGAGGATGCCCAGACCTGGCGCGACGTCATGGCCCGGTATTTTTTTACTACTTCCGGGATTGCGGATGAGAAGGGGCGCCTGCCCGCCGCGGCGCCGAAAGGGAAATCAAAATGAAACGCATCATTGTAGTTCTTCTGCTGGCTGTGCTCGCGAGCTCGCCGGCTCTGTTCGGCCAGGAGTTTCGCGGTTCGATTACCGGGCAAGTGGCGGATAGCACCGGGAGCTTAGTCCCGAACGCCAAGGTTGTTGCGGTCAACACAAAGACGAACGTAGCGACATCGACCGTAACCACCCAGTCGGGCACTTATACCATTCCGTTCCTGATGCCTGGTGAGTATAACGTCACCGCCTCGCTTGCCGGGTTCAAGGACGCCGTACGAAACGGCGTCGAGGTCCGGGTGGCCGATCGAATCGGGCTGGATCTGCGGCTGGAAGTATCCGGCATACAGAGCACCGTCGAGGTGACGACGGGCGGCGAACTGCTCCAGACGGCCACCGCTTCCATGGGGTCGGTCGTGGACCGGCGCCGCATTTCTGAGCTTCCGACGCCGGAAGGCAATCCAATGTACCTGGTGCAGTTGGCCGCCGGCATACTGTACACCAACAAGACCGCAGCGGGCCTGAGCCCCTTCGATTCCGGTGGCCCGGCTTCATTCGTGCTTGGCGGAGCGCCGGGAGGATCGGAGATCACCATTGACGGAGCTCCGAACATGGGGCAACCCGCCAACCCGGCAACATCCCCCGCCGGCGTTTCCTACACCCCGCCCATGGAGGCCGTGCAGGAGTTCAAGGTTGAGACTGTCAGCTTCGACGCCCAGCAGGGACACACGGCCGGCGCAACGGTCAACATGATTCTGCGCTCCGGCACGAACCAATACCACGGCTCGGGTTACGAGTTCTTCCGCCCGCAGAGTGGGGCGGCGAGGGACTTCTTCCTGAAACGCGCGGGGGCAGAACCGGCGTCGTGGATGTATCATCGCTTCGGCGGAACCGGCGGCGGCCCCATCCGCCTCCCGCACCTCTACGATGGGCATGACAAGAGCTTCTTTTTTGTCGCCTTCGAAGGCATCCTTTGGGATACCCCATCCAGTTCGTTGCGCACCGTGCCAACCATGGCGCAACGGCAGGGCGATTTTTCCGGGCTTCTTTCCCAGAATATGATCATCTATGACCCGGCGACCGCCGTTACGGCGTCCGGCGGGCGCATTCAACGCTCGGCGTTCCCCGGCAACATTATCCCCTCGGCCCGTCTTAGTCCAATCGGCAAGAACGTCGTCAGCTACTACCCGAATCCGAATCAGGCGGGCACGGCGCAGGGGCAGTACAATTACCTGTCGAATGACAACGGTGCGGAACGCTACAGGAACCTCAACTTCCGCGTGGACCATAGCCTGACGGATAAGAACCGGTTCTTTTTCCGGGCCGTCTACAACCATAACAGTACGGCCGAAGGCATGGGGTGGGCCGGGGTGGTGAACGGGATCAAGCCGACCCTGTCGCCTTTCCAACGCGGCAACAGCGGCATCAATTACGACCACGTTTACCTGGTGGGCCCCACCAAAGTATTGAACGTGCGCGCCGGCATTACCAGGTACTTCCACACCAACGGGCTGGAGGCCCTTGGCTTCGATCCAGCCAACCTCGGGTTCCCGCCGCAGGCACTGCAGTACATGATTGTGAAGTATTTCCCGGTGTTCAACGTATCGGGCTACGACAGGCTGAGCGGCACCCAGGGCAATTTCATCGTGATGAACACCTTGTTCTTCCAACCGACGCTCACCTGGATGCACGGCCGGCACTCTTTCCGGATGGGTTGGGACGTGCGTGCCT
>Ga0315280_10005658_pt1 | contig 17682 bp, 19 predicted proteins | sample YL17G06_40_MG_FD_203697 | JGI IMG/M metagenome (GOLD analysis project Ga0315280, IMG submission 203697) | Sediment microbial communities from Yellowstone Lake, YNP, Wyoming, USA - YL17G06_40 | ecosystem: Environmental > Aquatic > Freshwater > Lake > Sediment | place: USA: Wyoming | collected... | reverse complement strand
GACCTTTTGATTATCTGCAAAAAGGATGTATTTGGTTACAACGACATCAGTTTTCATATGTAGCTCTTCTCTAAAGAATTCTGCAAGTTCGTATTCATTCATGGTTGTTCCTTCTTCTTTATTCTAACTAGTTCTCTTGGTTGTGCATAACTTTTCCGTATTCATTTCATTTTTTAAATAAAGTTTAAGTAGATTTAAAGCCTTCTAATATCATGTCAAACATCAACTTTTTCGCTAAAACAAGTGTTAGAGGACAGAGTAGGCTTTTTGGGATTAAGCGGGGGGATAGGCGTTATCACATTTATGTTATTGGTAAGACTACCCTTCTTTTACGACACATTCCAAACTCAAGAGCTAAAGATGTTATCTACTTTGACCCAGCAGACGCTAAAAATATAGGCTTGAATGTTTTAGAGAATGTTGAACCAGAAAGAAGCATTTGGTTGTCTCTATTTTATATGATGTGATTGCATGTTTCAAAGATAAATGCCACCGAGGCTATGGCTAGCATTAGTATGCCCCATGCTTTTGTAATTTTGTGGCTTCGCTGATTCATTGCGTATAAAGCGAAAGTAATGAGAAACGCGCGCTAGATATGCGATTAGCGAGGCTTCAGTTCTCTTAGAATGTGGCTTAAAGCGTCCCTTGCTTTTCTAAAGTTATGATTTGCTCTAATAAAATACGAATCATTAAGCTCTATCTCTTTCCCTTTCAGTGTCTCTAGAAACATCTTTCTACGCCTAAAAAACACTTTGCCATGTGCGAAATCATTTCTGATAGTGATTATCTCTTGGATCTGCCTGATGACTTCATCCGGCTTATCCAAAGACACAATCTTATTTCTTATTATGCTTCTGAAAATATCTCCTTTCTTTCTAAATCTCAGATCTTCGTATATAGAATCCCTGAAGACTAATTCCTTTCTTCCCGGAAAAAGCACTTTTTCTATGATATCATCGAGAAAATCTTCCACCCATAAGGCATTGTTTATTATATTTGCTCTCACGTTTCTTATGATAATATTGCTTTTCATGACACTCTTGAGATCGGAAGCGGTGAACGGGCCTTCAGCCAGTTGAATAAATCCATTGCCCTTTACATCGATTTCTCCTACAACTTGTCTTATTTTTTTCTGTCTCATAGCACCAAACCTAACCCTAGATTTGAGTCAAGCCGTACAAGACTTAAGTTTTCTCCTTCCCAAAAATTCTATGAGTTGTTATCGCAACTCGCTGACTGAGTTCAAGCCAACCACTTGATCAGCATCAAAACACTATGAAAACACTCGGCTGGTTCCTGCTATAACATAATACGCGGTCGCAGTCTATCATGGAGGATTTTTTTCAAGGCTCTTTTGAAGCATTTTGATATTTGAGATCCTTTGAAGTGAAACTAGAGGAATTGTAAATATTAACAGATGATTTGGCGTGCAACTCTTAGCACACGCTTAATTATTAGGTAGGGATACCATCAAACTATGCGAACCGCTAAAGAATTTGAAGATGACATTGGCGACATCTTAGACATCTTTTTTGCTCGATTTGATGGGGTGACAATTAGAGTCCGTGAAAGTTTGAAATACAGATCTGAAAGAGGATTCAGAAACTACTCGCCGATAATAGACGTAACAGTTGGACCATTTTCTGAAGAGAGAGGTGTCTCTCTCTGGCCGGAGTATGATCGTCTTGTATATTATTCGCAGGATTTACTTAACGAAATGCTTGCCCAGTTTGAGGCTAATTATCAAGAGTTCGGCGAAGGCTATTTCAATGTAGCGGAGCGAACACTGCCGAGCAATTATAAGGACTTTCTTTCAACAAGTGAAAACGCAAATTGGAATGCTAGATGCTCTCTGGCAATTGAAGTCGAAGATAGTGGAAGTCGCAAACATTTACTTGGGGACATGATCAATGCAAGTATTTCAGGCAGGATCGCCGTTCTAGTAGGTTATAATGAGGACAGGTACGCAACGTTCATGAGGCATTTAGAGTATCTGGCGTACACAGTAAGAGCAGGGAAAATAAAGTTCAACAGCAGAAACATACTGGTCTTGACACCAGAGCAACTTGAAAGGACGCTCATCGACAATCTTGCTGAGGACTAAAAGAAATGCGTTGTTAGCGCGCAAAAATCTTTAAGAAATCGTCCAAGAATGTAATATTGATGTGTCCCCTAATGGAACTTATGACTCGCGAAGCCCTTTGGACTGCCCATTTCCATCCTTTTTGGGTGATAAATATGGAAAAAGCGACAAAACCGCTGAGGATGGACCTAAGAGAGGATATCCAAATACGGGGCAAACAAAACGAGATCTTGAGAGAATACTGGCGACAATCACTGAGCTAAAGGGTCAAGCGATACAGGGAAAGGCACATCGAAGATTTCCGTGAACAATTTCAAAAATACTCATAGAGTTCTAGCAACTGTCATGAAAACTAGGTCGAAGCAAAGGCGAAGAATCCATCCTCGATTATGCATCTTCTCAACCCTCTGAGGTCTTCAACAAATGTGCTTGTTTCTTCCTTGAATCCTGCAATGGCCAAGGCTTTCTTGGTTAGAGCCGAAGATGGATATGGATAGGTCGAAAGCAATCCCTCGTTTTCTCTTCCGGGGATTCTTGCTACTAATCCATGAAAAACTATCATTCTTGCCACAAAAAACCTGAGAGGCTTCTCGAGTATTTCGTCAGTCTCTGCAAATAACTTTCCCTCTTTCGATCCTTTTTGTCCGGAGAGAATCAACCTGACTGCTCCTGAACCAATTTCAAGTTTGATATTGGACAATTTGCCAAGATTCATTTCGGCAGCAAGCGCTTCTTCACGCCTAGAATCAAAATGGATTGAATTCATGATTTGAGAATCGATTCGGTTGGTTTTTAGTAATTCGAACAGGTTATCCGACTGAGGGGTAAGTCTGCCATAGTAGCTCTTGAACATCTCCGTGTTCTTCTGCCAAGACTCGTGGAAACTAGCAATACAATCTGGTCGCTTTTTTTGACAGAAATCAACAACCCTACTGAGAACTCGTTCGAATTTCCCAATGTCAAAGTTGCTGTAATTCGGCAACATGAACGTCAAATCAACAGCCAGTGAAGTTGGCCATACAATCCTCTGAAGGTTCCTCATTTTTGAGAAAACTTGTCTCAGGGGGGATATGCTAATCCAATTCTCCCACATCCATACGCCGCTTATCCTTTTTGGCGTAACATGGAAATCACCTATGTTCGGGATAGCTGGTTGTCTCTCAATTCCCACTGGGCGACCCCAATCTTGGAGCTCATCGCTAAGAATGAGTGCTGCAATCATTGGACTCTCTGTGAGCTTTTCAGGCAATGTCGATGAAGGACTGTGAAACAAAATCGCCTGAAGCAATCTCCTGAAGTTCTTCACTCTCTCCTGATTTATGTAGCCGCTAAACTCAATAGCACCGATCAGTCCGTGGTCATACTCTTTCAGGAGCCTATCGAGCTGCATTGGAGGAACAAGTTCAGGTCCTATCAATTTGGCCAGTTCTTTCACTTTGCTTTCCTTGCATGACATCTTGAAATCGGGAAAACTGAACGCATCATAGCATCTACCCATTGATTTAGCAGTCTCACGTAGAATATGGTACGATTCTGCTAAAGGATATGCAATATCATGAACAAGTCCCGCTAACGTCACCGATTCTGTTTCTTCTTCCGACAGTGAGAAGGACTTGACTTTAGTGCTTATGGCGTTTGCAAGAAGCATAACTCTTAACATGTGATTAAGATGATCTCTGTAGAATTTCCTAGCGATTCCTGCTTTTGTTGTTGCAAGCAAGTCCTCAAAATGCTGAAGCATTTCCCCAAGTCTTTTTGATTTTATTTTTCCATCGGTGCTGCAATCTTCTTTTAGCATTCTTGGTATCATGACTGAAATCAGATTGGAAGCGGCTGCACGCTTTTCATCAAAGCCATCTTCTTTGATCCAACCCTCAATCAGAGTCTTTTCGTCCTCTTTCCATTTGCCCATTCCGAGAATTTTCATGTCAAATACAATTGATTCTGCTGCGCTTGATGGCAATATGCAATTCCTCCTTCGAAACTATCTAACAATGCTTATTAAATAATCAAACTAATATCAGAGTTTGCCCGATACTTTATAACAGAGAGGTAATTTGGTTGGGTTCTCAAAGTAGAAGGCCAGATAGTGGGCGCGGGCGTCGAGGAAGGCCAAAGGGCGGCCGGGGTGGTGGAGGCAGTGGAGGAGGCGGAGAAGGAGGCTCTGCGGATGAGAGAAGGGATGAACGCATTTACCAAAAGGCCTTCAAGAAGCTGGATGATGCCCTAGCGTCAAATAATTTCTCCTATGCAGCTAATGTAGCGGCTTCAATTAGCATTTCCAAAACACCATCCGACGATCTAATGAGTCTTATTCTGGCAGGCGTGAAAGCATTCAGTGAAGGAAAGGAAAATGCTTGGAAGCCAGCATCTCAGACGCTTGCAGACAACGGAATACGATTTGCGAAGGAGAAAACAGGTCATGAGTTGACTCTGGAGCGCCGCCAGCTCTTCAGCAACATAATTGCGGCCAATTTGAAGAAGGTTGCCGAAGGCCAGGGGAGGAAGTCACCCTGACAGAAACGCAAGATCTAAGGGACTTCCTCATTGCAATCTTGAGGGGTGCCATTTTGGCCAATGCACGAGAATATCTAGCCGATTCAGAATCCTACAAGATGAGACCTGATAAGTCTGAGTATAGATCAAGCGACGAACTTGCTATGATCGAATCAGCAATAGAGCAAAAAGCCGAAGAAATGAGTACCGACTTTGCAGATGAATTGGAAGCAAAAGGCGTGGTAACACCTGAGGACTACTTTGGGAAACAGCAAATTGTAAAGGCGTCTTTAGACAGCTATCGGGACAAATTCATGAAATGGCTACAAGAACAATGATAAAAAGCAGTGATCTTCTGAAGCGATACAATCTTCATCATGGTCCTCAAAGGCTGAGAGTAGTTGATTCAGAAACCAAAACATACGAGATAGTTTATGAAGGTAGTGATGAATTCGAGCGACTTATGTTGTCGCTATATTTGCTGGACAAGTACATGCCGAATGAAAGACAGCTTTGCTTTGAAACCAGAACAATAAATGCCGTGGAAAGCATTGTTGAAGATGCGGAGCGCCTCTTCCATTTTCTGACGGACAAGAAACTATCGATCAAAGTCGAGGCATCAAAGCAAGGAGGGATTGCAAAGCAGGATCGACTATTTTCAGATAACCAGTTGAGTGATGACCGCGGTTCACCTTGCTTATTTTCAGGCGGTCTGGACAGTGCCGCTGGAGCAATAGTACTGATGAAGAATAATCGTGATCCTATACTAAGCCACACGGCAACCGGTAATATTGCTCTGGGAAAAGCATCCAGACTTCGCTCCCAATCATCTCTGAGACATCTGCCCCTGATAATAACTGATATGAGGACAGAAGGTGCAGATTTTGTCACTGGAAAAACCAGAGGGCTCATTTTCCTATCCAACGCTCTAGTTCTTGCCTCTTCTTTGGGGCGAGACCACTTGTTCCTTCCTGAAAATGGTCCTTTGATGATAAACCCTCATGTTTCGCTGCAAGCTGAACCAACGAAAAACGCGCATCCATACCTCATCAATACTCTCGAAAAGATATTCAAACGGACAACGCAATTTCAAGTGAGGATAGACCCAATCTTCAAGGATATGACAAAGGCAGAAGTTGCAGCTAAAGTGCTGAATGAGGGGATAATAGACATCTCTTGGTCTTGTTTTAACGTTCAAGGACAATCGAAAATGTGTGGCATGTGTTTTGCCTGTTTCGTGAGACGTTTATCGCTACTGGCTCTTGATCACGAAGAGCCGCCTGGAACATACGAGCTTGATCCATTTGCAGTGGATAGATCTCTTTTAACAGGAACACGAGTGAAAAACTTGGATATTTTGCACGACAGTTTTCTGTTTCTAGAGAGATCACTCTTGGATGAAACCGTCATCACAAATGAGCTTCTCAATGTACCTAATGGATTTTTCTCTGATCCAATAGGCTTGTTGAAAAGGTTTTCATTAGACATGTTCCTAGGATTGCAGAAATACATCTCAAAGGCAAAGCATCTAGGAACTTTGGGCAACTTTGCCATCAAGATCCTGCGGAAGATTCCACCTGATTACTTGAGACAGAGAGAAGAAGAGCTTCGGCTGCAAAACGCCTAGGAGATTCAGAGATAAGAAAGGAGACTTTTCGACAACGGCTCATTGTCTGCCAATTCAACCTTAGTCCACGTTGAGCCACTTCCATTAACAGGCAAAGGAATCATGTTTTTCAGAGGCGTCACATTATCTAGGACCCATACAAACATATTCCATGTCTTTTCTCGTATCGCATTTCTGACATCCTTTATAGGTTCGCCAATGGGACCTGATGCTGTCTTGATTATATGTCCATGGATTTTTACAGCCTCTTCTCCATTCAAGGCAGCCTTCAGTTCCTTTCCGGTAGCCAAGAAGGAATCAACCAAGACGGCTGTTGCGAGGGCGAATCCTCGTGGAAAAGAATCTGATAAAGCGTTCAACTGGGAGGATCCTGTCTTAAGAGGTCTCCCTTTTGAGGAACCAATACAAATGACTCCTCTCTTTCTGCAATAATAGGTTCTGAATTCCCACCTTTTTAGTCCGTAAGCTATCAGTGAAGCGTAAGGTTGCCGAACGATAAGACAATCAAGATTTCTTTTCATCTTTTGAGCCTTGATGCACATCAATCATATTGTAGTTTAATTCTGTAGGCGATATAAAAGACTTAGTCGCGTTTTACCAGTAAACGTGTGCTCAAATTTCAGCCCTCTCAACATCCAAAATCGGGCTTCTTTAGCTACCCCCGCAAACCCTCTCTTTTCCGACTTAAATCTTGAAACCATACTCATCTGTCCCTCCACAGAAAACCATGTCGGGGTCGTAGCTGAACTTCAAGTATGACTCATACCTGAGCAACCAAGCAAAATAAAAATATTCATCTGCGAGTGCTTCAGCGATAGGATGTATTGCAACAAGACCAGCAGATTGAGTGAAATGCTTACCATTCTGCACCGCATGAAGTGTGTCTCTATTGTCTGTCCATGGGAACTTTCCGTCGTAGATATGATGAACATGCCATTCTTGCTTGGGGTCAGATGTTCGCTTCGGTCTTCTTCCCCCAGCAAACAAAAAGGACATTACCGCAGGTCCGTTTGAGCGCGAATCTATTCGGATCCCCTTGGACTTCAGTTTATTCTTTATCTCCTCTGGATAATGGTGATATCCCACTCGAACACACTCGTCCCAAAGAACTATTGCCTTGGTGGGCCATTGGACAAATCGCGTTCTATGGTTCCAGACTTCGTTGATAATTTTCTTCTCATGTTCACTTAATTCGTCAAATTTCAGCTTCATTCTCGAATTGTAACTATCCATAACTCATCCTTTTCGATTATACTGCTTGCTGGGGGATAAAGCTTACAAAGTTGTAGAGCCATTCAGGCAAGCTTTATCCCTACCGAAAATCCGCCCCCCCCTTGATGATGCTCTTTGATTGCTATGACTTTTCAACGACCTCTCTTACTTATGCCATTTGGATCGAATAATGAAGAGAACAAAGAATCCGATTCCAAGCCACATCCACAAGATTGGATCCCACAGCAGCAATCTGGTTGGATAACCCTCTGGATAAGATTGACTCCAGCCCATCTTGGCCAGGGCCAGTAAAATCGAGAGAACAAAAGGAACCACAGCAAAAAGCATATTCATTATGAGACTTCGTCTTGAGGCTTCAAGTTCTTTCAGTCGATTGGACAACTCTTCTCGGAAAGTCTTGTCTTTTAGGGGTTCGTCTGGGTTTTCTGGATTCGTCCTCTTGAAGGTCAGGATCTCCTCATACACTACATTCTGTTGACTATGAATTGCCCAAAACAATTGAGCAAAAACAAGCCCACAAAATCCAATAAGCACACCGTCAACCTGAACTATTGTCCTTACAATCTCGATGGCAATAGTCGTCTGGATCACTTTGGGAAAAACACCAACATATTGGTCTAAGAACACAAAAAGGAGGTAAGACCCAACTACGTATCCAAGAGTCTTCAATATCGCTTTTATCGTATCAGTCGTCGTTGGTTGAATATAACCTCTTCTTCTTTCAAATTCTGTCCATTCTCTTTCAAATCTCTTCACAATATATCCACATGGAATGAACAGGACAAAGGAGAAAACTGCCGCTCCAAGAAAGTTGAGATCACCACTCGTTATCCAAAACACAATTCCAAGAACTGACAGGACGAGAAATAAGAAGCCTAGCAAAGTACTGATAACTACGGCTAAAAGCTTTAGATTATTCCTTATCTCTTCCCACTTTGTTCTTCCTGTCGATTTTCTCGCCATTTTTATTCCTACTATATCAGAGAACGAAAGAGCCTAACTAAGTTTTTCGCTCTTGAACTTCTGTGTTCTCTTCATGGACTAGATAGTCTCCTAAAGTTGATCATGAAAAAAGAACAGACATTAGTCTTAATATCTAGAAATGTGTAGTTTAAAATGCGAACTAAGATGTCCGAGGTCATAAATCCAAATCAACTCTTCAAAACTTTGATTTTGAAACCAGATGGCCAGATCAAGAAGCTGTGGGATATTCAAGCGGAGGTTCTAGATATCTACCATGCCAAGCTGAAAGACGCAAAAAGAGTAGCGATAGAGTTGCCAACCGGCTCTGGGAAGAGCATAATTAGCCTCCTGATACTCGAAATGTGGAGAAGAATAGGAAAGCGGGTGGCTATACTAACATCTTCTATTGCTTTAGGAGATGACATGAAAAGAAGATGCGATGATCTAGGCATTCCCAACGTTGTAATAATAGGCGCGGAACGTGCGGGAAGAGGAGGCGAAGAGGAAAGCAGAGAAAGAGTCAGAAACATAAAAGAGTACAAGAGAGGCAATGCAATAGGCATTATGAACTACTGGGCCTACATGAAGGGCAAAGGCATAGCGTTGGCAGATGTATTGGTAATAGATGATGCAGACGGCTTTGAGAATTTGCTGATAGACGAATTCAGCGTAGTGGTAAGAAAGGACAGTGACCCAGACATATATGCCCAAGTTGTAAAAGAACTGTTACGGTATCGCATATATCAAAGACTCGAAACTCTTGAGTCACTCGCAGGTTCTGAAGACATTCAACTAATATACTTTCCACACTCAATTGATATGGCTTCCAGAGTAAGAAAAATAGCATCTTCGATAGGAAGATCAGGATTGTCTGATGACCTCTATTGGAGCCTAGATCGTAATGGGGATGCTATGCACACATACCTGATGTTCGTCTCTGGGCGCGAAATCACCTTCACCCCCTACATAATCACAGGATCAATGCATGAAAGAATACGGAGCATTCCCCATGTCATTTACACAAGTGCCACACTTGGAACTGCCGAGAGAATTCACAGAACGATGGGGTGTTTCGATGAGATAATGATTCTCACAGAGAAGGATATAAAAAGCCAAGTCGGCACGATGGGCACTCGTGTAATCTTTCCTCTAAGTGACGTATGCACTACCGGAAGAATTGATGCCAAAGTTTTAGACGCGATATATAGAATACTCAGCACTTTTAGGAAGATACTAGTGTTATGTAATTCCCATTTTGATGCAGATAAAGTCATCAAATATCTTCAAGAAAACGGCCAGAAGGCTACACTGTATCAGGGAGAAGCAGACAGCACACATTTCGCCACGGCCGAACGAGAAGGCGCACTGGTTACGGCTGGCAGATTCATAGGTCTTGACCTTTCGAGTGAGACATGTGGGGCCGGTGTGATGACAAGAATGCCATATATACTCGGGCCTGTCGACCTGCTGATAAAGAACATTTTAGAAGATGCTCAGTACTCCGATGAGAAAGTGAGTCATAGACTCGTTCAGGGTTTTGGTAGATGCAACAGAAATCCAAATGATCAGGCAATATACTTCATGTTAGATAGTCGGTTGGCTTCTGACATATTAGGGGAGGAGAGGATATACCAGCATTTTCCAAGGAGAATGAAGGCCGAATTGGACTTTGGTCAGGAATTCGCTGAAATTGGCGGATTTACCAAGACCTTGGATGTTGGCCAGCAGATCTTAAGCAACAAGTTTCCGGATATTGCCAAAGAACTAGCAGATCGTTCTTCCAAGGTGAGCGACAAGCGCTTACCAGTGTTCCAAAAACCATATTTAGAAGAGATTCATGGATGGCATGATCTGACTGAACGACGAAGCTACTTGGAGGCTGCCGAGCGCTTCAACAATTGCATCAAGCATTATGAAAAACTGAAAGGCACGAGTCAAGCGGTGGACAGACAAGTCGCGTGGCTCAATTATGTAATGGCAAAATGCCTGTATTTGTCGTACATTTTCTTTAAAAATGATAAGTACAAAGACGATGCTGTAAGACACCTTGAATTGGCTATGAAATCTGGGTATACCAGCTGGTTTAGCGGACTTCAAGTAGTTATCAATGAATTGAAACAAGAAAAGGAAGAAGAAGAAACAATATTCAATATCGAGGTTCAGAGCTTCAAAGAAAGCCTGTTGCGCAAATGGAATGAGTTCTACTCAGCTAACTCGATAGGAAAGAGAAATCCGTTCGAAACATGGGAAAAAATGCGGCAGACATTGACCACAGGGAGTCACGACTCTATCTGCGACACTTTAGCCGATGTCTTGGAACTTATGGGGTTTGAAGTAACCGTGATAAAGAGAGCTCAAGCGAAGCCAGACCTGCTTGTGTTCTCCAACATTGGAAAGCGATACTTGTCAATCGTTGAGGTAAAGGCAAAGGAGAAAAGCGATGTCTTGAAGACTGAGGATGTGGATCAGATAGGCGGACATAAGACACATTATCAAAGCAAATACCCTGATCGTCCTGTGTATCCCTTGATATTCACAGATAAGGGAGATTTGGCAAAAGAGGCTGTTGAAAAAGCCAAAGGAAATGTAAGGGTTCTCCGAAGCAGTGAGTTCACTACATTCATGAGCAAATACGTTGAACTAATGGAGAAAGGCTGGAAAATCGAAGAGCCAACTGAAAGACTGTCATTCATGGAGAGAATACCTTCACCAGAAAAATTCGAAAAAATATTCAAGCCAAGTAATGAACCCTTAGTGTCGTTAGATGAGCTTCTCTCGATACTATAACTTAGCAAGATGCTTGAAAAAGAAAGGATTCTTTAGCGCGCGCGCTCATCTTCTTTTCGGCTAGTCATCACAACTTCTAATAGAGTTTGAGTCTGATTCCATAAGCATTGTTGTGCCTCTTACTGCGTCATCTATGTAACAGTAGCTTCGTGTTTGCTTGCCATCTCCCCATATCATTATGGTTCACGGATTTGTTGCTTCTGCAATCTCTCTGCAAAGTGCCGCTGGGGATTTTTCGCATAAATACCTAACTAATTCCTCAATAATTCCATCCCTTCCTCCTAACTTCTAATACAGTTTGTTCAAAAATAAAACTCTTGGACGAATCCATCGTCATCATATAGTTTGTATATGCAGCAGCATCTCAGCTTACAATGCCCAAGCCTTGCGAGCGTTAGTAGAGCCTTTGCCTCAAGCTTATTTGATATTTAGATGCGCGGCACCTATTCACGAGCCGCAGGATTTTTCGTCGCAATTTGTTCACCTTCTCCAGATCCCAAAGCGGATGGGGATTCCTCCTCAACAGCCAGTATTGATTATCAATGAGACGGTATATCAGCCAAAGCTCATCTGAACTCAGCCTCGGCCTAACGTATTCTTTCTCAACCCAAACGGTTTCCTCAACCATTCTCCAGCACCCCGTTCACTAACGAATAGTCACAGTTAAACATGTTTCAGCACCCTTTTACGACGAGGTAAATGTTGTTTCGGCGCCATTTAACATTTTTGCGCGACAAAACAAACGGCAATAGTCACGACTATAGTACAGGCAGAGAACCTGAGGATTCTCAAGATACACTTCTATACGTTGCAGCATTGGAACACAACCATGCTTCATCATCAGACCAGTGACACCCTCCACGTCAAGGAATTTCTGGGCCACAAAAAATCGAAGACATTCTAACCAGCTTGCGCGCGCAAATGATGCTAAGTCTATTTCCGTGAAAAATCATTAAAGTATAAAAGTAACTACTGTAGAGATGGAAGAGCAACTCCCGCATAACATCATCATGGATGCATAATGTATGGTCCGAGTTTATTTAGAGCTCTCTGCACTAATAGCCTTAGCTAACTCATTTGATTTATTTCATGACCAAACGAAGGAGTTCTTAGACAAAACAAAACGTCTCGGCTTTGAACCGATATCATGCAAGCAAGCTGTAGAAATGGACTTAGCCATAGGTGTAGCCAAGAGACCATTAAGAGTGGCTGACGCACTCAAAATAATGGAGGCACTCGATACTTATGGAATTAGGCTCCTAAATACGCAGTCAAGAACCCTCCTTATGCTTGTCGAGGAGTATCTAAAAGAAGCCCCATTAAACATAGGCGACTTATTACACTACGCTGGAGCAACCCTGCTCGATGCAGATTATCTTGCCTCTTGGAACACTGACGACTTCAACCCCCGCTTCGAGAAGTCGATAAACAGAGTTAACAGAAAACAAAATCTTAAAACTATAAAAGTAGGCACACCAACTATCATTTTAGAGTGGTTACCATGAGTGGTGTTAATGTAGCCAAACAGATACATAAAGATGTAGACTGCATGCTCAAGGGCTTAAGCATAGAGGATCAAGAAATAGTGCTCAAGGAAGCCCACAACATAGTAGAAAGCCTAAAAAGAATAGAGCAAATAACAAGCAAAGTTAAAGCGCAAGCCTAAGCCAGTTCTTCTAGGCATGATTATATTTAGATACTAACAGCAACTCCAATTCAAAAAATAAAAGGGAAATGAGGGCTAAGGCATGGATAATAACAGTAAATTTTGTCTGTAGACTCGCAAATCAAAAATGGCGGTCTGGTTACATTAGTATCTCTGGATGGATTTGTGAGTAAGCCTAAGCTTTTTGATAGGTCTGAATGTAAGAACTGCGTTTTTAAGGGTGGAAGCTACTGCTGGAACCAGTGCCCATATAATATTTGGCGAAAGCGGCGGCGAATGGAAGGTTGAGCTTGAACAACGCCTACAAAAAGACGCTGAAATCGTGCTTCTCGCCTTGGGCGACGTCAAATACAAAGTGCTAGCCTATCTGAACAAGAGAAAAGACATAGAAATACTCAAGCTTGAAACAAGACACATAAAAAAGCGGGATAAAGGCACATGACTAAAAGCCACAGTCAGAACCCGCAGCAAACCAAACAACCTTCAGAAGTCGTAACCACTTATACATTCAAGTTTTCCCAGAAAAGATGAACCTTCGTCTGCAGATGAAAGCCACAGACTTTAAAAAAACGTGCAAGCCTTTCGATGCTGGCTTTCATTACTTCTTTAGCGTAAACTTCCTTCCTTCCGAAGGGAACATGGCGGAAAAAGTATTTCATAAAGCGTGCGTGACAATGTTTAATGAACGCTTCTCGCACTTTTTCCAGACCTTCATCGCTTAGGGTTTGGAGCTTATTCAAAACGTATTTTTCGCTGCCCAAGAGCTAAATGTTAAAGCCAAGCTGCTGCAGGATTTCTGCAATGGATAAGGCTAGCGCGCGTGTGAAATGCTACGAGAACAAACTGGCTAAAGCCAGAGTGACATTCTCTCTCTTTTTTCTCTTTGTTTATATTTTTCCGTGGACTTTTTCTGTTATTAGGCTTATACTTTTTGCGTATTCCATGAACGCCATTCTCATTGTTTCACTTTCTGATTGGCCGAGTTTTGCGGCTATTTTGTCCAGTATTTCTCTTTGTTCCTTGCTTAACACTACCTTGACTATAGGTTTTTTGGCAGTTTAGTATCCACCTATGTTTAATCACTTAATGTGGAAGCATAACGGCGCCTTTTCCGGGCAATGGAGCCTGAACGCTTGCGAAACACGCCAAAGCTGAAGCCCAAAATACATCATCGTGCGAGCCTTCTGGATGGCTGAACTTGATGTGTCCAGTTTTCATAAGCTCGTATTTTTCAACGTTTAATTCGCTGCACAAGTCGATGTCCTCTCTGCGCCTAACGGGTTCATAGGGGATTTTCATTCTGCCCTGCTTCATCGTCTCCCTAAGAATTGTAGCCATTTCCTCTTTGCTTTGAACCGTAAACTTAACTCCTGTAGTTGCTCTCACTCCGCTTCTAACCATATCTTCAACAATATAATCTCCGACACCAGTCACATCAGCATAAACGGCGTTTACGTTTTGCCATCTGTCGGATAGGCTTTTAATATAACCTATGACGCTTGCATATTCCGTTTGTAATGGAAATCTGTGAATATGGATGAGATTCAACATGTTATCTTTTTTCTGGATGACGCATATGACGCTGTAATCCTGCTGTTTGCCAAAGTCAACGCCGACGTAAAAGTCTCCCTGAAGTTGATCCTGAAACTCGCAAAGCTGAAGACCCGCATCTATGCAACTTACGATTAGGCTTTGCGGGAGCCAAGCGTCCACGTCCTCGACAAACTGGCTTTCAAACTCGCGTTGAAACCGCTCGGCTGGCAATTGCAAGCGCATTTCGTCAATGAAACTCTGTGGGATTAAGCCGGCCTTCACCGCGTCATCGCATGTTACAAGGTGCTTTTTAAATTCGGGCGAGTTGCACATTTTGTAAAAAACGCTGTCTTTGCTCCAAGGAGTGCTGCTTGCGATAAGAATGCCATCTGTTGTTGCAAGCATCGGGTAAAGCACATTGTAAAAGACAAGTTCATCCTCGCGGAAGAATGCGCTTTCATCACAGATAACTTGATTTGCCGTGTAGCCACGTAACAGTTGGGGACTGTTTGGCAAGGCGATTATGCGTGAGCCATTGTTGAATTGGATAACAGTCCTTTGTAGTTTTTTAACAAACAAACGAAAGTACAGCGGTGGCAGGCTTCCAAGGAAGTCGCTGATGCGGTCGCTCATGATCATGCTTTGCCTAAGCGACGGAGCCACGATAAGTGTTAAAGTTTTTTTGTGGCTTACGGCATACCATATGGCTCTAAGGGCTATAGTTGTTGTTTTTCCGCTTTGGCGACTCCAACGCACAACTATACGCTTACTCTTGTCTCGCAACAGTTTAGCTTGATACTCAGTGGGGTGGAAATTGAAAAATGTTTCAACGAATAATACAGCGTCTTGGAAAGCTTTTTCGACATTTATTGAACTCTCGCTTTGGGTTTCCTTTATATACCTTTCACGCTCCCTCACTATTCTATCCAGCCTCCCGTCCTCAACAGCTTTCATGATGTCCTCGTAGCTTGTCACGTCTATGATGCTGGGTTCACCGTAATGGTACCATTTCATTTCTTGGATTGTTGGTTGGGTTGTGTGAATGGGGTTCCAGTGGTTGTCGTACCACTCCACGATCTGCCATAGGGCGTGGACACGCCCGCCATTCTCGATCAGCTGCTCTGACTCCTCCCCGTAAGGGCATTTATACTTGTTCCTAACCTCGCAGCTCTTACCCTTGGCGCCTCCATCATCCTCATAAAGCCTAAGCTTAGCGAGCATCATCTTATCCTCCCTCACAACATCAGACTTATGTATGTACTCATACATCTCCCTCGCAGTCTCTGAGGGCTCACCCCGCTTCACCTCCTCTATTTCCCTCCTGAGCCTCTCCGTGTCCGCCACTTTTTTCCTGAGTTCAGTAGCCTCCCAAACTGGGCAGTTCCAACATGCCATGCTCCCGTAAAGTTTGAACTCATAGTTGAAGCACTCTGAGTCGAAACCCTCCAAACTTATGTTTCTCCTCAAACAGACGAGTGTGAAGCGCTCACACCTTTCCCTGTAGCTTTTGCCCCCTTGGATGAAGCCCGCTTCTTTATCTCTCAACCCAAGCTGCACACTGGGTTTCTCAGTCCATGGTTCGCTGAAGAAGAAGTATGCATACTTTTTAATCAGCTCCAAGTGCTCCCTTAAAATTTCTGCGGCTGGCCTTCCAGTCTCCACGCTTAGCTTCTGGCAATGCTCCACTAAGGGTTTGACTGCGCTTTTAGGGATACCCTCCCTCACGCTTCAACCACCCTTCACCATGGATCTTAGCCTCTGCCTGTTTGTCCTCCAATCCTTAAGTAGCATGTACATTGGGGAACGCCCACTTATACGCCTCTCAACCCTTGATCTTTCAGCTAAGCCATTTAAAAGCTGGTCAACATCAACGATCACGCCTCCCTTCTCAAGCTTTTTACGTTCAGCCCTGGTCAAAGCCAAATCCTTCAACAAAACCCGAAGCGTGCTGTCCAAACCAGCTATATACTTACCCCAAACAGCGGATTCATCAGAAACCCCAACATTAGCCTCATAAACCTCAGCCCTGGCTATGCGGATCAGATACATGGCAACACGGCCAGTTAAAATCTCGTCTGCTAAACCTTCCAAACCATACTGACCCATCAACTCGGAAACAACGCAATCATAAGCCTTCCTCTCCACAGCGCACTCCCCACTAGGAACAAATGATTCACACTTAGCACTTAAAACACAGCGATCGCAGAGCATGAAACCCCTACGGAAAAATCCATGCTTCAAGGCGCTCATCAGCTAACCCTCCTCCTAACCCAGCCGTCACCACTTTTCTTCAAAACCTCCACCAAATCCAAACGCACATAATCCCCATCCTCAACCCCAAACAAATCCCTCAAACGCTTAGGAACCGTAACCTTCCCACCCTTAAAAACCCTAACCACAAACTCCTCCATAACAACCACAAACAACAAAAAACAACAAAAAACATTTAAAAGTTACTGAAAGTAACCAAATTCAAAAAATTAAAAGATGCGCGCGCGACCTGTATTTAAGTTCATTATCTTGCTGTGAAGCCACGTAACCGTTTAATAGCATTAATCCGCTCTTTATCATCCACTTTGGCTTGTTTGACGGCGTTCTCTAAAATTTCAATTATTTCATCGTATAAACCTCTGTCAACTGGAAACGGGACTCCATCCTTACCCCCCACGCAAAAACTGTATTTTACTGGGTCTTTCCAACTTGGTTTTTCTCCATAAATAAGCTCCGCAATTAATGCTAAACCTCTGACTGTGGCTGGACCTACGCCCCTAAACCCTAGCAATTCTTCATAGTTGCGTGGTTGAAACTCGTAAACTTCCTGCAAAGCTTTCCAATTTATGTTTCTTGGCATGGATAAAACATCTATTGGATACTCTTTCCATACGTTGTCAGCGGTTTTTGGCAACCATTCCTGAAGCGACTTCTGATAGCCGGTCTAATTGACATGAGCATTCGCATACTCTTCTTCGGCGGTTCTTTGGCTATGTCCACTGAAGTTTTTCTGCAGCCTTCACTTTCTTTTGCCGTCATGTCCAAAGCAATATCGCGTTTTACGTCGCCAACTATCGCATTATGTGGTTCAACAACAAAGTTTTTGGTGTTATCGGAAAGCCAATGGTATCTTCTGGCTGTTCGGTCTCGGAGACACATGCCCTGCTGGATGACTACCCATTTTTCATCCTCAGCCACGAAGAAGGCATGATGGTAAAGCTGGTAGCCGGCTTGAACAGCCGTATTATCGACTTTTGCGCTCATTTTGCTTGCATAACACAAAGCCTTAATTTTATCGCTTGA
>Ga0315280_10005657_pt1 | contig 17683 bp, 16 predicted proteins | sample YL17G06_40_MG_FD_203697 | JGI IMG/M metagenome (GOLD analysis project Ga0315280, IMG submission 203697) | Sediment microbial communities from Yellowstone Lake, YNP, Wyoming, USA - YL17G06_40 | ecosystem: Environmental > Aquatic > Freshwater > Lake > Sediment | place: USA: Wyoming | collected... | reverse complement strand
TACTATTCCCATAAAATCTTCTTTGCTTATAGAATCATCTAAGAAAATATTATTATTTATGTCTTCTTGCGGGTGCACATTAGCTTTACTGAAATCCATCTCATTGTTAACAAGTCCTTTCGATTTGGCAAGCTGCCATAACTCTGTCCCCACCAAGGGTGTTGTTATATAGAATGCAGCATAGTCCAGTGGGCTACTTTTTATAAATTCCAATGTAGCTAGCATATCTTCCTTGGTCTCACCAGGAGAACCTATCATGAAACTGCCTTCTACATAAAATCCATACTTTTTACATAGATTCACCGCATTTCTATTTTGCTCAACGGTGACTGTATTTTTCTTGAGAAATGATAACATTTTATCTGAACCAGACTCAAGACCAAACATTACATTAACCACTCCCATCTCTTTAAGTATTTTACATACATTATCGTTCATTAAGTTCGCTCTACCTTGACATTGAAAAATAACTTTATCTTTTAGGCCCTCTTCTTTGAGTAATCTTGTAATTTCTTTTATTCTACCTATGTTTGCGATAAACAAATCATCGTATATTGATACAGCCTCAACTTTGTACTTTTCAACAAGTTCTTTAATCTCCTCGACAACTCTTTTTGGCGAATGAAACCTGACTATTTGCCAAAATTGAGTAGAACAACAAAAAATGCATTTATACGGACATCCTCGAGAGGTCATCATGTGGGTACCTCTCCTGAGAAAACCTCTAAAAATTCTTCTTGGTTTCAGATAATATTCCTCCATTTTTAGCAGGTCTCTTGCAGGTATTGGTATCTCGTCAAGATTTTTTATCAAAGGTCTTCTTTCATTTACAACTAGATGTCCATCAGAGTGGAAAGCAATTCCCTTGATATCTTTTAATTTATCTGCTCGGAATCCTCTGTTTTTTTCATAGGATTGCATGAGCTCCAGCATAGTCTGTTCCCCCTCTCCTAGTACTGCCATGTCAAAACATTTCGGTAAAGTTTGAGGAAGAAATGTATAGTGGGGGCCACCAACTATCACTGGTATGTCAAATTCGAATTTAATTTTATTAGCTAAATCAATTGCTAGATTAACTTCAAATGTATGAAGAGATATGCCAACAACATCTGGCTTCTCTTTTCTTACAGCTTTGATCGGGTCTTCCTTATCAATAATTACTATATCGTCAAAGTTTCCATACTTTCTCAAGTAAGATGCTATGTAAGCTATTCCTAATGGAGGATGACCACATTCTTGTAGTATATTACCCAACGACGCTATCAAAGCTAGTTTCATTTATTCGCCTATCTACTTTTTGGTTTTTGCTATACAAATAAACCCTCCGCATAAACTTAATACCTTTATTCTTCCAAGTGGTATCATTTTTTTAACAACGAAGTTGTGTTCTTCTAATTCTTTTCTTAGACTGTATGGAGTAAAATATCTTGTGTGTCCCATCTCGAACATACCGTTAAAATAATTACTTATCGTTAATTCATCATTTAAAAGCATGCCGAATCTGTTCCAAAAATTCATTACATTAGGTGTTGAAAGTATGAGCATTCCATTATATCTTAAAAGTCTTCTACATTCTTTTAAAAAACAGTCAATTTTCCATAAATGTTCTATCACGTCTAATGAAATTATTGTATCAAACTTTCCTTTTAAAGGCAAAGGTTTATTGAGGTCTGCTTTAATACAACCATCTATTTTCGCTATGTCAATTTTTGTTGAATTTTTAAATAAAGGAAATTCACCGCAGCCTAACTCCAAAATTTTACCTCTAGCTATTTTTTTTACAATTTCATCCCTTTGAAATAAGCTTTTAATTTTTAAGTTTTGTTTCTTTAATTTTCTCCTGTATTCTTCTGACCTATAGTCGAAATTCATTTTGGTCCCATTTGCATGCTATCCATAAATTTCTTCTATTTTTTTAATTATATTGCCCCAATCATAATTTTTAGTAGATTTTTTAGCTTCATTTCCAATCTTTTCTCTTATTTTTTTATTATCTAAAAGTTTTGTAATTAATTCCGCAACTTCATTTTCATTATCAAAATCAACTATATAGCCATTCTTTTTATTCTTAATTATTTCTTTCATCGGCTCTATGTTACTTACAACTGCGGGTAAACCAGAAGCCATGGCCTCTACCACACTCATACCAAAGCCTTCATATTCAGACGAAAGCAAGAATAAATCCGCTTTCGAAAAATATCTAACAATTTTTTCATGAGGAACAGGGCCTATGAACTTCATGTTTTTAATCACTTTTAACTGCTTCCCAAGTTTAATCAAACTTTTCTTTTCTCCCCAATCACTCCCAACTAATAAAAGTTTTACATTTGGAATACTCTTTACTAAAACATGCAAAACATTTATCATTTTGTCCAATCTTTTGTTTTTTGCGAGTCTGCCCGTGTAGATTAAAGTTTTACCATCGCTTCTCCTTTTTGTTTTGCTCAACTTCTTCCAATCTATACCATAGTTCACAACTGAGATTTTATTTGGGTTAGATATTTTTGAAAAAAGTTTTTTATCTTGTTTACTATGTGCGATTATTTTATCAACAAAATTCAGATCAAGTTTAGCAAGAGTAAAAAAATATAACTTTTTAAAGTTGTCCATATAAGGGGTGTGAAAAATTCCCCCGTGACTGCTTAAAACTATCTTATTCTTTTTTATAACTTTCAGAATCGGAGCCAAATCGCTGAGAAAACCAAGACCATGTATATGCATCACATCGTAATCCATTTTCAGTGCCATATTCAATAGCTTTAAGGATAAGTTGTATCTTATAAACATTTTGAACGGAACTCTAAACACTTCTATACCATCAATGATTTCATGTTCAGGCAGTATCCTGTTAGTACCTAACAATTTGTTGCTAGTTATTACAAAAACTTTGTGACCATTTCTAACTAATCTTTTCGAGCTTTCATAAACAAAAGTTTCAATACCCCCTATCACCGGATAGAAGTTTGTAGTTAAATGAATGAGTCTCATAATATCTTAAGTATAAAATTATATTGATAAGATTATTAAACCTTCAATCGATATAAATGAAACTGGTGTAAATTATGAAAATTTGTATAGCGGCAAGCGCTGGTGGCCATATAGCGGAGTTGAATCAATTGCTACCAGTAATCTCAAAATACGATTTTTTTTACATTACTTTTTTCATGAAGGGCATGACCGACAGTTTGCCCGCTAGAACTTATCATGTGATAAATCCAGATGTAAGAAACCCTAAACTAGGACCAATAGCCTTTATAATAAATTTTTTTCAAACTTTATGGATATTACTTAAAGAAAGGCCGGGTGTCATTTTAACCAGTGGTGCTACTGTTGCTTTTACAGTTTGCTATCTAGCAAAATTTCTCCTTGGTTCAAAAATCCTTTTCATAGAAACAGGATCAAGACTCGTTTACCCATCTCTAACAGGAAGATTGCTTCATCCAATAGTAGATTTTTTTCTGGTTCAATGGAAGCCTATGCTTAAATTCTATCCTAAAGCAGTCTACGGAGGTCAACTTCTATGATATTGGTTATGCTTGGTACTCACGAAAGACCATTTTACAGGATGGCGAAAGAAATTGAAAACCTTATGCATGAAGGTAAGATAAAAGAAAAGGTTATCATCCAGCTAGGATTCACAGATTATTTTGTGAAAGGCGCTGAGTGCTTTAGGTTTATCGAGAGAATCAAAATAGAAAAATATATCAAAAACTGTGATGTTTTAATCACTCACGGTGGTCTAGCATCAATAATGGAAGGCATCAAAGCAGGAAAGCCAGTTGTGGCAGTACCAAGGAGAAAAATGTTCAATGAGCATAGCGACGACCATCAACTTCAGATTGTAGAAGAAACAAAAAAGCGAGGTAGTGTTATACCAGTTTATGATATAGAAAACTTATATGATGCAATCAAAAAAGCAAAAAAATTAAAAATTAAAAAAAGAAGGTATATGCCTACTAAGATGCTAAGACTTGTTGACAAAAGATTGGAAGAATGGAGTAAAACTTAATTAATTTTTCTCATTTTCAATTCACGTGGTTCTTGTTGTTGGATAAAAAGCAAAGAATATACTATATGATATATTATACCTCCAAATCATCTTCGGTGTTATTCAATAAGTTTTTATTCTTTATTTTCCTCAATTATGTTAATGTGAAGGAAATGAAAGTTTTTGTCACCGGAGGAACAGGTTTTATTGGTTCTCATCTAGTAGATAGACTTGTAGCTGAAGGAAATGAAGTAGTTTGCCTTGCAATAAAGACGAGCGATATTTCTCACTTAAAAGAACTAGGTGTGGAGATTGTTTTTGGTGATTTAAGAAACAAAAAATCTCTGGTAAATGTTGCAAGAGATGTAGACGTAGTTTTTCATTTAGCTGCTCTTGCAAGAGCATATGAATATCTTGGAGAAAAGGATTATATTGAAACAAATGTTGAGGGTACAAGAAATTTGCTGGAAGCTTTTAAAAATCACAATATTGACAGACTTATCAATATAAGTTCGATAGAAGCTGTTGGTGGGACTGCTGGGAGGCCCTTAACCGAAGAATCCCCTTGTCATCCTGTTGGAATTTATGGCCAAACAAAAAGAGGAGGAGAGTTAGTAACTTTAGAATATTACCAAAAATATCAAATGCCAACAACTATTATTAGGCTTCCAATGACATATGGTCCAAGAAACACTTTATTATGGCCAAGACTTTTCAATATAGTTAGAAAAGGATTCTATCCCATTGTAGGTAACGGAAATACAAAATTTGAATTTTGTTTCGTTGGTAATGAAGTTGAAGGAATGATTAGAGCTGCTAAAACAAAAAATATTGATGGAGAAGTATTTTTTATTTCTGATGAAAAGTCTTACAGAATAAAAGAAGTGCTTAATACCATTGCAAAAGAAATGGATGTTAATCTAAATATAATTCAATTACCTTACAGCTTAGCTTATACTATTGCTATTACTTTTGAGAGTCTAAACAAAATTTTCAAGTTTTACCCCTTTTCTGTACCAGAAACAGGAAGACCAGCCTTTTCGAGAAAAACTATTAGATGGACTACCAAAGACACATGGATTTGCGATATCAGTAAAGCAAAGAAAGTATTGAAATATAAACCTCCTTTTAGTCTTAGGGAAGGTCTTCGAAAAACAATAGAATGGTACAAAGAAGCAGGACTGTTTAAGATTTGAATCGCATGGATTGCTTTTAGCAGGTTGTAATTTTAAAATATTTAAACAAACTTATTTATACGGTCTATACTTAATTTAGTCAGAAAAGAAAGGCAAGATTATGAAGTTAGCACTAGTTAACTTAGAAACGATCTCCAAACACCCGCCGCTCAGTTTATATACCTTGTTTCCTACGACCGTGAATATGGTGGGTTTAAAAATATTGCTATCGTAGACAGAGAAGATCCAATTTGCGAGAAATAAAAAAATAATATATTAAAATATATAAGGTATTGAAAAAAATGAAAATCTTAGATTTGGGTTGTGCTGATAGAAAATACAAGAGCAAAAATCCGTCTGATGAAGTAATTGGTGTGGATTTTTACGAGGCATATTCATATGTTCAATTAGCACATCCAGACAAAAATGTTGATGTAGTTCATAATCTTGATGTTGTACCATATCCATTTGAAGATAATGAGTTTGATTTGGTTGTTGCTTCTCATATTTTAGAGCATTTAAAGTATCCTGAAAAGTGCATAAAAGAAATCCACAGGATTTTGAAGGAAAATGGGAAATTAATAGTGAAGGTTCCTCATTACTCATCCGCAACAGCCGTATCCTTTGGTCGTCTTGGTCATTTACATTATTTCAATCTCGCAGCTTTTAAAACCGAATATTTTACTAAATATTTTAAAGTTGACAAAACGAAACTGAACTATCTTGTTTTCAGAGATACTTGGTATAAGAAATTAATCAATACAGTATTTTCATTTTTTGCAAATTTATCTCCAAGATTTTGTGAAAGGTTTTGGTGCTACTGGTTCGGCGGATTTTCAGAAATAGAAGTTGAAATGGTTAGAATTTAATGCTAAAATCTTTAGGTGTCGACGAATTTATCAGTTTTTCAACTTCGTGATTGTTAAGTTTCCTAATGTGCTGAACAATGACTTTATCTTTTATGCGATCACACACCTCAGTAAATTATTTTTTTATCTCTGGCAAAGTTTATCATTTTATACTCAATTGGAAAATAGAAAAATTTATGTTTTGCCCGAAAAGAAGCTGTATAGTGAAACAAACTAGACATAATGCGAATAACTTTTGAAAAAAGTTTGTAGCGTTTATTCGTTATTTTATCAATTGTTTTATAACTATCGGACATGCAAGGAAGTACAAATTTGTTGAGTACCTCAATCAATCTCACATATTTGTCTGGAACCCAAGGAGTTGTCTTATCCCAAAGAGTTATTTTTTTCCATTCTTCTAAACTCCTAGGTTCTTTAAAACCATTTTTAATACTTTCTTCATACAAAGGAGTTCCTGGGTATGGGGTGTAAATAAACCATAATATATCATGATTTTCGCTTATAGATTGAACCTTATTTATTAGTTGAAGTGTTTGATTAAATTCTTCGTCTATAGTCTGATTAAAGTTGTCGGTCTTAGGAAAACCCAGCATAAACGAATAGGTGATTTTTATATTGTGCCTTTTGCATCTTTTAGCAAATTCTACTGTTTGTTCAACTGTCGTATCTTTTTTAATTAAATTCAAAACATCGGGAGAGCCGGACTCGGCGCCAATTAATATTTGTTGACATCCACTTTTTTCCATAAGGCCCCATAGTTCATCTTCATAGCGAATAAGTTGGTCAGTTCTTCCGTTTGCATCCCCCCATTTTATATTCAAGTTTCTTTTCAAAATTCCCTCGCATATATCTTTTACTCTTTCTTTATCTACAAAGAAATTGCTATCATTGAGTATGACTCCATTAATATTGTATTCCTTAGCAAGTCTTTCCAAATCATCAAGAACTCTTTTTGGTTTCAAACCATTCCATCTTCTTTTATTGACCATAAGTTCTGAGCAAAAACTACATCTAAATGGACACCCTTGGCTGGAAATATAGTTTATTGTGCGAGAACCAAATTTTTCGTTCAAATGCTTTTCAATATCGAGGAGATGATAAGCCAATGGAGGAAAATTATTGATGTCTTCGGGAGGTCTGTCTTGGTTTGATACAACCTTTCCATTTTTCTTATATGCTATCCCTAGAACATCATCCAATGATTGGTTATTTCTTAAATGATTTACCAAATCGAAAAAAGTTAGCTCTCCCTGTCCTCTAACAACAATATCTACAAAATGATTTTCAACAGTTTGTTCTGGAAATATGGAGGGATGCCACCCTCCCCAAACAATTGGGATATCCGGATATCTTTCTTTAACTATTTTGGAAATTTCTAATCCACCCTCTATTGAAAATCCAGTTATAGCTGTTATTCCTAAACATATAGAACTTTCGATATTTTGTAAAATTTTTTCTTTGTAATTGTTGTCAGCAGTAGCATCAACAATTTTTACTTCATATCCAGCTTTATCTAAAGGTGCAGCTATAGCAAGAAGATGAAGCGGAGCTCCCTTATAACCAAGTTTTGGTGTTGGAGTTGGTCTGAATAATACAACTTTCCCTTTTGACTTCTCCAATTATCCCACCATTTGCGATTTTAGTTTCGTTAGGCCCTCTTCTATATTGGACATCTTTATTCCAAGTTTAGTTATCTTATCAATATTTAAGGAAGCATTTTTCGGTCTTTGTGCCTTTTGCCTTAATTGATCACTAATTATTGGGTTGACGAGATCTTCGTCAAACCCGAATATTTTTACAACCTTTCTCGCAAATTCATATCTACTTATTGCTTCCGAACCTGTTACGTTATAAGTACCTGATGCGTTTATCTCTATCAGTTTTGATAAAGCCATCGAAAAATCATCTATAAATGTTGGGCTATTGATTTGATCTGTGAATACATTAATTTTTTCGTTGTTTTTTAACTTTTCAATCACCCACAATCCAAAATTCGATTTTTTTGCAGGGTTTAACCCATATGGTACTGCAGTTCTGCAGATAAGATAATCACTGCATCCGCTTTTAACTGCTTCTTCGCCTTCCAGTTTTGTTCTCCCGTAGACACTTAAAGGGTTTGGTTTGTCATCTTCTCTATAATCTCCCATTTTACCATCGAAAATGAAATCGGTTGAAAAATAAACCATTTTTATATCATTTTTTCTGCAGATTTCGGCAATGTTTCTTGTTCCTTCCACATTAACCTTCCATGCTAAATCCTTATTCTCCTCGCAAAAATCGACATCCACAATTGCTGCTGTATGAATCACACAACTTGGATTAAACTTCTCAATGACCTCTGCTATTTTTCCCTTATCGGTTATGTCTATTTGATAGAATTTATTACCAGTTAAATTCATCACTGCTTTATCTACTACAACAACTTCGAACTTCTTACTAGCATCTTCCACCACTTTGCTTCCCAATTGACCGCATCCTGTTACAACTATTTTTTTCATTTTAAACAGCTTTTAAAATTTATATTACACAAATTTATTCTTATTTATTAAGTTATTTTATGGACGAAAGATCCATAAACATATATTAAGTTGAATATCTTACAAAGGATAAGTATGATTCAAATATTCAAACCATCAATGGGAGAAGAAGAACTAAGCGCATTAAAAAAAGTTTTCGAGTCAGGTTTTATAGGATTGGGACCGAAAACTGCAGAATTTGAAGAAAATTTTGCAAAATATGTTAATGCCCCATATGCAATTGGAGTTAATTCTGGTACGGCCGCACTTCATATTTCTTTGGCAGCTTTTGGTATTAACTCGGGAGAAGTTCTCGTGCCATCATTGACCTTTGTCTCAACTGCTCTGGCTCCTATTTATAACAATGCAAAACCAGTTTTTGTTGATGTTTACGAGGATACACTTTGCATGAGTATAGAGGATTTGCAAGAAAAAATTACAGATAAAACTAAGGCAATCATACCAGTTCATTATGGCGGTCATCCTTGTGATATGGATGCTATTATGGAAATAGCTAGGGATAAAAAAATTATTGTGATTGAGGATGCTGCACATGCGTGTGGGGCAGAATATAAAGGAAGAAAAATAGGTTCAATTGGGGATGCAACATGTTTCAGTTTTCATCCTGTTAAAAACATTTCTACCGGCGATGGTGGGATGATAACCTTAGAAAATAAAGAAATTGCTGAAAAATTAAAAAGATTGAGATGGTGTGGCATAAATAAAGATACATGGCAAAGGAAGATAGGCGGATATTCATGGTACTATGAAGTTACTGAAATAGGGTTTAAATGTCACATGAATGACATAATGGCCGCCATAGGTATTGAGCAACTAAAAAAACTTGACAGACTTAATGCAAGAAGAAAAGAAATTGTAGATTTTTACAACAAGGCTTTTAAAGGTTTGAACTGGGTTGAATTGCTGATAGAAAAGGACTATGTGAAAAGTTCCCATTGGAATTATGTAATCAAGGTTGAAGAGAGAGATGAACTCATCAATTTCTTGAAACAAAATGGAATAGAAAGTGGGGTTCATTATATGCCCGTTCATCTCCATCCTATTTTTAAAAGTTTTACTGCAAATGTCCCGGTGACAGAAGAAGTTTGGAAAAAAATTATAACAATACCATTATTTCCAGATTTAACTAATCCTGAAGTAGAAAAAGTGGTGTCCGCAATAAAAATGTTTAAGCAATAAAACTTACTATATCGATAGGAGTTAAATGTTCAAATATAATAAATTTTTTGAAGTACCATACGGACCTCATGTAAAGATGGTCCAATTAGTTGGAAACAATAAAAAGGTCTTGGAGGTTGGTTGTGCTACTGGTTACATCTCTGAAAAATTAAAAGAAAATGGCTGTAAGGTTGTTGGTATTGAAATAGACAAAAAAGCTGGTAAATTGGCTAAGAAATTTTGCAAAGATGTTATAATTTCAGATGTAGAATCACTTAAAAACATACCATACAAAAAAAATTATTTTGATGTCATACTTTTTGGCGATGTTTTAGAACATTTAAAAAATCCTCTGAATGTTCTCAAAAATTTGAGAAGATATTTAAAAAACAATGGCTATATCGTGATTTCTGTTCCGAATATTGCCTTTTGGCTTATACGTTTGAGATTGTTTTTTGGAAAGTTTGATTACAAGGATTATGGAATAATGGACAAGACTCACTTAAGATTTTTTACCTTTAAAACGGTAAAAGAACTTTTAAAAGACGCAGGGTATAAAATTTCAAGAATAGACATTGCTCCGAGATGTATATCCCCTCTGATTGACTGGTTTATCTATCGAATCACTAAATTGTGGAAAAGTTTGTTAGCATACCAATTTTTAATAGTTGCTATTAAGAGGTGACCGATGAACTATCCCTTTGTTTCGATAATAATAACAAATTACAATGGAAAGAGATTTCTCAAAAATTGCCTTTCTTCTGTTCTTAAACAGAGCTATCCTAAAAATAAATTTAAAATAATCGTGGTGGATGATGCGTCTACCGATGATTCTGTAAAATACGTTAAAGAGAATTTTCCTAAGGTGAAAGTTTTATCATTGAAAAAGAATGTTGGATATGCCGGTGCAAACAATGCTGGATATAAAATAGCTAAAGGTAGGTATGTGATTCTTTTAAATAATGATACTATAGTTCCAAAAAATTGGTTAAAGCCTCTAGTTGAAACAGCAGAATCAGATGATAATGTGGCAGCAGTTTCTTCTATGCCTTTTTATCCTGGAAGAAAATTGATAGAAAGGTACGGCGAAAAGTTGAATTACTCTCCAGTTTGCATTAACCGTTCTGATCCAAACAAAAATGACCCAATAGTATTATACCCTAGTTCAGAGTCTTGTTTGGTCAGAAAAAAATTTTTTGATTCTCCTTTTGATCCTGGCTATTCTATATACCAAGAAGATACGTATCTAGGTTGGAAAGCTTGGTTGCAAGGGCATAAGGTGTTGTTTGATAAAAATTCTAAATTTTGGCATATTACCTCGCCAACCTATGGATTCTTTACTAAAAAACAAATTTATTTTAACGAAAGAAATAGAATAACTAATATATTGCTTTTCTTTAAATCAATTACAATTTTCCTTATGTTCCCATTATTTCTAACAGACTTTTTAGTTAGACAAATTTATTTTATATTCTCTTTAAGGTTTGATTTAGTTGCAGCAGAATTTAGTGCTATTGCACACAATTTCTCAAATGTAAAAACTATTTATAAAAAACGAAAAAAAATTCAGAAATCAAGAAAAGTAAACGATTATATTATTTTAGAGGCATTTTGTGAAAATACTTATGGGGAGAAAATTTTTGTTAAAAGATTTTTGAACAGTGTTTTTAAAAAATATTTTAGATTTGTTAAAAAAACTTGTAAATTTTTTAGCATTTAATTATTTACCTAGCCTTACACCAATATGAGTTCCATGCTTCTTTGTAGAAAGCTTGAAATTTAAAAAAAGAAAGAATCCCAAAAATTTTAAAATAATATTTTCAATGCCATACAAACGTGAAAACTCAATGTCGTATCCAAATGCAGATTTCTCGTTACAAAAATATTCGACTTCTTCAATTTTTAAACTTTTAAATAAATTTTTAATCTGCCCAAGGCTATAACCTTTCCTAACATGACCAAATTTTTTCCGTAATTTCTTTTCGTTATGTGTAATTTTTTTCATAAAACTGTAATATGGAAACTTCCAGAAGTTTGATGGTGTTGTAATGATTAATTTGCCATCGTCTTCTAAAATTCTGTTTGTCTCCTTTGCAACTGATAAATCATTTTTTACATGTTCGATTACATCTAAACAAAATATTTGTTCAAAAATATTGTCTCTAAATGGCAATTGCTCAGCCCTTCCAATCACGTATAAGAAGTTCCCCTTCGGTCTTTTTTTGATTAAATCAATCCCAACAACTTTTTTGCCATAATTAACTAATTTACTTGAAAAGCCACCATTACCGCAACCAATATCTAGAATAAGTGATTTTTTTCTATCCATTAAATCCAATGCCACCAGAGATCTTTCTATATGGATTCCCCAAGAAGGGATTATATTTAACAATTTCCTCAAAATTTCCAAACCCATGCTCACTCTTTATAACTAAAATGGTAATCTATATTAATTTTGACCTGTAAAGGTAAACTGTATGAAAATTGGCATAGTCATAAGGTGCTGCAGAAACTTTGGTTCTTCAAGATATGTAGTAGAGACAAGTAGGTATTTTGTTAAGAAACATGAATTGCACATATTCACAAACAACTGGGACCCATTAGACGAGAGAATAGTAATTCACAAGATACCAACACTCTCTTCTAACTTTTATATATACGAAGGTTCATTCTTCTTATTCAGCACAATAGCACTAAAATTTCATTCTTTTGATGTAACTTTATCCCAACCTACAAGGTATCTTTCCCCGGGTGTAGCCGAAATGCAGTTTGTTTATAGGGCATGGGCCAATTATCGGAAAGAGAATGGTCTCAATCTTAGCCTTGGTGATAGAATCACTCCAATTATTGAAAAACACAATATTAAAAAGGCAAAAGAAATAATTGCAATATCAAATTCTGTTAAAAACGAAGTAATGCATTTCTATAATATTCCAGAAGAGAAAGTTCACGTAATTCACAGCGGAGTTAATTTAGATGAATTCACAAATAAGAATAAGAAAAAATACTCCGAAGATATTAGGGATAAGTATGGCATCAATCAAAATGACTTAGTTCTGCTTTTTGTAGGAAACCCATTTGAGAGAAAAGGTTTGAGATATGTTTTTGAAGCCATGGCTAAGCTCAAAACTAAAAATGTGAAATTGTTTATTCTTGGGAGGGATGACACAGAACCGTACATGAAATTAGCTAAAACCCTCGGGATAGAAGATAAAATTATTTTTGCAGGTTTATTGCCAGGAGTTGCAAAATACTTCAATATTGCTGATATTTTTGTCCTACCTACTCTCTACGAACCTTTTGGTTTAGTAATTCTTGAAGCTATGGCTTCTGGTCTCCCAGTCGTTACAAGCAAATTAGCCGGAGCTGCTGAGATTATTGAAGATGGAAAAGATGGATTTTGGATTGAAAATCCAAAAAATCCTTCAGAAATTGCTGAAAGTCTAAATCGACTAATAGAGGATGACAACCTGAGGAATCAAATGGGTAGAAAAGCCAGAGAAAAGGCAGAAAAACACTCATGGGAAGTTGTAGCAAAACAAATGATGAATGTCTTTGAACTAGTCGCAAAAATTTGATGAATCTTTAATCCATAAGTATTATAAACTTATTTTCAAGGATATTGTAAAGGTAGAGAAACTATGAAGATATTGATGTTAAACCCGCCATTTTTACCTAGGTTTTCTCGCAGTTCTAGGTCACCCGCAGTAACAAGGGGCGGTACTTTTTATTATCCTTATTATCTCGCTTATGCAACTGGGTTTTTAGAAAAAGAAGAATTTGATGTAAAGTTAATTGATGCGGTAGCGAACGGATGGTCTCATGAACAAACAATTGAATTTGCCAAAAATTTTGATCCAGATTTAGTGGTTATTGATACCAGTACACCCAGCATATTCAATGATGTTGAAATTGCATCCAAAATAAAAATTGCGGTAGAAGGAGTTCATATGTGTTTAGTCGGCACCCACCCGACTGCTCTGCCAGAAGAAACACTGAAAATGTCTGTAAACATAGACTCTATCTGTAGAGGCGAGTATGATTATACTGTTTTGGGCTTAGCTAAGAAAATTGAATCTGGCGGAGATCTAAGGACTATAGATGGCCTAAGCTTTAGATTTGGTGGAAAGATAGTTCACAACAAATCGAGATTATTAATGCAAAATTTAGACGAATTACCGTTTGTATCAGAAGTTTACAAAAAACACTTTGGGATAGAAGGAATTAAAAAATATTTCTATGCTTCTCTTATGCATCCTCAAGTAACAATTTTAACTGCAAGAGGATGTCCTTTCAATTGTTCCTTTTGTCCCATACCATTTAAAGCATCTTATAGAGCACGATCCCCTGAAAATGTTGTAGAGGAATTTGAGTATATTCAAAGCGAACTACCCGAAGTAAAAGAGGTAATGTTAGAAGACGATACATTCCCGGTATCGAAAGAAAGAACCTTGAAAATTTGTAAGCTCTTGAAAGAAAGAGGGATTGGACTGGCTTGGTCATGTAACGCAAGAGTAGATACGGATTTTGAAACTTTGAGAGCAATGAAAGAGGCGAATGCAAGATTGTTGTGCATCGGGTTTGAAACACCCGTGCAAGAAGTTTTAGATAATGTACATAAGAGAACAAATAGAGAAATTCAAATCGAATTTATGAAAAACGCAAGAAAAGCTGGAATACTTGTTCATGGTTGTTTTATACTTGGATTACCTGGTGACACCAAAGAAACAATATCAGAAACAATTGAATTTGCCAAAGAGCTTAACCCTGATACTATACAAATTTATCCTATGATGGTATATCCAGGAACGGAGGCATACGAATGGGCTAAGAAAAACAATTTTTTGGTTACAGAAGATTATTCTAAGTGGTTGACTCCTGATGGTTTGCATAATACAGTTATTAGTAGACCCAATCTCACAAACCAGGAATTAGTTCAAATGTGTGACGAAGGGAGAAAAACATTCTACCTAAGACCAAGCTATGTTTTTTCCAAAGTAAAACAAATGATTACCCACCCGAGTGAGAGTAAAAGAATTTTAAAAGCTGGGAAAGTGTTTTTCAAGTTTTTGGTTAGAAAATCTATACCGGAAGAGTTTGTAGTTGAACATTGAGGCATTCTAATGATTTCGGTAATCATACCAACTTATAATTCTGAGAAAACGATTGAATCATGCTTGAAATCTTTATTGAAGCAATCATTCCCGAGAAAAAATTATGAAATTATAATTGTGGACGATGGTTCTAATGATAGAACTTTGAGGATTGTTTCCAAGTATAAAGTCAGAATTTTCAGGCAAAAGCACAGTGGACCAGCTGTGGCAAGAAATATGGGAGTCAAACACAGCAAAGGCAATATAATTCTTTTCACCGATGCGGATTGTGTTCCTGATAAAAATTGGATTAAGCGTGTGACCGAACCTTTTAAAAATGAGCAAATTGTTGGTGTTGCAGGAGCCTACAAAACTTTAAATAAAAACAAATTGATGGCAAGATTTGCTGGCTATGAGATAGAGGAAAGACACGAAGGTATGAAAAAATTAGATTCTATAGATTTTGTCGGAACCTATAACTGTGCCTATAGGAAATCAATATTTTCGAAATTTGGAGGATTTGATAAAAGTTTTTCAGAAGCATCTGGCGAAGACACAGAGCTGTCGTTTAGAATCAGCAAAGCTGGCTATAAAATTGTTTTTCAGTCAAAAGCAATAGTTTATCATTTGCACCCGGACAACTTAGTGTCTTATCTAAAACAAAAAATTAAGAGAGCCTATTGGAAGGTTCTCCTTCACATGAAGCATACTAAAAAAGTATTAGGAGATACGTATACACCAAAGACGTTGTTTCCCCAGGTATTACTAACAGGCTTAGCATTAATTTTTATGTTATTAACTTTTTTGGATATAAGAATGATACTTGCTTCATTATTTCTAATCTTTATCTCCCTTCTTCTAAATGTTAAGTTTTATATGTTTGTATGGAAAAGGGACAGATTGCTTGCGCTACTATCCCCCTTCATATTTTTATTAAGAAATATTTTTTCGTCAATTGCTATAGCCTACGGATTCTTTATTTTTTTGTTATTAAAAGAAAGTGATATAAATGTCTGTAGAAAAAAAGCTAGCAGCTAACACTTTTTACCTTTTTTTAAACTGGTTTTCGATATCTGGCTTATCTTTTTTATATTGGTTTATAGCTGGAAAAACTTTAAATCCAAGTGAGTATGGCATAATCGCAACTTCTGTTAATTTTATGTCGATTTTGTCTGCAATTTCTTTGCTTGGATTTACCACTGCTTTAAACAAACTTATTCCAGAGTATTTAGTTAAAAATCAAGGAAAAATAAAATCTCTTATTATATTCTCAGTAAAAGTAGTTTCAATCATAAATGCTTCAATTGTCCTTCTTTTAATTTTTTTCTCTCCTCAGCTGTCGCAGATTCTGAAAACAAATCAAGAGGTAATTTTTATAACTGCAATTGGCACAATCTTTTTGTCTTTCTGCAGCCTCTACCAATACATTTTATGCGGATTTCAAAGAATGAAAAAAGTATTTGTAAGTTCTTTGGTTGGTACAATAGGAAAAGTAGCAATTTCTTTAATTTTAATTTTTTTGGGTCTAAGTTATTTTGGACCTCTCATTGGAATCACAATAGGCTTTTTTATAACGTTCACACTATCTTATACTTCTTTTTGGCTCAAAATTAAGGGAAGCCAAATAAATCAAAGACAAATTCTTTCTGAGTTTGTCCTGCCAGCTTTCGTTGGAAGCTTGGCGTGGATGTTATTCCAAAACTCCCAATATGTAATTCTAACAATAATAAAAAACCCCAGTGTCACAGGAATTTTTGCCTTAGCTTTGATATTGAGTTCCGTAATTCATATCGTCACAAATACTTTGGTTACAGCACTTTTTCCAATAATCTCACAACTTAGCGCTAGGGGTACAAAAAGAAAGCAAGCATATTTGATAAATCTGGTTTTAAGATATTCTATGTTTTTTACTCTACCACTAGGGCTTTTGTTTATTTTATTTTCAAGGCAAGTAATTTTAATTTTTTCCAGTGTAGAATATCTTTCAGCAGTTCAATTCTTCCCGATTCTAATTCCAGCAGCAATCATCTTTGGCTATGGGATTATATTTTTAGAAAACTTATACGCCATAGGTAAAACCAAGATTCACAGAAACATCGTAATTCTAACAGCTCTGACTTTCCTTTTTACTTCTTTACCATTAACATATCTATTTTCTGCTTGGGGACTAGCATCCGCCTATTTGATGGCCGTAATACTCATGACCGTCCTTTCTATTCTTTTCATGAAAAAATATCTTAAGTTAGGATTACCTGTTAAGATGGTTGGAAAAATTTTGTTAGCATGTCTTTTATCTTTTGGTTTTCTTTTTGTTTTAGAACCCATTTTTATTGATTTTTTTGTCAGAACATTGTTCGCTGTTATCTCAGCATTCCTTTATTTATTCATTCTACTTTTTCTAAAATTCTATACGAAAGAGGATGTGAATATAATAAGATTTTTTGCAAATAGAACCCCATCAGCTTTTAAAAAGGTTTTATACAGTTTGGCCGAATTCCTTTTTCGGTTTGTTTAAATTGCTATAAATGGTAATATTGCAAAAAGCACTTGGATGAAAATTAAAATCATGACTATTTTTCTTTCTGTCATTTCTCCAAGATTCATTATAACATGTGTGAGAGAGTATATCCTTCTGCCATATAAAGGTTTTATAGTTCCATTAGTTTTCAATTCTCCTGTAGATTTTGCTTTAAATTTACTACGCATCTTCAGCAAGAACTCTATGAAAAATGGAATCATTATAATCACCCCTATTTTTTCCATATTTCCAACTATAACCCCTGTTGCAACTATTGACCCAAGCAGATAGGTTAGACTGTCGCCAGGTAGTATCTTTGCAGGATACCAATTATATTTTATAAAA
>Ga0315280_10005656_pt1 | contig 17684 bp, 13 predicted proteins | sample YL17G06_40_MG_FD_203697 | JGI IMG/M metagenome (GOLD analysis project Ga0315280, IMG submission 203697) | Sediment microbial communities from Yellowstone Lake, YNP, Wyoming, USA - YL17G06_40 | ecosystem: Environmental > Aquatic > Freshwater > Lake > Sediment | place: USA: Wyoming | collected... | reverse complement strand
GATGTGAAGAACAACGGCCCCTACGGGCCAGTGGAGGCAACGCTCAAAGGTTGGCTGTCGCCGCCGGCGGACTGCACCGTCCTACCCGCCCTCGTCAGCGAGCAGGTGGTGCTGGCCAACGACGAGATGAAGACCATAGAGCAGGAGTTTACCATCCACTGCGGCGAGCGTTCCCTGCACACGTTTGAGTTCCACAACAGCATCACGGCCAAGGACGCGCACATTTCCGACCCGCCAGGGAACAACGAGCTGTCGCGCTTGTTACCCTCCGTCGACACTTGGGCCCAGGCGGACGTCAAGATCGTGAGCCAGGGCTTCGTTAGCCCGCCGGCGGAAATGCAGGTCAGCGCGGACACGACGGTAACGCTGCGCAAGGTGCTGCGCAACGACGGGCCGTACACTGGCAACGTGACGGTGGACATCACCAAGACGGCCAGCGCCCCCGCCGACTGCACCATCATCCCGCTCAGCGCCACCGAAGAAGACGTAGTGCTGCTCGACAACACGAACAAGACCGTCGATGAGACGTTCACCATCCACTGCACCAAGGACGGCACCTACACCTTCACCGTGGACAACGCAGTGAGCGGGCCCAAGGACGTGCATGTCGAGGACCCGAACCTGCCCAACACGGCCCACACCGACCTGGTCGTGAAGGCTATCGGCAAGGCCGACGTGAAGATCGTCGACCAGTACTTCGTCGACCCGCCGGCCCAGATCGACGTCAGCGTGGACACGCCGGTAACCCTGCGCAAGGTGCTGCGCAATAACGGCCCCTACACCGGCGACGTGGAGGTGACCATCACCAAGACGGCTACGGCTCCTGCCGACTGCACAATCAGCCCGCCGACGCACAGTCAGCAGGTGCTGCTGCCCGACAACACGGACGTGACCGTCGATGAAGTCTTCACCATCCACTGCTACAAGCCGAGCGACCATACCTTCAGCGTGGACAACGCAGTGAGTGGGCCCAAGGACCCGCGCTTCATTGACCCCGATATGACCAACAACACGGCCCACAGCGAGCTGACCGTGGACGCTCTGGCTCAGGTGGACGTGGCCGTCAGCCAGACGATCCTCAGCCCGCCAACCGACATCAACGTCAGCGAGAACCGGGTCGTCACCGTGGAGAAGACCCTCACGGCCATGGTGAAGCCTCCGGCCACACCAGCCGAGATCCCCTCCGTCACGGTGACCATCACGAAGACGGCCGGCGCCCCTGCCGGCTGCTCCGTTGTCCCTGTCGGGCCCATCACCGTGCCGAAGGTGGTCCCCACGACCGGCTCGCTCGTCTTCAACGAGACGTTCACCATCCACTGTGCGGAGCCCAGCACCCACGTCTTCACCTTCGACAACGCGGTCAGCGCGCCTAGCGACGCTCACATCACCGACCCCGACATGGGCAACAACACCGGCCACAGCGCGCTCTCCGTCAACGCTCTGGCTGAGGTGGACGTGAAGGTCACCCAGACCATCCTCAGTCCGCCTGCGGAGATCGACGTGAGCTCGAACGTGGAGATCACGCTACAGAAGACCCTCACCGCCACGGTCCTGAACAATCCGCCTTACAACATCCCGTCGGTCACGGTGACGGTCACCAAGACGGCCACCGCGCCCGCTGACTGCTCCGTTGTCGCTCCTCTCGCCGTGCAGAAGGTGGTCCCCACAACCGGCTCGCTGATCTACACGGAGAAGTTCACCATCCACTGCTCCAAGCCCAGCACCCACGGGCCGTTCACCTTCAACGACACCGTTAGCGGGCCCAAGGACGCTCACATCAGCGACCCAGTCTCTGGGAACAACTCGGCCTCGACGAGCCTGACGGTGGACGCCATCGCCTACGCCGACATGAAGGTCGTTGACCAGTACGTAGAGAACCCGCCAGCCGAGATCTCGCCGAGCGAGGACGTCCAGATCGTGCTGGACAAGGTGATCCACAACAACGGGCCCTGGGGGTCGGTGGAGGCGGTCACGACGACAGTCGTCACTGCGCCGACGGGCTGCACAGTGTCGCCGGCTGTCCACTCTCAGCAGTTCCACAACGTGCCCGTGAGCGTGGACATCCTCCACCACGAGCCCTTCGTTATCCACTGCTCCACGCTGGGCACCTACACCTTCACCTTTGACGACGGGGTTGAGCTGAAGGAACCCCACGTGCGCGACCTGGTGCCGGGCAACAACACCGCCCAGACCAAGCTGACGGTGGATTCAGTGAGCCAGGCCGACGTCAAGATCGTTAGCGTGGGCTTCGTCACCCCACCCACCAAGCTACCCCTGGGCGAGGACCTGGACATCACCCTGCGGAAGGTGCTCCGCAACAACGGGCCCTGGGAGCCGGTGGACATCGCCATCAACGCCACTGCCACTCCCCCTACCGGCTGCTCGGTCGTCCCCGAGAGTGTGCCCAGTTCCATCAGCGCTGTGCCGGTCGGCATCGACCAGGTGGTGGACGAGGTGTGGACCATCAAGTGCACCGAGCCGGGTCTGAAGACCTTCGGCTTCGACAACTCCATCGACGTGGCCACCCTGTATGTGTCCGACCCCAACCCGACCAACAACAGCAGCCACAAGCTGCTGTCGGTCCACGACGACACAAGCTGTGAGGCGGACTACGACGGCGACGGCCTGTGCGACGCCTCTGACCTCTGCCCCGCCAACCCTGACTGCGATGGCGACGGCGTATCGGATGGCTCCGACAACTGCCCGATGGTGAAGAACCCCACACAGGCTGACCTCGACGGGGACGGCATCGGCGACGCCTGCGACACGGATGACGCCGATGTCGACGGCTTCCTCGATGGCGTCGAGCTGTACGTGGGCACCGACCCGCTAAAGGCCTGCCCTGACGGCAACAGCGAGGACGCCTGGCCGCTGGACATTGACATGGACATGAGCCTCAGCGTCAGCGGCGACGTCTTCAACTATGTCGGCCGCATCGGCGCCGGACCCGGCGACCCCCAGTGGTGGCAGCGCCTGGACCTGGACGCAGATGGCACCCTCAGCGTCAGCGGTGACGTGTTTATGTACGTGGGCAGGATCGGCCAGACGTGCCAGTAAGTAAGCGGCAGACCGTCCGTCCAAGCTAGGATAGCCCCTGGCCGCCCCGCTGCCAGCCAGCGCCATCGCGTGGTTGGGGGCGGCGGGGCGGCTGTGGGGTGGGTCCTGCCTCGAGTTTGTCCGAATTTGCTCGGCCCGTCGGAGGCCACGCGGATGTAGCGCCAGCCTTCACGGGCCGAGTGACTTTACGTGACGCGCATCAGGAGATACACCCGCTGGCGTCTCTCGCCTGTCTCATCGGCGTGGTAAGCCATTGCGGGAGCTTTCGGCGACCCTTGAGCTCGGTGGCGGCTCGTGTTGAGCCTGCACGCCTTCCCCTTACGCCTTCGCCTCCAAGTTACCAAGACTTTGCTAACCAAGTTAGCTAGCAAAGGCGGTACCAGACGGGACGAAAAGGGGGTACTCCCAGATGCGAAATGGGCCTTCCTGGGACAACTGCTGGCGAAGGCCAAAACCGCAGGTCGAGGTTCGAATCCACCGCCGCCAGATTCGTGTCTGTTGCCGTCTCGCCTGGGAAATTTCTGGAATTGTCCAACTCTTGACACTAAGTGGCGGTAATGACAACATAGAACAGCTTAGCAATTGCTGAGATTCCGGCGAACGCCACCATGGCTCAAGGAACACGTTCAATGAGATGGCCACAGCGAAGACATTGCGGCCGTGACACCACAGTCCTCCGCACCACCGTTGCGGCAGGGATGTGCCGAGTTGACGCAGGCCCCGCTGCATTGCTCGGCGACGAGGACTGCATGGAGGCCAAGCCCTTGGATAAGTTGCCACAGGTTAGGAGACAGTGCTGGCACTTGACACGAGTGTGAGAGGCGTGGTAGGATACCGACCGGTTGGTCAGATGCTGCCTAGCCAAGAGTCCAGGAAACGCCTCGTTCAGACAGCCCTCAGGCTGTTCGCCAGCCGTGGTTACCACAACACCAGCATCGCCGATATCCTGAGGGAAAGCGGCTGCACAAGAGGCGTCCTCTACCACTACTTCCCGTCCAAGGAAGAACTGGGCTGCGCTGCTATCGACGAGGGGCTGCGGCTAATTGTCGAACAGGGCACGGGCGCGTACCTGCAAACCAACGAACATCCCATCGACCGCCTCTCGAAGGCGCTTGATGCCCTACCTAACGTTATCAAGCTGGGAGCGGTAGCCGTTTCCGCAACTGACCTCTCTGTCCGCATGGCGAGCGTACACGAGGGCTTCCGAAAGCGCCTGGAAGGAGGGTTGGAACCGACGGTGGACCAAGTCGAGCAGGTGGTGCACAGAGGCATTGCCGATGGCCAGATCGCGGACAGCGTGGACCCTCGTCAGTTGACCCACGTGCTCATCACCATGGGTGCGGGGATCCAGCACATGACCCTGCTGTGGCACCGAGAGGTCATCTGCGAGGACGCTCGGCGCTGGCTAAAGGAGTACTTGAATTCGTTGCGGATGTAGGCAGAAGGAAGGGGCGCGGCGGCTGCCGACGCCCAAGGTACAAGCGAAGGGAGGACAAGTCTAGTGACGACGCGACAGCAGCAGGCAAAGCAAACCAAGCTTGATGGCGCCAGGGGCATGGCTGAATGGGCAAGCATCTATCAGGCCTACAACGCCATCTTCAAGCTGACCGAGTTGGCTCTTCTGCCCCATGCTCTTTCTCTTCCCCAGATTCATCTCCTGTGTGTTTTGAAGAAGGGGGGCGGGACCCTCACTACCGGCGAGATAGGGCGAGCCATGGTCAAGGCCAGCCAGACGATAACCGGCCTGGTAGACAGGCTGGAAGAGCCGGGACTGGTGGAGCGAGTCTTCGACAGGCGCGACCGCCGCAAGACCTGGGTTCGCCTGAACGAAAAGGGCGAACGCAAGCTTGGCGAGGCCTTCCCCGTCGTAAATCGGCTCGCAGAGGAACTCTCTTCTGTTCTGACCGACCAGGAGCTACGGGACCTGCAGACCAAAGTAGAGAAGCTGCGGAGTGCGGCAATGGACAGGCTTGCCGGGGCCCTGGGGCGCCTGTAGGCCGATGCCTTCGCCGAACGGCAGGCAACGCTGCCACAACTAAGCATCGTTTCAGCCGCTTGATGGCCTGTCCACGCTGGGCAGGCCATCGGGCGGTTTCAGGATACGCTGCTGTCACGCAGGTCAGCGTCTGTCAGGCCAAAATGGTGGGCGATCTCATGTTTGATGACCCGCCCAACGTGTTCTCTAACCTCATCGTCGCTGCGGCACAGCCTCTCGATAGGGTGCTGGAAGATGAATATGCGATCGGGCAGCGCCAGATTGTAGTGAGCCCCCCTCCTGGTATGCGGGATGCCAACGTAGAGGCCCAAGAGCATCCCTCCCACAGGAACCCGCGCCGAGCGCAGCTCCTCCGGGCCAGGCCAGTCTCTCACCTCGATGTCTATGTTGGCCAGCCTGTCTTGGAAGCGCTGGGGTAGAGCCTCCACCGCCTCCACAACCAGTTCCTCGAAACGCTGCTTGTCCATCACAGCTAGCCCCAGCGGCAAGGAAGCCGAAGCACCTTCAAGCTTTACCCAACGACGCGGACGACTATATCATCCGCGGCGGCCGCCGTCCACAGGGCAAGGCCACCAGGGTCTTGCCAAGATGGGCAAAATATGTAATATAGATAGCAGACTGCCGAGGTGGTGGAATAGGTAGACACGCCGTCTTGAGGGGGCGGTGCTCGAAAGGGCGTAGGGGTTCAAATCCCCTCCTCGGCACCAGGAAGGCGTAGGGAGCGGAAGTGGCTCAGCGGTAGAGCACCTCCTTGCCAAGGAGGGGGTCGCGGGTTCGAATCCCGTCTTCCGCTCCAGGGCGACGTAGCCAAGTGGTTAAGGCAGGGGTCTGCAAAACCCTGATCGGCGGTTCGAATCCGCCCGTCGCCTCCAACAGAGAGGAAGCCAGCTCAGAACTCGGGCACGCCCCCGATGTTCTGAGTTTTGTATTCCAGGCCAAGGGCCATGCACAGGCAAGCCAAGGCAGACTGCGGCGTTATGTAGAGTGCCGAGGTGGCGGAATTGGTAGACGCGGCGGACTTAAAATCCGCTGAGCCGCCAGGCTCGTGCGGGTTCGAATCCCGCCCTCGGCACCAGCTTCATCCCGGGCCCAGATCTCTCACATCTCTTGAAACACCACAGATGTTGCGGCGCGCCGAGCGGGTGTGCTAAACTGACTGTAGAAAACCGAACAGGCGATGAAGCTCGTCCTGCCGGCCTGAGGGCTGGCCCGGCGAACCGCCGCAGCAGCGGCTGATAGCTTCTACTGGTGAAACCGGTGGAAGCTTTTTTGTTGACCTCGCGCCAGGGAGAAAGCGGCGGAGCCACCTGAGTGGAGGCATGGGGGAAATGTATCCCGACCTCCTAAGAGAGGTAGGCTGTACTCTTGACGTGTTGGGAAGGTAAGCCGTGGCTGCCGCACTGACGAGCGCCCGCACACTGACGCCGCTAGACCAGCGTCCGGTCGTCTCGTATGTCGACAGCTGCCAGACGCCTGACGGCGGCTACTTCTTCGCCCGCGTCGCCCCGGCCAGCGCCCAGGATACCTACCACGTCATCAAGTGCTTGGCGTTGCTGGGCCAGAGGCCGCTCGGCTTGAGGGCAGTAAAGGACTGGCTGAGCACGATGGCTGACAGCAGCGTGGCCCGCAACCTCCGCGGCCTCTACTTCCTCTCCGAGACCTACAGCGACCTGCAAATGAGTACGGAGCCGCTCTGCAAAGGGCTGGACAGTGTTTGGGCACTGCAGAACCCATGCGGCGGCTTTGGGACTGTCGACAGGGTCTATGTGGAAGTGCCGTCGGAGCTCGAGGCCACCTACTGTGCCGTCGCGACCCTCCAGAACCTAGGCGCGCCCGTGGACGGACGACGCGTGGTTGCGTTCGTCGAGCGGTTCCGGAACGCTGATGGCGGCTTCGGCGGCGAGGGCCGATCGATCCTCTCGTCCACCTATTACGCGCTTGCTACTTTCGCCAGACTAGGCCAGTCGCCAGAGGACCCGCAGGCGGCCCTGCGATGGCTCCGTCAGCACGAGGAGCGCTGGGACATCCAGTACCTGGAGGACCTCTTCTGGCTGGTGCGAGCGCTGGAAGCCTTGGGAGAAGGCGTGCGCTACCGGGAGAAGGCGGCGGCATTCACCCTGGGCTGTCAGCGCCCCAGCGGCGGCTTTGGCCGGGCTCACTGGGGCATTGCAACGCTTGAGGACACCCACCACGCGGTGGCCGTCCTGAAGAGCGCAGGGTATCTCGGCGACGAGGGATTGGGCTGAGGTGAGAACGGTGGCACGACTATCATGGACACAAGCTAAGGGTAGCCGGGAAGAGCCGCCGCCGGAGCTGACGGTCAATGTCCGCATCGAGGAGCCCGGCGGCACCTTCAACACCTACAGCTACGACCAGCAGCGGGGCACCCTTCGCCTTGCGGGCGTGCACCACCGGCCGCCTTCAGGAGTCGAGCGGGGCGCGGTTCTGAACACGCTGGGCGAGGAGGATGGGCCCTTGGAGGCTCTCATCGTCGTAGCGTCCCCGACCTCAAAGGGCTGCATCGTAGAGGCACGCGTCGTCGGCGGCGTCGCAGTGAGCACGCCTGAGGCCGAGAAGCTTTACCTGGTGGGAGTTCCTGTCGTTGGCTCAGTGCGGGCTGAGGTTCGCAGGGCGGACGAGCTGCTCGCGGCCGAGCGCCAGGCCATCGGTGACGCCGCTGCTTCTGAGCATCGACAGGGACCCTTGCGGTGGATTTCGTGCGCCGAGGCTGAAGCGGTGGTCAAGGAGGCGACGAAGGCGTACTGGGAGAACAAGGCAAAGACGAGCGGCGTGCGCTACGCGGCGGCCTGGAAGACCCAGCCGCTATCGGGCCGCTGGGCTCACGACGATGAGGCTGAGCCCCACACGTGGGCCGAATACCTGGTACCCAGCCTGCCCTTCCGTTTCCAGGGCTACGTGGAGGAGCTGCTGCTGCCGGATGAACGCCTCCTATTCTTCGTAGAGCGGCCCTCCTTCGTGCCGGGCGGGGTTTGGGGGCTCCTGCGCCGCCAAAAGCTCCGCCAGGGCCTACTCGTCATCACTGACCGTCAGGTTATGGTGATGCTAGACAGCCTACCGCCGGACTCTACCATGGTGGCCTGGGGCTACATCGCCAAGGCCAGCGCCGTGGAGAGGCTGACGGGTGCCTGGTTGGACTCGCGGGACTCCACCTGTGAGATGGGCTTCGCCCTGGATGCAGCCGGTGGCGCCGAGAGATATACGATGACCTTCCCCGCGGAGCATGCCGAAGCGCTACAGGAAGCGGTCAGCCTCCTGGAGGGCTTCGCCCGCCCGCCCACAGCCACGGCGGCCAGACGCCTGTACAATGACAAGCCATCCGCCGGTCCCGCCAGGGATGACGGTGAAGAAGGCGATCTGGAGGCGAAGCATCCCCACCTGCACGATCTCCTGGCCCGGGTGGGTGAGGACAGCGTCCTTGCCGCTGCCGCCGCCCGCCCCGTCGATGGGCGGGGCCTAGGGCCGGCCCTGGCGCTGACGGCCGGCAGGCTGATCGTCTTCGATGGCGGGAGCCACAAAGACCTTCAGGCAAGGTGCCAGGAATACCCCGTAGCCGGTATTTCATCGGTCGAGATCACCCAATCGCTGCTGGGTTGCCGGTTCGAGGTCTTCACTCCGGCGGCGGAAGAGGTGGACAAGGTGACCCTGAGGTACAACTACCCCGACGCGCCTCCCTTTCTCAAGGCGTTCATCGCGCTGCGTCACCTGCTGGGCCAGCCCATTCCGCTAGCGGACGAGCCCAACGGCCACGTGCGAGCCAGGGCATCCTCTAGCGCGTAGGCTGGCCTCCTACCTCGATTCCCATGGGCCAGAGCCGCTGGCCCCTCTCGCATCTACGTCGGCTTGACGCGTCGGACGTGGCGCACCCACAATCCCAGTACCTCCCCTGCTTGCCCCACGTCACTCTCCCCTCGATCACTGTGGTAAGCACCATCGCTCGCTTCTGCTCTTCGTCGCTCAGCGTGATCTGTGCCCTCATAAGGTGACAGAATCACAGAATAGTTACGAGGTGACAAACTCTCAGACCATCGACGCGACAGGTACAAAGCCTTGCCCCAGGGAGCCTCGACTGCTATACTAGGCTGCGATTTGCTTATGACCAGCGTTGCTACTGAGTATGAAACCGTAATCGGCCTGGAGGTGCATGCTCAGCTCCTCACCAAGAGCAAGATGTACTGCTCTTGCAGCGCCGATTACGCTGACTCTCCCCCCAACACCCACGTCTGCCCCGTCTGCCTGGGCATGCCCGGCGTGCTGCCGGTCATCAACCGGCAGGCAGTAGAGTACACGATCATGACCGCCCTCGCCCTCAACTGCCAGATCGCCGAGGTTTCCCGCTTCGATCGCAAGAACTACCCCTACCCCGACCTGATGAAAGGCTACCAGATCTCCCAGTACGACATGCCCTTCTCCTACGGCGGCTGGCTGGAGATCGACGTAGATGGCAAGGAGAAGCGGGTTGGCATCACCCGCGTCCACCTGGAGGAGGATGTCGCTCGCCTGGTCCACGTTCAGAACGAGGTGGGAGAGACCTACAGCCTGGTGGACGTCAATCGCGCCGGCGTGCCCCTAATGGAGATCGTCGGCGAGCCCGACCTGCGCTCGCCGGAGGAAGCCCGCCAGTACCTGATGAAGCTGCGCCAGATCCTCCAGTACCTGGGGGTGAGCACGGCCAGCATGGAGGAGGGCCAATTCCGCTGCGATGCCAACGTAAGCATCCGCCCGCGCGGCAGCCAGGAGTTCTTGGGTAAGGTGGAAGTGAAGAACATGAACAGCTTCCGCGCCGTCTACAGGGCCCTGGCCTACGAGGTGGAGCGGCAGCGGCAGGTGGTGGAGGCGGGCGGCCGCATCGAGCAGGAGACGCGCGGCTGGGTCGAGGACGAAGGACGAACCGTCTCTCAAAGAACGAAGGAGTACGCCCACGACTACCGTTACTTCCCCGAACCAGACCTGCCGCCGCTAACCCTCGCCCGCGAGTGGGTGGAGGAAATCCGCGCCCGCATGCCCGAGCTACCCGACGCCAAGAAGGAACGCTTCATCCGCCAGTACGGCCTTACGGAGTACGAGGTGAACCTCCTGACAGAGACGCGGGCCAAGGCCAAGTTCTTCGAGGAGTGCCTGGCCTCGCTGGCGGGTGAGGGGGAGACCATGGTCAAGCAACGGGCCAAGGCGGTCAGCAACTGGATGCTGGGCGACTTCGCCCGCCTCCTCAACGCCGCCAACATGGAGGTCGACGATGCCCTGGTGAAGCCGGAGCACATCGCTCAGATGCTGGATATGATCGACAGTGGTATCATCAGTGGTAAGATCGCCAAGACGGTGTTCGAGGGAATGTTCCAAACAGGAAAATCGCCCCGCGAGATCGTGGAGGAGGCAGGGCTCACCCAGATCAGCGCCTCGGACCAGCTGGCGGCAGCGGTGGAAAAGGTACTTGCGGCCAACGCCAAGGCGGTGAGAGACTATCAGTCAGGAAAGCAAGAAGCACTGCGGTTCCTGGTAGGGCAGGTGATGCGAGAGACGCGCGGTCGTGCCAATCCGGAGTTGGTGAACCAGATCCTGCGGCAGAAGTTGGAGGGGGGCGGGTAAAACTTTTGTGGTTAGCTAGCGTTATTAACTGAGAGAGTATGAATCGCCTCCGGGAAGCCGATTTCCTCAAGTGGCTATATCCAGGCATGCAGATCAAGCGCTGGCTGGCGCTGCTGATGCTGGGGGTAGCCATAATGGGATTGGGGATCGCTTACATCCTGCGAGAGGCCTACGTCTCCTATACATTTCCCTCTTTCATCTACTATCTGACCCTCCAGTTCATCCCCCGCTTCTGGCGTGGCATCATGTTCATGGCCGCCAGTGCCGGCCTCATCCTCTTCGCCTTGTGGCACCTCAACAGCTCCCTCCTATCGGCCGTCCTCCCCCGCAAGCGCGATTCAAGCCTGGTGAACATCATCTGGGGTCAGCGTCACCTGCGGCGGGGGCCGAAGATCGTCGCCATTGGTGGCGGGACAGGGCTTTCCATCCTCCTGCGCGGCCTTAAGCAGTATACCGGCAACCTGATAGCCATAGTCACGGTGGCCGACGACGGTGGCAGCTCTGGCAGGCTGCGCCGCGAGCTGGGCATCCTGCCGCCGGGCGACGTGCGCAACTGCATCGCCGCCCTGGCCGACGCCGAGCCTCTCATGACCAGGCTCTTCCAGTATCGTTTCTCCGACGGTTCCGACCTGGCCGGCCACAGCTTTGGCAACCTGTTTATCGTGGCCATGAGCGGCGTACTAGGCAACTTCGAAGAGGCCATCAAACAGACCAGCCGCGTCCTGGCGGTGCGCGGCCAGATCGTCCCTTCCACCCTGGTCGACGTCACCCTGGAGGCCAAAACGGAGAACGAAGAGACCATTCAGGGCGAGGCCAAGATTAGCGAGAGCTCCAGTCGCATCAGGGAGGTCCGTCTCCACCCCCCCAACCCCCAGGCCTGTCCCGAGGCCATCCGAGCCATCCTGGAGGCGGACGTAATCGTGATGGGGCCGGGCAGCCTGTTTACCAGCGTCCTACCCAACCTGCTGGTGGACGGCCTAAGGCGGGCGATCAAGGCCTCCTCTGCCCTGAAAGTATACGTGTGCAATGTGGCCACCCAACCGGGCGAGACCGATGGCTTCAACGTGATTGATCACGTGCGGGTGTTGGAGAGCCACGTGGGCAAGCGCCTCTTTCGCTACGTGCTGGCCAACAGCAACATCGAAAACGGCCTGCCCGAGACATGGCGCTCGCAGCCAGTGCGGATCGACGGTGGAGATTCTCTGAGAGGGCACCTCATTCTGGCCGATGTGGTCAGCGAGGAGAACCGCTACCATCACGACTCCAAGAAGCTAGGAGAGGCCCTGATTCGCTTGTACTACGACCGCAATCACCTGAACCAGACCCTGGCGGCGGAGGAAGCGGCGGAGGACAAGGTGGCCAGCGCTCTCGACTAACCGAAAGCGCGACCTTCCCCCTTGGAGCAAAGGCGACAAGACATGGAGTTTAAGGACTACCTTAGCATCGTCCAGATCATCATCTCCGTGACCCTGATCCTCATCGTCCTCGCCCAGGCGCAGGGAGAAGGCGGATTCGGCACACGGGCAAGCTCCATCGTCCGTACGCGCCGCGGTGTGGAGAAGACCCTCTTCCAGTTGACCATAATCCTAGTGGCCATCTTTCTCCTCATTTCAGCCTTGAGTGTGCGTGCCGGCCTCTAGACCGGCGCTCTCTTTCTGGGTCATGGGCGCCTCGTGAGAAACAGGAGCCTTCATCTCCCTTGCCTCTAAGGCGTCCCAGGAGGCATGCCAGTGAGCAGGCGCTCCCGCTGGCCGCTTCTGGCTGGCCTGGTGCTGGCCATCGTCGCCCTATCGGCCCTGTGGTACGCCACCAGAGAGGGGTCAGGGCCGCAAGTGCCCGCCCACGGCGGTCGCTACCTGGAGGCGGTAGTGGGAAGCCCCTTGCGCGTCAACCCTCTCTACACGGCCTTCAACGATGTGGACAAGGACCTGGCTACCCTTGTCTTCTCCGGCCTCACCAGATTGGGCCCCGACGGGACGGTCTTGCCCGACCTGGCCGAAAGCTGGGAGGTCAGCCCCGACGCTCGCGTCTACACCTTTCATCTCCGTCGGGGCGTGACCTGGCACGATGGCACAGCCTTCACCGCTGACGACGTCATCTTCACCTGGGGTGCTCTCCGCGACCCCGACTTCAAGGGCGAACCATCGCTGGGGCAGTTCTGGCAGCAGGTAGAGTGTGTCAAGAAGGACGATTTCACCGTCGTCTGCGAGCTGCCTCAGCCCTTCGCTCCCTTCCTTGCCCACACCACCATCGGCATCCTGCCGCGACACCGCCTGGAGGGTTTGAGCGCCGAAGGACTGTTCATCGCCCCCTTCAATGAGCAACCCATAGGTACAGGGCCCTTCATCCTCAGGGCCCTCGACAGCCAGAGGGCTCTTCTGGAAAGCAACCCCTCCTATCACTGGGGAGAGCCCGCGATCGCCCAGATAGAGCTCCGTTTCTACTCCGACTACCGTCCAGCCGCTGCCGCTCTTCAGGATGGACAGGTGCAGGGCCTTTTCCTGGGCCCGGAAGCCAGCCCAGACATCCTGGCGCAACTGGAACAAGACAAGAAGCTGCAGCATCTGGCCAGCCGCCGCAACAGCTACACGCTTCTCTATCTCAACACTCGCATGCCCCCGCTCGACGCCAGATCGGTGCGCCAGGCTCTCCTCTATGCCCTGGACCGCGAGGCCATCATCGCCGATAGGCTGGACGGAAGAGCCCAGCTCGCCGATAATCCTATCGTCCCCGGCACCTGGGCCTATAGCGACGACGTCAGGAGCTATCGGCACGACCCCCAGAGGGCGCGTCTGCTGCTGGAAGAGGGCGGCTGGCAGATCAACTCGCGGGGGGTGCTGGAGAAGGAGGGCGAGGAGCTGCGCCTGACCCTCCTGACCGACAACGACCCCGAGCGAGTGGCCATCGGCCAGGAGATAGCGCAGCAGCTCAGGGCGATCGGGGTCGATGCCAGCCTACAATCGCGAGCAGCCAGCGAGCTGGTGCGCGACTTCCTCCTGCCCCGCCGCTTCCAGGCGGTCATCTACGGCTGGGACCAGGGATACGACCCCGACCCCTACCCGGCCTGGCATAGCTCGCAGGTGCAGGAGCGGGGATTCAACCTGGCTGGCTACAGCGACGAATATCTGGACCGAGTCCTCAATCAGGCCCGCCAGACCAGCGACCTGGAACAGCGCAAGGCCCTCTACAGGGAATTCCAGCAGATCTTCGCCGAGGAGGTGCCCAGCATTCTCCTCTTCTATCCCGTCTACAACTACTTCGTCGACAAGGAGGTGAAGGGGGTTAGCCTGGGCGTCCTGTTCGAGCCCGCCTCTCGCTTCGCCAATGTCCATCAGTGGTACGTCAAGGCGAAGCGCACCGGCTCTTGGCCGAGCCCTCGATCGATACCATGACGAACCCCATCATCACCCTGACCACTGACTTCGGCCTGGAGGGCCCCTACGTGGCTGCCGTGAAGGGGGCCATCCTCACCATTAACCCACAGGTCACCATCGTGGACATCAGCCACGCCGTTCGCCCCCAGGCCATCGAGCAGGGCGCCTTCTTGCTGGCTTCCGCCTGGCCCTACTTTCCCCGTGGTTCCATCCACCTGGGCGTGGTCGACCCAGGCGTGGGGACGGAGCGACGGGCCCTGGCCATGCGAACGCCGGCCGCCACCTTCGTCGGGCCAGACAACGGCTTGCTCTCGCCCGCCCTGCCCGACGAGGTGCGAGAGGCAGCCTGGGGCCACGATCAGCCTTTTCCTGTCAGGCTTCCCGAGGGCTATCGAGCTGTCTCCCTCATCAACGAGGCCTACTTTCGTCAGCCCGTGAGCAGCACCTTCCACGGCCGCGATATCTTTGCCCCCGTGGCCGCTCACATCTCGCTGGGCGTGCCGCTGGCGGAGCTAGGCCCGCCGGTAGAGGAAGTGCTCGGCCTGGCACCCCTTCGCGCCCGCCGACAACCTGACGGCAGCCTCAGGGGGCGGGTCATTCACATCGATGTCTTCGGCAACCTGGTGACCGACGTCCGCTGCGAAGACCTGGCGGCCGAAAGGCCAACGATGGAGGTGGCCGGCCGCCGTATTGTAGGCCTCAGCCTCACCTACCAGGAAGGAGCCGAAATCGTGGCGGTCGTTGGCAGCAGCGGCTATCTGGAGATAGCAGCGCCCAGAGCAAGTGCCGCTGAGCTGCTAGGAGCGACCTTGGGGATGCCTGTGCTCGTACGTCCCTAGAACGGCTAGCGCTGGAGCAACACCGGGACCTGGACCACGTGGATGGGCTTGCCGTCGGCGGCGCTCAGTTCGAACACCCGCACGCACCCCGGCTGGGAGACAGTGATCCTGAAAGCGATATCGACTGCGAAGGGAGCGGCAAATTCGCCCGCCTGCAGCGTGGGCGGGGGAATGCGCCCCTCGGCGGACAGGGGAGGGGCCCGCCTCTCAGCCACCGGCTCGCCCGTGGCGTCGTAGATGGCCACCCGCACCCCCGCATCCTCGAAGCCAATGCCAGCGCCCCAGCCGCGCACGTGAGCGGGGCTGGTCAGGACGTCGTCCTTCCGCGGTTCCTCCAACACCATAACGTCGGGACTGGCGGGGTCAGGGTTCTCAGGACACACGTTGGGGAGAGGAGTAGGCGTGGGGCTAGCCGTTGCAGCCACTGCCGGCGTCAAGACGGGCGGGGTTGTCGGCGAGGGCGTGACGGTACTGATGCGCAGGCCAATTTCGGAGGGCGCTTCCTCTTCCGCACAGGCCAGGAAGAGCAGAGGCAAAACCAGGGCCAGCGCCGCCAGCCATCGACAGAAGGCAACAGGCCTCAGCATTAGTGACCAGCTCTCCCCATTTCTCATAGTATAACGCCCAGCAGCGATTGAGGTTGCCTCGAGAACCGTGCTAGAATCTGCGCGCCTGCCAAGCAGGAGCGGAAATCATGCGAGTGGTGTTCATGGGCACGCCTGAATTCGCCCTCCCCAGTCTGCGTGCACTGGTGGAAGGAGGGTACGACATTGTGGGCGTGTACACCCGCCCCGACCGTCTGGCGGGACGAGGGCGCGTCCTCACGCCGCCCGCCGTAAAGACCGCCGCCCTCGCCTACGGTCTGCCTGTCTTCCAGACGCCCGGCCTGCGCCGACCGGAGGCCGTGGAGGAATTGGCCTCCCTCAAGCCCGATGTCATTGTAGCCTGCGCCTTCGGAGTGATCCTCCGCCAGCCGGTGCTGGACATCCCTGCCAAGGGTGTGCTGAATATCCACCCTTCCCTTCTGCCTCGCCACCGCGGCGCCTCGCCCATCGCGGCAGCTATCCTGGCTGGCGATGAGCATTCAGGGGTGACGATCATGCTCATGGACCCTGGAATGGACACCGGCCCCATCCTCAGCCAGCGGGCCATCCCCATCTCGCCCTGGGACACCAGCGGCAGCCTCGGCGAGAGGCTGGCGGAGGCAGGGGCCGAGCTGCTGCTGGAGGTTCTGCCCCGCTGGCTGGCCGATGAGATAGAGCCCCAACCGCAGGACGATTCGCTGGCCAGCCAGGCCCCTCTCCTGCGCAAGGAGGACGGAGCCATCGACTGGAATCTGCCAGCAATCGATATCTGGCGGCGGGTGCGGGCCTTCAACCCCTGGCCGGGGGCGTTCACGACGCTAGCGGGACAGACCCTGCTCATCTGGGAAGCCTGGCCCCTATCGGTTGGCGGCGTGGGAGAGCCGGGCGCGGTCCTGCCTCTCACCGCCGAGCAAAGGCAGATGCTGCCGCCAGAAGTGGGCGAAAAAGAAACCCTCGCCGTTCAGACGGGCGAGGGCCTGCTGGCTGTCCTGCGACTACAACGGGCAGGACGCCGTTCCCTTACGGCGGCCGAATTCATACGGGGACAGCGAGACATCCTCGGCCGCCGCCTGGGCTCATAGGCCACGGCCTGCCTATTCTCTCTCCTCCTTCGGCTCCGCTTCGGCCTTCTCTTCCTCGGCCGCCTCAACTGGCACCTCGACCTCTTCCTCCACCGCCTCCTCGGCCAGGCGCGGTGCCGCCACCTTTGCCACCACCAACTCGGGGTCGACCAGGAGGGTGACGTCCGGACTCACCTCCAGGTCCTTCACATGGACGGCGTCGTCGAAGTCCGCCAGGCCCGACACGTCCACCTCGATGTGGGGTGGCAGGTCGGTGGGTAGGCCCTCCACCATGATGGCGTTGATGCCGTGCAGGAGGACCCCGCCCTGAACGCTAACCGCCGGGGCCTCGCCCACGATGACCAGGGGCACCTCCAGCCTGATCTTCTCCTTGAGCGACACCTGATAAAAATCGACGTGGAGGAACTCGTCGGTGATGGAGTCGCGCTGAACGTAGCGGACGAAGACCGGTCGCAACTTCTTCTCGCCCTCCACGTGGACCTGAAGCATGGTGTTGAGGCCGACCACGCGAATGGTCCGGGCCAGGTCGGGCGTGGGCACCTGCACGGCCTCGGAGGTGAGGCCGTGACCGTAGATGTTGGCCGGTGTTATGCCCTGCCGACGCAGCACCTTGACCTTCTTGCCCAGGATGCTTCGCGGCGTTACCGTCAGCTCGATCCGAGTCGCTGCTTGTGTCATCTATGCCACCTCACCTGTGACGGCTTCCACCTTATCAGATAGCCGGCTCTCAATCAAGGCGACCTCTCCTGACATGGCCGATTCGCCGTTGGTGGCTTGATCCCCAACCCCGCCTGTCCGCCATGCGGACTCCGCCTCTGCGGATGGCGGAGAAGGCCATGGACAAGATAGCTCAACAAGAGGCAGGGCTGATGGCGTTCAACTATTTAAATTCACCTCTGCGGGATGAATCCCGCAGCTTCCCCAAAGCTGAGGGTTTCAACCCTCAGGGGTGTTCTTGTTTTCTTTATGGCCATTAGGTCTGCCTGGAAGGGGCAACCTGTACTGTGCCAAGGTAGGACGGCATCGCATCGTCAGGAGGCGGCGTGGGCGATGACAACGATGGCCAGGCCGACGACGGCCACAACGACGAACTCAGCCGCCGTGGCCAGGTCGAGCTGCCGGAGGAGGTGGTTCTGCACGACGCCCGT
>Ga0315280_10005655_pt1 | contig 17685 bp, 15 predicted proteins | sample YL17G06_40_MG_FD_203697 | JGI IMG/M metagenome (GOLD analysis project Ga0315280, IMG submission 203697) | Sediment microbial communities from Yellowstone Lake, YNP, Wyoming, USA - YL17G06_40 | ecosystem: Environmental > Aquatic > Freshwater > Lake > Sediment | place: USA: Wyoming | collected... | reverse complement strand
GAGGCCTCGATCCCGTCGACCCTGATCTTGACTCTGATATGTGGTAGGGCTTCACGGGCGAGGTGGGTGACGAAGACGGTCAGACAGTTGCCCAGAGATACCTGATTAACTATCGAGGCCACAACTCTACCCGCTGAGATAGGCTCGGTCAGTGCTTCGAACTCGTCGACGAGGAGAATCTTCGGTTTGGGATCCGCAAAGACGGGCGCGAGGGAGTGGACGGCGTGCTCCAAGCTACCTGCCTTCCGAGTGGTCCGTCGCCTGAAGAGGTAGAGCGGGAGGAGCGGAACCTCAGCCTCCTCCGCCGGAACGGGTAGCCCAAGAATCGTCAGGATGTGTATTGTCGCTAGAGTGAGGAGGAGTGTGGTCTTGCCCCCGCTGTTAGCCCCGGTCAGCATCGCTACAGGGGAGATCTCGGCGCCTGGAATCTCGAGCTCCGTGGAACCAACCATGTACGAGACGCGCTCCACCTTAATGTGCCCCTTAGCCTCCTCGTCCAGCAGCATGATGTTTGCGGCTTTCATGAACCCGATCCCGGCCCCGCTGTTGATCTTCGCTGGCTTGAGCCCGAATTCTCTAGCGAACCTAGCCATGGCTAAGAGATAGTCGAGTCTGAAGACCGCTTCGACGCCCTGGTCCACCACCTCTCTTAGGCTCCAGAGTTTCTCCGCCGCCTTCCTAATCTTGAGGTATCTCGATCCACCCAACCGACGCTCATGACTCGCGACAAGGGATCTAACTCCGACAGGTGAGAACTCGAACGGAATCTTCAGGTGCTCGTACGCAGCTTGACTCAGTATCCGCTGCTCCTCATCATCGAGCCGAAATGCGTCGGTCAGCTCTAAGAGTGCACCATCTAGGACTTCCTTGAACTCTCTGGCCCCTCCTCCACGAGCAGCGATCCTCCTAGCTTCGTCGTTGAGCTTCTCCTGAGCCTCCAAGATGCCGGTTTCAAGGCTGGGTCCCTCTGCCTCCTCCAAGTCCCTCAGAATCGACAGGGCCTCGGTCAGCAATCTTGGATCCACATTGAAGAGCGACTTATCAAGATCCGATCCCTTGATCTCTGGTGCGAGAGCCACCGCACACTCTAGGACCCTTCTCCGCTCTAGGAAGTAGTTGACAAACGCTTCTGGGTTGACGTCTATGGGTTCGGGGGTCCCGGGTAGGAAGATCACGCCCGGCAGCCCGGGGGTCTCAGCCGACCTTCCGACGAGGAGCACAACATCACCGCCCTTAAACATCTGAGTGACCTTCTCTCGAGACTCAACCAGCTCCACCCTCACCTCCGCCCCAAACCTCTCGAGTACCTCTTCGTAGAGGCTCCTCGCTGTAACAGCCAACACCGGCAGATTGCCTGGCTTCACAGGTTCAAAGGAAGCTATCGAAAGAAGGTCCATTACCTTGGAGAGCCTGCCGGCTTGGTCGAGCCACTCAAGAAGTCTCCTAGCCTTATCCACCAAGATCAGGCGGCTCTCAACCTCCTTCCCGTCAAGCGAGGGGGTCAGAAGCCTGACCCTCTCCCTTCCCACCTTCGTGGCGGGGTAGCGAGAGAGGATACTGAGAATATCCTGGAGCAGCTGCCTCGAGTCAGGCGTGCAGAGGACATCCTTCACCCTGAAGTTGAGGGCGTACTCGGAGTACTTCACGATGATTCTAGCAGCCTCCACCGCCTCCACCTTGAGGATCTTGGAGACCGTTTCCGAGTCTCCGATCTCCGAAGCCTGCGCTAAGCGGTGAATCTCAAAGGGGGAGAGGGAGTAGATCCTCTCACCAAAGATCTCCGACAGATGAGAAACGTCCCGACTCAGCAACCCACTCGCCTGCCGATACAAGTCTAACTCAAACATCTCTATTCTGCCTTTCGACGCAGATGGATCCGCTTCGTTTCAGATTCGAAGCCAGCCAAGAAACATTTCTGAGCGCTTATCGTTCCATCCACCCAAATGCTCATACCCTACAACACCATCTACCTAACAACAAAACCGCACACGGTGGGACCGCTTGAACGTGCGCGTGATCTATAGGGTCGCGAACGTCATAGTTCTGTCTCTGCTCCGGGCGGGGAGGGCGCCCGGGCGCACCCGCGGGTCCATAGTAGCTAGCCTCATCAACAGGGCCCGATTGATCGCTGTGCTGGACGCGGTGGTGTTCGCATCAGTCTCCATCCTAGCGTACCAAGTCCTCATCAGAATTCCTGGATCACTCACAAATCTGTATCCGACCGTGACTCAGGCTTTAGCCGGCGTACCGGTCTGGCTCATCTCCGGGACTGTACTGTTCGGGATAATGTGGGAGATCTCTCAGCCGGCTCAATTCTCATCAAGCGACGTCGTGAACTGGCTCCCAGTCAGGGTGACAGAGTACGTGTTGGGCTGCGCGCTGTCCACGGTGTACACCATCTCATTCATTCTGGCGGGGGTCGCTGGAATCGCTCTTGGAGTGGGGGTCTGGACGGGGCAGACCTGGAACTGGATACCTTATACCATCATCAACGTGGTCGCCATGTTCTTGGGAGCGTTCGCCATCGAGATTATCCGGGCTGTGATAAACAGGGCATCTTCATCTTTCTATAAGCGGGGCGGGAGATCCACGATCGCGATCAGGCTCGTAGCAATCATGCTGTTCGTAGTCCTCATCCAGCTCATGTTCCAGCCCCAGCTGTACTTGAGCTTCTTCCAAGTTCAGGCTGAAGGAGCCAAGAGCCTATGGTTTCTTCCCCTCTTCTGGCCGTCGCTTGCCACTGGATCGATCCTAGAAGCGCAAGCCGCACCCGCGCTCGCCTACAGCGCCCTAACTGCCGCCTTCACAGGCGTAGTATTCTGCGCAGCCGTTCTCCTAAGGGGGAAGTATTGGGTTCCAACACAGGTCTCGATAAGGGTATCGAGCGGAGTGTACACACCCAAAACGGGCGTGCTTGGGAAGATAGGCTTCACATCCCTAGAGTCCGCGATCATTCGGAAGGACCTCAAGGCGATGACCCGAAGGACCGAGATGATCCGGTTCCTCTCGATACCCGCGGCCATCACCATCCCAATGATCCTGAGCGCCGGACAGCCCGGCTGGGTTCAGAAAGGAACACTTGTATTAATGATCTTCTACGCCATCACTTTCTTAGCGCTTTTCGTGTCCATGATCAGCGTGGGGCAAGAGGGAGGAGCAGTCTGGCACCTCTACGCATCCGCGACCGACTACAGAAATCTTGTCAGGGCCAAAACCACGGTAACGCTTCTGATCACGCTGATACCAGCGATGATCCTCTCCTTGGTGGCCGCCTGGTTCTCGAATATGAATCTTCTGACCTCACTCCAACTATGCATGGCTTCAGCCCTATTCGCAGCTGCGGAGACGTTCATCGGACTCGCTGTTGGCACAAGGCACCCCAGCTTTCAGGAGGTCCCGAGGAGCAGGTTCATCACAGCCTCAGGAATGCTCATAGGACTAGCCGCGGGTGGGGGAGTGGCGATCGCTGTAGCGACTCCAGTTTTCTACTCTTTCTTTGTCGCACCCTCGAGTCCAATAGCACCTTTCGTGTTGCCGATAGTCATCGCAGAGACTCTCACTCTAAGCTTCGTCGGATACCATCTCGCCAAATCAGGCGCAAAGAAACTTCTCATCGAGTTGTGCACTTAACGAAAGAATAGAAAAGTTACTTGGAGCTACTGAACAAGCCGGGCTCTAGACTCAAGCACAGCAGAGACGTGATAAAAAGGAGTTGGTGAGACCCTAGGTCTCCCGAACCCTCCTCGCCGTCTCCAGATCGACCTCCCTCGGCCAGGACCGCTTGAGGGGATCCTTAATGTTCACAGCCAGCTTCCCGATCCTCTCGATCTCGATCTCCACCTTGTCCCCGTCCTGGCAGGGCCCAAGCCCCTGATGGTTCGTGCCGCAAGAGACCACGTCACCAGCCTCCAGCGTGACTATCGAGGACAGCCACTCGATCAGCTCGGGAATCCGATGCTCCATGTCACCGGTGTTATAGTCCTGCCTCAGATCGCCGTTCACCCGTAGCTTAACGTCGAGGTCGTGGGGGTCGGGTATCTCGTCCGCCGTGACAAGGGCTGGCCCCATGGGACCGAACGTGTCGTAGGACTTGTGGTTAAAGAACCACTTGCTCAGCCCCCGCGCCGAGATGTCGATGAACGCAGTGTACCCGAAGACAAGGTCCGTGGCGTTTTCTGCCTTCACGTTCTTAACGGTTTTCTTGATGACAAAGGCGAGCTCGGCTTCGTGATGGAATATGTTCGCCTGGGCGGGCGGGAGCTCGACGGTGTCTCCAGGACCGATTATCGATCTCGGCGACTTGAGGAAGAAGTCGATTGGCTGGCGTGGTCGCACCCCACCCTCCTTGTAGTTTCCTATGGCGCAGAGGAGAAGCGTCGGTTTTGGCACGGGCTGCCTCAGCCTAACCCCGCTGACAGGCACTCCCTTCCCTGCTTCCACCGTCTTTTCGATCTTCGGAGCGACTCTACCGAACTTGGCTATGACCTGCTCCAGCGTGTCTTGGGGTGTTGCTCCCTTCAGACCGACCAAGGCTGGGGTAATGTCAACCACGTACTCCTTCTTCAGGACTCCGAGCTTGAAGTCGTTGTAGAACACGAGCTTCATAATGCTCACCTTTCCCGCTACAAAGTATTTGAATCTACATAGAGTAGTTAATCGCGTATAGCATTTAACCCTTTGAGAAGTATCCGGGCGACTCGCGCTTCAATAAGAAAGCTTTTATGGCGCGTGAACTTTGTTGCTTCAAAATGAACTCCCGGATCGCGGGCGTGTCTGATGCTTGTCGAAGCCTTGGTTGCGTTTGCAATCATCCTGGGCGTATCGCTTGCCTTCTACTACATAGCCTCAGGTTCGCGACGACCCAAGCCCCCGACAGAGGACCCCCAGCGGTCAATGTACTCGTGCGGCGAGGAGATGAAGTATGACAAGTTCAGAATCTCGGTCACGTTCAGTGAGTACCTCGTCTACTTCGTCGTCATAGACTCCGCCACATTCTTGATCGCCCTCTCGGCGTTGGCGGCAGACGTCATCAACCCGCTGGCCCTAGTCGTTTACCTCCTTCTAGTCCTGTCGGCGGTCGTACTGTTGTCCCGAGGCGGGTAGTCTTGGCGCTCGGGAAACTCGTGAAATGGGCACGACTGAAGTCGCCCTGGGCTCTGCACTTCAACACGGGAGCATGCAACGGCTGCGACATCGAGGTCCTAGCCACCCTGGCTCCAAGGGTGGATGTTGAGCGGTTTGGAATACTGCTGAAGCCATCTCCAAGACACGCTGACGCCCTCATCGTGACAGGTCCAGTCACGCGACAGTGCGAGCAGAGGCTCAAACTCATCTATGAACAGATGCCCTCACCCAAGTTCGTTGTTGCCGTGGGCGCCTGCGCCTGCTCCGGAGGGATATTCAGGGGATGCTACAACGTGATCGGTGGCGCTGACAGAGTTGTCCCTGTAAACAGCTACGTGCCCGGCTGCCCTCCAAAACCCGAAGCGATAGTCCACGGCGTGCTCGTCATGCTGGAGGAGGCGAGAGGAGCTTGAGACCAGTAGAAGCAGAGGATCTGATCGGGCTCATTCACAGCAAGGCGGCTGACGCCGTTGTCAAGGTGACAAATCCGCGTCCCACAAGGATCTACGCTGAGGTGAAACCCGGCTGTCACAGGGAAGTGATCGACCAGCTCTTGGAGGGCTTCGATGGTCTCGGTATCTCCACGATCACCGGCGTTCACGACAGGAACCAGATCGAGCTCAATTACCACCTTCGTTGCGGCGGGAACATCCTCACCCTGAGGACAAGAGTACCAACATCCGAGCCAAAGATCGAGACGATAACAGACCTCATGCCCGGAGCGATCCTTTACGAGAGGGAGGTAAAGGACCTGCTTGGCGTTGAGTTCACGGGCCTCGTAGAAACAGAGAGACTTCAACTACCAGACGGTTGGCCCAAAGGGGTCTACCCCCTGCGCAAGGACTGCAATCTTGACGAGGTTAGCCTCCAAACGAACGGAGGTCAGGCCTTGGAGGGTTCTAACAATGAGGAGACTCTCTCCGAGCTCGGGAACATAGAAGTTGTCTTCGGCCCCCAACACCCTGCCTTGCATGAGCCCGAGAAATTCCTCTTCGAGGTTGACGGAGAGCGTGTTATCGACATCAAGCCCCGACTTGGCTACGCCCACCGAGGCATCGAGAAGGCGACCGAGGCCCGCACACTCCTCCAAGACATATACCTTGTCGAACGCATCTGCGGAATATGCAACTCCGCCCACACCCTTTGCTTCTGCCAGGCCGTCGAGGATATCGCCGATATTCGGGTTCCGGACAGGGCGAGGTACCTCCGTGTGATAGCCGCGGAGTTGAACAGAATCCACAGCCACATGCTGCTCTTAGGATCAGCCGGTTTGGAGTTAGGCCTCGAATCGCTTTTCATGTACGTCTGGAGAGACCGGGAGCGCGTCATGGATGCACTCGAGAGGCTGACGGGCAACCGGGTGATAAGCGCCCTAAACACGTTTGGGGGTACAAGGCGGGACCTGAGCCCCGACGTGGCCAAGTCGATCCTCAAAGACCTATCTGAGCTTCGCAAGAGGATGAGTTACTACCGGAAGGTCTTCGAAGAGGACCCCACCCTGCGGCTTAGAACCCTTGGGATCGGCGTCTTGAGCAGAGCCAGCTCGGTTAGACTGAGCGCTGTAGGCCCTGTGGCGAGGGCCTCCGGAGTCGAGTTCGACGTCAGGAAGGATGACCCCTACGCGGCCTACGGAGAGATCCCGTTCGAGATCGTCACCTTTAAGGAGGGAGACGTGTACTCGCGGCTGCGAGCCAGGGTTGAAGAGGTCTTTGAGAGCATCGGAATAGTAGAGTACGCCATCGCGCACCTGCCCAGCGGTCCCTACCGTGTGAGAGTGTCCAGAACCCAGCCCCCGGGCGAGGCGGTTTGCCGTGTTGAGGCTCCCAGAGGGGAGGACGTCCACTACGTGAAGACCAACGGGACCGCGTACCCCGAGCGGGTGAAGGTGAGATCTCCCACCCTCGCCAACATCGCCTCACTATGCACCATGCTGAGGGGTTGCTTCGTCGCGGACATCCCATCCATCTTGGTCAGCATAGACCCCTGCTTCTCCTGCACGGACAGGCTTGCCTTTCTTAACGTTCAAAACGGCGAGAGGTGGTCCCTCAGGGCGGACCAGGTCAGCAGGCTGAGAGGTGGTAGGGACGGTCGGTAGTCTGGAATTTTTTGTGAGGGTGCTGATCTTCCCGGGGCTCGCCTTCTTGCTAGCCCTTGCTCTCTTCTGTGACTGGGTTGAGAGGAAGTTGATGGCGAGGATGCAGAACAGAATGGGTCCCTCCTACACCGGCGCCGCGGGCATCCTACAACCCCTCGCTGACTACATCAAGCTGTTCTCAAAGGAGGTGATAGTCCCGAGGCAGGCGAGCGCCCTCCTCCACGTCCTCTCCCCCATACTTGCCTTCACGATCTTCGTGACATCGATCTTCTTCATGCCGATAGACGGCTTGAACGTGATGGGGAACCCAGGCTTTGAGGGCGACCTTCTCCTCGTCCTAGTCCTAGCCACCCTAGCAGTCTTCATGATCTTCCTCGCCGGCTGGGGCTCCAGCAACCCCTACAGCGAGATCGGAGCGGTAAGGGCGCTTGTACAGTTCCTCGGCTACGACATCCCCCTCATGATGTTCGCCTCCGCTCCAGCAATACTCGCGGGGAGCTTGAGCATGATCACCATATCTAGGAGCCAGAGAATCCCCTTTGCGCTTCTGATTCCCTGGGTCTTCGTCCTCTTCATCATCGTGTTGCAGGCGGAGCTGGAGGAGGATCCGTTCGACGTTCCACATGCCGAAACTGAGATCGTAGCGGGCTACGAGACGGAGTTCAGCGGCGGACAACTGGCCTTCCTTAAACTCTCCAGGGATCTCCAAGTCGTATACGGGGCTTCGCTGACAGTCGTACTCTTCCTCGGTGGACCACTCGGTCCGGCTCCAGTTGGACCGGCGTGGTTGTGGAGCACGCTCTGGTTCAGCGCGAAAATTCTAGTCGTCATCGTGGTGATGGAGGCGGTTGAGGCTAGCTGCGCGAGGCTGAGGATCGATCAGGTCCTCCGGGGCAACTGGAGGCTTATGATACCCCTCGCGGCGCTGTCCCTCGTCCTGACGGCTCTCGTCACCCCGTGGATCCATGGGGTTACAGGATCGGTGTAGACGATGAGGGTTCTACCTTCGATGATGCGCCAGATTCTGAGAGGAATCCTAGAGAAGCCAAACACAAGAGAACACCCATACACGAGCATAGCGGTCCCACCTGGCTTTCGGGGAAAGCCGATCCATGACCCGGTAAAGTGTATGAGCTGCGGGCTGTGCGCTAGGGATTGCCCCGCAGGAGCCATAGAGATGATCGAGAGCTGGGTCTCTCCCGGACACAAGATGCCTTCTTTCAACCTAGACCGTTGCGTCTTCTGCTACCAATGCGCCGAGAGCTGTCCAAGAGGCGCTATAGAACCCTCAGCTCTGTTCGAGCTCGCGACCACGAAGAAGGAAAGGCTCATCATAAAGCCTTAGGGAGGCACGTTCACAACGTATCGGCCCATCGACGCCCACACGGATGGTGATGGCATTGTCCCCTGACCTGATCATCGCTCTCGCGACCCTAGCCGCCGCCTTTCTGGCGCTGTACTTGGAGGAGACGACTCACGCGATAGGCTTCTTGGCGGCCACCATGGTGGGAATCTCGATCCTCTACTTCAGCATAAGCGCCCAAGTCGCAGCGATCTTCCAGCTGGCCATCGGGGTCGGCGGGGTGGTGGCGCTTACACTGGCAAACGAGATGATCGCCACGAGGACCGGCTTGGCTAGATCGCTGAGGAGCAGGCTGCTCGCCGCAGCGGTCTTCCTTCTCCTCGCAACCCCGATCTTTCTGGACGCCGACTTCAGCCCGCCCGTAGCGTCCCTAAGCCTCTCCTCTCCCAAGGAGCTGTGGAGCATAAGAGCGGTTGACACGCTGGCACAGGGGTGCATGATCCTGATCACAGCGCTCGTAGCCGTCGTGATACTTCGAGGCGAAAAAGGGGGGAGCTAGCATGTCGTACATCACGTTTTCGCTCGCCCTTCTCGCCATAGGGATCTATGGCCTAGTGGCAAAGCGAAACATCGTGAAGACGCTGATCGCCATCGAGCTGATCGCTTCCGCAGCATCCATCAACTTCGTGGTCTTCGCCTCCGCCAGGGGGGAGGCGCTGGGACACACGTTCATGCTCCTGACCTTCGGAATAGACTCATGCGTCACCGGGGTCGCCCTAGCCCTAGCCATAACCATCTACCGACAGCTGAGAACCGCCGATCTGGAGAAGCTCAGGAGGCTGAGGGAATGACGGGGAGCCCAAACCTCACTCCACTCGTCGGCGAGCCCATCTGGCAGGCGTGGGCTGTCTGGCTTCTTCCTATCCTCTGCAGCCCCTTAGCCGCGGTTCTCGGGAGGCTGAACGGCAGGGCGAGAAACCTCTTCGCTGTCCTGACCGGATTCTCAACAAGCTTAATTGCGGCCTCCATGATCCCCTTCGCCCTTACTGGATACACGACTAACCTCAGACTCACCCCAGTCTGGCTACGCGACGGCCCGCTAACCCTTCAGATAGGGGTCTACATCGACCCCCTGAGCATTTTCATGGCGAACATAGCCTCGGGCATCGGGTCGATCGTACTGCTGTACTCGATCGGCTACATGCAGCGTGAGGAAGGGGTCAACAGATACTACTCGCTCATGCTTCTTTTCATCGGAGCCATGACGGGCTTAGTGATGGCCGACAACCTCGCTCAGCTCTTCATCTTCTGGGAGATCGTAGGCGTCTGCTCCTGGGCACTCATAGGGTTCTGGTACACCCGCCCTAGCGCGGCAAGGGCAGGACTGAAAGCATTCTTGGTCACCAGAGCCGGAGACGCATGCCTCCTCGCTGGCATCCTCCTGTTCTACGCGAACTTCCAAGCCCTAGACTTTCTTGGGCTCCAGACGAAGATCGCGTCCGGGTTGACAAGCCCGGGGATCCTGACTCCGTGCCTGATCCTACTGTTCGGAGGGGCGATGGGGAAGTCGGCGCAGGTTCCATTCCATGTCTGGCTTCCCGACGCGATGGAAGGCCCAACCACCGTGAGCGCGCTGATACACGCGGCGACCATGGTCAAGGCAGGGGTTTACCTGACAGCACGATGCTCGTACACGCTCGTCCCCATCGGCTCACCGCTCTCGTCAAGCATCCAAGCCTACTACGCAACCGTCGCCGTGGTTGGATCGATCACGGCGCTCCTAGGCGCCACCATGGCTATCGTCGCAACGGACATCAAGCGCGTTCTGGCATACTCCACGATGAGCCAAATCGGCTACATGATCTCAGCCCTGGGCTTCGGAACCTCTCTTGGGCTGCTCGCCAGCCAGTTTCACGTCCTCAGCCACGCCCTGTTCAAAGCTCTCCTGTTCCTCTGCGCCGGGGCGGTGATCCACTCGGTCGGAACCACCGACATGGGAAGGCTGGGCGGCTTGAGGAGACGCATGCCGATCACCTTCGCCGCCTCAACCATCGGAATCCTGGCTCTCGCGGGTGTCCCACCACTAAGCGGCTTCTGGAGCAAGGACATGATAATCTCCTCGTCCCTCCAAGCCGGCTTCTACGCCTCGACCGCCCTCCTGGTGCTCACATCCGCGATCACGATTGCCTACGGCCTCCGCTGGTCTCACCGCACGTTTCTCTACCAAAGCACAAACACACCCGTGGCGCACGCACATGACCCACCTCTCACTATGCAAATTCCTGTCATCATTCTAGCCGTTCTCTCCTGCTTCATCGGAGTCCTGGAAGAGCCTCTAGCCGAGTTCATGGGAATCTCCTACCCGAGACAGTTTGATGCCTCCGCCTTCGCGCTGGCGCTCCTAGCCCTAGTGGCAGGTGGCATACTCACCTACCTAGCCTACCACTCCAAGCAGCTCCTGATGCAGAGGCTTCAGGCGGGGGTGCTCCGCAAGGTCGGGAGAGTGGTGGCAAGCGGGTACTACTTCGACCTCGCCAACGATGTCATCTTCGTCAAGGGAACAGCCCAGATCACCGGGAAGCTGATTCTACCCCTGGAAAGCCTTCTAGGCGCAATTCCGGATCTCGTGGGCAGGGCTGGGCTTCGTGTCGCAAACGACACCAGAGGGCTAGTGGACAAGGGACTCGACAGGCTGACCTACGCTGTAGCCGAGGGAACCATCCGAATGGCCCGAGGAGTGCGCCGATACGCCGAGGCGGGTCTGGATTACCTGACGTACGCGACCGCGGAAGGAACCCTCAGGTCAGCGAGAAGCATACACCAGTACACCGACGAAAGCCTCGACAGGTTGACTTATCTCATCGCGGAGGGGACGATTAAACAGGGCAAGGTGATTAGGAAGACGCACACGGGGTCGATCCAGCTCTACGTCCTAGCAGCCGTCATCGGACTGACCGTCCTCACGCTTCTCACCCTTCTAACCGCGGGTTGAGGTGGACGATTTGAGCTACGCCCTATCCGCCATGCTTCTGCTCACAACCCTCTCGCCCCCCTTGGTCTACATCGTGGGCAGACGGTCGAACAAGGCCGCAGCGGGGGTGCTCTGCGCGATCCTCGCAGCAGACGCGTTTCTTCTCCTGACCACGCTTCCCACGGTAGCAGCCGGTGACAGCTACACAGAGTCGTACTACTGGATCCCCATACTCGGGTCTATCTTCACGCTGTTCGTAGACGGGACAAGCCTATCCCTCTCCATTGTGACCCTCGCATTGATGATCGCGGCGACCGTGTTCTCCACTAGGTACCTAGAGAGCGAGGGAAACAACGCCTCCTACTACGCCTTCCTCGGGTTTCTCGCGGTCGGACTTGTCGGCGTCTTCGTCACATCCTGCCTGCTAGCCTTCTACTTCTTCTGGGAGCTGATGTTGATCCCCTCATACTTCATCATCGCCAAATGGGGGTACAGCGACGCACACAGAGTCGCCTTCAAGTTCTTCATCTTCACACACGCCGGCGCGGTCCTAGTCATCCTCGGAATCGGAGCGACCTTCATGACCACGAACACCCTCGACATGCTCCAAGCTGGCACGCTCCTTCTGGGCGTGCCGGACGAGACCGTGCGCCTAATCCTGATATTCTTCACCATAGGCTTCGCCGTCAAGATGGCAATCGTCCCACTCCACATGTGGCTGCCCGACGCCCACTCCGAAGCGCCAGCGCCGATGTCCGCCCTCCTGAGCGGCGTCATCATCGAGGCAGGGGGATACGCGATATTCAGAATATCCATGCGAATGGTCTACCCGGCGGTTGCTGGGACCTGGTACGGAACCGACTTCCTGCACGCCCTCACCTTGCTCGGGGTCTTCTCAGCCTACTACGGGGCTCTCAACGCCCTAGCCTCCGAGGACATCAAGAGAATCATCGCCTACTCCAGCATAAGCCACATGGGCTACGCCCTCTTCGGGCTCTCGCTTCTGTCAACCTCCACCGTCGCCGGGTCAGGAGCGCTCCTCCACCTCGTCAATCACGCGGTGAGCAAGGGACTCTTCTTTCTCACGGCGGGTTCCGTGATGAGGGGAACGGGCGTAAGGGACGTACGTAGGCTTGGCGGCTTGGCATCAAAGATGCCTGTGACCGCGGTGTGCTCAGCGATCGCCGCCTTCAGCATCGCGGGAACCCCCGGATTCGCGTGTTTCATGAGCGAGTTCCTCATGCTGATAGGCGGCTTCCAGTCTGCGAACCTGGACTCCTTCGATCTAATCCCCTCGGCGCTGATGGTTGTTGCGACAGTCCTCTGCGCTGCCTACGCCCTGAGGCTGTTCTGGAAGGTCTTCCTGGAGAAGCTACAGGTTGAAAAGGCGAGGGAGGCACCAGTAGCCATGCTGGCCCCTATGATTATTCTTGCGGGTTTGGTCATACTGCTCGGAGTCTGGCCAAGACTCTTCCTAGATCTCATAGTGGCTGGAAAGTGACGGCGAGACATGCCAACGGTTCTCGAGCTGCTCATGCCGACCGCTATTCTCGCGGGAGCAGGTGTTGCGATAGCCCTTCTCACGCCACTGATCGAGAGAGCTCCTGGAAGAGAGCGCCTCCTGACAGCCTTGGTTGCCGCGCCCTTCCTCGCTTCCTTGGTTTCCATAATCAACCTCGGAAGATCCTACTACAGCCAGCAAAGTCCGTTTCTGAACGTAAGTATTGCAGGACAGCCCTACCTAGCATCCTCCAGCTCGTTTCTGGTCGACGCCATGTCGATCTACATGGTGGTTGTCTACCTCTTTCTCGGGTTCATCTCGTGCATCTACGGCGCTCTCTACATGGGCAGACACCGTTTCTCACCCATGTACTGCGCGCTGGCTCTGACGACCGTAGGATTCCTGATCGCCGGGACCTTCTCAGGAGACCTCCTCACACTCTTCATCTTCTGGGAGATCGCCACAACCGCATCCTACGGGCTCATAGTCTTCGAGAAGAAGCCCGAGTCACTCGAAGCCTGCCTGAAGTTCCTGATAATGATAGTCTTAGGATCGGGCCTCATCGTCTACGGCCTCTCGATCGTGTACGGGCTGACGGGCTCGCTGAACTTCTGGGCTGTAAGATCAGCCCTCATCGCCGAACCGGACAAGAGGATGCTGATAACCGCGTTCACCTTCATCGCCTCGGGGTACGCCATCGAGGCGGCGATCGTGCCATTCCACATGTGGTTGCCGGACGTCTACACCGCGTCACCCGCCTCCACATCGGCGTTGATGTCAGCGGTGATGGATCAAGCCAGCTACTACGTCCTCATCAGGGTTCTTATCTACATCCTCACCCCACCGGCTGTAGTGAACTGGGTTCAAGCGCTCGCCGTCTTCTCAGTGATCACGATGACCACAGGAAACCTGTTCGCGCTGGTCCAAGACAACGTGAAAAGGATGATCTCCTACGTCTGCATCGCTGATATAGGGTACAACCTCATCGCGATCACGAGCGTCACACCCCTGGGGGTTGAGGGCAACCTCTTCTTCTTCCTCACCGGGGGGTCGATGACAGCTCTCTCCTTCATGTGCATCGGTCTCCTGAACAGGATGGGATTCGAAACCCTAGAGGACCTCTCCGGCATAGGGTCGACATCGCTGAGGACGGCTCTCCCCCTCACGATCGTGGCGCTCTCCTTCTCTGGGATACCACCGCTAGCCGGATTCATAGCCAAGTACATGATCTTCACCGCAGCCATCGAGGCGAACATGTGGTGGCTAGCCGTGATCGGGGTGGTCAACAGCGTGATCGAGACAGGGTACTTCCTGAGGCTGATTCACGTCATGTTCTTCAGGACACCCAAGAAAGACGTGAAAACCCAACCCCAAGTCAACCTACTCATCCCGATATACGCTCTGGTGGTCGAGCTCATAGTCCTCGGCGCATGCCCCTCCGCCGCACTCGCCCTGATATCGCCAGCCGCTCGACAGATTCCAATCCCTTAAATATCGTCAAGCAGGAGGGTTATCCAGACATTGGAAGCGAGACATAGGAAGATCCTGGCATACGGTGACCTAAGCGAGAAGATCATCTCAAAGAGCTTTTGCACTCTCTGCGGCGCATGCGAAGCGGCGTGCCCCGTCCACGCCATAAGGGTGGACGAGACAGGCGCCAGACAAGTCGAAGACTGTTCGCAGAGTATAGACATGTGCCCCATCTGCTACGACGTCTGCCCCCACACCGAGGCGCTGATGATGGAGTCCCAGTCCTTCCTCTTCGAAGCCCCGAGAAGACATGAAAGCCTAGGATACTACCGGGAGATATGCTTCGCCCAAGCGACCGACACAAGGATGAGGGAGATGAGCCGCGGGGGTGGAGTTATCACATCTCTACTGTCATTTGCTCTCCAGAAGGAGATGATCGACGGAGCCGTCGCCTCCGAGGCTGTTCCCAGCTCCACCCTTGAAACCAGACCGCTTATCGCGACAGTGCCCGACGACGTGATGTCAGCCCTAGACAGCAAGTTCTCTCCATCACCCGTTGCAAGAGCCTTCGGAACCGCGGTGTACGGGTATGGAAAGAATAGGATAGCATTCGTAGGTCTGCCCTGTCACGTCCTAGCCATCAGGAAACTAGAGGCGTGGCAGCACAGGTTCGTCGCGAGTCTAAGGATTACGCTGGGACTCTTCTGTCTCTGGACGTTCTCCATAAAGGCTCTCTTGGACCACCTAGCCGCCACGCGCAGCCTCCAAGCCTCCAAGATCGCACGGCTTGACCTAGGGAGGGAGCTTAGCATTCAGACAGACTCTGAGGTTCACTCGGTCCCTCTTGAAGAGGCCAGATCCCACATACTGGAAGGTTGCAGGACGTGCGGCGATTTCACCGCGGAGTTCGCCGACATCTCGATCGGCGGAGCTGGTGCGCTCACGGGTTGGTCGACAGTCATCCTCAGAACCAGGGTCGGGGAGGAGCTGTTCAATCAAGCGGTCGGAGAGGGCACCGTCAGAGCCGCGAGGCTGGAGGATAGCCCTGAGGTCTTCGCGCATATCATCGAGATGTCAACGACCAAGAGGAAGATAGCACTGGAAGAGACCAGACTGAGAGAGCAGGCAGGACTGATCACACCGCCCTCAACCAGGCTCCCGGCCGAGTTTGGGATCCTGTCCTCTATTACGGTCCAAGACGCCATGACGAAGATCGTGGTGACCGTTACCAGAGATCTGACGGCGACCCAGCTCTTGGAAGTGATGATGAAGCACCACCACCTAGGCTACCCCGTGGTCGACGAGTCAAACGAGCTCCTCGGCATTGTAACCTTCGAGGATCTCACCAAAGTCCCGACCGCAGAGAGGGACAGCACCAAGGTTGGCGCCATCATGAAGACCAAGCTTGTCGTCGGCTACCCAGACGAGCCGGTCCTCAACGCCTTCGAGAGGATGACTTCCTCGGAAATCGGTCGGATTTTCGTGGTCGATAGGAAGAACCCGAAGAGGCTTCTGGGCATACTGACACGATCAGACATCCTGCACGCGCTCAGATCGGTTCTGAAGGCCCGTTGAATCAAGCCTAACTCCGCAACGCTGACACGTTTCCTCAAACTCGCCCAAGCCAAGCTGGCGCTCGCCGCCGACAAAGACAGAGGGTACAATTTCCCCCCTCGACTGGAGTGAGGCAACGCTACCTTTTTCTGTATGAAGGTCAATGGAGTAGACCAATCCAACGTACCTGGGGAAACCGTTTGATAGAGTGCAGGTTTCACGGAAGAGGTGGACAGGGGGCGGTAACCGGCTGCGAGCTCATGGTCTACGCCATGAGCCGCGAGGGAAAGTACGCCCAAGCCTTTCCCTTCTTCGGTTTCGAGAGAAGGGGAGCACCCGTCACATCCTTTCTTAGAATCGACAGTGAGCCCATCCTGGTGCGCCAACAGGTCTACGAGCCGGACGCCGTCGTCGTGCTCGACGCCGGGCTTGTTGGGATCGTGCCTTGGCAGAGGGGCATAAAGAAGGACGGACTAGCCGTCCTAAACGTCCCCGAAGCAAAGGCTCCGAAACCCGCCGCCGAGCTATCCTCTCTAGCGACCGTCGACGCGACGGGCATATCACTGCAGGTCTTCGGCCCCACCGCGATCCCGATAACTAACACAGCCATGCTAGGGGCGCTGTCAAGGGCGACAGGCTGGGTGAAGCCCGAGAACGTCTACGAAGCCATAAAGTACAGGTTCGGAGGAGCCATGGCTGAGCGGAACATAAAGGCGGTCCAGATGGCGTATGATCAGACCAAGGTGGAGAAGCTGAGGGGGGTATGAACACGTCCAAACCCAAGGTCAAAGTCAAGCTCTATGTAGCCGGGTGGAGCACCGACGTAGGAAGCAACCCGACGGGATCCTGGAGGAGCATCAAGCCGGAGCTCGACGAGTCCTCCTGCACTCAGTGCTGGACCTGTGTCAAGTTCTGCCCAGAGGGTGTGATCGGCAAGGGCGATTCCGGACCCGTGATAGACTACGCCTACTGCAAGGGGTGCGGTATCTGTGCGAACGAGTGCCCCACCAAGTCGATCAAGATGGTCCGTGAAGGGTAGGTGAGACAAGATGGGAAAGATACAACCAATGAGCGGCAACTTTGCCGTCGCAACCGGGGTCAAGCTCTCCCGGGTGAAGGTCATAGCCGCTTACCCGATAACCCCCAGTTCAACCATAGTGGAGTACCTCTCCGAGTTCGTCGCGAACGGCGAACTCGACGCCGAGTACATAGAGGCTGAGGGCGAGCACGGCATGGTCGGCGAGGCGATAGGCGCCTGCGCTACGGGCTGCAGAACCTTCACAGCCACATGCTCCCTCGGATTCGCGTACGGCTACGAAAACATCTCCAACGTCCCAGGATTCAGACTCCCCATCGTCATGGGCATAGCGAACAGACCGATCGGGTGGCCCGGCACAATCCACTGCGACCACTCAGACTCAATGTCGAACAGAGACTTCGGCTGGATGCAGTTCTACGTGGAAACCGCTCAGGAAGCACTGGACACGGTCATACAGGCATACCGGATCGGCGAAGACAAGAGGGTCATACTCCCATCCATGGTCTGCGAGGACGGATTCTACCTCTCCCACACCACCGAACTCGTCAACGTACCCGACCAGAAGGAAGTCGACGAGTTCCTACCCCCATACAAGCCCGGAGTCACACTAGACCCTGACAACCCCGCC
>Ga0315280_10005654_pt1 | contig 17686 bp, 15 predicted proteins | sample YL17G06_40_MG_FD_203697 | JGI IMG/M metagenome (GOLD analysis project Ga0315280, IMG submission 203697) | Sediment microbial communities from Yellowstone Lake, YNP, Wyoming, USA - YL17G06_40 | ecosystem: Environmental > Aquatic > Freshwater > Lake > Sediment | place: USA: Wyoming | collected... | reverse complement strand
TGTTGTATGCCATGTTCAACACATGATCCGATTCAAAGTACGGCGCGTGAATCTTCAACAAGCGCACCCGCGCGTTGATCGCTTCGTCCAGCGCCACCGCCTGCACCATCGTGTGCATCGCCCCGATCCCGCCGCAACCGATCGCCTGCACCCGATCGCTCATCTCATACCGCACATTCCCGCCCGAAAACTGCGGGGCACCTGCTCCCGTGAAGTTCCGCCGATCCAACCGCCGCGCCAGATTTCTCTTGCGCTCCGCCAGGATTCTCTGCTCTCTTCGCTTCACCTGAAATGCCCTCCTTGTCGGCTCGAATTATTTCGGACAACTGTAATCCTAGCCAACACCGGCGGGCATTTCAGCTATTTTCTTCGGCGCCGCGTAAAAATCTGCGCTGGTTTAAGGACTAGAGGTGTTTGGCTGGGCATTGAAGGTCGCACGGCGGACCGATTCAACCGGGGCCTGTGAATTGATGCTCCGAAAGTTCTTCACACCCGAACAGATCGAGACCCTCACGGCCATTGCGCCGACCAACCGCCAGATCGTCCTGGCTATCGAGGGCCCTGTGACGCAGGACGAACTGCTACAATACCGCCAATGGGCGCGGGGTGAGTTGTGTAAGCTCCCCTGGAGGGATCCGAACTCCGGTGAACTGAAAGCCAATATCGCCCCGGACCCGTGGTAGACCCGCCGCCCACCGATCCCAACCAGCCGCTGTGGATTCGCTTCTGGCATCATGATGTTGACGATCCCTCTTCGAACCAAGCGCCGGTTGACGATGAATGGTTTTACACGGACAATCGCGCATTGGGGGGGGTGCAGATGGCGGGCCAAGGCGGCGGGATCTACAGCGAAGTGCCGGTCAGCGCGACAGGCCAGGCCGCATCCGTTTTCGGGGACACCAGCTGTTGGGCAATACTACGAGGCATACGAAAACAGTGTTATGTGCGGCAATTTCACCTACTGGAACTCTGGGTATTTCAGCCCGCGTGATCTGAACGATCTGCGGCAGAATAGCGAAAGTCCGCTTCGAATTCCATGACGTTGAGGGATTCGACTTCAAAGTGGAGGTTACGAGGATGAATGTCCCCTCACTCAACCGCTATTTCAGGTTTCCTCAGAGAGTCTCGATAATGCCGCCCCGTGTGTTGGGCTGCATGCTCTTCGCCGTCTTCCCGGTGGTGAGCTATAGTTCTCCCCAGGCAAGGCCGGCTGTGGCGATTACACTGCGCCCGAGCATCCTGAACGGTCCCACGTACCCACTCTTGCCGTTGGACGTTACGATCGAGATTCAGAACCTCACTTCGGAGCCTCGCCAATGCGCGGCATTCCTATTCCTTGACCCCAATTTTCGCGCCATGGATCTTGCTACCAACTGTCGTTGGGCGATATGGTCGCCGGACGGCACGGAGAGACGAGTTGCAGGCGTTGGCGGCACGCTCCGCGACGTTGTAGTTACAAAAGCACCGGAATTCCCATTGATAGCGCCGGGGCAGCGCGATAGTATTCGACAGGTCCTAAGACTCTGCCGATACCACGACTTTTGGACTCCCCGCCCGGAGCATCGGCCCCGCATCGGGGAAGTATTCCTGTTCCCCAAGTCTGGAGCGTACGTGACCCAGCTGGAGAGCCCGCCTTTGAAAGCAAGCAGCAACCGCTTGACGATTGAGGTGAAAGAGCCGGTTGGCCGCGATCGCGAGGCCTACGAACACCTGCTTCAATCTGAGTATCCCTATTTTGCATCAGGTTTTGCTTCACCGGAGAATGAAGAAGAACGCGCGGAAGTCACCCGGTTTCTCGCGCAATACGGTGACACCGTTTATGCTCCCTACGCTCGTTTCTATCTGAGCCTCTGTGACTGGACAACTGCCTGGCAGGACCTCAGCAGCAGCGGGGTAGTGCGAAACGAGGATTTCCTTCGGGTGTGGGACGACCTGCTCGCGGACAAGAACTTTCGTCTTTGGCCGTGGGTACTTTACCACAAGGCGGAATATCTTGAACAGCTCGGAACGCCTCAGCGCCGGTTTGACCCGGCGACGCAGAAAATGGTTCGCCGTCCGATCCAACGCTTAGGGCAGATTCTTCTGCCTGACCAACAGGAGGCGATTTGGCAGCAAGGAAAATCCATTCGCGAGACTCTCCAACGTGAGTATCCGTATTTCCCTGACTGAGCGCCGCCCGTTCCGGTGCGCTGCTCATGCCGACCAATGCGAGACGCCCGTAGCGGTGGGTCCGGGGAGCGAATGGGCTTCCTCGAGGCAAGTTCGTTAGGCAGCAAACTCCATAGTGCCCTCGACGATGATCTGAATGTAGATGGCGGAAAGTGCCTCTTCTTCGGCTCGAGGTTGGAGGATTTTGCCAACCAGCCAAAGTCCCCAAGATCGTGTGTCCAGGTTCATTCGACGATAGACCCGCCGCCCACCGATCCCAACCAGCCGTTGTGGATTCGGCTTTGGCATCATGATGTTGACGATCCGTCTTCGAACCAACCGCCGGTTGACGATGAATGGTTCTACACGGACAATCGCGCATTGGGGGGGTGGCAAATGGCGGGCCAAGGCGGCGGGATCTACAGCGAAGTGCCGGTCAGCGTGACAGCCCAGGCCGCATCCGTTTTCGGGGTCTCGCCGCAAGCCGGCGATAATTTCCGCGTCAATGCCCAGATCGTGGGTACGGGGATGTACGGAATCACAGTCCCGCAAGGGGTGACAGACGGGCGGATCGTCCGCTCCGACGGCCAGACGTTGCGAAGCCAAGGAGTCTTGCTGCTTCTCATGGTCTGGCGGGTTGCAAATAAATGCGTGGGTTCATCGCGCCCACCGCACACAAGATCTCATAGGGGATCGTCTCGGCCCACTCGGCGACTTTCCAAACTGGCAAAGCGGCGCTTCCCTGTCGGCCAAACAGCAGCACCGGATCGCCAACGGCGGCTTCGGGGTGACCGTTCAAGCTGATCATCATCTGATCCATGCAGATTCGGCCAAGAATCGGCGCGACGCGTCCGCCGACAAGCATATAGCCGCGGTTGGAAACAAGCCGCGGATAGCCGTTGCCATAGCCCGCCGTCACCACGCCCACGCGGGTCGGCTCGCGCGTCACATAGGTCGCGCCATAGCTGATCGGCCGGCCTGGTGGGAAATCCTTGATGAATACAATTCGGCTTTTGAATGTCATGACCGGTTCGAGCTCACGCATCCGGCTGTCGGCCCCATAGGCGGCAATGCCCACGCGCAACATGTCGAAGTGCAGCCGCCGGTCGGCGATCGCACCGCTCGCCCCGAGATGGCGCAGTTTCACCCAACCTTTCAGCGCCTCGGCGACACGCTGAAAGCGGTCCAATTGCTCCCGTGTCAGCGGCGGATTGCCGTTGCTGTCGGCAAGATGGCTATAGAGGCCAACCCATTCGAGATCCGGCAGGCCAGCCATTGTGTCAACCTGGTCGAGCAGCTGTTCGGGGAACAGCCCAAGTCGTCCCATGCCGGTGTCAATTTTGAGATGAACGCGCGCGTGCCGTTCCAACCGACGGGCGACCAGGGCGATTTGTCTGGCATCGTCGAGCGTGGCGACCGTCAGATCAATGTTGCCCGCCACGGCGCTCTCGATTTCCTCGGCGAAAGCGAGGCCAAGATTGAGAATCGGCATCGCGATCCCGGCTGAGCGAAGCGCCACACCTTCACCAACGCAAGAGACGCCCAGATAGTCCACGCCGATCTGTTCGGCCACATGGGCGACGGGGAGAAGGCCATGACCGTAGGCATCCTTTTTGACCGTAAGGAGCAGCTCCGCTGGTTGAATTTGCCTGAGAATGGCGCGAATATTGCCCGCGAGCGCTTGCAGGTCCACCTCGGCCCAGGTGCGCGAAGCGATCAGCTGTCCGACCGGGAGCACTCGTGCGGCGTCGGCAGGAGATAGTCCGGAATCCGAAGATTCGTGTGGCGCGTCGCGGATCGAAGCGGAATCGGGATTCGGTGCGCCGTCCATCCGTATTCCTCCGCAGCGGGAAGCGCGTCAATGGGTCATCGTCGCTGGAACCAACACAGCGTCGGAGCTTTCTCCCACTGTCATATCTTGTCAAGCCGCAACGATAGGCGGGTGCGGACAGAGACTGGAAGCGGGGTGTGGAGGATCAAAAAAAGATTCGGTAGCTTTTCCGGTTTTTTTCCCCGCTCGCGTGTTCCCGGTGGTTCGAAATTCAACCATGGGGAGCACAGCGGACACGGGGATGTAAGGGCTTTTTGGTTGCTGGAGGCGGCTATCGCGCAATGCCGCAGCTTGGGAGAAATAGAAGAAATAGCAGGCCACGCTGTGGGCGGCCTTGGGCAATGGGAAACTCCTCAGACTCACCGAATGTTCGATGAAACGGGCGGACTAAAAAGCGATGACCGCTCCTAGTCCTCAAACCAGTGCGGAGTTTGGTATGCGGGGAGAGAAAGCAGCTCAAATGCCCGCCAGCGTCGGCTAGGATTGATGTTGTTGGTAACAATTCAAGCCGCCAATGTAGCGTCTCACAAGAACATGGGCACATTCCCGCATCGGAAAAGGACTGATATGAGAGCAAAAGACACATTTTCCGCTCCATTGCGGCTTTCTCTTGCGAGGCAACCATGCCCATGAAATTGCGGGACGCCACGCTAGTTGTGAAAGCCCCTGCTGGTCATGAGAATATCGCCGCTGGAGACCGTCCCATTGGTGGGATCGTATAACATGGCCTGCGCGGCGGCATCCTGCCGCCCCAAGCCGTCAATGTCCGACCATATTACATCGGGGTCGTCAATTGATCGTCGAGCGCAAGCGAAATCTGGAGAAAACGTTGGACCGGAGGAACTTCAAGGGAGCGGGCGAGCCGATCTTTTCCGGTGGGAATGTTCAGTCGGAGATGGCGGGAGGCGCGCGGGCGACTATCATGAGCAGCCCGCCCCAACTTTTTCCCGCTACTTGCCCGAAGCAATCAGAATCGGCCACGCCTCGGGGCAAGGCGAAATCTGCTATTCCCTGGCTCTTACCGCTTCTTGAGTGTGACAGAGACGCCCCTGTCGGTCAAGAACGCCGTTTCCAGGTCGGGATTGGTCGTGATGGCCTTGATGTAACGCGGATCGGCCATGCCAGGCGTGATGTTGTGGGCTACGATAAGTCCTCCGGGGCGCACCAGCGGCACGAGCTTCTCAAGATAGTCAACGTAGCCTTCCTTGTCGGCGTCGAGGAAAAGAAGGTCAATCGGCTCTTTCAGCTTTGTGACCTCTTTGTGGGCATCGCCTTCAACGAGCGTGGCGATGTCGTCAGCGCCGGCGCGCTTGAAGTTCTCGCGGGCCAGCGATGCCCGGCCGGCGTCTATCTCGTGGGTGGTCAGTTTGCCGCTTGTGGACCGCAGAGCCAGACAGAGCCACAGGCCCGAGTAGCCGTTGGAGGTGCCGATTTCCACGACGTGTTTGGCACCAATTGTTTCGGTGAGAAGTCGCAGCAATCGGCCGTCTCCCTCGGGGACGTTCATCATTCCGGCCCGCTGGTTCTTGTTCATGTCGTCGAGGATAGGCAGGATTTTCTTTTCCGCGTCGGTTTTCGCAATCGGCGAGCTACTGAGAGAAGATGCGGCGGTTCCGGGGCCGCCGAATCTTCCCGGCCCTGGTCGCATCCCTCGACCCGGGCGACCTTCCCCCGTCGCTCCGGGGCGTTTCGGCTCGGCATTCTGCGCCTTGGCGACGGGACAGAACGTGAAGAGCACGATGGCCGACAAGGCGGCGACAGCTGATTTGCCCACAACTGTTCTCATGTTGCTGAACCTCCGGATGAAATGTGCCACATGGAAAGGCAAACACACGGTTGGTGTGAGCAAGTCGCGTGCCATGAGCGCCGCGCCAAGCCATCCTACCCTACCGGAAGTCCGTGTGGAACAAATGATAGAGAGGGTGTTGGCGATAGTGTTCGCTATCGGCCGGTTTTCCGAGAATCCGACGAAAATCGCCCCGCAACGGCACTCACATAGGATGTGTACATCTATGCAAGAATTGCACAAGGCTGCAAGAATTGCAGTGCAACAATTGCAGCCCGAAGATCGGGTGTTTTCCTACATCCAAACCCACCGGGATCGGTTCACGCTTACCCTCGCCGGCCCGGAGGCCAATAAACTGTTGCGGCGCGAGGATCGCCACCGTAGAAATGCCGTGAGGCAGGAGATACCGTTTGCCTCCGAGCGAGAGCCTGCCCGAACGAAAGATACGTACGGCCGAAAGGAGGAGTCCAATGATTCGGCAAGTGTTTGGTCCCGCCGTGGCCGTGTTCATAGCCATGTCCGTAGCCAGCCACGGCGCAGAACCGGTCTTTGTACCGATCAAGATTGACGGTCCGGTTCACGACCCAGCCAGACACACCTACTGGTTCGGACCGTTCAGCGAGTGCGCATCCGTGTTGGACGTGGATGGCGATGGAGACCTCGACATCGCCTGCGGACGCAACTGGTATGAGGCACCTGACTGGAAGAAGCATACGGATTTTCGCGATGGCGCCGAGACTAACGGGCCGGAGACCGACGACAACAGCGAGTTTGCCATGGACGTCAATCGTGACGGTCGCACCGACATCGTCAGCTCGGGGTGGATGTTCATGAGAGGTGCCTTCTGGTACGAGAACCCCGGCAAGGGCGATGCGAAGTGGAAGGCCACCCGAATCCATTCCGCCGAAAACATGGAAGGCATCCTCCACGGTGACATTGACAGCGACGGCGACGAAGACATCCTCTGCAACCACTGGGCTCCGGTTTCCGGCCAGGGAATGACGTGGCTGGAGCATACCGATAAGGAACCGTGGCTCGTCGAGCATGTGATCGGCACCGCGGGCGAGACGCACGGCAACGGTTTGGGCGACATCAACGGCGATGGGCGGACCGACATCGTGACGCCGACGGGCTGGTATGAGGCGCCGCCGAACCCAAGAACAGAGCCATGGACTTTCCATCCCGACTATCGGGTCCACCGTGTCGGTGAACCGCAACGGTCCATCGCCGCGTCCCATCCGATGCTTGTGTGCGATGTCAACAAGGACGGGCTGAATGACATCATCGTTGGCGCTTCGCACGAATACGGCTTGGCCTGGTTGGAGCAGAAGCGCGACAGCGACGGCAAACGGACATTCATCACTCACTGGATCGAAACCGACTTCGGCCAGTTCCACACGATGGCCTTGGGCGATTTGAACGGCGACGGTCAGCCCGAACTCGTCACCGGCAAACGGCTGTTCGCCCACCATGGCCGCGACATTAGTTGCTACGATCCACTATTCGTTTTCTGGTATGACATCCAGGGCGGCAAGTTCGTCCGCCACGTGCTGTCGTTCAACCACCCGCCTTGGTATCCGGGCGCGAAGAACCAGAATCCGCCGCCGAACTACGCCATCGGCGTGGGCATGAAACTCAACATCGCCGACATGGACAAGGACGGGGACAATGATGTCATCGTGACGGGGAAAAGCGGGCTGTATGTCTTCTACAACGAAGGATTTGCGCCTCGTCAGCCAGGACCAATTCGGCTCCCGCTGGAAAGCACCTACCCAAATTGGACTCCATGGGCGAAGGCGGCGAAGCGCAAGTAGAGACAAAAGCATGTTGCCCCGGAGAACACTGCAACGAAAATCGGTTCGTAGTCCCGCTTTCATGCGGCAAAAAGACCCGCTGAAGCGGGAACTACGAGCTCCAATGAGACCAGACTACAATGATATGCATATCGAAGTCCACGAAGGGCTGTTAACAAGTTATTCCGAAAAAACAACAGGAGGTGCAGAACCATGAAACACCTGGGAATGGTTATGTTCGGAACGAGTGTTTGTGTGTGTCAGGCGCTGGCGTTCGGCAGTTCTGCCGCCGGGGCATCGGACAAGGCGGGTGCCTTTACGCTCGTGCCTGACGATTACGGCATGGTGCTCAAAACGCCGGACAGCCGAACCGTTTTCCGCTACATGATCAAGAAGCCAACCCAAACGAAACTGACGGCCAACAGCGTTTGCTGTTTGTATCCGGTCAAGACGCCATCGGGGGAGGATGTGGTTGAGTTTGCTCCAAGCGACCACCCCCACCACCGCGGAGTCTTCCTGGCGTGGCATGCGATGGAGGGCAAGAAGCCGGCCGATTTCTGGGGATGGGGTGCCTGGGCGCCGACCGAGAATCGCGTGATTACCAATCGCAGCGTCAAACTCGTCGAGGCCGACGCCAAACACGCCGTTCTCGAAGTCCGTAATGACTGGACCGCCGAAGGCGAGGTGATGATGGAGGAGGCGACCACAATTGCGGCACGGGTGCGTCAGGGCCTCTATGTGATTGACCTCGATTTCCGCCTCACGCCGACAAGTGACATCACGCTGAAACAGACGGCGTTCAGCGGCTTTTGTGTCAAAGCTCGCAAGGATGGCGAGGCTGTTTACGTAAGCCCCAAGGGTGAAGTGAAATTGCCCAATCCGCACCATCTCAAGCCGGAAACGGACTGGCCGACAGCCGATTGGTATGACTACACCATCAAGCTCAGTGGCGGAAAAACGGTTGGCGCCGCAGTGCTCGATCATCCCGGCAATCCGCCGTCGCTCTGGCACAACCTGGCCCCGATTGCCATGGTCAATCCGTGCATTGTCGCGCCGGGGCCGGTTCAGTTGAAACAGGGCCAGCCGCTGCGACTACGCTATCGGCTAGTCGTTCACGATGGCCCGCCGCCCACGGAACTTCTCAATCAGCTCGGCGCCGAATGGCGCCGGCAATAGCTCGAGACAAATGTTGGAAGGAAAACTCGGATCTTCTTGTGTGTGGAGTGTGGCACGGGCAGGTGCCATTCCCCGCTCAGAACGCTGCGTGCGACCATGCTTTCATTTTGAATGCCAAGGCATAGTATGGAGGCATGGCTTTGGAATTGGATGAATCTGTTCCTGGATAGCTTCCGGAGCCCAGTGGGCATTGAGCTCCATTATTTGGCGGATGAGGAATAGACTTTATGTGTGGCAAAACTGAGAAACCTTTTCGGGTTTGTGAGTTCATTCTGCTGGTTACCATGTTCGCTCACCCCTTGGCTGTGGCCTCGCCCGGCGATTATTTCAAAATCATGGTAGTGGATGCGGAAACTAGCCGGGGCGTTCCACTGGTAGAACTCAAGACCACGAACAATGTTCGATGCTATACCGATAGCAACGGCATTGTCGCCTTTTGCGAGCCAGGTTTGATGGACCAGGTGGTTTACTTTCACATCCGAACTGACGGTTACGAGTATCCCGTAGATTTCCTCGGCTACCGGGGCAACGCGCTGAAAGTGACCAAAGGAGGCAGCGCTATTCTGAAGATCAAACGCTTAAACATTGCGGAGAGGCTTTATCGGATCACCGGCGAAGGAATTTATCGTGACAGCATTCTCGTCGGACATCCGGTTCCGCTTAGGGAGCCGCTTCTCAATGGGCAGGTGATGGGACAGGACACGGTTGTGGCCACGCCCTATCGTGGCAGAATCTATTGGTTTTGGGGCGATACGGACCGCCCCAGCTATCCGCTCGGCAACTTTGCCGTTTCTGGCGCCATCTCTGAACTGCCGGGCCGCGGCGGTCTCGATCCGAGCATCGGTGTAGAGCTGAGTTACTTCGTGGACGAAATGGGCTTCTGCAAACCGATGTGCCCGGTTGCCGGCGAGGGCATGAAATGGCTCGAAGGAGTCATGACCGTCACCGATGATAATGGCAACGAACGCTTGGCCGCCCGCTATGCGAGCATGAAAGACCTTGGCTACGCCAATGAATGGGGCTTAGTCATATTCAACGACGAAAAGAAGGTCTTCGAGCGAATCGCCCGGTTTGACGCGCATGGACCGCACACGTCGGCGCATCCATTTCGCGTTCGCGTCGGCGGCGAGGACTACTACTATTTGTTCCCGACCTTGCGCGTCAGAGCGAACCTGAAGCACCTCGCCGACTTGAATGCTTATGAAAACTTCTCCTGTCTGGCCGCCGGAGTTCCCTTCGATAAATCAGCGCCGAAATTGGATCGTCAGGCCGACGGGCGGCTCAACTACGGCTGGAAAGGCAACATCGCCCCGACCCAACCCGATTTGCAGCAGATCTTGCTCGGTGGAGGAAGCATTAGACCTCAAGAGAACTGGTTTTGGCTGCATGACATGGAGCGTGGCACTCCCATCAAATCGTCTCCGATAGGCGGCTCGGTGTGCTGGAATGAATATCGCCAGCGCTGGGTGACGATTGCGTCCGGCAAGCCGGGTGAGATTTGGTTTGCCGAAGCGGACACGCCCGTGGGGCCATGGGTTTACGCGCGGAAGGTTGTGTCGCACGACCGATATAACTTTTACAATCCCGCGCAGCATCCGTTTTTCGATCAGGATAGGGGCCGGGTCGTCTATTTCGAGGGAACCTACACGGCCTCTTTTTCCGACGCTCCCATGCCAACCCCGCGCTATAATTATAACCAGATGATGTACCGGCTAGACTTGAGCGACCCGCGACTTTTTCTGCCGGTGCCAGTGTATCGGGTAAAGGGCTCGGGCGGACAGTCGCGCCACCTGACTCGTGAGGGCGTAGAATCGGAAGATGCGTGGGAGCGGATCGAGGACATCCCGTTTTTCGCCTTCACGCCCGACCGACATCCCGTGGGCCTTATCCCAGTCTATGGCGAAACCGCTGCCAGCGGCACGACTCTTCGACCTGATCCCACTGCAAGTGAGAAGGCAGAGATTCGGCCACTTTTCTATGCCTTGCCCGTCTCGACCAACTCCATCCTGCTTGCGGAGGATAATCTCACCGGAACATGGCGATGCACAGCGAAAGCATCGGGCGATGATCAACTGGCCTTCTCACTGGGGTTGAAACAGAAGGGAGATGAAGTCAAAGGGACTGCCGGTACGGCGGAGATCAGCAGCGGCAGGTTGAAAGATGGCCAGCTCGAATTGACCATCGAGGAAGCGAACGTCATCTATATCTTATCGGGCGCCTTCGAGCATGGAAAACTGACCGGCAAATGGAAGCTGATAGACGGCACGTCAAGCGGAACATGGCAGGCCGAACGCTCGGACTCCGTTCCGCAAGCGCTCGTATCGCCCGCGGTCGCTTTTCTCTACGAATATCGGTTGGGCGAAAACGGCCCGTGCTTTTACTCGACGGAGCCACACCGCAAAGATGCGGGTCTGCGACGCTCCCGCGAGCCGCTTTGCCGCGTGTGGCGGAACCCAATGAGTTTACTCGTTCTTGACATCAAAGCGAAACCGGTCCGCGTCGCGAGGGACTAGGTAGGTTGACCGTGCGATAATGTTGGGTTAGGTAAAAGGCCATGTTGTTGGTTCCTGTTGAGCGAATTCCTGTGGAGGTTCGTAGTTCCCACTTCCGTGGCAATGCTGTTCACTTAAGCAAGGTGGCACGGGCTTCCAGCCCGTGATTCATGGGCAATCCGCCCGAGGCGAACATGCCACGTCGAGATTTTCCCTTAAGTGAACAGTCTTGGGGCTAAAACAACCGGGCCTTGTCTAGTTGCGGCCCCGGGCCGCTGGGGCGAGAACACGCCGGACGTCCATCTTCTTCGATATTACAATTCCCAACCCTTGCGATAGGGAGGATTGAGGAACTGATTGGCTTCCTCGCAATTGGTGAATCGCATGTTCTTGCTGTCCCATTCGAGGTTTTTGCCCAGCATCCGCATCGCAATGATTCCCAACAGAGCGATTTCCGTCAGCGGCCCACCGTACTCGAAATTCGATCCGGCCTGGGTGCCGCCTCGGATCGCTTGAAGCCAGTCCGCGTAATGGTCCTTGACCCTTGGAATGGTCTTCTGCGGCTGCTTGTAGGCTTTCATTTTCTCGTCGGGGAAAAGGCGAACGCCACCAGCGCCGTGCGAGCCGTAGGTGATACCGCCTTTGTCGCCGATCACAATCGCGCCTGTCTTCGGGACATTTCTATTCGGATCAAGGTCCTGCGGGCGCGGCGGCTTCTCTGTACCGTCATACCAGAACAGCGTTACCGGTCCGCGCTTGCCCCGAGCGGGAAATTCAAATCGAACGGTCATGCCCTTGGGGAACACATCAGCGTGCTCTTTCGGGTCATACCCTTCCGCGCGGGCCTCGATGGTCGCGGGTGCTCCAAGATCCAGCGCCCAGAAGACAGGATCAACGACATGACATACCCAGTCGCCGATCGTGCCGTTGCCAAACGGCGTCCATCCGCGCCATTTGCCCGGCAGATAGGCAGGGTGATAGGGCCTGAACCGGGCCGGCCCCAGCCACAGGTCCCAGTCCAACGTGGGTGGAACCGGATGCTCTTCCTTGAGCAACGGAAGCTGATTCATCCCGGAGTTAATCGCACCACACACCGCGTGAATCGTATGGACGTTGCCGATTGCGCCATCCCAGATCCACTCGCAGAAGGTGCGGATGGTATCAAAGGAATGGCCTTGGTTGCCCAGCTGCGTGACCACCTTGTGCTCTCGGGCGGCTCTCATGAGCTCGCGAATTTCGTGGATGGAATGGGCCAGCGGCTTTTCGCAGTACACGTGCTTGACCCGCTTGATGGCCGCCATGACCGCGACCGCATGGGTGTGGTCGGGCGTGGAAACGACGACTGCATCAATGTGTTTGTCCATCTCATCGAGCATCTTGCGGAAATCGCGATATTGTTTGGCCTGGGGGAATTTCTCGAATGCCTGGCCGGCACGTTCCATATCCACGTCACACAGGGCGACGATATTCTCCCCGCTGAGCCCTTTGAGATTGCTACCTCCCCGTCCGCCGACACCGATACAGGCGATATTCAGTTTCTCACTCGGCGGGGTTACACCCCCTGCTGCCAACACGTGGCGGGGAATAATCGTAAATGCCGTCGCCGCCGCCGCTCCTCTGACAAATTCTCGTCGCGAAACGCTCGCCTTTTTCTTACGCATACTGGCCTCCTCTTTCCGTTTTTCTGTCTTTCACTATCTCGTTTCCTTTCGCGGTTCGATGCATGAAATCCACCTGTGCGCGTTACATGAATTCCAGGATTCCGAAGAACTGCGGAAGGTGAAAATCAGGCGTGGGATTATCTACAGCCGACCAGGTCAGCCAATGAGGATGAGAGGTTTCATCGGCGCACTTGTAAAAGTTCGCCCGCCAGATGACGCCTCGCCTGGGTTGCGCCACCTTACAGTATTTCTCAAGCACGGCTAGAGGTATCCGATATTCTATCGTCCAGATGGTGGGTCTGATTATCTCCGGCTCCACTATTCTCGGCATGGAGTGGGCAATCTCAATTTGTTGCATATCGGCCATATCAACGATCCTGACATTTTCCCTCGGGACCTTTTGATAATGAAACAACGCCGTGCCCCCGCAGTTTACCTCCAGGTTGAAATAACCCAGCGATAGATCGTCGCCGGGTCTGAAAAAGAACTCCACACAGCTGTCCTTCCACACTGGGCCATGATATTCCTGAGCCACGGCTCGCACATAGCGGTCTTCCACTCGAAAGATTACATAGACGTACCTATCGTCGTAGAGCGCTTTCGCCTGTGTCCTCGGGCGATGTTTGGGTCGTTCTCCCATGTGGTTTCCTATTCCAACAGCCTCGACATCTCGCCACTGAGGCTTGTCCCAGTTTCCGTCAATAGGCATGGTCTGAGCGAGCCGGTGGACTTTGTACTTCGGGAGTTTTGGCATTGCGGGAGCGTAGCTTGCACAACTCATGATAATCCCCGGAATTCCGATGAGCGACAATATAACCATGATTCTCGCCATTTCTTGTACTTCCATGAGGCAAGCGTTTCCACCGCGCACTAAAGAAGCATGACCCAGATTCTTTGGCAATGTGAATTTGGAAAAACTCGTTTGCCTCACCGAAGGTTGTTTGCCCCCCAAAGCAGATCGCCCCTTACAGTCCGCAGATCATGTAGGCCTGCAAGATGCCGGACTCATCTGAGTTGAAGAAGGCCATTTTTCCGTTCGGCGAGAGGAACGGATGGATGTGGGCCGTCTTTACGCACGAGGATTTCGGACTCAGGAGGTACTGGAAGTTGCGCGCCCCGTCTTTGCCCGCCTCGCCCAGTTCCATTAGGAAAACCTTTGCCTCCTTAAGGCACTGGAAATCAATGAGAGTCTAGGATCGCTCGAAGGTATGGCCAAGGCATACAGCAACCTCGGCGTGATTTACAAGGAACGTGGAGATTTCAAACAGGCCCGAGATCTCTGGACAAGAGCTCGCGACTTATCCGCGAAAATCGGTATGCCTCACATGATGAAACAAGTCCAGGACTTTCTCGACAGCCTCCCAAAAGAATGAGACCTATCGTTTCTTTCCCTGCACGGTCAATTTCACATTGCCTCGGTGCCGAACAGTTGGCAGTATTCGCGCAGTTGCTTCTTGTAGTTGTCATAGAAGAAAATCTGATGGAAGCCCGGATAGGCCAGGCAATCGTCCACACCGTCGGACCATAGACCATCTTGTGCTCTTCGTCGGCCACCGTCAGTACACTGGTCGCGTGGGCCTCGATGACCAATTTCCCCGCCAAATCCCCTCCTCGTTCCATCTTCTCCACTCCATCCTGCAACGCCTCCGCTTTCGCCACTCGAGCTGGCGGAAAACACTGGACAAACACCCTCGCCCTCGGATTGAATTCTCGCTTACCAGAGTCATTAGCAGAATGGGCGAGAGCCCTGGGTTCTCCGCAAGGCAAAGCGGTTCGACAAAGGTGCGCTTCGGAAGCGTTCACTCCACCGGGTTGGCGGTGTCAGAACAACCGGAAGCGGGCGCGATGGCCACGGAGACTTGCCAGATCAGCAGGAAACGGCTTGCCGTCGGATGGAAGGCCGTGGGGTGTTGGTTTTGGCCTTTCTGCAAATTACGCCTCTATGATGGCCGCTTTCGCCCTGTGTTGTCCTTCCTCTTCACCGATCTGGCGTGCAATTATCGCTGTTATTATTGCTATGGTTCCCACGTGCCCGAAGATCGCGGCATGACGTTGGAGACAGCCAGGAAATCCGTCAATTGGCTTCATTCGCTGGGATGCCGCGTCCTGGCGTTTATGGGCGGCGAGCCGCTGATTCGAAAGCGGTTCATCCTCGATGTGACCCGCTATGCGCACGAGCGAGGTTTCTATGTATATTTGCCGACCAATGGAGCTCTTCTTGACGAAGGGTTTGTGGACGAAGGGGCCGAGGCGGGTGTGGACCTCTTCAACCTTGCCGTGGATTGTATTGACGAGAAACCGGGTTTGCCCAAGGCCCTCAACCGGATTCGTTCCCAGTATGAGATGCTTCGCGAAAAAAGTTCCCAGAGCGAGTTTCTCGTCATGTTCAATGTCAATATCACTCCGCGCAATGTGGAAGACGTCAAAGAACTCACCGAAATCGCCTATCGCGACCGAGTCAATGTGGATTATCATGTGGTCGAGCCGCCGCTCAATGACCAGCCCCATTTCGCGACCTCTCGCGACGAGATCGGCTTCCTGCCCGACGACTATCGCAAGGTGGATGAATTGCTCGATTGGCTGTTGGCGAAATACCGCCAGGGCTACAATATAGCCAACTCGCCGCACCACTTTCTCACAGCCAAGCAGTTCATCCGGCGACAGCCCATCCAGTGGAACTGTCGCGCGGGAATCAATACGCTGGTGATCCGAACCGATGGGCGGTTGGCCCCATGCTTCGAGTTCTTCAACAGCCCAGAGGACTGGGGCATCGTGGGAGAACCAAAGTTCGACCGCCAGCGACTTACCGAATTCAAGAAGCAATGTAATCCCCACTGTCTGTCCACGTGCAATTTCACGTCCGCCTATTACAATGACTTCACGACGATCCTCGAATGGGTAGGCAAATACTTTCGCATCCGCCGATAGAGGCACGGTCTTCTCCTTTCTGCCGGGGCAGATGTGCAACCTATTGAAGGATGGAATTTTTGATCCTCTAAGGCCACGAAGTGACACGAATGCGTTTCTCTTGTATGACTTCTTGATACTTCGTGGGACAAGCCCTGGTTTTGTGGTGCGTTCTTTCAGAGAATTTAACACTCACCACGAATAAAATGGCGTTGGGATTGGTTTTAATGTTGACGAACGGCGTCTTTTTGCCTATATACGGGATCAACGCTGAGAAAGGAGGTGGTCCAGTTTGAGTAAACCGGATTACAGCGAGGTGGCTGTGACCTAGGCCAACTCCCGCCATCGGCGGCTGTTGGGGATTGGCCGGGGTTGGCCGGGTCAATCCACACAGTCCACCGACATAGATCAATCCGGCCGGGGGCCGCTTTCCGGCCGGATTTCTTTTTCAGCGCCTTTGACGGTAGTGTCTGGCCAATTCGGAATGGTAATCCATGCCCAGTTCGGAGCCATGTCTTTCGAGCCACTGGCTGAAACGGGTCGGGCAGGTCGGTGGTTTATCCGAGACGAGCAAGTTGGCCATCAGTCCCTTGATCTCGTCGCGTGTGACGATCACGTCGCCGATAAGCCAGCCGAGCACACAGGACAAAAGCAGACCGAGAGTCGGCGCCACATGGACAATTCGCACTTTCCTGCCAATGTGCCGGCCGATCAGCCGGACCATCTCGTTGTATGTATATGACTGAGGACCCACGGCATCGAGAACAACCTTGTCGGACCGTTTGGCCGTTTCCACGGCCAGCGCGGCAAGATCGCCCACATAGACGGGCTGAACCCTGTATTCGCCTGAGCCGAAAATGCCAAAAACCGGAAACCGCCGGAGCAACCATGCAATATTGTTGATCAGGATGTCTTCTTTGCCGAAAAGCACCGCCGGCCTCAGGATCGCATAGGAAAGGCCTGACTCGGCCAATATGCGTTCCACAATGGCCTTGCCCCGAAAATACGGCAGCGGCGAACTCTCGGATGGGTTCGTGATGCTGACGTGGACGAACCGCTTGACGCCGGCCTCGATGGCCGCGCGAATGAGGGTCTTTGTGTTTTCGACGGCAAGATTGTAACTGACGCGGCCGCGGCCAAAACGCACCCAGTAGGTATTATAGACCGCCGCGGCTCCGCGAAGGTTTCTGACGAGCTCCGGCCGATTCTCGAACGAGAATGGAGCAACTTCGACGCGACTGCGAAGCGGATCGGCACGATCAGGATGTCCTGTCAGCGTCCGGACACGATAGCCTTTCTCCAAGAGCCATTTGGCAATATACCTGCCCGAATAGCCGAAGGCTCCGGTCACAATATGAAGTTCCGGTGTGGGCATGGAAACCGACCGCCTTGGAAAGTTGCCTGCGCGCCGACGAGTTGCTGCTTTGAAAACCCAGCGGAGAAGCTGGGATTCCTACAAGACAACGGCAGACCAAATCCACCGGCCCCAGCCTTTTGCTTTAAGCACCATTTTTCCAGCTTTTTTCCTAAAACATCTAAAGTCCCGGAAGTCCCTATCGGCCACCAAAATCTCGTGATCATTGTCAGATTATTGTCGGGAGACCAGATGGCGGAGGAGCTGCGTGGGGTGCATGTCCGAATTCCATTTGTCGGGAACCTCATAACAGGCGCCGGGGCGAACCGCATCGAGGCCGTTGTGGGCGTCTATATCGCGCATAAAGTATCGTGTGGCGGCGCGATGGTCGGATGGCGTCGGTCGTCGCCGGTGTTCGTGGAGAAAGGTCTTTCGCGCCTTGCGCGCCAACCCAAAGCCGCCAAGGCGCAAGCGATTGCGGAAAGAGTCGTTCTTGCGCGTCCTGAAGGGACGAGCGAAAATAGCCAGGGGCAACGCC
>Ga0315280_10005652_pt1 | contig 17692 bp, 14 predicted proteins | sample YL17G06_40_MG_FD_203697 | JGI IMG/M metagenome (GOLD analysis project Ga0315280, IMG submission 203697) | Sediment microbial communities from Yellowstone Lake, YNP, Wyoming, USA - YL17G06_40 | ecosystem: Environmental > Aquatic > Freshwater > Lake > Sediment | place: USA: Wyoming | collected... | reverse complement strand
TCTCTTTGAACCGAAGCTGATTGCGACACGCAGGTGACCGCCGGCAGGCAGTGGAAACAACACCGGCCTGGCAGCCGTGCCGGCCTAGCCGGCACGTGCGATAGCGAGCCAAGCTGGCAAGGCCCCGGTCACAGCCGGGGTTGCGGCCAGGGCAACGCGCCGTCATTGACGGGCGCTGCAAGCTCGGTCTAAGGCGCACCCGCGCGCGGGCCGGTGAAGGGAGTCGGGACTGTGAGCGACGAGCGGATTCGTGAAGAGGGCGAGGAGGAAGTGATCGAGGTGGTGGCCGAGGGCGGGGATGTAAGCGAAGGGGGCGAGGGCTCGGAAGGCGGCGTGGACATCATCGGCGACCGCCCCGTGCGTAAGGCGCCGGCTCAGCAGCCGCCGGGTTGCCTGTACTCGTTCCTGCTCTTCCTCATCGGCCTCGGCGTCGGCGCCTTGGGCTGCTGGATCTGGATGGCGGAGACCGAGCGCACCATAGCTCCGGAGGAGACGCAATCCATCCAAGGGGGCCGCGGCGATGTCATCAAGGTCGCGCAGCGCTACGAGCTCATTGCCCTGAAGCAGGCGCTCAAGCGCAACTACGGCCTCGCGTGCAGCACGCTGAACACGGCTGAGGAGTTCTACATCATTGCAGAGAAGCTCAAGAAGGGCTTCCCGATCCCCAACCGGACTGCGATCAAGGAGATCATCAAGGGCCTGTCGGAGGATGACGCCGCAGCGCAACAGCAAGCCTTGATGCGCCTTGTCGAGCTGTGCGGCGACGAGGGCAAGGCGGCTGAGGCCGAGTCCAAACAGCGAGCCGCCACCGGCACCGAGTCAGCGCCCGCCACTGAGTCCGCGGCCGCTACCGAGTCGGCCGCCCCTGAGTCCCAAGCCGCGCCGGCCGCCGAGGGGGAGAAGACGAGCGAGGACGCCGCGCCGCCAGCGGCCAAGCCGGCGGTGGAGACGCCCGCGAAGGCAGGCTAGTCGCGCGGCGCGCTTGCGTAACGCGTCGCTAGAGTGCACGCAGTTCGTCGCAACACGGGCCCGGCACCTCAGTCGGGCCCGTGAGCTTTGTTTTTCAGTCCCGCAATACGATACTTGACACCAATGCACTCAAGGCATACACTGGACCCCGATATGGAGGAGGGGCCCGACTCTCTGTGAGGCGAAAGCCTCCGGGGCTGCGGGTCCTCCGGCGCGCCGCCGCGCGGGTCGCCTAGTGGGCGACCTGTGGCTGAGCAGCGGCCCGGCCGCGCAAGGGATGGTGAGCGTACGGTGGGCAAGGTTATCGGTATCGACTTGGGGACTACGAACTCGGTTGTGGCGGTTGTGGAAGGCGGAGAGCCCGTCGTGATCCCGAACGCCGAGGGCGGGCGCACGACCCCATCGGTGGTGGCGATCTCAAAGACCGGCGAGCGTCTGGTCGGACTCGTGGCGAAGCGGCAGGCGATCATGAATCCGGAGCGCACCGTCATGTCGGTCAAGCGCGAAATGGGGACGCGCCACCGCTACACGATCGACGGGAAGGAGTACTCGCCCGAGCAGATCTCCGCGATGATCCTCCAGAAGCTCAAGAGAGACGCTGAGGCGTACCTGGGCGAAGAGGTCAAGCAAGCGGTCATCACTGTGCCGGCGTACTTCGACGACGCGCAGAGAACGGCCACCAAGAACGCGGGCGAGATCGCGGGACTCGAGGTGCTGCGCATCATCAACGAGCCTACCGCGGCGGCGCTCGCATATGGGCTCGACAAGAAGGAAGACGAGACGATCCTCGTGTACGACCTCGGCGGCGGAACGTTCGACGTATCGCTGCTCGAGGTGGGCGGGGGGCTGTTCGAGGTGAAGGCCACGGCCGGGAACACCCGGCTGGGCGGCGACGACTTCGACCAACGCATCATGGACTGGATGGCCGAGGAGTTCAAGCGCGAGCACGGGATCGACCTGCATAACGACAGGCAGGCGCTCCAGAGGTTGAAGGAAGCCGCCGAGAAGGCCAAGTGCGAGCTGTCCACCACCAGCACGACCAGCGTTTCGCTGCCCTTCATCACGGCCGACCAAAACGGGCCGAAGCACCTGGAGATGGCGCTGACCCGCGCGAAGTTCGAGGAGCTCATCGACGATCTCATGGACAAGACGATGGGCCCGTTCCGGCAGGCGGTTCGCGACTCCGGGATCGACACCAAGAACCTGGACGAGGTGATCATGGTCGGTGGTTCGACGCGCGTGCCGGCCATCCAACAGATCGTGGAGCATGAGACCAAGAAGGAGCCGTGCCGCGGGGTGAACCCGGACGAGGTGGTCGCGGTGGGCGCGGCGATCCAGGGCGCGGTGCTGGCCGGCGAGATGAAGGACGTCGTTCTTCTCGACGTGACGCCGCTGTCACTCGGCATCGAGACCCTCGGGGGGGTCTTCACCAGGCTGATCGACCGGAACACCACGATCCCGACTCGCAAGAGCCAGATCTTCACGACCGCCTCGGACAACCAGACCAGCGTCGAGGTGAAGGTCTACCAGGGCGAGCGCGAGATCGCCAGCCACAACAGGTCACTGGGCACGTTTGCGCTGACGGACATCATGCCCGCGCCCCGCGGCGTCCCCCAGATCGAGGTGACGTTCGACATTAACGCCAATGGCATCCTCAACGTCTCGGCCCGCGATCTCGCGACGAAGAAGGAGCAGTCGATCACTATCACGGGGTCGAGCAACCTCGACAAGGACGATATCGACTCGATGGTGAAGGACGCTGAGTCTCACGCGGGAGAGGACAAGCGCCGGCGCGAGACCACCGAGGCCCGGAACGAGGCTGACTCGCTCGTCTACCACGTCGAAAAGGGGTTGCGCGAGCTCGGGGATTCAGTGCCGGCTTCGGACCGCGAACGGATCCAGAAGGCCATCGACAGAGTGAACGAGGTGAAGGGCGGCGAGGACCTGAGCGCCATCAAAGAAGCGTGCGAGCAGCTCAACCAGGCGCAGCACGCCCTCGCGGAGATGCTGTACGCGCGGAGCCGCCAGGCCGAGCCGGAGGGCGGGCCGACAGCCGGCCCCGAGGCCGAGACGGCGAAGGCGGAGGGGGACGTTATCGACGCGGACTTCCGCGCTGAATAGGGGCTCCAGCCCCGAGTGCGGCCGTGCCTAGCGCGGTCGGATCCCCCTGACGGGAGACTGGGACGCGATGGAGAACGAGGAGAAGGTCGAAGCGAGTGAGGCGGAAGAGACCAAGACTGCCGGCCCGGGCACGCCCGCGGAAACGTCGGCGAAGCCCGACCTTACCGGCACCGTCAAGAACTGGCTGAGCACGGTCGGCGAGACCGTGTCGGGCCTCGTGTCCCAAGTAACGGCACACCGTCCCTGGGCTCCGGCTACCGATGTGTACGTGACCGCGGGCGAACTGGTCGTGCTCGCCGATCTGCCGGGCGTGTCATCCGGCGACCTTGAGATCGACGCCACCCCGACGTCGATCACCGTCTCCGGCAAGCGGTGCGCGGACGATGCGCCCGAGGCCAAGGAGTACGTGCAGCGCGGGTGCGACAGAGGCCCGTTCGAGAAGACGATCGCGCTGCAGTCGGAGATACGGCACGGCGAGGTATCCGCGAAGCTCAACAAGGGAGTCCTCGAGCTGCGCGCACCGCTCGAAGTCACCAAGAAGCCCAAGGTGACCGTGGTCGCTGAGGACGCGGACTAGCAGCGGATGCGGCGATGGGCTGAAGCCCATTATCTCGAAGCCAGGCGAGAGGGGGTGAGTGAGCATGCCGGCCACGAAGGACTACTACGACGTCCTCGGTGTGCCAAGGAACGCGGACGAGAAGACGATCAAGTCAGCCTACCGCCACCTGGCGAGGGAGTGTCACCCCGACGTCAACCCCGGCGACCCGCAGGCCGAGGAGCGGTTCAAGTACCTCAACGAGGCGTATACCGTCCTCAGCGACGGCGACAAGCGGGCCGCCTACGATCGGTTCGGCCCCGACTTCGCCAAGTGGCAGAACGGTGCACCTCCGGGCGGCCCCGGCGGCGTCCGTTGGGAGTACCAGAGCACGGGTCAGTTCGGCGACATCGGCGACCTTTTCGAGACGTTGCTGGGCGGGATGGGCCGGCGTGCCTCACCCCGACGCTCCCGGCAGAAGGGCCGCGACCTCGAGAAGGAGTTGGAGATCAGCTTCGGCACGTCCGTGTTCGGTGGTGCCGAGACGCTGCGCGTCGAGCTCGATGAGCCGTGCGCCGCCTGCGACGGGCAGGGAGTCCACCATCGCACATGTCAGGCGTGCGGTGGGTCGGGCGCCGATCAGTCGAGACGGTCGGTCATAGGCCCGGCGCCGTGCCGCGAGTGCGGCGGCTCCGGCGAGGTGCCCACCGACCGTTGCACAGAGTGCCGCGGAACAGGGGCCGCGCACCGGTCGCGCAAGGTTGAGGTGAAGATCCCCGCCGGCGTGAAGATCGGCTCGAAGGTTAGGGTGAAGGGGGAGGGCCTGGCCGGCACCGGAGGGTCCCCGCGCGGCGACTTGATCTTGAACATCAAGGTTGGCGACCACGCGTTCTTCGGGCGCAAGGGCGACGATCTCACGTGCGAGGTGCCTATCTCGTTCGCCGAGGCGGTACTGGGCGCTGAGATCATGGTGCCGACTAAGGAAGGCCGTGCCGCCCTCAAGATGCCGTCGGGAACCCAGAACGGGCAGACCTTCCGGCTGCGCGGTATGGGTGCCCCCAAGCTCGGCGGGTCAGGGTGCGGAGACCAACTGGTGACAGTGAGGATCGCCGTGCCGAGGAAGGCCTCGAAGCGTACGCGGGAGCTCGTCGCGGAGCTTAAGCGGGAGCTGCCGGACGATCCCAGGGCGGACATCGGGGACTGCCTATTGAGGCGTTCAAGCGGGTGACGCCCTTCGCGCTCCGCAACGGTAGGGTGAGGGTGCCTCGCGGTGAGGGGTGTTCTGCGTGAGATCGCACGGCCAGGACGAGCCGGTCTACACGATCGGCGTCGCGGCTCGACTGGTGGAGTGCCACCCGCAGACACTGAGGATGTACGAGAGGCTGGGTCTGATCACGCCGCAGCGGACCGACACCAAGCTGCGGATGTACAGCGACAGCGACATCGCCAAGCTGCGGCAGATCCAGCGACTGACCCAGGACCTGGGAGTGAACTTGGCCGGAGTGCACGTCATTCTGGAGCTTCTTGGGAAACTGCAGGGCTTGCGCGAGGAGATGGAATGCGAGGTCGAGCGCATCCAGCAGGAGGCAGAGGAAGAGGCCCGCGTGTTGCGGCTCCGACTGTCCGACGCGGGGCTACCGGGCGACTGAGGAGAGGAGGGAGAGCATGAACACCGAGAAGCTGACCGAGCGCGCTCGCGAAGCGATGTTTCTGGCGCAGGACATCGTCGCGCGCTACCGGCACAGCATCATGGACGCAGAGCACTTGCTGCTCGCGCTCATCGAGCAGGGCGAGGGCGTCGGCGGGAAGATCATCCGGCAGATAGCCGGCGGAGACCGGGCGAGCGACTTGAGGCGCCGACTCGAGGCCGAGTTGGCGAGGATGCCGACCGTAGGCGGCCCCGGCAGTCCCAGCGGAACCGGGCAAATCTACGTGTCGCCCAGGCTCTCCCGGCTTTACTCAGCCGCGGAGGACGAGGCCGACCGGCTCCAGGACAGCTTCATCAGCGTCGAGCACCTCCTGATCGCGATGCTCGGCGTCGACTGCCCGGCCGCGGCCCTGCTACGCGACTACCGAATCGACCGCGAGTCGATCTACGCGGCGCTCAAGGAGATCCGCGGCAGCTCACGCGTGTCCGACCCGAACCCGGAGGCGAAGTTCCAGGTTCTGGAACGCTACTCACAGGACCTGACGGCCCTAGCCAAGGAGGGCAAGCTCGACCCCGTCGTGGGGCGGGACGACGAGATCAAGCGCGTCATCCAGATCCTCTCGAGGCGCAAGAAGAACAACCCCGTGCTGATCGGCGAGCCGGGTGTCGGGAAGACCGCCGTGGCCGAGGGGCTTGCGCTGCTCATCAGCTCCGGCCAGGTGCCGGACCTGCTCCGCGGGCGCCGGGTGATCGCGCTGGACCTTGGTTCGCTGGTTGCGGGGAGCAAGTTCCGCGGCGAGTTCGAGGAGAGGCTCAAAGCCGTACTGGACGAGGTGCGCAAGGCTCAGGGGCAGGTAATCCTGTTCATCGACGAGCTGCACACAGTCGTTGGCGCGGGCGCGGCTGAGGGCGCGATGGACGCGTCGAACATGCTCAAGCCCGCCCTCGCGCGCGGCGACCTCCAGTGCATCGGCGCGACCACCCTCGACGAGTACCGCACGCGGATCGAGAAGGATCCGGCGCTCGAGCGCAGGTTCGCGCCGGTGTTCATCGGGGAGCCGTCCGTAGGGGACACTGTGAGGATCCTCGAGGGACTGCGCACGCGCTACGAGGCCCACCACGGGGTGCGCATCACCGATGAGGCGCTTCGCGCAGCGGCGGTCCTCTCCGAGCGGTACGTCACCGACAGGTTCCTACCCGACAAGGCCATCGACCTGGTGGATGAGGCGGCAAGCAAGCTTCGGCTCGAGCAGCCCGTGATGCCGTCCAGGATCCAGGAGATGGAGGAGCGCCTCGCCCGACTCGCGCAACAGGGCGCTTCGGCCGTTCAGGCGCGGGACTTCGACAGGGCCCAGCGCCTACGCGTCGAGGCCGACCAGCTCCAGGTCGAGTATGACGCGGCCCGGCGCGCGTGGACCGAGGAGTCCGGCGGCGAGCGTCCCGTGGACGAGGACACCATCGCGGAGATCGTGTCCGCATGGACCGGCATCCCCGTCTCTCGGATGTTCCAGAGCGAGGCCGACAAGCTGCTCAACATGGAGGACATCCTGCACGGTCGCGTCAAGGGGCAAGACGAGGCGGTGCGCGCGGTCTCCGAGTGCATCCGCCGATCGAGGGCAGGGCTACATGATCCAAACAGGCCCATGGGCTCCTTCATCTTCCTGGGGCCGACCGGTGTGGGCAAGACCGAGCTGGCCCGGGCGCTCGCGGAGTTCCTGTTCGACGACGAGTCCGCGATGGTGCGCATCGACATGTCGGAGTACATGGAGAAGCACTCGGTCTCGCGCCTCATCGGCGCGCCGCCCGGGTACATCGGGCACGAAGAGGGCGGCCAGCTCACCGAGGCGGTGCGCAGGCGCCCGTATAGGGTGATCCTGTTCGACGAGATCGAGAAGGCGCACCAGGAGGTCTTCAACGTTCTGCTCCAGGTGCTGGACGACGGCCGACTGACCGACTCGCAAGGCCGCACTGTCAGCTTCCGCAACACGGTCGTCATCATGACCTCGAACATCGGCAGCAGACACCTGATGAGCTTGGACGAGGAGACCATCGAGGGGCCGGGATGGTCCGCGGCGCGTGAGCGCGTCCTGGAGGATCTGAGGGCACACTTCCGCCCCGAGCTGCTGAACCGGATAGACGAGGTGATCGTGTTCACGCCGCTCACGAGGGCCGAGCTGCGGGCGATCGTGGACCTGATGATCGGCCGTCTGTCGCGTCGGCTCGCGGAGCGCGATCTGCGCTTGAGTGTGACCGACGCCGCCCGGGACCTGCTGGGCCGTGAGGGGTTCGACCCACAGTACGGGGCCCGGCCGCTGCGACGGACGATACAGTCGCTGGTCGAGAACCCCGTCTCATCGGGTATACTCGCAGGCGTCTACCCCCCAGGTTCCGTGATAGAGGTGGATGCGGAAGGCGACACGATCGCAGTGCGGCGCGCGCCGGAGCGCGTCGACGACAAAGTGGCTTGACCCCGCGCAGGCGACTGCTTGCAGTGATGGGTGAGCAATGAGCAAGAAGCGAGACGACAAACCGACTGACGAGACCGCCCTCGAACCCGAGGAGCCGATGCGGGGCGAGCCCGTTGATGCGCAGGCCGAGGGGACAGACATGCCGTTAGAGGCCACCGTCGAAGAGCTCCGGGAGACCAACCTCCGCATCCGGGCGGACTTCGACAACTTCCGCAAGCGCGTGGCGAGGGAGCGCGCGGACCTGGCCAGGCACGCGAAGGCGGAGCTCGCGCGCAAGCTGCTGCCGGTCCTCGACAATCTGGAGCGCGCGGTGGACGTAGCGGATGAGCAAGGGGTTGAGGCGAGCTGGCTCGAGGGCCTGCGGCTGGTGCGCGGGCAGTTCCTGCAGGCGCTTGCGGCGGAGGGGATCGAGCCTGTTGAGGTGCTTGGCCAGGAGTTCGATCCGGAAGTGCACGAGGTGGTTGCCACCCTCCCAAACGAGGTCGTCCCGCGTGGCTGGGTGGTGGCGGAGGTGCAGCGCGGTTACAGGATGGGGGACACGGTGGTCCGTGCGGCCCGAGTCGTAACCTCGTCCGGGGACCCGGACGAGTAGGGAAGGTCTTGGTTTGGCATTCCGCGTCGGGGCCGTTGGCGCCGGCGATCAGCAGCCCGCGGACGCGGGCATTGTTGGAGTGCGGAAGTAGCAATCCAAAGTGATCTTTGGATCACATTCGGAGTCAGCATGCGGAAGGAGGTGCGTCTAGTTGCTGAGGCCACTAGGCGACCGGGTGATTGTGGAGCCCTGCGGAGCGGAAGACCGAACCGCGGGCGGGATCGTGCTGCCCGACTCGGCTCAGGAGAAGCCGCAGAAGGGCAAGGTCATCGCGATCGGATCCGGCAAGATCCTGGAAGACGGATCGCGCGGGCCCATGGAGATCGCGATCGGCGACACTGTGATTTTCTCGAAGTATGGTGGCACCGAGGTCAAGCAAGGCGAGCGCGAGCTTGTCATCCTGCGTCAGGATGACATCTACGCGATCGAGACCGAGGATGCCAAGACCCGCAAGAAGGGCAAGTAGCCCGTAACGCCCACCCAAGGTATGGAGGTAGTGGTTTAGATGGCGAAGGAGCTGCTTTACGGCGAGGAAGGGCGGCGGGCGATGCTTCGCGGCGCGGACGCCGTCGCCAACGCTGTGAAGGTAACTCTGGGGCCGAAGGGCCGCAATGTGGTCCTGGACAAGAAGTTCGGCTCCCCGGTTATCACCAAGGACGGGGTCACCGTCGCGAAGGAGATCGAGCTCGAGGGTCACTTCGAGAACATGGGCGCTCAGCTCGTCCGCGAGGTCGCGTCGAAGACCAACGACGTGGCCGGCGACGGTACCACCACCGCGACCGTTTTGGCACAGGCCATGATCCACGAGGGCCTGAAGACCGTGGCTGCGGGCGCGAACCCGATGCTCGTCAAGCACGGCATCGACGCGGCTGTCGCGAAGCTCGTCGATGAGATCAGGGCGTTCGCCACGGAGGTCTCGGACAAGGACGCCATGGCGTCGGTCGCGGGCATCGCGGGCAACGACCCCGAGATCGGCAAGCTCATCGCTCAGGCGATGGAGAGTGTCGGCAAGGATGGGGTCATCACCGTCGAGGAGTCCAAGGGCGCGGACACGCGGCTCGAGCTTACCGACGGCATGCAGTTCGACAAGGGTTACCTGTCGCCTTACTTCGTCACCGACCCGGAGGCGATGCAGGCGGCCCTGGAGGATCCCTACATCCTCCTCTATGAGAAGAAGATCAGCTCGGCTCAGGACATCGTCCCCATGCTCGAGAAGGTCGCGCGCGGCGGTAAGCCGATCGTGATCGTCGCGGAGGACATCGAGGGCGAGGCGCTCGCGACCCTGGTGCTCAACAGGCTCCGCGGCATCGTGTCCGCGGCGGCCGTGAAGGCCCCCGGTTTTGGCGATCGCCGCAAGGCGATGCTCCAGGACATGGCGGTCCTTACCGGCGGCACGTTCATCAGCGAGGACCTGGGCGTCAAACTCGAGAACGTCGAGCTCAACCAACTCGGTCGCGCGAAGCGTATCACCATCACCAAGGACGAGACGACCATCGTCGACGGCGCCGGCTCGCCGGATGCTATCGACGGCCGGATGAACGAGATCCGGCGCGCAATCGATGACACCGATTCCGACTATGACCGCGAGAAGCTGCAGGAGCGTCTCGCGAAGCTCGCCGGCGGAGTCGCGGTCATCCAGGTCGGAGCGGCCACCGAGACCGAGCTCAAGGAGAAGAAGCACCGGTTCGAGGACGCGCTATCGGCCACGCGCGCGGCGGCCGAAGAGGGCATCGTCCCCGGCGGCGGCGTGACCTATCTCCGCATTGAGGGCGCCCTTAAGAAGGTACGCGTGAGGGGCGACGAGAAGATCGGCGTCGAGATCGTCCGCAAGGCGCTCGAGGCGCCGCTCCGTCAGATCGCCGAGAACGCCGGTTTCGAGGGCAGCGTAGTGGCCGAGCGCGTGCGCAACCAAGAGGAGCCCAACATGGGCTTCGACGCGCTGACCACCGAGTACCGCGACCTGGTCGTGGCCGGGATCATCGACCCGGCCAAGGTCGCGCGCTCGGCGCTCGAGAACGCGGCATCGATCGCGAGCCTTTTCCTGACGACCGAGGCGCTCATCGCCGAGAAGCCCGAGCCGGAGAAGCCGATGCCGGGCGGCGGCGGTCACGGGATGCCTCCGTACTGACGGAGGGTGCGGTAGGGGCCGAATAGGGCGAGCCGGGCTCGCTGACGGAACGCCCTCACCCCGCCTCCGGGGCGCCGTGGACGGCGCCCCTACGGCACCCCTCTCCCTAGGGCGAGGGGACGGGGGTGAGGGCGGACGCAGCTCGGATCGTGTTCGGCCCCTCCGACCAGGCGGGATGCCGGCGTTACGGCAGCCACGACGGCCACCAGTCGCAGGCCGGGTCGTTCGTGATGCGCGTCTCGTTCTCGCCGTCGACGTCGATCACGAAGATCTCCCAGTTGCCGTACTGGTCGCCCTGATAGGCAAGATACTGGCCGTCCGGAGACCAGATCGGATGGCTGTTGGTGCCCGGGTTGCTTGTGAGTCTGTGCTGGTTCGACCCGTCGGCGTCCATTATCCAGATCTCGCCGTTGCCGTCGCGTCCGCTCTCGAATGCGATCTGTGACCCGTCGGGCGACCAGTCCGCCCACCCGTCATAGGCGGGGCAGTTGGTGAGGTTAACCTCTTCTCCGCTGTCGAGGTCCACAGTGTAGATCTCGAAGTTGCCGTCCTTGCTTGTCTGGAAGGCGATCTTCCGCCCATCGGGCGACCAGGCCGGATGGAAGTCACTGGCCCCGTTATGCGTGATGCGTCGCACATTCGAACCGTCAGCGTCCATCGTGTAGATCTCGGGGGTGCCGTCGCGGTCGCTCTGGAACGCGATCTGCTTGCCGTCGGGTGACCAACACGGGTGGTAGTCCCAGGCCGGGCTGTCGGTGAGCCTCACGGGGTGCGACCCGTCGGCGTTGACCATCGTGATGTCCCAGTTGGCCCCGAACTTCGACTCCATCACCACCTTGGTGCCGTCGGGAGACCAGGACGCGTGAAGGTCGGGGATCATGTTGTCGGTGAGCTGGGTCACCACCCCCGTGGCGAGGTCCACCACGTAGATCTCCCAGTCGCCATCCAGATCGCTCGTGAACCCGATCCGACCCGTGGGGCGGCCGTTCCTCGCATCGGCGAGCGCGCCGGACGTCGCCTGCGCGATCGAGACGACGATCGCGATCCCCACGGCGGCGCCCAACATGCGTGCCACGTGACTCATCACCACACCCTCCTCGCTAACCAGAGCTCTGCGCGCTGCCTGCACCCGCACGACCGGAGTGCAGCCCGCCAACATGGCTACCTTCTTGACGAAGTACCGCCAACCTGCGTTGCAGCTCAGAAAAAAAGTATTCTGTCATCGGAACACCGACAGGTGAGAGGAGGTTCTAGGTCGAAGACGTAATAGTGATTGCGAGGACACGGGCGTGTGGCAGTTGCCCGACTACGAGGAGGTCGTCACGGTGCGCATTTGGCGAGCCGCAGCTTCTGTGGGCCTGGTAGCAGCGTTGGCTGTCGCGACATGGCTGATCGGCTGCACGACCCAGTCCAGCATCCAGCCTCCACCCGACACCGGCGCCTCGGTGCGGGCGTATGTTGGCGCAGCCGTCTGCCAGACGTGCCACCGCAGCGAGCACGCGTCGTGGACCACGACGAAGCACTCGGTGGCTCTGTCCGTGCTGCAGCAGGCCGGGCAAGCGGAGAACGAGCGCTGCCTCCCCTGCCATACGGTCGGGTACGGTGAGGAGACAGGGTACACCAACCAGGCCGACACACCCCAGCTCGCCAACGTACAGTGCGAGAACTGCCACGGCGCCGGGGGCCGGCACATCGCGAACCCGTCGCAGAATCAGATGAACATCCCGCTCAACGCGGATCTCTGCGGTCAGTGCCATACGGGCTCGCATCATCCGAACTTCGATCAGTGGGCCGAGTCCAAGCACGCGGCGGCACTGACGACGTTGCAGGAAAACCCACACGCAAGCGACGCGTGCCTCGATTGTCACTCAGTTGAGGCCCGCCTGGCGAGCGGCGAGCACGTCGTGCTTGCACTTCCCGAGCAAGTCGAGACCGTAGTGGCCCAGAACCCCATCACGTGCCAGCTCTGCCACGCCGCTCATGGCTCGCCCAACCCGGCTCAGCTCAGGCAGGCGCCAACGGAGTTGTGCGTCCAATGCCACACGGATGATGACTCGTCCCCGCCCTCCTCCCCCCACCACCCACAGCGTGAGATCTTCCTCGGGCTCGGTGGGTGGGAACCGAACGGCGCTCAGGCCATAGGGCCGAACTCCGCTCACACCACCGCTGCGGCGCTGGCCTGCATTACGTGCCACGTGTACCAGACCGCGCCGGACCAGCCCACAGACGAGAACCCGGTGAACACGGGCCATACATTCCTGCCGAGGGTGCCGGACGCGTGCACACAGTGCCATGAGGCAGACGAGGCTATCGCGCTGATGACTGCGGCTCAGGACGAGATAGACACGAGGGTCGCCCAGCTCACCCGCTACTTCACGCAGGACGATTCCCTGTTCATCGATCGGACCACGCTCGGCGCAGACGATCAGGCGCGCTTCGATATCGCCAAGTTCAACGTGCAGCTCGTCTCAGGCGATGGGAGCTCCGGCGTGCACAACCTGGCGTACTGCCGCGACCTCCTGAACATCTCCGAGACGATCTTCACGTCCCTCTGACGTCGTTCCAGCGAGTCACACAGGGAGAGGGTATCCCGCCCTCTCCCTGCCCGCCGCGAGGAGGGGAGCCAGGGATGATGCCCACTACGCGCAGGCGCGCCTACGTCGAGACTCTGGTCACCGTCGCAACGATCGCCGCCGCGGCTCTGGTCGCATGCACCGCGGCCGTCGGTCAGCAGCAGAACGCCGACTCGACCACCGATCCGCACAAGCGGATGCAGAGCGTGTCGGCCGAGTTCACGGCCATTGGCTCGGAGCTGTGCTCCGCGTGCCATCCCGACCGGGTGGAGAAGTCCGGGGCGGTCCGACATCTGCGCATCCTCACCCGCGAGGAGGAGGAAGGCAGGTTCGGCGGTTGTGAAGCGTGCCATGGGCGGGGCAGCGGCCACATGGAGCAGGCTGACCCGGTGCTCATCTACGGGTCCGATGACAAGGATAAGTCCTGGGTGGCGGAAGGCTGCTTTGTTTGCCACACCAACCTGTCCAAACAACAGTGGCTGGACACGTCCCACTGGCACGCCGACGTCACGTGCAACTCATGCCATTCGATGCACGATCCGGAGTCGGGCGACCGACTGCTGAAGTACGATCCACTGAAGGACGAGCAGGAGTACGATCTGTGCTTGAGTTGCCATGAGACCATGAAGGCCCAGTTCGGCGCCTACTCCCACCATCCGGTCACCGAGGACCGGGTGAAGTGCTCCGACTGTCATGACCTGCACGCGCCGGGCCCAACGACTTCGGGCGATGAGCCTGTCATCAAGGAGTGCGTGAACTGCCATAGGGAGAAAGAGCCGCCGTTCGCTTTCGAGCACGAGCCGGTGACCGGGGATCTGGCGGACGGCTGCCTCACGTGCCACAACCCCCACGGATCTCCCAACCCCAGCCTTCTGAAACTGCCGGGCCAGGCGGTCTGTCTGCAGTGCCACTCCGAGCAAGCCGTAGGTCACCACGTCGGGGCGACGTGCTGGCAAGTGAGATGTCATCAGCAGGTGCATGGGTCCAACGTAAGCCCGGTCTTCCTGGACTGATCGCAGAGTCGTGGCGCCCGTCTTGCCGACCGCTGACGGGAGCGGAGATGTGAGCCGAATGCGAACAAGAGGCATCGAGTGGGTGCGGCTGGCGTGCGTGGGCTGTGCGCTTGCATTCGCCACCGTCTGGGCGGCCGCGGACGAAGGTGGCTCTCCCTCCGGGCCGCAGTCCTCCGAGCCGGGGGCGACCGCCGCCCAGCCCGGGCCCGAGCAGGCCGACCCATCGGCACCACCCGCCGCGGACAACGGTGACAAGAAGCCCGAGACCGCCGCGACAGACGAGCGGCAGCCCGGCGAGTCCGAGAAGGAGCCGGGCACAGCCAAGGGATCGGACAAACCCACGGAGCCCGCAAAGCCCAAGCACCTGCTCATCATCCCTGAGGAAGTGCTCAGGGGCGCATCGGCGGATCACGAGTGGGTCAGAGCCGGTCCCCTGCTCACCGCGATTCAGGGCAACGCAGCCCAGTTCCGTCGCTATACGTACACCGACCCGTCTCGACCCTTCGTCATCTATGACATGCGGCTGCTCGGCACCGACAGCCGTCGTCAGTTCATGTACAACATCTACGCGCGCACGCCGTTCCTCAACAGCTCGGCGGGCGGCTTCATGGTCCGCGACTTCGATGGCGCGACGACGGTGCGGAGCGACTGGCAGCAGAACCGCTTCTACCGCAACTTCGGCCCCGCAGCGACGCCCTCTTCCCGATCCGACGCGGAGAGCCTCGTGCGGTGGCGCATGGGCCACAAGGGATGGCTGGACATCACTCACCAGCGCAGGGCCTTGTCCAGCCCGGCGACCAGCACACGGCCGGTCTCGTTCATGTACGACGAGGTTGCCATGAACGCGAGTTGGCGTTTCGGGGGGACGCTTGTGGGCGTCTACGGGACGTTCAACCGCTACACTGACCGTACGGCTCAGCTCACGATCAGCGGCCTGCCCCTGACGGCCAACCGTACCGGCACCGAGGTCGGGATCCGCGCGGCGTCGCTGAACCACGCGGAGGCCCAGTGGCGGGTCGCAATGGGGTATCGGGACTTCCGCTATCCCGGTGTCGGTGGTGGGCGCTACTCCGCGCTTACGGCCGGCGGAGGCATCACCTTCCACGCCTCGGCGGATCTAGACCTCAGCTCCGGTTTCGGACACGTCACGACCTATCGCACGCTGTCCACCAACATCTACAACCCCCGGACGACCACGATCCGACTATCGGGGACATACAAGGGCTTCGAGGGCTTGCGGACGAGCTTCGGCTACGAGCGGCGCATGGGCATGAGGCTCGGGCTTCAGCCGGATCCCATCGCGCCACAGGCCTTCCTGGAGAACCAGGCCCTCGATCGGTACTGGATGCGCACGAGCTACAAGAGCCACGGCAAGATGGACGTGGAGCTCGTGCTGCGGCACCGGACGCTCAGCGGCAACGTCACCAACTACACCGGCAACAACCCGGCCGTGGCGCCCGTCACGCTGTACCCAGTCCACACGACGGCCGACCTCACCGCCGGCTATCCCACAGGCGGCGGGATGGTCAAGGCCGGGCTGGCCTATGGGCTTCACTCGAACGGCGCGAGGGCCACGCAGGTGCAGAGCCTCGGCCTGACAGGCTTCTGGTCGAGGTCGTGGGACGACCACTGGACGACGCTCGCGCAACTGGACCGCACCACCTACTGGTCGAGCGGCGTGACCCCGGCCAACACCCAGCTACAGAGCGCGATAGGCGTGGCCACCTATGGCTTCGGGAGGGGCTCCGCGTCGGCGTCGTATGGCGTCTACAACTCGGTCGGCTCCTATGTCGCGCGCTATCAGCAGATCGGGCTGTCCTTCACCTACCGTCCCGACCGCGACACCAGCCTTACGCTCGGGTACGACCGGCTGCGCCAGACCGGCACCGGCATCCTGGACTTCCGATCCGACATCGCGCGGCTCACTTGGAGCCGCAGCATGTAGGATGGGGCGCGCGGCTCTCAGCGCTCCACCGACCTGGTCGCGCTCGCACCTGGCCCGCGAGCGGCACACACCGTCTGGCCCTGCCCCCGTGTCGTTCCGCGGAAGCCCGCCGCGCAGGTCGCGCTGGCTGAAGCGGGAATAGGCGGCCGATAGCCGCGCCGGCCGGAGAGGCCACCGGCATCGCCAGCGCGTTGGGAGGGCACCCCACCTTGCGCATCACCACCATCCAGGGCAGCCCCAGGCACGGGGGCAACACCGCGACCGTGTTGGGCTGGGTCGAAGGCAGGCTTCGGGATCAAGGTCACGAGGTTGATCGGATCGATCTGGCAAGCCAGGAGGTCGGCCCGTGCGTCTCGTGCTACTCCTGCCAGGGCGAGAAGAGCCTTCGCAGGTGCGTCCTGCCCGACGACGCCCCGGGGCTCTTCGATCGGATGGCCGCGTCGGACGCCATCGTGCTCGCCGGCCCACTCTACTTCTGGGGCGTCTCGGCCCAACTCAAGGCTCTCGTGGATCGGTCGTTCTCCATGGTGACAGGCTACGGCGGCCCGCAGCACACGTCTGAGCTCGGCGGTCGGCGGCTGGGCATGCTTGTTACCTGCGAGGACGGCAACGTCGAAGGCAACGCCGACCTCATAGCCCCGTTCACCCATCGCCTTGCGGACTATCTGCGATGCACCGTGGCAGCGGAGGTTATCGTCACGGGCTGCAAGTCGCCCGATCTGCTGGGCGATGACGCTCGCGCCTTGGCGACAAGGTTCGCGGACGACCTGACGCGCTGAAGGGCTACGGCTGTGGTGTCTCGTCGGTCCCTGAGGCGTCCGCCGGACGGTTCACTTCCTCCCCGGACGGCGCATCCAGGTCGTCGGGCTCGGCCGGGAAGAAGAGCGTCATCGTGTACTTCGGCAGCGTCCGATAGCCCGAGCCTGTGTAGGGCAGAGCCTGCTCGAAGATGACGTCAAAGGCGCCGACGTCGATCGGTAGGACCCGCTCCTCGCCTTCGCCGGCCGCGTCGGTCGCTCGCAGCTCGCGCGGCATCGAGATCCCTCCCCAGTCGGCCCCACGCAGGTGATCCCGCTCCGGCAGCGTCCAGTAGCCTCTGAAGTCGGTCGGCTCATGGCCCGCGAGCAAGCGCTTCAGGACAGGCCCTTGCCGCGGGTCCGCCCACTCCTGCGGGTAGATGGTGATCTCCACGGGCTCCTCAGTGTCGACGAAGCGTTGCGCGTACTTGGCCCACACGCGGCCTGAGATCGTGTAGGCCGCCAACACGCCGCGCCCCGCGTCGTCGAGTCTGGTGACCTTCAGCGTGTTGTCCTTGAGTCTGAGGATGACGAACTTCTCGGTGGTGCCGTCGCCATGCGGCACCTCAGAGTACCCGAGTCCGCTGAGTGCCGGCACCTCCACGAAATCGGTGCCGCGGGGCACCTCGATGCTGTTGTAGATGAGGTTGGTGGCGAGCAGGCGCAGCTTGTCCCCGTGGTCCGCGTACACCTCGAACCCGAGGAAGGGGTAGTAGCGCAGATGCCGCACGACTCGAATGGATACGCCGTACTGCCACGGATGCTTGTGCTCGGCGATCACGGGCGTGCGTTTCAGGACGAACGGTCCCCGGTAGATGATAGGGTCCTCGGGGCCCCGAGAGAACACGGGCCCCGCGCGGTAGCTCGCGGCCGCCTCGGCGGCCATCGCGTCGAGCGGACGCC
>Ga0315280_10005651_pt1 | contig 17692 bp, 23 predicted proteins | sample YL17G06_40_MG_FD_203697 | JGI IMG/M metagenome (GOLD analysis project Ga0315280, IMG submission 203697) | Sediment microbial communities from Yellowstone Lake, YNP, Wyoming, USA - YL17G06_40 | ecosystem: Environmental > Aquatic > Freshwater > Lake > Sediment | place: USA: Wyoming | collected... | reverse complement strand
ATTATCCAGAGCGAGAAGGTCACCTCCATGATGCTGCTGGTGCCCTGGATACAGGATATGGTCACCGCCCTGGATAACGGCGAGCTGAGGCTTGAGGACTACGACCTGAGCTCCTGGCGGCTGATGCACTCCGGCGCCCAGCCCATTCCGGCCATACTCATCCGACACTGGAAGGGCTACTTCCTGAACGTTGACTACGAGACCCACTACGGTCTGACCGAATCAACAGGGCCATGTATCCACCTCGGCACCAACAACCTCAACAAGATAGGTGCCATCGGGCGGCCCAACCTTAACTGGGACTTTCGCATCGTCAACGACAAGGACGAGGACATGCCTGTGGGCGCCACCGGCGAGCTCATGCTCAAGGGCGACGGCGTCATGAAGGAGTACTACCGTAACCCGCAAATCACGTCCAAGACAATTGTCAACGGCTGGCTGCGCACCGGCGACATGGTCAAAATGGATAAGGATGGCTTCATCGTCTTTGTGGACAGGAAGAAGGACATTGTCATCACCGGCGGCGAGAACATCTACCCGGTAGACCTGGAGTCGGCCCTCATCGGGCAGCCCAAGGTAAAAGATGTCGCCATCATCGGCGTGCCCGACCCGAGGCTCGGCGAGGTGGTAGCCGCCATCGTTGAACCCAAAGAAGGCATGAACCTTACCGAGGCGGAGATGAGGGCCTACTTTGAGCCCCTGCTGCCCAAATATGCCTGGCCCAGGATAGTCATCTTTGACAAGGTGCCGCGTAACCCCACCGGCAAGATAGAGAAGCCCAAGCTAAGGGAAAAATACAAGGACCTAAAGTGGAACCCTAAGGGCTAAAGGGGCCGCGCGTCTAATGCAGCCTTTCAAGGACGGCGTCTCTTAATAAGGGGTGCCGTCCTTCTTATTTTTAAAGACCTGCTTCTTTGCTTGGCATGTACCTAGATTAAGTGCTATCATATTAGCCAACAGGCAAAGACCCCTATCCTGACGCCTTAAAAACGGGTAGCCATTCTTAATCTTATGTTAGCCAAGGTAAGGAGCGGTGCTATTGTCGGCCTTGACGGGGCCATGGTTGAGGTTGAGGTGGATATTGCCCCGGGGCTACCCTCTTTCACCATCGTCGGCCTGCCGGATGCCGCCGTCCAGGAGGCAAGGGAGCGCGTCCGCGCCGCTATACGCAACTCCGGATTTGCCTTCCCCATGAAGCGCATTGTGGTCAATTTGGCGCCGGCCGACCTTAAAAAGGCCGGGCCGGCCTATGACCTACCCATTGCCGTCGGCATCCTCCTCAGCTCCGGGCAGGTCAGTGCCGACGCCTCCCCGACCATGTTCCTCGGCGAACTTTCCCTGGACGGCGGGCTTAGGCACACCAACGGTGTCCTGCCCATGGTGGCCCTGGCCCACGAGGAAGACATACCCAATATCATCGTGCCCGAGGCCGATGCCAGGGAGGCCTCCCTGATAGAGGGCGTACAAATCATCCCGATGGCCTCGCTAACCCAGCTGGTCAGCTACCTGAGAGGCGAGATAGCCGCCCCGGCATACAAGGCCGATAGAGTTTCGGAAGATGCCCTACCCCCCGCCCTCACCACCGACCTGGCCGAAATCAAGGGGCAGGAGCATGTCAAACGTGCCCTGGAGGTAGCCGCCGCCGGCGGTCATAACATGATTATGTGCGGGCCACCGGGCAGCGGCAAGACCCTGCTCGCCCGCGCCCTCCCCTCCATCATGCCACCCATGACCACCGACGAGGCCCTGGAGGTCACCAAAATCTACAGCGTCAGCGGCCTATTACCCCCGGACACCCCCCTGCTCCGGCAACGGCCCTTCCGCTCCCCCCACTACACCATCTCCAATGCCGGCCTGGTAGGGGGCGGGCACTGGCCCAGGCCGGGCGAAATCAGCCTCAGCCACCGCGGCGTCCTCTTCCTTGACGAGCTTCCCGAGTTCGGGCACTCGCTGCTTGAGGTGCTGCGCCAGCCCCTGGAGGACAAGGTGGTGACCATCAGCCGCGCCCAGGGGAGCGTTACCTTCCCGTCCAACTTCATGCTGGTAGGGGCGATGAACCCCTGCCCCTGCGGCTACTACGGCGACCCATTCCGGCAGTGCCGTTGCCCGCCCAGCCTGGTCTCCCGCTACCAGAGGCGCATCAGCGGGCCTTTCATTGACCGCGTGGACATCTTCGTGGAGGTGCCCCACATTGACTATGAGAAGCTGACGGACAAACGCCTGGGCGAACGCTCGGAGAAGGTGCAGGCCCGGGTTACCACCGCCCGGTTGCGGCAAATGAAGCGCTTTGAAGGCACCAGGTTTTCTAGCAACACCGAGATGACACCTGCCGAGATACGGGAGTTCTGCCGGGTGGCAGATACCGCCCAAAGCCTGCTCAAGACGGCCATGAAGCAGCTCCACCTCTCCGCCCGCGCCTTCCACCGCATCCTGAAGCTGTCCCTCACCATTGCCGACCTGGAAGGCTCCGACATCATCATGGCCCATCACGTGGCCGAGGCCGTGCAGTACCGCCCGAGAAGGCCGGAGTAAGGTAAAAGAAAAGGCCGGGCACCCGAAATACCCGGCCATTGAAGCACCACTAGCACCGCTCGGCCTCAGGGGAGCCGAACCCAGAAGACAATACCCATAACCATCATGACCAGACCAAGGGCAAAGGCTATCCACCCCCCCACCATCAAGGCCCTGGGCTGAGGGCGCTCCGGCCAGTGCGACACAAACTCCCTCAGGTCGCGGCGCGTCACCATGGACTCAAAGTACTTCCTCGCCTCGTGCCGGCCCCAGAGAACCCCGACCAGCCCGAGAATCACAAACCCCACCCCAACACCCATCAGTATCAAACAGTCCTGCAGAGACATATACCGCCGCCCCCCTTAATTAAGTAACCAGTCTAATATATGTCATCCCCAAGGAAATTTCAAACAATAATTTATTTCATTTCCACGGTGGCGCCGGCGGCTTCCAGCTTCTGTTTGGCTGTGGCCGCTTCTTCCTTGCTGACATTTTCCTTGACCGGCTTGGGGGCACCCTCAACCAGTTCCTTGGACTCCTTCAGACCCAGGGAGGTCAGCTCGCGCACCGCCTTGATGACATTAATCTTGTTCGCCCCGACCTCCTTCAGGATGACGGTGAACTCGGTCTTCTCCTCAGCCGCTGGTGCCGCTGCCCCACCCGCCACCGGGGCCGCCGCAGCCGCCACGGCTACCGGTGCCGCCGCGCTAACGCCGAACTCTTTCTCCATGGCCTTGACCAGCTCGGCCAGTTCCAGCACCGTCATGCCCTTGATGGCGGACAGGACTTCCTCAATGGAGGAGGCCTTCTTAGCCGTTTCCGCTTTAGATGCCTTGGCCTTCTTGGGCGCCGCCTCTTCAGCCAGGGCGGGACCTTCGGTCTTTACTTCACTCTCTGCCATTTTTACCTTCCCTCCAGTTGTTTCATTCTAGCCTGAAGCACACCCATCATACCCCTGATGGGAGCAGCTAACACACTTGCCAGGGCCACGATGGGGCCCTGTATCCCCGCCATCACCTGGCCGAGCAGTACCTCTCTTGCGGGCAAAGCGGAAAGGGTCTCCACCTCGGCGGGCGTTAGCAACCTGTCGCCCAAAAAGCCCCCCTTGATGCCCAGGGTTGACTTTGAGCCTTTGATGTAGCCCATCAGCACCTTGGCCGGCTCGCTTATCTCGCCGTAGCCGAAGGCAACCGCCACCGGCCCCTCAAATGAGCCGGCCATCTTATCCCAGCCGACCCTTTTTGCGGCCAGCCGGGCCAGGGTGTTCTTGACCACCTTGTAATCAATACCCGCTTCCCGCAGCTTACGGCGCAGGCTGTTCAGCTCCGCCGTGGCTAAACCACGGTAGTCCGTCAGGATACCAACGCTGCATCTGGTGAATATCGCCTCCAGGCTGTCCATAACCTGCGCCTTCTTCTCTCTGGCCATCCCGGAACACCTCCTGAAATTACACGCCCCATATAAAGCAAAAGCCCCCGCACCGCCGCACGAGGACTTTACCAATCTCCTTAAATTCCTCGGCAGGCCTATCGTTTAAGCCTTGCGGCACCCGCTGTCTTGGGACTTCTTATGCTATTGTAAAGTTATTATAGCACACCCTAGCCGCTATGACAAGCTAGCTGGCACTCAACTCCAGCGTCGTGGTGAGGTCAAGCTTGACAGACGGCCCCATGGTGGTGGTGATATAGGCGCTCTTGACGTACTGTCCCTTGGCGCCGCTGGGCTTGGACTTCATCACCGCCTCCACCACCGAGGTCAGATTGTCCATCAGCATCCTCTCTTCAAAGCTGGCCTTGCCCAGGGGCACGTGGATAATAGCTGTCCTGTCCAGTTTGTACTCCACCCGGCCCTTGCGGGCATCCTCAATCACCCTGGGTAGATTATCCATAGAGACCACCGTGCCGGACTTGGGGTTAGGCATCAGGCCCTTCCTCCCCAGCACCTTACCCAGCCGGCCCACCTTACCCATCATCTCCGGGATGGCGATGGCGGTATCAAAGTCCAGCCAGCCCTCCTCAATCTTCTTAATCAGGTCGTCCCCGCCGACATAATCGGCCCCGGCGGAGGAGGCTATCTTCTCCGCCTCCCCCTGGGCGAAGACCAGGACACGCACCTTTTTGCCCAGGCCGTGGGGCAGCAGGGCTACCCCCCGCACCTGCTGGGCGGCATTGCGCGGGTCAAGCCCCATCCGCAGATGAAGCTCCACCGTCTCGTCAAACTTGGCGCGGGCTACTTTCTTGACCAGCTCAATGGCTGCCTCGGGCTGGTAGGCTTTGCCCCGGTCAATCAGCTTGGCGACTTCTTTATATTTCCTGCCGTGTTTTAACATGCTACTCCACCTTAATGCCCATACTGCGGGCCGTTCCTTCAACAACCCTCTCCGCAGCTTCCAGACTATTAACGTTCAGGTCCTTGGCCTTTATTTTGGCTATTTCGCGCAGCTTCTCCCGCGATATGGTACCGGCCTCATCATAGCCAGGCCGGCCGCTGGCCTTTTCTATACCCAGCGCCTTCTTTAAGAGGTCGGAGGCGGGCGGCGTTTTGGTGATAAAGGTAAATGTCCTGTCCTCGTAGACCGTTATCTCCACCGGGATGATGGAGCCTGCCTGGTTCTTGGTACGCTCGTTGTACTCCTTGCAGAAGCCCATGATATTGAGGCCGTGCTGGCCCAAGGCCGGCCCTACCGGCGGCGCCGGGTTGGCCTGCCCGGCCGGAATTTGCAGCTTAATGACGGCCTTAACCTTCTTTGCCATTTTATCTCCTTAAGGGCACTAAAGCTTATCCACCTGCAGGAAATCAAGCTCCACAGGCGTCTCCTGTCCGAAGAGGGAAAGGAGCACCTTGACCTTGCCCTTGCCCATATTTATCTCGTCAACCACGCCGACAAAATCAATGAACGGACCATCCGTCACCCGGACACTCTGCCCCTTGCGGAAGCCGACCTTGACCCGTGGCGTCTCGGCCGACATCTGCTTTAGAATCTCGGCCACCTCCTCTTCACGCAGCGGCGTCGGCGTATTGCCGCTGCCGACAAAGCCGGTAACCCCCGGGGTATTGCGCACGATGCCCCAGCTATGCTCGTCCATCCGCATCTGGACGAGGACATAGCCGGGGAGTATCTTCTTGGTCACCGTACGCCGGCGCCCGCCCCTGACCTCTATCTCATCCTCGGTGGGGATGACCACCTGGAAGATTTCATTGCCGGAATCCGTAAACTTGAGGCGCTGTTCCAGGTTCTTCCTGACCCGGTCTTCATGCCCCGAATAGGTATGGACGACGTACCACTTTTTTTCGCTCTCCGCCACAGATAACCTCACTACCTTCACTCTTGGGAAAAGCAACAGCCCCGCTACCAATCAGACCTGACAAAGCAAGTAAGCCTTTATCTCCCCAAGAAAACCTTGTCAACCAGACCGGAGAAACCAAAATCAATCAGACCCAGGATTATTGCCGCCACAATGGTAACCAGCAGCACCAGCACGGTCAGGTACGTAGCTTCCCTCCTGGTGAGCCAGACAACCTTTTTCAGCTCACCGATAACCTCACCAAAGTAATGGAAAGGTCTGAAGCCGCCTCGCTTGGCCGTAGTCGTATCTGTCATCGCCGGAACCTGCTACTTTACCTCCCGGTGGAGTCTATGGACACGACAGCGGGGACAGTATTTATTGAGCTCCAGGCGCTCTGTGTCGTTCTTACGGTTCTTGGTCGTGGTATAGTTCCTCTCCTTGCACTCGGTACAGGCGAGGTAGATAATACCCCTTGCTTCGGATTTTTTGGCCATAAACTACTCTATGATACGGGTAAAGGTGCCTGAACCTACCGTTCTACCTCCCTCGCGAATAGCAAAGCGCAGACCCTGCTCCAGGGCCACCGGGTAGATAAGCTTTATCTTCATGTTGATATTATCACCGGGCATCACCATCTCCACCCCTTCAGGCAGCTCAATGGTGCCGGTAACATCGGTCGTCCTGATGTAAATCTGGGGCTTGTAGCCATTGAAGAAGGGGGTATGCCGGCCACCCTCTTCCTTGGTCAGGACATATACCTGGGCCTCGGCATAGGTATGCGGCTTGATGCTACCTGGTGCCGCCAGCACCTGGCCGCGCTCAATTTCCTCACGCTCTACCCCCCTGAGGAGACAGCCGACGGCATCACCGGCCTCGGCATAGTCCAGGGTCTTGTGGAACATCTCCAGGCTGGTAACCACCACCTTCTTGGGCTCATGGTGCAGACCCACGATTTCAACCTCATCACCGGCCTTAATCTGGCCCCGCTCCACCCTGCCGGTGGGCACCGTGCCGCGCCCCTTGATGCTGAAAACATCTTCTACCGGCATCAGGAAGGGCTGGTCCTTGGGCCTGACCGGGGTGGGGATATAATCATCTATAGCGTCAATCACCTGCCAGACCTTGCCACACCACTGGCAGTCCCTCTTGCCACAGCCGCACTCCAGGGACTTCATGGCCGATACCCTGATGACCGGCGTCTTATCACCGGGGAAACCGTACTTGGTCAGCAGGTCCCTGAGCTCAACCTCCACCAGCTCCAGAAGCTCCTCGTCCTCCATCATGTCTATCTTGTTAATGGCGACCATGACGTAGGGAACCTGCACCTGGCGGGCCAGGAGGAGGTGCTCCCTCGTCTGGGGCATGGGGCCATCTGGGGCGCTGACCACCAGCACGGTACCGTCCATCTGGGCGGCGCCGGTAATCATGTTCTTGATATAGTCGGCATGCCCCGGGCAGTCAACATGCGCGTAATGCCGCTTTTTCGTCTCGTACTCAATATGAGAGATGGCGATGGTCAGCCCGCGCGCCTTCTCTTCCGGTGCGGCATTGATTTCGTCATAGCTGGTAAACTTGGTGGGGCCACCGGCCTTAGACAGCACCATGGTCATTGCCGATGTTAGGGTTGTCTTGCCATGGGCGACATGACCGATAGTGCCCACGTTGACATGTGGTTTTGTCCGCTCATACTTCTGTTTTGCCATTTCATCCTCCGTTCATTACGAGCCCACAATCAGATTCGAACTGATGACCCCGTTCTTACCAAGAACGTGCTCTACCGCCTGAGCTATGTGGGCACGATTCTCATTATACCGACTTTTATAGGTACTTGTCTATACCTAGCACACTATGGTGGAGAGGGCAGGATTCGAACCTGCGAAGCCCTTAGGGCGGCAGTTTTACAGACTGCTCCGATTAACCACTCCGGCACCTCTCCGGTAGGAACCAACCATGCCAAAGCAGCCCGAGGAGGGATTCGAACCCGTCAGCCTACCGATTACAAGTCGGTTGCGCTACCATTGCGCCACTCGGGCAATACAGGTTAATAGTCTACCAGATACATTCTAAAAAAGCAACCAATTACCACTAAAACCACTTCTTAGAACCTCACCCCCTGATGTCCCCCTCTCCTATTCCCTTACCAAGGGAAGAGGGCAGGGGGATAGGTTCCCAACTAATGATAGTAGCGCCCCCGCCGCCTGAAGATATAGCCGGCGACAAGCCCGGCCACCAGGCCGCCAATGTGGGCCTGCCAGGCTATACCTATATCTATCAAAGGCGGCAACGAAAGTACCACCAGAAACACTATCACAAAAACCCAGAGGGGCATCGGTATGATTCCCCAGAGTGCTACCCTCACCTTAGGCACCATTACTACCAGAGCCCCCGCTACGGCATAGACTGCCCCGGAGGCACCGATGACCGGAAGAACCGATGAGATGTTTAACAACATATACAGGACATTGCCCAGGATACCGCCGACAAAATATACCAAAAGGAACCGGCGCTCACCGACGAGCATGGTTAATGTCCTACCGAAGAAGTATAGAGCCAGCATGTTGAACAAAATGTGCGCAAAACCTGAATGTACGAACAAACTGGTGACGAGTGTCCAGGGCCTCTCCAGAAAAACCGCCGGCACCAGCCCCAGACCATAAATAAGACTACTAGAAATACTGGTGGCGATAAAAAACATGAAGTTGATGATTATCAGCACCCAGACTGAACTCAGGGTAAAACCTTGGTAGCTTCTATACCTCATCAGTTCCCCCTACGAATTGCATACAGCCACTAAGATATATCATAACCTTTAAACAAAGGGTGTGGCAAACGGGCAGCTTGACTTAAAAGCGGGAAAAGGCGATAATAATGAGCGATTTGATGGATTATTCCCCGATAGCTCAACGGTAGAGCGGGCGGCTGTTAACCGCTAGGTTGTAGGTTCGAGCCCTACTCGGGGAGCCAGGCTCAATTTCTCGCCGAGTACACGTTTGACACCAAAGCTACACCCCGATAAAATTGGGTCATCGTCAACTTAGCAGGAGGCAAGACATGGATATGCCGTGGGACCAAATCGTCCTGATTATTGTCGTGGTCTGGGCGGTGGTGCTCTCCTACATGTACTTTAGGGTCAGTAGGCAGGTTGCGAAGCTGGGGAAGCAACCGCCGCACCACACCCACCCGGGAGAGGACGTCCTGTTCACGACCAAGGTCAAGGAATAGCCGGCCGTCCAACCTAGAGCTGAATCTCCTTCAGGTCGGGACTGATGATGAGCTTGGGCTCGGTTACTGACTGGATATCCTCCGCCGTCAGGCCAGCCACCACCTCTTTGAGGACCAGCCCCTTCGGCGTCACCTCAATCACCGCCAGGTCAGTGACGATAAGCTTGACCACCCCCTTGGCCGTGATAGGGTAGGTGCACTTTTTCAGTATCTTGAGCTCGCCATCATTGGTGACATGCATCATGGCGGCGATAACCTTCTTGGCACCGACGGCCAGGTCCATGGAGCCGCCGATATTGCCGATATCCTCCGGGAGTCCGCGGGAGGGGTTTTGCCAGCCCGCCAGGTCGCCCTTCTCCGATACCTGCAGGGCACCCAGCACAGCCACATCCATGTAGCCACCACGTATCATGGCGAAGGACTCGCACTCAGAGAAATAGCAGCACCCCGGCAGCTCGGTGACCGGCTGGCAGCTAGCATTGATAAGGTCCTGCTCCACCTCCTCCTGGGAGGCCAGGGGGCCGGTATTCAGCATACCGAGCTCAGCCTGCAGCACGATGTCACGCCCCTCAATCCAGTCAGAGACCAGGGTGGGTATGCCTATACCTAGATTAACGTAGGCCCCGTCCTCCAGCTCATTGGCGATGCGCAGGGCCATCAGTTCCCGGGATAGCCCCCTAAACCGCTTGGTTTTGGTTTTATCAGACATCTCAATTCTCCTCTGGGGTTATCATTCAATAGTCGGGAAGTAGGTAGGCCTATCCACCTTCACCACCCTCTGCACATAGATACCCGGTATATGCACCATGTCCCCGTCTATCTCGCCAGTTTCAACCACATCCTCCACCGCCGCGATGGTTATCCTCCCCGCCGCCGCCATCTCCGGGTTGTAATTCCGGGCCGTCTTGTGGCAGACCAGATTGCCCATCCGGTCGCCCTTATAGGCATAGACAAAGGCATAATCGGGCTTGAAGGCCATCTCCAGGAGGTACTCGCGGCCATCAAAGGTACGCTTCTCCTTCCCCCTCTCCACCACGGTGCCGACACCGGTAGGTGTATAGAAAGCAGCCAGACCGGCGCCGGCGGCCCTCAGCTTCTCAATAAAGGTGCCCATGGGGTACACCTCCATCTCCAGCTCGCCGGCACGGACGGCCTGCTCCACCGGGGAATCGGCCCCCCGGCTGGCCGAGCGGTAGAAGGGGTAGTTGCAGATGGCCTTCTTCACCTGCTTGTTGACAACCAACTGGGCGATGTCCTCATTGCCCGGCCCCATCTGCATGCAGATGATGGTCAAATTCTTAGCCCCCTGCTTGGTCAGGGCCTTGATGAGGGGGACGGGGGTACCGGCGGTAAAAAAACCGGCGATAGCGATGGAAGCCCCATCAGGAATATCAGCCACGGCTTCATCAATGCTGGGATAGACCTTGTCCAAGACGCTCTCCTCTCTACTTCTTCTCGCAGATTTGATAGCCTATGATATTCAGCGCTTCCTCCAGGGCCAGCTCCCGGCTGGAGAAAGACTCGACACAGCCAATGTCCGCCATCAGCGGTTCCAAAGCCCGCGCCAGGGGGAGCTGCATACCGGTCACCACAAAACGCACCCCCAGCAAACATACCGTACGTATCACCTTGGTCAGATGGCTGGCCACACCATCATCAACCATAGCGGCGGTCAGGTCAATAAGAACGACCCGGGTCTTGGCATTAGCCTCAAGGTAGCTGAGCAAATTCTTGGCGATGTCTTCAAAGCGGGTGGCATCAACATGCCCCACCACCGCCATGAAGACCAGCCCGGGATAAAGCTCAAACACCGGGGCCGCCATGCCCTTCCATTTGTGCATCTTGGCTTCCAGCTCGTCAAGCCGGGCCTTCACCTGCGCCTCAGCCCCACCCCAAGGCCGGTACGGGGCGAAATAGCCGACGCCGCCCATATACTTGCCGGTGCTGTCCTTCAGGTGGGAGGCCGACACACGCACCGGTATCAACCTACCCGACTTTGTCCTCAATTTAGACTCATGGTTATGGAGGGTGCCACCGCCTCCGTAGATTTTACGGTTCGTATCCCTGGCGGTCTCCAGGTTCTCATACACGATGACAATACTCTCACCGATAAGCTCACCCATGCTGCGTTCGGTGAGCTCACAGGCCTTTTGATTGGCAAACTTGATAATACCATCAGCATCAATGGCGATGATGGCATCGGGGCAACCATGAAGCAAGGCCTCCAGATATCCCCCGCGATGTATGGCTACTTTTTCCATTTTTCACCCTCCCTTCTTTTGGGCCAAATCTAAGTTCAATTATACCTAAAAAAGGTGCTTTACGTCAAAGAAGACAATTGTAAAAAAAGGTGCTATCTTCTATGATAGTTACAGAAGACATGAGCAACCCCCCCGCAGATACGATAACCTTCCTGGGCACCGCCGGCGCCAGGTTCATGGTCACCAGGCAGCTGGCCGCCTCGGGGGGGCTATGGCTAAAGCTGGGCGACACCCAAATACTCATTGACCCCGGACCGGGCAGCCTGGTCCAATCGGCAAAGAGAAGGCTAAACGCCGAAAGGCTCAGCGCCATCATCCTTTCGCACCGCCACCTGGACCACTCCGCTGACGTCAATATTATGGTGGAGGCGATGACCGGCGGCGGCTTTAAAAGGCACGGCCGGCTCTTCGCCCCCTCCGATGCCCTGGGGGCGGAACCGGTCATCTTCTCCTACCTGAAAGATTATATTGAAGGCGTTAGTGTGCTGGAGGCCGGTGGTACCTATCGTATCGGCAGCATTACCTTCACCACACCGGTGCGGCACCTACACCCGGTGGAGACCTATGGCATGGCCTTCAACACTGGTGAGCGCACCTTCTCCTATATTGCCGACTCCCGCTTTTTTGACGGCCTATGGCAGAGCTATACCGGCGAGCTCCTCATCATCAACACCGTGCTGATGGAACCCAAGCCACCCGTTGACCACCTCTCTGTGCCGGATGCCGAGCGCATCATCAGCAAAATAAAGCCGAAGGTAGCTATTCTGAACCACTTCGGCATGGGCATTTGGCAGGCCAAGCCGGAGGCAGTAGCCCGGAGGCTGTCCGAAAAGACCGGCGTGAATGTCATCGCCGCCCGGGACGGCATGACCTTCAACCTGTCGGAGATGGAAGAAGGAAGCTAGGCAGGGGCTATGGAAAGAGAAAGGTTTGAAAATCTTGTGGCCAAGGCCGTGGACAGCCTGCCCGAGGCGCTCCGCGCCCGGATGGAGAATATTGATGTGGTGGTCGCCACTAGACCCACGCGCCGCCAACTGGCCGAAGAGGCGCTAGAGCCGGGCGAGAAATTGCTGGGCCTCTATGAAGGTGTGCCCCTGACCGAGCGTACCGAACATTACGGACTGGTCATGCCAGACAAGATAACCATCTTCCAGGAGCCTCTTGAATCTATGTGCCAGAGCGACGCCCAGATTATCGCCGAGGTACAGCGGGTCGTCCGGCACGAAATAGCCCACCACTTCGGCATCAGCGACGAAAGGCTGGAAGAACTGGGCCGGTACTAGGCCTGGGGACTCAGGCCTTTAACCATGTAATCGCCCTCGGAACGGTAGCCAAACCCACGGTAGTACTCCTTGGCACCGATACCACTCAGCACGATAATTTCTTTTGCCCTGAACTCACCCCGGGCGAGTCTCTCCGCCTCCTGGAGCAGGGCCCTGCCGAGGCCCTGGTGCTGGGCCGCCCCGGCCCTATGCTGGCTCAAGGGCACCTCCGGCCCGAAGACATGCAGCTCGCGCACAAGCGCCACCTTCCCATCTGCCCCCCGCCCCAGCGCCGGCACGCCCCTATCCTGGAGCCTCAGCCGCAACAGGCCAAAGAGGGTCTCCCCATCGTCCTCAAAGGAAAGGAAAACCTCCCGCCCGCCCGCGGCCTCATAGTCCAGCCTGACCAGATGCGGCTCGCCTATCGCCACACCGGCCCGCGCCCGGTGGCCGTACTCCCGGCAGCGGATGCACCTGCACCGAGTACCCTCTTTTCCCATCCTCTCCCGGACGGCACCCCGCAGCGAATCCTTGAGGCCGGCCACAATGAACCGGGACGGTATATCGCGCAGGACGCGGGAAATCCTGACATATTTCGGCACCATCGCCTTAATCTGGGCCACCAGGTTGACCATAGTCTCATCATCATAGGGCTGGTAGCGCCCCTCCCGGTACCACCCCTCCAGCTCGGTACCAGCCACCACCATGGTCGGGTAGAGCTTCAGCCCGTCGGGCCGGAAGCGCTCATCATCAAAAAGCAGCCGGGACATCTCTAAATCCTTCTCCGGCGTAGCGCCGGGCAGCCCCGGCATCCAGTGATAGTGCACCTTGAAGGCATGCTCCCGCAAAAGGGCGGTAGCCCCAACCACATCGGCCACCCCGTGCCCCCGCCTCACCAGGCGGTAGATACCTTCATCCAGGGTCTGCACCCCCAACTCCACCCGCGTGGTACCGAACTCCAGCATCCGCGCTATCTCCCCCTGGCGGCACCAGTCAGGCCTGGTCTCAATACAGAGGCCGGTGCAGCGGTGGGTGGCCGTCTCGTTGATTTTCTTGGCCTCCTCCAGCGTGGCTGATGTCACCCCGTTCAGGCCATCGTAGCACTCCCTGATGAAGCGGTACTGGTAGTCCACGCCCTGGGCGAGGAAGGTACCGCCCATGATAATCAGCTCCACCTTGTCGGTGGGATGCCCCATCTCGGCGAATATCCTAAGCCGCAGCTCCACCTGCTGGCGGGCATCATAGCCGCAGCTGCGGGCGCGGAGCACCGCCGGCGACTCCGGCGTATAGCTCTGCGGCGCATCAGTATAGGTCGGGCAGTAAAGGCACTGCCCGGGGCAGCTTGCCGGCGACGTCATCACCGCCAGCGGCGTAATGCCGGAGATTGTCCTTGCAAATTTCTTCATCTTGCCCCTAATATTAGTTGATTGGACAACCATATTCAGTTTAGCAGATTTTATTTATGTCAACAAACCAGGAAATATTTGACCAGATAGCCCCAGGGTGGTATAACTTCCGGCACCACACCATCTTCCGCACCGAGCTGGAGGCACTGGCGCGGCAGTGGCAAAAGGGCAAATTGCTCAACATCGGCTGCGGCCACGGGGCCGACTTCCTCCCTTTCGCCAAAGGCTTTGAGCTTTGCGGCGTGGACTTCTCCAGCAAAATGCTGGAAATGGCGCAGAGGTACGCCGCAAAATACAACTTCAAGGTCAACCTCGCGCAGGCCGACGCCCGCCGCCTCCCCTACCCTGACTCAAGCTTTGATTGGGCCATCGCCGTAGCCACCTACCACCACATAAAAGATGCCGAAGAGAGGCTTGAAGCTATGCAGGAGCTTTACCGGGTGCTTAAAAAGGGCGGGGAGGCCTTCATCACTGTCTGGAATCACGCTCAGCCCCGCTTCTGGCTCAAGAAAAAAGATACCACCGTACCCTGGCGCACCGGCAGCCAGATACTTCACCGCTACTATCACCTCTTTTCTTATGGTGAGCTGGAAAGTTTAGCCAAAAAGGCGGGTCTTACCGTCCTAAAATCCTCACCCGAAAGCACCTACCACTTCCCGTTGAAGGCCTTCTCAAGGAATATATGCCTTCTGGTAAAGAAGACTTAAAGGAAGGGGGCAGGGGGATAGGTTGTAAGATAATAATCACCGAAGGAGGGAACTTATGCCGGTAGTCATCGTGGAGATGTGGGAAGGGCGCACTATTGAGCAGAAGAAACAGCTTGTAGAGGGCATCACGGCGGCATTTACCCAAATAGGCACCCCGGCCCAGGCTGTACAAATTATCCTAAAGGACAACCCCAAGCACAACTGGGCCCGCGCCGGGAAGCTGGAAGCGGAGACCTAAAAATAGAAGAATAGCTACCCTGTCCTAAAACCGTCATTACGAGCAAGAGCGAACTAATTCCCCAGGATACATATAGAGATTGCCACGGGCTAAAGCCCTCACCACGACTGAAAATTGAACCAATCCGAAATATTATGTAAAGCAGACTGATTTGCCAAGCTGGAACTATCTAGGCTATAATCGGGGTAGGCGGATAACAAGACTACCTCTTTCCGAGGCTACTGATGACGGGAATAATGGCTAATCTCTGGGCTTCGACGGCCACATTCCAGAAGGGCAAGGCAGAAAAGGCCTCTTTTGTCCTCCTGAGTATCATTGACCTGCTGCTAACCGTTCTGGCGGTATACTGCGGGTTTACCGAACTGAACCCTTTCGTGAGGTATCTGGTCACCATACCTGTCCTGCTGCTGGTGGTCAAACTAGCTATCCCCTACCTGATTGCCTGGCTTATACCGGGTAGACTGCTCCTGCCGGCTATTGCCTTGCTCGGCCTCGTCGTCATCTGGAATATGAAGGAGCTGTTTATCTACCTGGTCTGAGGTATTAACCGAGGATTTTCCGAGGGCAACTCTACCGGCCAACACGTACGAGCGACTCTTCCCGCTGGTACAAATCGCCCATCGTTTCCAGGTAGAGGCGGGCGGCACTTACCCTGAGGTGCTTGTCATTATAATCGGGGTCGGCCTTGAGCTTGCTGTACATGCTGTTCAGGTGGTGCTCCACCGTCTTGATATCAATGAAGAGGGTAACGGCGATGGCCGAGTTGGTGTAGCCCTGCGCCAGCAGGCTGAGGATTTCCAGCTCCCTGGTGGTAAGCTGCTTCAAAAATGGGCTTTCCGGCTTGCCGGCAAACATAAAAGTAGCCAGGGGTGGGTCAAGGATAACCTGCCCCTGGCTGACGGCCACAATGGTGCGGCACAGCTGGTCAATCTGGTCCAGCGACTGCTTTAGGAAGAGCGCCATACCACCCTCGCCGCTCAGCGCCAGCCGCCGCAGCAGCTCAATATCCTGAGAGCTATAGACCGATAACAAAATGACTATCCCCATTTGAGGATAGTCATTTCTGATATGCTCCATCTCTTCAATAAGCTCAACATTAAGCCTCTTGACACTCAGTAGAAGAACATCGGGGCGGAGTTCCGAGGCCGCCTGCCTCAGAATACCGGGCTCTCCATTAGGGGAAACACGCAGTAGTTCAAAATTGTCCCGCGAAGGAAAGGCGTATTTGTACACCTCTCGGTAAATCTCCTGCTCCTCCACGATGTAGAGCCTGACCGTCTCCGATTTTGCTTTTACCATGCTTTTTAGCCCCTTGTTAGATGCTCTTCAACTATCAACCACTGGTGATTGTAACCCAAAATCATAAAGGGTTTAATAAAAATTCATAAACATCCCATTAAAATACCGTAAATTTTTCATAATGTTTTGCCGTCTGGCGAATTCCCGATACCGAACCCCCCGAATTCCCTGTGGTACCCCGCCTCGCCGACATCAAAGCTACTGCCCTTGATTTTGGCACCACCATCTCCGCATTGCAATGGAGGCTACCCCCCAATTCGCCCTAGGGATTACCTTACTTCACCCTTAGGGAAGCACCCCAGAAAATTATTAGAAAAATAACTTGCCAAGATGAGGGATGGTCTAGTAGTCAGGGAAAGTGAGCAGCGATAGATTTAGAAGTATCCATGCCATTTAAAGGGAGGAGCCGTGATGCACAGGTTTCTAGGGATGATAAAGAGGGGGCAGAAGGGCATCACCGGGCTGGAAACGGCTATTATCCTCATCGCCTTCGTTGTTGTAGCCTCGGTGTTTGCCTATACCGTCCTTTCCTCAGGGTTGTTTGCCACCCAGAAGGCCAAGGAGGCCATCCATGCCGGCCTGCAGGAGGCCAAAAGCACCGTAGAATTGAAGGGTAATGTCCTCGGCAAGATGGAAAAAGGTATACTTACTACCATTTATTTTACCGTGGGTACCCCCCCGGGTGGCGATTCCATTGACTTCACCCCCCCTTCGGCCAACACCACCAGCCTCGTCATTATCTCCTACAGTGATGCCTACCAGGTAATCCCGTCACTAAACTGGACAATGGCCAAGCTGAATACCACCGCCGCCGACAACCTCCTTGAGGGGAATAGGCTGTTCCAGATTACGGTAGACCTGTCCGCCGTCAGCGCCAACGTCTCCGACGAGAAAAAACCAGGCCCCTACCACACGTTCCAGCTGGAACTGAAACCGCCTGTCGGCGCCATCCTCAACATAGAGCGAACGATTCCAAACAAAGCCGATGAGGTCATCAACCTGTATTAAGGAGACCCGGATGACAAAAGGGGTTGTCAAACGAAGGCCAGGTAATGAAAATAGCCCCGGCGGATTAGGGATGGCCGTTGCCTTTATCGCGGGCATGGCTATCACCGCCGTCCTGGCACAAACCCCGGTCGCCGCCGACATATTCCCCCGCCGAGTAACCCACGAACCCGTCGCGCCGGCACCGCCAAATACCCATGACTTCCCGAAGACCGGCGACAGCACCGACAACAGAAACCCGGCACCATATATCAATGAGCTGGTTTACACCCTTATTGAGGAGGCAGCTTCGCCCTGCTAACAGGCAATATCGGCAGGGGTCGGCAATTTGCCGCATAAGGAGGGCAAAGATAATGTGAACATAAGGTGGCCATATTAAATATATGAACTTAAAGAACGGAAGGGGGTGATGTCCACAGTCAAAGACAAGGTCGGTTAGCCAGAAAGCTAAGGAAAGAGGAAAAACCTTAAAAAAACCAGGAAAAACACGAACA
>Ga0315280_10005650_pt1 | contig 17693 bp, 13 predicted proteins | sample YL17G06_40_MG_FD_203697 | JGI IMG/M metagenome (GOLD analysis project Ga0315280, IMG submission 203697) | Sediment microbial communities from Yellowstone Lake, YNP, Wyoming, USA - YL17G06_40 | ecosystem: Environmental > Aquatic > Freshwater > Lake > Sediment | place: USA: Wyoming | collected... | reverse complement strand
AGGTCCAGATCGCCGGCCGGGTAGCGCAGTTCGCCGGCCTTCGCGCCATCCACGTAGAGGGCGGCGTAGGAGTTGAGGTACTCCACTGAGAGCATCAGGTGACGCCCGGCCCACTCCTCGGGCACGGTCACCTCTCGCTGGTACCAGGCCGCGTTGACTCCCGTCAGGTCCTCGTCCTGCCAGTCGGGGTGGGCGTGCAGCGTCTGGCTGTCCTTCTGCATGTAGCTGGTGATGCCCGGCCAGGACCCCGGTACCCTGAAGTGCCCCCAGGCGTCACCCGGCACGCTTTCCGAGGCGTCCCCGGCCGGCCGCCAGCGCCAGAGGCCGTTGATGCAGACTCGCCCGCGGGTAGGGGTGGACTCCCGGGAAGCCCTGGCCAGATCCCACACGGCCCTCACGCCGTCCGGGAGGGGCGCGACGCTCGCCGCCATGAGCGGCTGGGCCTCGCCCTTCCCCTGATTCCTCCGCCGTCCCGTGCCTCGACGCGACTTGCCCATTGCCTGCCTCCCGTCTGGCCGTACCGTAGCGACCGTCCCTTCGCCCTGCAGGGGGTTCCATGGCCTCACCCAAGCCCCTCTGTGGGTGTCAGGGGGCGACGGAACCTGCCTTGCAGGCTTCGGCCAAGCGAAGCATGGGCCCCCGCGGACAGCACCCGCCGCCGTACGCCCGCGCTGCCACTGGTGGAGCAGTCAATAGTCGAGAAACGCCAGTCTGGGCGGTTCTATGCCCGCGTAACAAGGACATGGTCTCCTCCTCGCGGACGTGCATCTTCCATCCGCGTGTCCTCATAGGCGCTTACTGCACGCCCAAGGCCGCCTGCAGCTTCGCCAGCCCCTGCGTGGACACCACATAGCTCACGTGGTCGTCGATGGCCGTTCCTGCGGCAAGCGGGTTGCCGAAGAGATCACATAGCTGCACCTCAGGCGACTTTGGCAGGTTGTATCCGGCGTGCAAGGCAGCACTGGTGATCGCCGCAACGGACTGCGCGGGCCCACTGAAGAGATAGGCGTACACGCCATCGGCCAACGTTACACGCTTCACGAAGTCGGTATCTTCCGTCAGCCACGCCAGCGCGCTGTGCGCGGCGGCGCTGGGATGCAGGTACCCCTCCGCGGTGACGAGCGTCGTCCAGTCCACCGGGCCGCCGAAGGTGCTGATCCCGTGCATCGTGTACAGGAACGCGTGCTTCTCACCCGTCGCGCGGCGGCTGACGAGGTAGCGCGCCAGCCGGTCGGCGATCCGCCAGTTGTCGTTGTCATTCTCGTACGGCAGCGTGTAGCGATAGAAGCCGTTGGACACGTCACCGGACAAGGGCGCGCCCTCGCTCATCCACACTGGCTTCGGCACCCGCCCCTCCTTCTCGATGATCGGGGCCATCGCCGCATGGTAAGCCTTGTCGGTGGCATCGCCGGGATAGCCGGTCATGGTCCCCTCGTAGTGGTGGTAGGAGATGGCATCACAGGTGTCCAGGCCGCCGTTCTCCATGACCTCCTTGGTCCACTTCGTCCCATTCTCCGCGCCGTAGGTGTTGAAGCCCACGATGGTCACGCTCGGGAAGACCTCGTGCGCGGCGGCATAGGCCACTTTCTGCAGCAGAGCGTAGTCGATCGCGGCTGTGTCGCTGCGGATGAAATGGTCGTCCCAGGTGGCGCCATGTTTCTCATCCCACTTCAGGTACCAGAACGAAGTGCCCCACGGTTCATTCCAGATCTCGTAGCTGTCGATCATGTTGCGGTAGCGCGCCACGATGGTCCGCACCGCGTTGGCCCAGTCGCCCATGTCTAGTGGCTCGAGGTAGCGGTCGAAGTAGTCGGTCGCGGGCTTGCCCCAGTTGCTCGCCCAGCCGGGGCTGGTGGACAGCAGTCCCAGGATCTTGAGGTGGTGGTCGCGATAGCGCTGCAGGTCGGCGTCGCGGAACTGCCACTTGCCCTTCTCGGGCTCCAGGAATGACCAACCGATGTACTCGGTGCCCGCGTCGTGCAGGCGCATCCAGTTGCATCCTATGGCCTTGGCCATCTCCAAGTGCCGATTGGTCGAAAGGGAGTGGGTCCCGAAGAATGAGTTCGGCGCGTCCTTGCCCCAGTAGCGCGGGCGATGGAGGCGGTAGAAGACGACCTCGTTTTCCGCGCTCAGCTTCCTGCCCGTCGTATCCTCCACCCAGACCTCGAGGCGGTAGGCCCCCAGCGGATGCTGCTTGAAGGCCTGGAAGGTCAGCGTCCCGGTCTGCAGGTTGCCTCCCGCGAGCTTCACCGCGGGCAGCGGCCTCTCATCACCGTACAGCGTCACCAGCCGGGCCTTCAGCAGCCCGCCATTGCAGGGGCCGACGATGGCATAGTTCATCCGGAGCGGCTCACGCTCGAACAACACCCGCGCGGAGACGGCCTCAGACGGCGGCAAGGCCAGCGATACCTCGACGGCATTCTGTGGCATGTAGGCGGTCGCCTTGGCCGCATGCTCGACCTGCAACTCGTCGATCCACAGCGTGCCCTTGCCCTCGATCCGCAGGTGGTGGCTCGGGGCGAGCAGGATCGGCCTGAAGGTCAGTCCGACGCGCTGCCATTGGTCACCGCTGATCCTGACTGGCAACTGTCCGCAGACGTCGCCCTTGCCTCCGGCGACGATCAGCCGCCCATCCCAATCCCCGCGCACGGCGAGGCTGAGCACGTGCGGCTCAAAGCTCCAAGGCACGGCGAACGGGGCGCTGTAGATGCGTATGCCGTCGGGTGCATTGATGCGCAGCGCGGGGATACCGCTGGGGCCGGGCACCTTCGGGTCGCTATTCACCTGCACCTCATCGCCGTCCGAGTAGTCGCGGTCGATCGCCCAGCCGCTCTGCAGACCCAGGGGGAAGCGCGAGAGCTTCAGCAGATTGCCGGTGCCGGCCTCCGGGTACCTGGCCTTGATCTCCTCGATCAGGTCCTGCTCGCCGAGTTTCATCATCTTCAGCTTCTGCAGGTCGAGTGTGCCGTTGCCCGAGAGGTAGAAGAACAGGCCGAGTTCCTGCGGCTGCTTCGAGAGCCGGATGTCGTAGGAGTAGTCGCGCCACTGCCCGTCCATTCCGGGATCGACCGACCACACCGTCGTGTACGGGCCTCCCATGAAGCGCACGCCAAGGCTGCCGCCGGCGATGCTGCGGGCGGTGAAGCTCAGACGGTAGTAGCCGGGCTCCTCCTCGATTCCCGGCAGCGCGTGGGCGAACTGCAGCCCATCTCCCGAAGTCTGACGGATGCGCAGGAAGCGGCGCCCGCCTTCGGCCGTAGGGGTATAGGTGGCGACCACCTTGCTCTTCCATCCGGAATTCTCGCTCCAGCCCTCCGGTAGTGACCCGGTGATGCCATTGCCCCTATCGGCATTGACGTCCGAGAAGGGCTTGCCCGGGGTGCCGAAGTCGGTGTCGATCAGCACCTGCGGCGCGGCGAGAGCCGCCGTCGCTGCCATGAGAGCCACCGCCGCCAACAGGATTCCTCTGCCCATTGCCGCACCTCACTTCTGCAGAAAGATGACGGAACCCATTGTACCGGTCATCTCGCCGTAGGACCGCCCCAAAGCCGTTCCCGGCGGTGAGCCTAGCCGGCCGGGCATGCTGAGTCCCTCAGTGGTGAGGACGTTCCACTCATGCCGAGGGGCCACTCGCGTTGGCGGCCCGACAGGGCGCGCGAGGCGCCCTTTTCGCGCCAGGCGCCGCTACGGCCGGTTTCGTCCCCGGCCGATCCCCGCTCTGCAAGCACCTCTGGCAGACCAAGAACTGCTCTCAGGGCGGGCCTACGCCCGCGTGACCATTGCATCCAGATCAGCGGATGATCACGAGAAGCTGTAGATGTGCAACTGGTCGTCGAACACTTTCTCGATGGTCTTGCGCGGCGCGGCGGCAACCAAGGCCGGGCTGGCCGTGTCCGGCAGCGACTCGGCCAGGGTCTCGAGCCGGCCGCGTATCGGTAGTTCCATCTTGAACGGTTTGCAGCGCTGAATGCGGCTCATGGCTTCCTCTGCGCCCGCGCGGATCAGATCGTGGGCCCGGGCGGGCGGCACCATCAAGCAGCTCTCGCGGCCATACCCCTTCTTTACTGAAACCGTAACCACGTCTTCGCCGAGGAACCTCTTGCCTTCACGACACGCCGCCTGGTCACCGGTCACCATGGCGATCGGAAGGTCGAAGTGGCCGAAGACCATGGCCTCCTGCCCGATCTCGCCGAACTCGCGACCATTGTACCAGTAGCGGGAGTCTGAGCGCGAGCTCTGAGTGTGACACAGCACTCCGTCTGGGGTGTGCGCCATGGCGTGGCATCCAACCAGGATGCCGCAGGCGAATGTCGCGTCTAACTCGGCCGCCAGGCCGGACCCGTAGCCGCAGATGAAGTCCGCACCCGGATGCATCTCCTCGGGAATGACGTTCAGCGGCCGGCCGTGCCCGTCCATGACACAGATGTAGCTGGCGCCGCCGTCCAGGCAGCCCTGTACCGCGGCGTTGATGTCGCCCATGAGCAGATGCCGGGCGCTCTGGTACAACGGCCCGTCGCTGTTTCGTGTCTGGTCGAACGTGGTGACTCCGCTGATGCCCTCAAGATCGGTACCGATGCAGATCTTCACTCTCGCCTCCTCTCCTAGTTCCGGGCTTGTGTTCCACCCTCAATGCGATCCTGATTCGGATCACCCTCCTCAGCGAAGCACGTCTGCGTTGGGTGCTGGGCGAATACGTCCGGTAGCTGGCCGGACATGCTGCGCATCTCACTTGTGGGGCCCTTGCACCTATGCTGAGGGCCCACCCACGGTCGCTCCTGGACAGAGTGCGCGAAGAGCGCCCTCTTGGCGCCAGAGACTGCTACAGCCGGTTTCGTGTCCGCCTGACAGCGGCACGCGGGCTCAGGCCGCCGCCGCTCTGCCCGAACAGCCCCCGCGCTCTGACGAGTCAATTCCACTCCTTGCGCCAGCACCGCGCGGTGTGGAGCTTCCTGAACCCAAAGGAAAGGTAGAAGGGCTTGTCCGTGCCCACATAGGCGACGGTGGCGCCGAGCTCGCCGCACCGCCGAATGCCTTCGAGCACGCAGGCCCGTCCGAGGCCGCGGCGCCGGTAGTCGGGATCCGTGGCCACCGGCTCCACGTAGCCGAACCGGTTCAGCGCGTCGAACCACATCCCACAAAAGGAGACGAAGTCTCCGTTCGAGGCGACCGCAACGATGGTGAGTTCACGCCGGTAGTTCGGGCCAGACTGCATCTTCACGCGGCCAGCCAGACCCTCTTCCGGCGGCTCACCGGGATGGTTGAAGCCCCGGTGCAGGACGCGGTGCACCTTGCGCAGGTCGTTGTCGTCGGCCAGGCTCTGGAGGTGGAACCCCTCCGGCACCAGGATCTCCGGAAAGGGGGAGGGGATGACGAACTGTGACATGGGCCGGTGCGACGTCGGGTCCAGCTGGTAACTCCGTGCCTCCACTACGGCCTCGAACTCCGCGTCGAAGTCGTTCACGAAGGCCTTCAGGTGCCGCGGGCCCTCCTCGCACCGAGAGACCAGGTGTCGCTCCGCGTGGGTCAGCATCTCGAGCTTGAGGCGCTCGTAGTCGGGGTGCACGTTGAAGAACGCTTCCCCCAGGCATGATTCGTAAGTCGCGACGGCGACCATCCGGCCGCCCTCTTCCCAGAGCCCGATCTCGCCGACAGCTGCCTCATCGAACCACCCGTGCGTGTAGGCATACTCCCAGACCGGCTGGAACCAGTTGCCGTCGCGACTGTCAGGCCTGTAGAGACCGACCAGGAACTGGGAGACAGCCTCATAGTCCGGGCCGCCCCTGAACTGCCGCAGCTTCATCCGCACATTCCTTCCGTCAACGCCGTCCCGCTATCCGATTGGTTCTGCGCCGAGGTCCGCGATCCCGCCGCGGGTCGGTCGTCGTGTCGGTGCTGTGAGTGTCGACGGTCAGCGGGATCGGCAGTGGCCCGATATCGGCACTTCTGTCACCATGCGGGCCTCTCTCGTGACCCTTGGCAAGGGCCGCTGGTTGTGGCCCGGGCGCGCACCATCCGCTGCGCCCGGCAGGTCCTCGATTATCTGCCCTCGAAGGCGACCTGGCAGGAGGCAGTCCAATGACGCAGCGATCGGTCGCACGGCCCTATGATCCTGGCCAGGACAAGCAGGCTGTCTATCGGATTCTCCGCGAGGTCGGTTGGGTTGAGCCGGGGAAAGAGGGCGCTCTCGATCCCACTCTTGGCTGCGGACGCGCGCTGGTGGCCGATATCGGGGGCTCACCGGAGTGTGTCGTCGCCACGGCGCCGGGCTCGATGCGTTATCTCGAAGCGGACATCCCCTTCACCGAGGTCACGCTCGTGGCTACCAGCCGAGTGGCGCGTCGTCAGGGCCTGGCACGCGGCACGCTCGCCAACGCCCTCGCCGCCGATGCCGCGGACGGCGCGGCCCTCGCCCGCGTCTGCGTCTTCGACCAAGGCTTCTATAACCGCGTTGGCTTCGGTCCGGGAGGCTATGAGCACACCGCCCTCTTCGATCCCGCCGCGCTGAAGATCAGTGTCAAGCCGCGTGTCCCCCGGCGCCTATCTGCTGAGGACTTGGACCTCATCCACGCCTCCCGCCTGTCTCGCTCCCGCAGCCATGGCGGGGTCAACTACCCCGGTACCGGTCTGACTCAGACGGAGCTGGCCTATTGGACCGACAAGGGCTTTGGCCTCGGCTACTGCGACGGGCCCGGCGGCGAACTCACGCACCACTTCTGGTGCAGCGCCGAGAACGCCGAATTCGGCCCCTATCACATCAGCTGGATGGCCTTCCAGACGGGCGAGCAGTTCCTTGAGTTGATGGCGCTGGTCAAGGGCCTCGCCGATCAGGTTCGCTTAGTCCGAATGCGCGAGCCGGTCGGCATCCAGCTCCAGGATCTGCTCGATCGGCCCCTCCGTCAATACGAGACTACACAGGGGTCGCGCTACGAGAACCGTATCTCCGCTGCCTCCTACTGGCAGGTCCGGATTCTGGATCTCGATGCCTGCCTGGCCCGTACTCACTCGTGCCGCGGAACTCGCTTCAATCTCCATCTCACCGACCCTGTTGCGCCCTTCCTGCCGCCGACATCGGGGTGGAAAGGCGTTTCCGGCGACTACGTCATCGCTCTAGGCGAGACTTCGAGAGCGGAAAGGGGAACGGACCCATCGCTGCCGACCCTCAACGCCTCCGTGAATGCCTTCTCGCGCTTCTGGCTAGGGGTGAGGCCGGCCGCCGGCCTCGCGGTCACGGATGAGCTCTCCGGCCCATCGGAGCTTGTCGCCGAACTCGATCGCTGCCTGAAGCTACCGGAGCCGAGGCCGGACTGGGACTTCTAGCTGTCTCCGGCCTCAGGCTGGAGGGAGACGGTAGTGGTACAGCAGACAGGTCACCGATCCCACCATGGACTGGGCCGATACCGGCACTTCCGCGCCCGCCATGTAGGTCGGCCGCGCTATGCGGCCCAGCCCCGGTCTCACAGGCGCGACACGCACACCTGGGCTCATCCTCCACCAGAACTTAGCGCCCAAGATTCAGCAGGAGGTCGGTCAGAGCAAGGCTGGCGCGGTTCTACGGCGAAGTAACCACATACACCCGGCCTCCTGGATGCCTCAGACTGGTTTTGGGACACTACGGGCCAGGGGCAGTCAGGAGGACAGAGGAGAGATGCGAAAGCTGCGCTTGGGAGTGATCGGGTGCGGTGACGTGGCGTTCCGGAGCTATCTGCCGCCGCTCTCCCGGTTCGCGGAGAAAGCCGAGCTGGTGGCGACGTGCGACGCGGTCCTGGACAGAGCGAAGCACGCGCAGGAGCAGTTCGGCGCCAAGCGCGCCTATCAGGAACTCGGGTCGCTGCTGGCAGACGACGAAGTGGAGGCGGTGATCAACCTGACTCCGGTGCGATGGCACGCAGCCGTGGGCCTGGAGTGTCTGAAGGCGGGGAAGCACCTCTACCAGGAGAAGCCCCTCGCCGCGACCGTGCCGGAGGCGGACGCGCTTATCGCAGAGGCCGAGAAGCGCGGCGTAACCCTCGTCTGCGCGCCGGCCACCAACCTGCTGCCCTCGCGGCGGTACGGCCGGCATCTAGTGAGAGAGGGGACCATCGGGCGGGTCGTGCTCGCCCTTGCCCACGGCTCGACGGGCGGCCCCGCGCGCTGGCTGGACTACACCTCGGACCCGAGTTGGTTCTACCAGGAGGGCGCTGGGCCCCTGATTGACACGGGGGTGTACGCCATTGACTACCTCGTGGACACGCTGGGGCCGGCCACGCGCGTGATGGGACTTGCGGGGATCGCCGTCCCGGAAGTCACGAGCCAGGCCGAGGGGGCGAAGGGAAGGCGGATCGAGGTAACGGCACCGGACAACACCGCGCTGCTGATTGACTTCGGGAACGCGACCTTCGGGATACTCGACTCCAGCTTCTGCGTCGTGGCCCAGCACGGGCCGGCGGTCGAGTTCCACGGCGAGCGCGGCAGTCTCGCGGTGCACCACTGGTGGGAGGACCCGGCGCTGCTGATCCATCGGGACGGGGCGAGTGGGTGGGAAGCAGTGCCGATCCCGGCGGAGTTCGCCGCTCTCCCGGACTTTGGCTGGGCCGTTGGTGTCCTGCACCTGGTGGACTGCGTGATCACGGGGGCCGCGCCCGTCCTGAGCGGCCAGCGGGCCCGGCACGTGCTGGAGATCATGTTGGCGGTGTACCACTCGTCCCGAGAGGGGCGGGCCGTGGAGCTGAAGACGACGTTCTGACTTGGCTGGCCCGGCGGCGCGGACCCGGTGAGCCGGCCTACGTCCGGGACAGCCGCCAGAGCACGGCTCCGTGAGGCCGGAGGGTGACGGGCAGGCCTAGGCGTCCCTCGCCTCTCGTTGCAGCCAGCGGCTTACCGGCGGAGGAGCAGACACCGGTGTAGTCTCCCGCGATGCGCACAGTTCCGTCTGCGGGAGTCCTGTCGTAGTTGACCAGTATCGCCCAGTCATCGCTCCCTTGCGACTGGAAGAGGGCCGTTTCCACCCAGGGCAGGTCTGTGTCTACCCGCGGCCGGCAACCGGCCAGGTCGCGCGCACCCCGCAAGATGCCGAGGGCCACGCGTGTGCTCTCGCCGCGCGGGTCATCAAGAGCTACGAGCGCGGGGAAGGGAACCGTGGCGAGCGAGGCGCGCCCGCGGCCGAGATCCCTGCTAAGGAAGAAGGGGAAGCCGTCCGCGAAGGAGGCGATCACCTCCGCCCCAGCGGGTCGGCCCCAGAGGCGATTGGCCGAACCCGAGAAGGTGCACGTCTGACCTTCCGCCAGGTCGCCCCAGGGACGGCTGAAGGCTGCCTCCAGGCTGCCGGGCCGGAACCCCTCAACCGTGACGCCGAACAGGTCGGCGAAGAGGGGATTCAGGAAGTCGAACTCCCCCACTAGGCCCAGCAGGTGTCCGCCGGCAGCGACGAAGTCACGCAGCTTGGCCCAGGTGGAGAGGCGCAATCTGCTGCCGGGAGCGATCAGCAGCTTGGCGTCAGCGGGCAGGCGGTCCTCGCGAACGAGATCGAGGTTGAGATTGGCCCCCTTGGCGAGCGTGAACTGCCGCCACAGCGCGTCGTGCAGCCGGCCGGCCCGCTCGTAGTAGTCGTAGGGGTAGACGAGGGCGGCGTTCGGCGGGTCGAGCGTCAGTTGGTCCAGGGGAAGGCGGCGCACGTCGGCGGCGAAGCTGAGGAACTCCTCGCCCCGGGGCTTCAGCGAACGGTCAGCCCTGCAGATCCCGAAGTTCGGCTCCAGAGGCGCCTCCTCCAGCGGCCACCGACTGTGGATCTCCTCCTCGTAGTCCGTGTAGTTCCAGGGCATGACTCCGATCGTGCCGTTAGCCAAGCTGGAGTACATCCAGGCCCGGAACCGATCGGCGAGCAGTTCTTCCGAGGCAGATGAGGAGGACGCTCCGGGACCCTCATGCAGGAAGGGCGGTTTCCCGGCCGCGAAGAAGCGCGTCTGAAAGGCCCCATAGGAGATGAGCTCCACTTCGGTGCGACCCGGTGTCCAGGGATAGATGCAGTATGACATGACGTCGAGGTGTTCGGCGATCTCCTCCAGGGCAAACCCGTTGTTAGTGTTGACCGGATATGGGTCGAAGCCCAGCGTGATCAGGTGCTCCTTGTCCACCTCGCGGATGGCGGCGACGAGCCGGGCCACCCATCGCACGGCGATCTGCCGGCTGGGCGTGTCCTCGCCACTGGCCCTCCGCTTTCCCGACGGAGGCAGCTCTTCGAGATAGTAGGGCTCATCGCTGAGATCCCAGCACAGGATGGCGGGATCAGCGGCGAAGTGCCGGACGAAGGAGGCAATGTGGCGGGCCTCGAGTTCCACCATCTCTCCCTCGTACATGCCGGGCGGCTTCCAGTAGGGCGCGTCGTACATGCCGGTCCACGTGCCGATCAGGAACACCGGCATCACCATCAAGTTGCGAGCGCGGCAGGCCTCCACGAAGGTGCCAAAGGCGCGCAGAAACCCCTCGTCATAGTGACCCTCCTCCGGCTCGTAGGCCGCCCAGAACACCGCGACGCGGACACTGTTGAGGCCCATCTCGGCCAGCCGGTCGAGGTCCGCCTCAATGTGCTCAGCGCGGTAATCGGCGAAGTGGTTCCCGCAGAGGTAACTCGGCAGGTAGTTGATGCCGATGGGGAAGAAGCGCTTCCCATCGCGCGCGAGGTAGTGACCGTCGCTTCTCACACAGGACACGATCGGCACCTCCCGGGGCATCTGTCGCGAGTTGATCTCGGCGGCTCGCCCGTCAGCCCACTCCATACGCAGGTCAACACGCGTCCTCGGACGACCTGCTTCCGCATGCACCGGTCATTTCGGCGTAGAGCCACTCCAAGCGGCTCGACGGCGAAGGGACCACCTCACCTGGAGCCACATGCGCTTGTCACGCGGCGGCGAGACCGGCCTTGACGACTCAGGCGGCGCAGAGCGCCCGCTCGTGAAGACGACGTTCGAGAGGCAAGACCCGCGCTGCACTGCAGTTATGCATATGTGGGGTCCTTGCCTCGGCTATCTCGGCAATAGCCGAGGCAGCCCCGGAAGAATCGCAAACGCTGCTCAGGGCGGTCCCATCGCCGCGTAACAAGCACAGGCGGTCGCTCCAGACCAGAGCGGCACTAGCCGACCCATCCCCGAGGGAACTCCGGCCGCGCAGGCCGTTGGCCTAACATGACGCGTGGTATCTCTCGTGGGGGCAGGCCAGTGGCCGAAGCTGTGAGTCGGCGTGCAATAGTGACGCACGTAGCAGGCTGTCGCGGATCCAGAAGGAGTCAGTCTGCGACCCCGATAGTAGGCATCCGTAGGTGCCGGCTGATACTCCTCCCTCCACGCCGAGCCCTACACGTGCTCCTGGAGGAATGTCACCGCTCTCTCGATCGCCCGCTCCGCCTCCACGCTCCCCTCATGATCGAACCCATGTCCACCGCCGGGGATCGTGATCAGCTCGTGCACCACTCCGGCCCGCTCCAGCGCCTCCGCCATCATCAGCGACTGCTCATAGGGCACGGCTTTGTCCGCGGTCCCGTGCAGCAGTAGCGTCGGCGGGTAGGCTGCGTCCACATTCTGCACCGGACACCACCGCACGAACGCCTCCGGCTCCGTGTCCGGGTCGCGTCCCACCACCTCGTGGGGCCAGCGGCCCTGCTGCCGGAGGTAGACGTAATAGGGGTAGCGGTCATCGCTCATGTCGTAAGTGAGCACTTCCCGCCCGATGGGCCGATAGGCTTCCTCCGCCGTCACCGTCGGGAACTGAGAGTAGAACGAGTCCGGCCGGCTGGACCAGGGGCCGACGATGTCTCCGTAGCCATAGAACGACAGCAAGGCCCGTGGCCGCGGCTGTACCAGATAGCCAGTCAGCAGCGCCAGGTGCGCCCCGGCCGAGGCGCCCGCCACGCCCACCCGTTCCGGGTCCGCACCGAAGGCCTCCGGCCCCACCTCCCGCACCCACCGGTACGCATCCTGCAGGTCCTCCATGATCTCGGGCAGCTTCGCCTCCGGCGCGAGGCGATAGTCAACGCTCACCAACACAAAGCCCGCCTCCAGGTACCGATCCCGCAGATCCTCTGGCAGCCAATCGCGGCCACCGCGAACGAGCCCGCCTCCATGTACCCACATCACCACCGGCCGCCGTCCGTCCCCGTCCGGCACATACACATCCGCCTGTATCTCACAGCCGGCCACTCGCTTGTAGACCAGCGTCTGCGCCTTCACCGCTCTCCTTGCCCTTTCGCCAGATCCGCGATGCGCTCGTTGGCATCGCCGCGGTAGGCTCCGCCGTGATAGCAGATCATGGTCTCGATGTCGTAGTGCGTCAGCTTCTGGAGTGACCGCAGCGCGGTATCCATGTCCGCGGTGTACTGCGGGCGCGGCCCGATCAGCTTGCCCTCTCCAACGTTCAGGGCGTCCCCTGCGATCAGGACCTTGGCCGGCTTCACGTACAGACAGATGTGCCCCGGAGTGTGGATTACCACGGTGCCGCCGCCCCGACGATGCGGCCAGTTGTCCGGCGTCAGCGAGAGCGGGACAAAAGGGGGTCTGGAATCAGCTACACCCCCGGTGTTGCCGCTCTTGTATCTTTGCATTGGCCCCTCAGTCTTCGGTAGCGCTCCGGCGCGCCACCAGGGTGCGGATCTGCAAGGCCTTTCGCCGGGCCAGAATCTCCTCCCTCCGGCCGAACCGAACACCGTCCGGGGTGACGTTGCACAGCGCCTCGTGGTAGCGCTCCCGGTTGTAGTAGGCCACGAACCGGGCGATCGCCGCCGCCAGCTCGCCCCAGTGCAGTCGCGACAGCAGTGGCGTTGTTTCCGCGCCGAAGAGCGCCTCTGTCCTCCGCAGAAACCCTATCCGGGACTCCTGGGCAGTCCTCTTCCCGGCTGAGTCAGTGCCATCCTCGCTCTCATGGGTAACCAACCCCGGTCCGCACAACTCCCACCCGAGGGGGTAGCTATGGAGTTTCTTGCATTACAGTGATACGAGCCATAATGCAAGAAACTCCTCAGCGCAGAGCGTGACGCTTCTACAGGAGATTCTCTTGTATTACGGTTGTCACCGTAATACAAGAGAATCTGTAGAGTCGGGGGTGGCCGGGGGGCGCGCTCAGCCCTCGGCCCAGACCACCTCCAGGAACCTGTCGAGCAGGCCGGAGGAGATGAGCTGCTCCACGGCCTCCTCGGTCTGCCAAGGCCCCATCATCCCCCACAATGCCGCCCGCCGCTTGCCTCCGGGGATGTCGTGGTGTATGAGGAGATCCGGGTGTGCAGCAGTCGCGGTATGCTCCACCCGCACGAGGTAATGGCCATGCTTCGCGTAACGATGCACCGTCGGTACGTAGCCATCCGGGGCCATCGCGTCAGCATGCCGCCAGTTCGTGCACGAGGTCGCAGAAGAGCTTGGCCCTCGCCACGCTCGTCGAGGGCGTGACCGGGCTCCCGATGCTCATCACGAAGCGCCCCCCGTTGAGAGGGGCGGCGGCCATCTGTCTCCTGATCTCCTCCTTGAGTTGCTCCGCCGTCCCGTTCTGTAGCACCCCAACCGCGTCGAGGTTCCCGAAGAGCGCGCCCCGCCCGCTCACCTTCCTCGCCATCGCGACCACATCCACCGCGAAGCCCTTCTTGGGGTCCTCGAAGGCAAAGGCATCGGCCCCCAGAGACAGGATGAGATCAACCTTGCCTGCCGGATTGCCCGTGAAGTAGTAGACGCTTCGCATGCGTAGCGCCCTGATCTCCCCCAGCAGGAGCTGCAAGTAGGGAAGGCTGAGTGCCTCGAAGTCGTGTGCACTGATCATGTCCGACAGCGCATCCACCACCCAGATGCCCGCGGCGCCAAGCAGAGCTGCTCTGCGCATCCGGCGTTGTACCAATGCAAGGTACCGTTTGCAGGCATGCCTGATGAGGTCAGGATGGGAGGCGATGTTGACCATCATGCCTTCGAACCCCCAGAGGTCCGCGCAGAAGAGCAGTGGGGACTGGGTTCGGTGAATGGGGAAGAGCCGGTCGCCGAACTCTGCCAGCAGACGACGCGCGAGCGCGTCTCTGCCCTCGGTTCGCACGTAGGTCACGTCATCTTCGCCGGGCAGTGGGATCGCCCGATCCACCGCCTCGGGCGTCTCCGCCAACACGGCCGGCGCCTTGTAGCCCGGTGCCGGCCAGCCGCCAGGAGGTGGCCTCCTGAGCTCCTGCTGGTCGCCGCTCTCCCGGTCAGCCCAGAACACTCTCCCGGCTCTCTCGAAGACGCGTTGACGCCGCCTCTCCTCCGCGGATGCGCAGAAGGGGAGACGGAACCAGTCTTCTCCTGTCCTGCCGATGGCCTCGCGCCGCCAGCGCACCTGCCTGCCGACGTCGGGGTCGCCCTCGTACCACCACGGACAGGAGGTGAGGCTGTCCCAGTGGTCGCTCTGGAAGATGTCCTCGTAGCAGGAGAGCACTGCCGGCGTCTCGGCTGTCCCGCTCGCGGAGAAGGCTGCCTCCATCCTCTCCCGACCCGTCATTCGCTACCTCGCGTTCCGCCTGCGCGGCACGCTGCCTGCCCGGGCGAGTATGCGCCGGCGGTGATCGTCAAGCACGCTCACTGACCAGTCGTGGCCCGAGTCCGGCACGGAGCAGAGCGTAGCATCGAAGTGCCGGGTCTCACCGCCGCGCTTCGTCCTGTGGCGCCCCTCCTCGGCCGACGACGCTTGCTCTGCTGGCCGGGCCTCCCTCCGCGCCGAGCCGGAGTTTGTCAGTCCCTCTACGGGATCGTCACCTTGTAGATGTGCACGTCGTAGGGCTTGAAGTCATCCTCGACGTGGCCGCCCCAGAGCGGGAGCGTGCGGTTCTCGCCGACCACCTCGACGGTCGCGTTCTGGCGTGCCCGGTGCAGCGCGTCGAAGGTGAGAGTAGCGTGAGTCGGGAGGTTACGCATACCGACTGCGAACAGGTAGAGGGTCTTGCCCTGCTGCTTCACCATCACGTCCACCGGGAGGAGCGGGTTGTCCGGCGTTGCGGAGCCGCCGTCCGGCAGCGTCGGAGAGTTGAGCACCGGCGCGAGCGAGAGGATCTGCTCATTGATCGTCTTCACGGCTGCCATCATCCTCGGGTCGGAGAGCAGCGCGGCATCGTCCTCCACCGGCTTGAACTGGTGGACGAAGTAGACGATGCCCATGGAGCCGTGGATGACGGACATCCACGCCGTCGCCTTCACCTGCTCGGGAGTCGCGATCTTGTCAACGTTGCTGATGTGCGTGCACTCGATGATGTTCCACACGATCTGCCTGCCGTTGGCCCAGCGCACCAGGCGGTCAACGCCTTTGGGGACGTAGTAGAGGAAGTCCTCGCTGTTCGGCTGGTGGAAGCTGACCACAGGGTAGATGTCGAAGGAGACGATGTCGCACCCCTGCATGTACTCGGGGTATTCCGACATGGCGACATAGGTGCCCTTACTCAGGTCGTCGGCGACCCCGATGCCGAGGTTGAGCAGCACCGGCCGCGTCGGGTCGTCACGGCGCCACTTTCGGTAGTCCGCGACGATCTTCGCGGCTGGGATGGCGGGTCCGTAGCCGCCCTTGCCGTCGTCCTGGTAGTTGTCCGGCTCATCGCCGTGCATCCAGGCGATGATGGTCGGGTCGTTCACGTGCCTCAGAGCGTCGGCGTCCTGGTAGCAGACGGCGCGCATCCTAGCTCGGCGGAGGAAGTCGAGGTCGCTTTCCAGGGAGCGGCCCGCAGGGGAGACGTAGGTGTTGATACCAAGCGCCCGGTACTTCTCGGCCAGCGCGCCATCCTGCGCCCAGACGCCGATCGGGAAGAAGCTCGGATCGGTCGGCGGTCCGTTCTTCCATGCACCATAGGGACTGGCGGGTCGCTTGGCGCCCGCCTCCTTCCCACGACCGATCGAGAGGAACGCCACGGAGACGAGTATCGCGGTGACAGGGAAGACGACGGCCGCGCGAATCAGGAGACGTTTCACGGGGACTCCTTCCCTCACTGCTAGCTAGAATGTTGCTCTCGCCTGGCGGTTCGCCGCGGCGGGGACGAGCGCCTCTACGCGAGGGCCAGCGCTGAGGTAGGCGCAACGGGGTAGAGGGGGACTGTGTGGGCAGCGCTGGTCGCTCGCTGTCGCGTCGTTCCCTGTCGCGAGAGAGCCCAAGGGCAGTAACCCCAGCCGAGGGGTAGCCGGAGCCGGGGGTGGCCGGGGCCGGCTTCACGGGCGCTTGACAGAGCCACCGTGGTTCGGCACGGTCGCCGCGCGCCTAGTCCAGAAACCAATCCGTGCGGATGCGCGTTACGCGCAGGCGGTTCAGTGTCCCGACCCCGCGGCCACCTGCGCAGTACGCGAGCAGCGCGTATTCGCACGCAAAGGTGCAGGAAGTGTAGCAGAACCACCCCGCCGGATCGTCCTCCAGCACCTTCCGGTTCTCCCAGGTTGCGCCCTCGTCGCGCGAGATCGCTGTGACCAACGGCGTCCGCTTCCCCTTCAGGTGCTCCGGGACACGCGAGTGGTCGTTCCAGATCGTCAGCACTTCACCTGACCCCGGTACGCGCCTGAGCGTGCACGGCGACAAAGGGGAAGCGAGGCCGCTCGGCTCTGGCCCGGTCCACGTGTTGCCCTCGTCCTGGGAGAAGGAGCGGTACTGCTGCCCCAGGTCTATCCGCAGCAGCATTAGCAGTGTCCCGGAGGTGAGGTGGATCAGACCTGGTTCCTGCAGACCCGAGACGGATCCCAGAGGAGGAGAGAGCGTGGTCTCACTTCGTTGCCAGGTCCGCCCAAGGTCGTCAGAGAAGAAGCACATCGCGAGCCCCGGCGTGTATGGCCCGCCCGTTGGCGGGATCTCATGCCAGGAGGCGGGCGCGATCAGCCTACCTGACGGCAACTGCACCACCCGCGCGTTGTTGACCACGTAGTACCCGTCTCCCGGGGTGGCCCGCACGTGTTCGGACCAGCTCCGGCCCTCGTCTTCTGAAGCCCGCATCGCGAGCTGGCAGTCCCGCAACGAGTTCTTCACCAGGTAGAAGATCGCCAGCGCGCCCGAGGAGAGCCGCAGCAGCGAGACGGACATGGAGTTCATCTCCCCCTCGCGCGGTAGCAGCATCTCATCGCCACTCCAGGTGAGTCCGCCGTCGGCGGAATACCGCGCCACGAGGTCCGCCGCAGCATCATCGCTGGTGCCTCCCGTGAAGCGGGTGTAGGCGAGCATGAGCCGCCCGTCCCGAAGCGCGATGATATCGCCCTCCGAGTTCCGCGGGTTGCCCGGACCGGGGCTGATGGACAGCACCTCGCTCACGCGCGCATCACGATCCGTCGCCATCACCTCCTCCTTCGCCTTGCCCTCCCCATAGGTCCTGTACAGCCACTTCCTGGCGGTGCCCGTCCTGGCTGAGCCTGTGCCGTCTTCGCCCTCATGAGTGGCCGACCCCGCCCACTGACTACCAGCCGAGCGGGTAGCTGGAGTCGGGGGTGGGCGGCGGACGTCGAGCCCAAGACTGCTGAACGCCGCCGGGTGGTACTTACCCAATACTGTTCGATTAAGATGAGGTGTGGCATCTCCTGTCCTGTCACTACGGGAGGACCACACGAATGGCACGCACCCCCGCGGTTCTGTCTACCGACGCACGTCTGAGCGACTACCTCAGCCTGGGCGTACTGAGCAAAGCGGTGCCGCTGCCCGAAGTACGCGCGGTGCTGGAGGCGACGGGGCGAGCGAGTCAGCGACAGCGGGAGCTCCCCGCGCAGGTG